>Ga0070695_100000419_pt1 | contig 21981 bp, 7 predicted proteins | sample KBSK1252metaG_FD_65471 | JGI IMG/M metagenome (GOLD analysis project Ga0070695, IMG submission 65471) | Corn, switchgrass and miscanthus rhizosphere microbial communities from Kellogg Biological Station, Michigan, USA - KBS K1-25-2 metaG | ecosystem: Host-associated > Plants > Roots >...
CACCAGGTAGTACTTGCCGGCGCCGCTGGCCGGTAGGGTCGCGTCCACCAGGGAGCTCACGCTCACGTCGTTGCCCAGGCAGGCCTCGACCGTCCCGTCGAACTGGCCTGCAGAGGACCGAAGTGCTCCCAGATCGCCCCGGATCACGTCCACGAGTTCCGCCGCCGGCCAGGCGAGCTGGGTCTTGCTCGCGAAGCCGATGGCCTGGTCGAAGGGGGTCTTCGCATTTCCGGTGCTGGGGCAGGGGACAGGGACCAGCGTGATGGCCGTGCCCTGGCAGGTGGGAAGCGTCGAGCAGCGGACCTCGACGCCGTAGCGCGTGGTGACCGCGGGAGCCTGGTCCAGGATCGGGTTCTCGGTCCAGGTGCGCAGGAGGGTGTCGCCCGCGTCGCCCAGGACGCCGTTCCCGTTCCCGTCCTCCCAGAAGCGGAAATACAGGATCCCGTCCGCGCAGCGATCCACGAACGACGCCGAGGCGTCCAGCGTGGTGGGTTGCCCGGGAGCCGCCGTCGCCGGCGGCGTAGCGCTCAGGAAGGCGCTCACCGCGGAGCAGGAGGGACCGCACGCGGGCAGCCCGGTGCGGTCGGCGGTGTCCACGGTCACGGTGGCGGCGCTCGTGAGCGCGCCCGTCACACGGATGTCGTCGATGTACCAGCCGTCGTCGGCCTCGATGGGATTCCAGGCCAGGGCCTGCTGCATGGTGAGGGCGTCGCTGACCTCGATGGAGGTGGCGAGGAAGCGCAGGCGAACGCGCCGGCCGCGCCAGCGCCCGAGGTCGAACTTCGTCTGCACCCAGGTGCCCGGACCACGCACCCCCTGCAGGCCGGGCCCGTCGCTGCCATGGCCGAGGGAGTTCACGTTGAACGGCGTATCGAAGAAGATCGCCCCCATCCGGCTGAAGGAGAACTCCGGATTGCAGGTGGAGGAGGGTCCCAGCCGCCGGTAGGGATCGGTGGGGTCGAAGAAGTCGTCCTCGGTGTTCCCGTCGTCCACGGGGTCGAAGGTGCAGTTCGAGTAGTTGTCCACGGCCTGGGAGTCGTACAGGTTCTCGTAGGGTGCGATCTTGCGCCAGATGCCCACCGCTTGCCCCGCCGAGTTCGCGAGCTGCAGCTGCACGATGCCACGATCGAGATCGAAGCCGACGTCGCAGCTCACGTAGTCGCAATCGGTCAATCCCACCTGCTGCTTGAAGCTCAGCTCGGGCAGGACCCCGTTCCAGCCGAGGTTGACCGTGTTCCCCACGCGGATGGCGTCGAGCTGCTTGAGGCGCGTCGTGTCGGCGCTGGCTGCTCCCGGATGGACGCCCCAGTGCAGGGAGTTGTTGCCGAGGAAGGCGCGACCGCCGTCGGGCGAGGTCACGCCGTGCACGTGCCAGTCGTACCCGTTGTTCACCGGCAGGGTCGCGCCCAGATAGCAGAAGGTGTTCCCGTACGAGTTGGAGTTGGTGAAGTCCGGGTCGTTGTACTGGCAGCGGTATCCGTTGGACTGGAGGAGCGATTCCTTGCCCGTGTCCAGGGACATGGTACTGAAGCTTCCGAATCCGGTCCCCTCGAACCCCTCCGTGAAGGTGGTGGGAAGGAACCCGCCGCCGACGTTGAGGTCCAGGTCCACCGTGACCTGCTGCGGGTACGCCGCGGCATCGAAGGTGTCCCCGCCGATGGCGACGTTGAAGGCCGCGGAGAGGTCGGCATCCACGCTGCTGCGGGAGACGTTGGCGACGCGGAAGGTGAAGGCCTGGGTGGACTCCCTCGTTTCGTGCGGGCCCAGGTCTCCGAAGTGCAGGACCGGGTCCAGGATGCAGTCCACCTGGGGGGCGTTGGAGGAGAGGCGGAGCACGACGTCGTGCTGCTCCACCGCGGTGTTGCTGTGCAAGGTGACGAACATGGTCACCGTCTCGTTGGGGTCGGCGAAGCCGTCGTTGTCCCCGTTGTCCTGGAGGCGGACCTTGGCCACGCTGACGAAGGCCGGGGCGTCCAGGAAGAGCTGGGTGCTCTCTTCCAGGAAGCCCTGGAGGGCCGGGTCCGCGTGGTTCCTGCAGCGCTGTCCGGTCCCGTCGTCCCGGTCCTCGTACTGGACGGACACGGTGGCCGTGAAGGGGAGTGGGGATCGGTAGTAGCCGTAGCGGGAGTAGGCGAAGACGGGGTACGTGGCGGCCACGTGAAGCGTCCCCGGACCGTCGAGGGAAATGGAGTAGGGGATGTCGTCCGTCCACCGGGGACTCCCCGGCGCCGTGCGGTTCAGCACGAACACCTCGCCCGCGGGCTCCCCGCCCGAGGAGGCCTTCACCGTCACGTCCTCCGTGCCGTCCCCGTCGCAGTCCTGGTCGTCTCCGGCGTCCGTGTAGTCTCCGTCGCCGTTGCAGTCGTTCCCCGGATGCGCGGGGTCCCAGGGGGACGGATCGAGCACGGTCACGGTCAGGGAGCCCGTCCCCTCGTAGCCGCGCGTGGTGCCGAAGCTCAAGGTGGCGCAGGCTCCGGCGGTGCACTCGGTGGCGTCCTTGGCCAGCGCCACCTCGCGCCACTCGATCACCATGTCGTCCACGCCCACGCCGTACCCGGGGGCGGGCTGACCTCCCGCGGTGCCTTCCTGCGCCCGGAACCCCAGCGCGCCCTGGAAGGAGTTGCCCGCGTCTCCGTAGAGGTCCTCCAGCGTGGTGAACCTGAGGTCGGGGCCGCCGCCGCGTGTGATGCCGAAGTTGCGGACGGGACCATTGGGGGCCACGAACTCGTCGATCAGGCCATCGCCGTCGTTGTCCACGTCGTCGTCCGCGGGCCGAGCCAGGGCGAGCTGGCCATCGGGCTGGCGGGGTCCGTTCTCGAAGAAGCAGTTGTTCTGCCCCACGCGGTTGTTGCCCGCGGTGCCGTTGACGGAGACCGTTCCCACCATGGGGGCGAAGACGGGGAAGGGGCCGGGGAACGCGGTGCTGCCGCCGGTGAGGGCGCTGGCGCGACCCTGCACGAAGCCCAGCACGGCCGCGTCGGAGAAGAGGTCGGCTCGCGTGATGGACTGCGTGTCCGTGTCCAGCTCCCACAGGAACGTGGCGTACTTGTCGCGCAGGTCCAGGGCCATGTTCCAGGCCCAGTTCGTGATCTCCAGGCGATGGGTGGGATCGCCGTCGGCATCGACGCCGGTGTGCACCTTCTGCACCACCGGGGTGACGAGCGTCTCCCACTCGCTCTTGCTGCCGAAGGTACCGGCGATGGTGTCGGTCAGCTCGCAGTTTGCCGTGCACGAGCCGCCTCGGTCGAAGCGGGAGATGGTCCCGGTGTGCCAGACCCCTCCCGTCTCCTGGGCTCCCCGCGATTGCCAACCGCAGCCGCCCAGCGTGCTCCAGCCCTCGTCGAGCACGCCGTTTCCGGGATCGCGGTCCTCCCCGGGGTCGAGGACGCCGTTGAAGTTCCTGTCCTCGCCCCAGTTGGCCAGGACCTGTGCCCCCAGGTCGGTGGTGGCCGGATTCACGCCCACCCGGAAGCCTCCGTCGCCGGTGTCGAAGCTCCAGGGGGCCTGGAGAGCGGTGTTCCTCGTGCCCCCGGCGGTCAGGTCCCCGTACGTCCGGGTCTCGAACAGGTCGTCCTTGCTGGAATCCACCGGGTCCGTGGTCGGGTTCTCCAGGGTCTCGTTCCCGTTGAAGTCGCGGAACTCGGTGCCCCCGGTGGGGTAGTCGGTGGAGTAGAAGGTGGAGATCTCGTCCACGTCCAGCACGTGCCGTGAGGCGAAGAGCTTCTCCACGGATCGGCCGGCCAGGCGCGCGGTCACCCCCAAGAGCATGTCGATCTTGGGAGTGCCGGCGATCGCACCCGCCATCTGGACGTTGAAGTTGACCGAGACCGCTTTCCCGGGCGGAATGAAGGGCACCCGCTGCGGCGAGTCCAGGATGGTCATCTCCGTGCAGGGCGGATTGTTGAGCCGATCGGGGTCGGGACAGGCCGTGCTTCCCGGAGGGCACTGGGGCGGGCTGTCGGCGTCGGCATGCACGCAGCGCAGCGTGGCCTCGAAGTCGCGCAGGTCCGTGGCCTCCGACGACTCGAACCCCACGCGGTAGTTGATCAGCTCCCCCGCGTCCATGAACCTGTCGGGGAACCCGAAGGTGAACAGGTTGCGGCCGTCGCGCTCGCAGCCGCCGTTCACCAGGGTGGCCGCGTCCTTGCCCCAGGTCGCCCATACCATCCCGCCCAGGGCCAGGTGGGCCCGACAGTCCACCGTGGCTTCACCCACGCGAACCTCGTCGTCCGCGTAGAGCACCCGAAGGCGGTCGCCGTGGCGCACGTCCAGCACGCCGTTCCCCGGATCGTAGGCGGTCCCGTCGGTGACGTAGATCGGGCCGCTGTCGAAGCGTAGCCCGGTGGCGGTGAAGGAGAGCCCGCTCTCGCTGTCGCGCACGGTCCCCGTGCCGTCCACGACCTGCACGGTGGTGCGGCTCCCCACCACGGCAGGCGTCACGCCGGGGTCCTGGGAATCGTTCGTCTCCACCACGCTCACCCGCACCTGGTCGGCACACGTGTAGGCCGTGTGCTGGAAGCGGGCGGCAGATCCGGTGGCGAGGGGACCGGAGCAGCTCACCGCGTAGCGCTGGCTGCCGGTGCCCGTGCGGTAGATCACCTTCAAGGACCAGTCGCCGACCTCGACCTGGCCCACGGAAGGAGAGAGAAAGATCGCCTCCACCGGGTTCACCGTGTCGCGGCGCGTGTTCCCGATGACCCCGCAGGTGTTGGTCTCGATGCTCCAGATGGCCTCGTCCAGCAGGTTGGGGATGCCGGCCCGATCGACGCAGTTCTCACCGGCATCGAGGGCACCGTTTCCGTTCAGGTCCTCGCTGAAGAAATTGCCGAGGTAGACCTTGCCGGAGGGAGAGACCATCTCCAGGTCGAGGTCGTGGGCGAGCGCGTCTCCTGCGTCCTCCGTCCAGGCCAGGGCGCAGCGCAGCTCGCGCGTGCCGTCCTCGACACGGAGCGTGCCGGTCTGGGTGGTTCCCGCGCTGGCGATCGTGCCCAGGATGCCGGCGAGATCCAGGCGACCGCCCGAGGGCAGGCCGCCGTCCGAGACGACCATTCCCGACGGGCTGGCGGCGTAGGTCCTGACCGGGAGGGCGTTCGCGAGCTGGATCCGTCCGTATCCCTGCTCGCGGTTGAAGCGATGCATCACGCTTGTGTTGCCGCCGACGGCGTCGCCGCCCACGAGGTAGTCCGCCGAGGTGACCAGCACCGCCTTGAGCAGGGCACCCGAGATGTCCGGCACCTGGTCGGCGGCGTTTCCCGGATCGCTCGCCGTGCCGTCCGGGTAGAAGCCCTGCTGGAACCAGTCGCGCACCAGCAGGGCTGCCCCGGAAGCGGCCGCGGCGGCGAAGCTGGTGGAGGACAGGCTCTGGACGAGGTCGCACTCCACGGGATCGTTCTGGTCGTTGTCGCCGGTGCGGCAGGCGTAGGGGGAGTCCACTCCCATGTTCGACCCGGGTGCGCCGACGTCTGTTCCCGGGGCCATGAGGAGCGGGGCCATCCGGGACGTGGCGCCCACCGGTCCCACCCCCGAGGCGGGTGCACGGTCCTCCTGGTTCGATCCGTCGTCCGGCTCGTCCACCGTTCCCGAGGCGCCGATCACGAGGCAGCTCTTGCAGGTGGCGGGATCGGAGATGCTCTGGGGATCGGGGATGAAGTCGCCGTTGTCGTCCCTTCCGCCGTTTCCCGCCGAGACGACGACCATGCCGTCGGGCTGGTCGAACAGGAACTGATCGATCCGCTGGGCGTTCGTCGCGTACGCGTTGTTGCCGGTCGTGCCCCAGGAGAAGTTGAAGACGCGGGCGCCGCGGCCGTAGGCATCGCCGAGCGAGCCGGAGCCCGGCGTGTCGTTCGTGTACAGCGTCCCCACCGCCAGGCCCGCGGCCGACGGATCGGCGCAGGCCAGGGTGCTCGGGGTCACCTGGGCGTCGTAGAGGAGGAGGCGGGCGCGTGGCGCCACGCCGTCGAGCTTCCAAGTCCCGCCCAGCGTATCCGTGGCCCACCAGCCCGTGCCGTAGCCGGGCGTCACGTCCGTGGCGTTCCCCAGTGCGGTGGCGGCCACCACGTGCCCATGGGTGAACCCGCCCTGCGGGCTGGCATCGCAGCCGAGCGCGTCGCCTGTCCCGCCCACCGCCGTCGTGTAGAGCAGCACCTTCCGATGACCGGGTCCCGCAGTCCCCGCGCTGGTGCGCGTGTCGGAGAGGTCGCCGGCGTCGAGTTGCAACCCGGAGTCCAGCACCATCAGGATCTGCCCCTGGCCGAGGACGCCGGCGTCGTGGTAGGGGGAGGCACCTCCGCCCCACGTCCCCGTCTCTACCGTGACCGTGGTCTCCTCCCCCTGGACGAGGTTGGGGAGGCTCTCGAACACCGCTTTCACCGCCGTGAGGCGCGCCACGTCTGCGAGCCGCGCGCGCGACAGCTCGAAGGAGACGACATCCGGATCCACGCGGGTGATGGAGGCGCCGAGCCCTTCCAGGGCGGCGGCCGCCGCGTGTGCGTCCTCGCTCGGGAAGAGGACGGCATCCAGCCGATAGACCTCCGAGGCGGCCCTCGCCGGATCGGCGAGCGGCACGCGGCCGATGGTGGGCGCGAGCTTGAAGGCGGGCGGGTAGGGCTCGACCGCGATCACCCCGTCCTGGGCGCGGAGCAGGCCGTGGAGCTGCGGGCTCAGGCGGACGACGTGGGCACTCACGGCCATGGCCTCGACGAGCACGCCGCCGCGCCCCTCCAGCAGAGCGCGGATGCGATCGAAGCGGCCGTCGGCATAGGCGGCGGGATCGACCTGGAGGATGGCGTATGGGGAATCCGGAGCCGCGCGCAGCTCGGCCGGGAGGGCCGGGCTCCCCCGCTTCAGGTCGAAGGAGCCCACCATGGTGTGGAGCACGCCGGGCTCGTTCCAGCGCGAGGGGTCCACGTCGCCGTACACGGGACCGGTGGCAAAGGGCCAGGCGTCGTTCGCACGTGGAAAGAGGTGAGGTTCTCGAGGCGTCTCGGTCGCGACTGCTGAAGAGACGGCGAGACAGACGGCAACGAGCGTCGAGCGGGTGGTCATGGGCAGGCCTGCGGATCCAGCGCGATGTCGGCGTCCCTGTCGCCTCCGGCTCCCGGCTTCTCCGCCGCCACGCCCGTCTTCCAGGAGGGCGTGGCATTGCAGTAGGGCGAGGGCCCGGCGCCCCGCACGAGGTAGTACTTGCCGGCGCCGCTGGCCGGTAGGGTCGCGTCCACCAGGGAGCTCACGCTCACGTCGTTGCCCAGGCAGGCCTCGACTGTCCCGTTGAACTGGCCTCCCAAGGACCGAAGCAGTCCCAGATCTCCGCGGATCACGTCCACCGGCTCCGCCGCCGGCCAGGCGAGCTGGGTCTTGCTGGCGAAGCCGATCGCCTGGTCGAAGGGCACGCGGGCGTTCCCGGTGCTCGGGCAGGGGACGGTGACCAGGGCCGTGGCGCTCGCCTGACAGGAAGGCAAGGACGAGCAGCGCACCTCCATGCCGTAGCGGGTGGTGAGGATCGGCGCCTCCTCCAGGATGGGATCCTCCGACCAGCTGCGCAGGAGCACGTCTCCCGCGTCCCCCACGACGCCGTTGCCGTTCCGGTCCTCCCAGAAACGGAATAGAAGGATGCCGTCCGGGCAGCCATCGACGAAGGAACCGGCGGCACTGATCAGCGCGACCTGTCCCGGAGCTGCCGTCGCGGCGGGCGAAGCGGCCACTGCGGCGGACACGGCCGAGCAGCTCGGTCCACAGCCAGGGAGCGCGGTCCGGTCGGCCGTGTCCACGGTCACCGTGGCGGCGCTGGTGAGCGCGTTCGTCACCTTGACGTCGTCGATGTACCAGCCGTCGTCCGCCTCGATGGGGTTCCATTGCAGCGCCTGCTGCATGGTGACGGCGTCCCCCACCTCGATGGAGGTGGCGAGGAAGCGGAGGCGCAGGCGGCGCCCGCGGTAGCGGGAGAGGTCGAACTTGGTCTGCACCCAGGTGCCGGGCCCGCGCGAGCCCTGGAGCCCGGGCCCGTCGCTGGCGTGGTGGATGTCCGCGGGATCGAAGCCAGCCGTGTAGAAGATCGCTCCCTGCCGCGAGAAGACGAATTCCGGATAGCAGGTGGAGGAGGGGCCGAGCCTCCGGCTGGGATCGGTGGGATCGAAGTAGTCGTCCTCCGTGTTCCCGTCGTCGGTGGGGTCGAACATGCAGTTGGTGTAGTTGTCGACGTTCTGGGAGTCGTACAGGTTCTCGTAGGGCGCGATCGTGCGCCAGCTCCCCACAGCCTGTCCCGCTGAGTTGGCGAGCTGGAGCTGCACGACGCCGCGGTCCACGGTGAAGTATCCCGGGCAGCTGACGTAGTCGCAGTCGGACAGGCCGACCTGGTGCTTGAAGCTCAGCTCCGGGGTGACGCCGTTCCATCCCAGGTTGACGGTGTTGATGAGCCGGATGGCGTCGAGCTGCTTCAGCCGCGTGGTGTCCGCGGAGGCGGCGCCGGAGTGCACGCCCCAGTGCAGAGAGTTGTTCCCCAGGTAGGCGCGGCCGCCGTCCGGGGCGGCGAGGCCGTGCACGTGCCAGTCGTAGGCGTTCTGGGAGGAGGTGACGAATCCCAGGTAGCACATGGTATTGCCGTAGCTGCTGGAGTTCGGGAAGTCCGGATCGCTGTACTGGCAGCGGTGGCCGTCGGACAGTGCGAGCGTGGCCTTTCCCGTGTCCAGGGACATGCTCGTGAAGGTGCCGAAGCCGGTGCCTTCGAATCCCTCCGTGTAGGTGGTGGGCAGGAGACCTCCCGAGATGTTGAGGTCGAGGTCGAGCGCCACCTCCTGGTCCCGGCCGGGGACGTCGAAGTCGTCGCCGCGGACGTTCACGTGGAGCTTCGCCGTGAGATCGTCGTCCACGCTGGTGCGCGTCACGTTGGCCACGCGGAAGGTGAGTGCCGTCGTGGCCTCCCGCGTCTCGTGTCCCGCCAGGCTCCCGAACGCCACGGCGGGTCCCACGATGCAATCGACGTTGGGATCGTTGCTGGAGAGGCGAACCACCAGCCCCGATCGGTCGACGCTGCCGTTGTTGTGGAGGGTGACGTACATCGTCACCGTCTCGTTGGGGTCGGCGAGGCCGTCGTGGTCGCCATTGTCCTGGAGGCGCACGCGCACCACGGAGATGGGGGCCGCGGGAGCGCGGGCGACGTAGGTGCCCGTCTCGACGAAGCCGCGCAGGCTGGGATCGACGCTGGTGGGGCAGCGCTGGCCGGTGCCGTCGTCCCGATCCTCGTAGCGCACCTTGACGTCGAATCCGTCCAGGTAGGGGCCCGGCCAGTAGATCACTCCCGGCACGTTGGCGGTCGAGGAGAAGGGCACATCCCCCTTCCACACCGCGCCCCCGGGCGACACGCGGTCGACGACGAAGACCTCCCCCGCCGGCTCCCCCGGGGAGGTGACGCGCACGGTGACGTCGGGCGTGCTGTCGTCGTCGCAGTCCTGATCGTCTGCGGCGTCCAGGTAGTCGCCGTCCCCGTTGCAGTCGTTCACGGAATGGGCCGGCTCCCAGGGGGAGGCGTCGATCACGGTCACGGCCATGACGCCGCTCCCCTCGTAGGCGTTGGTGGCGTCCAGGCTCACCGTGGCGCAGGCGCCACCCGCGCAGTCGGTGCCGTCCTTGACCTGGGAGGTCTCCTTCCACTCCAGCACCATGTCGTCCACGCCGATGCCGTAGCCGGCGGTGAACTCGGAGACCGCCCCGCTGGTCACCCGAAACCCGAGCGCGCCCTGGAAGGAGTTTCCGGCGTCGCCGTATGCGTCCTCCAGCGTCTGGTAGCGCAGGTCGACGCTGTAGGAAGCGATCTTGCGATCCATGTTGCGGATGGGGCCGTTGGCCGCGACGTACTCGTCGAGGAGCAGGTCGCCGTCCTCGTCCAGGTCGTCGTCGGTCGGGCCCGCGTGGCGGAACGTGCTGTCGGGATTTCGGGGGGAGAGCTCGAAGAGGCAGGGGTTGCTCCCCACGCGGCTGTTGCCGGCGGTGCCGTTCACGGAAGCGCTACCGCTCATGGGGGCGAACACCGGCACGCTGTTGGCCGGAGGGGAAATGCCCAGACCGGCGATGGGGGTCAGCCGGTTGATGCTGAAGAACGGGTCCTTGTCGAAGAGGTTGATGGACTGGAGGGACTCTGTGTCCGTATCGAGCTCCCCCGTGAACTCGGTCAGGGAGGACCGCACGTCCACGGCGGCGTTCCATGCCCAGTTCGTGAAGGCGACCCGATGCGTGAGGTCTCCGTCCGCGTCCACGCCGGGGTTCACCTTCTGGACCACGGGCGTGAGGAGCATCTCCCACTGGGACAGGGCGCTCGTTCCGGTGACGACGTCGACCAGCTCGCACTGATTCTCACAGCCGAGCGCGTTCGTCTCGCCGATGGTCCCGGTGTGCCAGATGCCGCCCTTGGCGTTGCTTCCCTTCGTCTGCCAGCCGCAGCCCCCCTTGGTGTTCCAGCCCCGGTCGAGGATGCCGTTGACCGGGTCGCGGTCCTCGCCGGGGTCGAGCACGGCGTTGAAGTTCTTGTCCTCGCCCCAGTTGGCGATGGTCTGGGTGCTGACGTCCCCCGCGGTGGGATTCAGGCCCACGCGGAAGCCTCCGTCGTTGGCGTCGAAGTTCCAGGGTGCGTGGATCGAGGTGTTCCGCGTGCCCCCGGCGGTGAGGTCGCCGTACGTGCGCGTCTCGAAGAGGTAGTCGTTGTCCGGGTCGAGGACGTCGGTGGTCGGGTTCTCCAGCGTCTCGTTCCCGTTCTCGTCGCGGTATTCCGTCCCCCCCGTCGGGTAGTCGGTGGAGTAGAAGGAGTCCACGTCGTCCGCATCCAGCACCTTCCGGAAGGCGAGCAGCCTGGCCTGGGTCTGTCCGGCCAGCTTCGCGGTCACGCCCACCAGCATGTCCACCTTGGGCGTGCCGGAGATGGCGCTGGCCATGCGGACGGTGAAGGTGGGAGCCCCGGACCCGTCGTGAAGCAGGTGGGGCGAATCCAGGATCGTCATCTCCGTGCAGGGCGGGTTGTTCAGGCGATCGGGATCGGCGCAGGCGGTGCTGGCGGGCGGGCAGTCGGCCGGACTGTCCGCGTCCGCCTTCACGCAGCGCAGGCTGACCTCCACGTCGTGCAGGACCGTGGGGTACTGGGTGAAGAAGTTCACCTGGTAGGCGAGCGTCTCCCCCGCATCCATGTGCTGGTCGGGGAACCCGAAGGTGAACAGGCCCCGGGCGTCGCGCTCGCAGCCTCCCTGGATCAGGTCGTTGCCGTCCCGGCCGAAGCGGGCGATCGCCTGGACCCCCAGCGGGGGAGGACGGCAGTCCACCTCCGCCGCGGTGATCCGCGTCTTGGCTGGATCGGGCGCCCCGCCCGTCTCGTCCGCGTAGATCACCCTCAACCGGTCCCCCGGCTGGACGTCGAGCACGCCGTTGCCGGGGTCGTAGGCGGTGGCGGTCGTTGTCAGGAGGGGCACGCTCGCGAAGCGCAGGCCGACGGCGGTGAAGGCCAGTTGCGTCTCGCTGTCACGGACCACGCCGCTTGCGTCCAGGACCTGCACCGTGGTGCGGCTGGCGACCTCGGCGGCCAAGGGCGTGGGATCGCTCGGGTCGTTGGCCTCCTGCACCGTGATCCCCACCTCGTTGGCGCAGGCGTACGCGGGGCGATCGAAGCGCACGGAGGAGCCGCCGGAAATGGGTCCCGAGCAGCTCACGGCGTAGCGCTGGCTCCCCGTCCCCGTGCGGTAGATCACCTTGAGGGACCAGTCGCCGACCTCGATCTGGCTGTCCGTGCCCTGATCGATGCCGTCGCCCTGGGGATCGGGGGAGAGGAAGATGCCCTCGTTGGGGTTCCAGGTGTCCCGGCGCGAGGGGCCGGCCTCGCAGCTGTTGGTCTCGATGCTCCAGTCTCCCTGGTCGAGCGAGTTCGCGGCGCCGCGGCAGTTCTCCCCGGCGTCCAGGAGGCCGTTCCGGTTCAAGTCCTCGGTGAAGAAGTTCCCGAAATAGACCTTGCCCGAAGGCGACACCATCTCCAGGTCCAGGTCGTGGGCCAGGGCGTCCCCGGCGTCCTCGGTCCACACGAGCGCGCAGCGCAGCTCGCTCCGGTCGGCCCCAATGCGGATCGTCCCCGTCTGCGTGGTCCCCGCGGCGGCGATCGATCCCGGCAGTCCCGCGATATCGAGCCTTCCCCCGCTGGCCAGGCCGCCGTCGGCGACGATCATCCCCGTGGGGCTCGGGGCGTAGCTGCTCAAGGGCAGCGCGTTCTCGAGGCCGAGCCTGCCGTAGCCCCACCTCGGATTGAAGCGGTAGGGGTAGTCATAGTTCTTGCTGAGGCCAGCGCTGGTGATGAGCACCGCTTTCAACAGGGCGCCCGAAATACTGGGGACCTGATCCGCGGCGTTGTCGGCGTTGGTGGCTGTCCCGTCCGGGTAGAAGCCCTGCTGGAACCAGTCGCGCACGAGCAGCGCCGCGCCGGAGACGGTGGCTGCCGCGTAGCTGCTGGTGTCGTCGTTCCCGAGGATGTCGCACTCGACGGGGCTATCCTGGTCATTGTCGTTGGAGCGGCAGATGGGATGCACGGGCTCTTCGTAGGTGGCCACGAGGGGAGCCATGCGGTGGGCGGTCGCGACGGGCCCCTCGCGGGAGAAGATCACGGCTCCCACCACCGTGCAGCTCTTGCAGGTCGCCGGTTCGGAGATCAGGCTGTCGAAGCACCCGCAATCGTAGGGATTGTCCCCGGCGGCCACGAACACCATCGCGTCCGGCTGATCGAACAGGAACTGATCGATCCTCTGGGCGTTCGTGCCGTAGACGGAGTTGTACCCGGTCCCCCAGGAGAAGTTGGACACGCGAGCGCCGCGAGCGTAGGCGTCCCCCAGCGAGCCTGACCCCGGCGTGTCGTCCGTGTAGAGCGTCCCCACCGTCAGGGTGTTCTGCGCGGGATCCCCGCAGGACAGGGTGCTCGGCGTGACCTGGGCGTCGTACATCAACAGCTTGGCGCGGGGAGCGACCCCGTCGAGCCGCCACGTGTTCTGGGAGTACGGATCCCGGTAAAGCGGCCAGGGCACGCCATAGCCGGCCGGGACGTCGCCGGCGTTGCCGACCGCCGTCGCTGCCATGGCGTGGCCGTGCGTGAAGCCCCCCTGGGGGCCGGCATCGCACCCGAGAGCGTCCCCGGCCCCTCCCACGGCGGGCGTGTACAGCAGGACCTTGCGATGGCCGGGCCCCGCCGTCCCGGCGCTGGTGCGCGTGTCGGAGAGATCTCCGGCATCCAGCTGCAACCCGGAGTCGAGCACCATCAGGACCTCGGCGGAGGTGCCCGGCAGCCCGTTGCCGTCGCCGCGGATGCCCGCGTCGGTGTAGGGGAGGCCGCCGAACCTGTCCTGCGTCTGCAGGTACGCGGAGGCCTCCTCGCCGTGCATCATGTTGGGGAGGCTTTCGAAGATGGCCTGCACCGCCTGCAGGCGCGCCGCGTCGGCCAGCCGCTCGCGAGACAGCTCGAAGGTGACGACGTCGGGATCGGTCTTCAGGATGGTCGCGCCCACCCCCGCCAGGGCGGCAGCCGCCTGCTGCGCGTCCTCCCCGCGGAAGAGCACCGCCTCCAGGCGGTAGATGTCCGAGGTCGCTCGCGCCGGATCGGGGAGAGGCGCGCGCCCGATGGTCGGCGCGAGCTTGAAGGCCGGGTGGTACGGCTCGAGGGCCAGCACGCCGTCCTGCGCGCGGAGCAGCCCCTGGAGCTGCGGGGTCGCGCGGACCACGTGCGCGCTCACCGCCATCGCCTCCAGGAGCGCGCCCCCCTGGCTCTCCAGCAATCCTCGGATCCGGTCGAAGCGGCCGTCGGCATAGCCGGCGGGATCCACCTGGAGGATCGCGTAACGGGAATCGGGAGCCGCCCGTAGCTCGGCCGGCAGCGCCGGGCTTCCGCGCTTCAGATCGAAGGAGCCCACGCGCGTGTGCAGGATCCCCGGCTCGCTCCAGCGGGACGTCGCGATTTCCCCGTAGCTCGGTCCGCTATTGAACGGCCAGGAATAGGTGCTGCGGGGGAACAGGTGGGCGCGCGCAGCCTCCGGCGGCTCCGCGGCCATCGATGCCGAGAGGATGAGCAGAGCGGTGCCAGCGACGAGGATCGAGCGCATGGGCCCCCCCCGGGAATGCGTCCGTCCAGATCCGCAAAGGTACGCCGAGCCTTCGGGCGATCCTACCGCCGATCATCCCCCTGGAAAGCGGCCAGAAAGGGACTCTCTTGCGGTCCTGGAATCCGCGGATCGGGGGAAACCGCGTGAATTTCGGTCTAAACTCCTCGCGAATGTCCAGTTTCGGCGAGAGCCTCAAGCAGCAACGCCAGTCCCAGGGGAAGTCCGTCGAGGAGATCGCGGAGGCGACCGGCATCCGGCTAGACCTCCTGACCGCCCTCGAGCAGGACGCTTTCGAGGCTCTTCCGGGGCGGGGCTTCGGGAAGCTCTACATCCGGGCCTACGCCGAGGTGCTCGGCTTCGATCCGCGTCCTCTCATCCAGGAGTACGACCGCGCCGTCAGCGCGCGGGAGGCCGCGCCGGAGGCAGCCTCGGGGCCGGCGAAGCCGCGGCCGATCGAGGCCGCGCTCGCCCGCTGGCGGCAGGAGAGGATGGCCGCAGCGCAGGAGCGCGTGGAGGAGGACGACGAGGACGACGAGGACGCGGAGATCGAGGAGGAGATCGAGCCCGAGGAGATCGAGGAGCCGCCGGCCCCAGAGCCTGCGGATCCGGTCGAGGTGGCTCCGATGGCCGAGCCCCCGATCCCGTCGGCTCCTTCCTCAGGATCCGTACCTCCGGCGGTCACGGAAAGCGCCGAGCCGGTGGCACCATGGGAGCCCCCGGCACCCGCCGTGCGCACACCTTCCCGCCGTCTCTGGACCTGGTCGAGCATGGCCGCCGTCCTCTTCCTTGCCGTGGCCCTCGCGCTCTTGTGGTCGAAGGAGCCCAAGCAAGCGCAGGCGACCCCGCCGCCTCAGGTGCAGCTCCCCACGCCACCGCCGCCGCCGGTCGCCTCCGCGCCCGTTCCCGAGCCCGCGCCGACGCCGCGGGAGATCCCTCCCTCCGAGCCGACGCATCTCACCATCACCGAATCGGCGGTGGGGCTCCGCGCGTCCGGGACCCGCGTCGAGGGACCGAGCGACCGCTACACGGTCGGGCAGCGCGTGAGCTTCGTCACCCGCGTGAGCGGGGGAAAGCCCGGCGAGCGCATCCGTCACGTGTGGATGCGCGACGGCAAGGTCGAGCAGTCCATCCGGCTGCGCCTGGGCGCCTCGAGCTACCGCACCTACAGCACCAAGACCCTGGGGCGCCCCGGGGCCTGGGCCGTGGAGGCACGGGACGAGCAGGGGAGCGTGCTGGCGCGCGCCAACTTCACCTGCACGCCCTGAGCGAAGAAACACGCCGGTTGCGCCCCAGGGGACTAGAATCACCGTCCCATGTCTTCCCCCGGTGAGAGCCTCCGAGGGCACCGCGCATCTCACGGCAAGACGCTCGAGGAGATGGCCGAGGCCATCGGCGTGCACCGCGACTTCCTCGCCGCCCTGGAGGAGGATGCGCTCGACGCCCTCCCCGGCCCAGCGTTCGGCAAGCTCTATATCCGCGGCTACGCCGAGGTCCTTGGCTTCGATCCGCAGCCGGTGCTCGATGCCTACGAACGCGCCCTCCACGCACGGCCGCCGGGAGCCACGCCTTCCGCGGCACTCGCACGCTTGAGAACAGAGCGGATGGGAGAGCCGGAGCTGGAGGAGCCGGAGCCGGAGGTGAAGGAGCCCGACGAGGAGTCGGTGGAGCCGGAGCCCGAGGACACGTTCGAGGCCCGCTGGGCAAGAGAAAGGTGGGAACCGGCGGAGCGGGTCGCGACGCCGGAGCCAGAGCCAGAGCCTCGGCCGGAGCCGATTCCGGCACGGGCAGTTGCTGCCGCAGAGAGCGCCGCATCCCTCGCGCCGGTCGAATCACACGCGCCCGCAGAGCGGCTGCAGGAGCACCCCGGTTTCCACCGCTGGCCCGCCGTCGCGGGGGCTCTCCTCCTGGTCCTCCTCGTCGTGGCGGGGGTGAACGCGTTCCGCTCGAAGAACAGGCCCGCCGAGCCCGCATCCATTCCCGCGGCCCCGGTCGAGGCTCCGAAGGAGCGGCTCGCTTCGCCGCCGCCCGTCCTGTCCGCTCCCCCGCAGGCGCCTGCGCCGACGCCGCAGCCGGCCTCCTCGTCCCGTCTCACGGTCTCCGACTTCGGCGTCGGCGAGCGCAACCGGTTCGGGCCCGGAGAGCGCGTGAGCTTCACGACCCGCGTGGTGGGCGGGCGCCCCGGCGACCGCATCCAGCACGTCTGGATGCGCGACGGGACGGTGGAGCAGTCGATCAGCCTGCCCCTGCAAGCCTCGAGCTGGCGCACGCACAGCACCAAGACGCTCGGGCACCCCGGCGCCTGGGCCGTCGAGGCCCGGGACGAGCAGGGGAACGTCCTGGCGCGCGCGGAGTTCACCTGCGCGCCCTGAGCGCCTCCCCTACCAGGACGTCAGCGCCGCCGCCTCCTCCAGCGCTCCACTGCTCTCCCACGCCACGGGCGCCTTGTCGGGGAGGGCGATCTCCGGCAGGCCGCGCGCCTTCAGCTCGGCGTTGACGGCCACCACGTCCGTCTTCCGGAAGGCCTGAAACTCGGCCTGCACGTCCTCCAGCTCGCGCCGCAGCGCCTCCGTGCGCGCCAGCAGCGTGGCCGTGGGCTTCCCCTCGTAACTGAGGATGCCGCCGTAGAGGTCGTCCATGAACTCGCGCAGGCGCTCCTCTCCCGTGATGGCGCCCCCCTCCTTCGTGGCCACGATCTTCTTGCGGAGCACGTCCGCCTTGTCGGCGACGGCGGTCAGGCGCGCGCGCAGGGGGTCGCTCTCGGAGAGACCGGAGGACTTGCTCTCCGCGCCCTGCCGCGCGGCCACGATCTGGGCCACCAGGTCCGACATCTCGCCGAACATGCCGTGCACCTTCATGGCCGCGTCGAACTGGGCCTTGCGGTCGGCCGCCGTGAAGGGAGAGCGGGGGTCGAGGCCGACCTGGATCTTGGTCTCGTAGGTGTGGTCCCCCTTGGTCATGCGCACGGTGTAGGTCCCGGGCACCACGCGCGGGCCCTGGGTGGCGCTCCCCGCCACCGAGGCCGCGGGGGGCACCCGCGGCGGCTTCACGTTCATGGACCAGTTCACGCGGTTGATGCCGGGGCGCTTGCTGGCGGGGAGCGTGTCCACGACCTTGCCCTCGGGGTCGAGCACCTCCAGCTTGAGCTTGCCGAAGAGGTGGCGCGTGCGCTGGTAATAGGTGATCACCATGCCGTTGGGCGCGCTGGGGCCGGCCCAGCCGGCGTCGCCGTCCACCCAGCCCCCCTGGGCCTGGATGCGCTGCCGCTGCGGCCGCGTGGGGAGGAAGGCCGCCTCCTCCTTGAGCGCCGCCGGCGTCAGGGCCCGCAGCGGCGTCAGGTCGTCCACGATCCAGATGCCCCGGCCGTGCGTGGCCAGGACCAGGTCGTGGTCGCGGGGATGGATGGCGATGTCGCGCACCGCCACCGCCGGGAAGTCTCCGCCCTTGAACTGGGCGAAGCTCTGGCCTCCGTCGTTGCTGATCCAGAGGCCGAACTCGGTCCCCACGTAGAGGAGGCCGCGCACCACCGGGTCCTCGCGCACCACGTGGGCGTACCCCCGCAGGCCCTTGGGGGCGTCGGGGGTGACCAGGGGCGTCCAGCGCGCGCCGAAGGCGTCGGCGCGGAAGAGCCAGGGACCCATCTCCCCGAAGGTGTGCCGGTCAAAGGTGACCCAGGCGGTGCCGGCGTCGTGGGGGCTGCTGTCCACGTAGGACACCCACGAGTTCTGAGGGAGGCCCTGCTTGGGCGTCACGTTCGTCCAGCTCTTGCCGGCGTCGCGCGTGACCTGCACGTTGCCGTCGTCGGTCCCCACCCAGATCGTTTTCCTGTCCTTCTTCGCCTCCGAGATGGCGTAGATCGTGGTGTGCGTCTCCGCCGCCGAGTTGTCCACCGTGATGCCGCCCGACTCCTCCTGGCGCTGCTTCTCCTTGTCGTTGCTGGTGAGGTCGGGAGAGATGCGCTCCCAGGTCTCGCCGCGATCCTTGGAGCGGAAGAGGAACTGGGCGCCCAGGTAGACCGTTCCCGGGTCGCTGGGGGAGAGCTGGATGGGCGTGTTCCAGTTCCAGCGCAGCTTCTCCTTGTAGTCCGCGCGGGGCTGGATGTCGCGGACCTGGTGGGTGATGCGGTTCACGCGGCCGATGGTGCCGCCCTGCGCCTCCGCGTAGAGGTAGGTGGCGTCGGTGGGATCGGCGAACATCCAGAACCCGTCGCCGCCGTACATGTTCTCCCACTGCGCATTCCCCACGCCGCCGGGGAAGCTGGAGGGGGCCACCCAGGAGCTGTTGTCCTGCAGGCCGCCGTAGACGCGGTAGGGATCCTCGCCGTCCAGGCTCACGTGGTAGAACTGGGAGATCGGCAGGTTGTTCGCCTTCCACCAGCGGCTGCCCCCGTCCTGGGAGAGCCAGAGGCCGCCGTCGTCTCCCGTGATGACGTTGCGCGGATCCTCGGGATCGATCCACACGTCGTGGAAGTCGCCGTGGGCGCCGCCCCCCACGGAGGCGAAGGTCTTCCCGCCGTCCAGGCTCTGGATGAGGTCGCCGTCGGGCTTGAACAGGCGGTCGGGATTGGTGGGGTCCACGATGAGGTTGGCGAAATAGAAGGGCCGCCAGACCATGTTCTGGCTGTCGTCGCGGCGCTCCCAGGTCTTGCCGCCGTCGCCGGAGCGGTAGAGCGCGCCCTTGACCCCCTCCACGAAGGCGTAGACCACGTCGGGGTTGCTCTGCGCGATGGCCACCGCGATGCGGCCGTGGGGCTTGGCGGGGAAGCCGGCGTTGGCGCCGTCGCTGATCTCCGTCCAGTGGGCGCCCCCGTCCTCCGAGCGGTAGAGGCCGCTGGCGGAAGGGGCGGACGCGGTCTCGCCGCCGGAGCGGAAGGTCCAGCCCTTGCGGCGGTGGTCCCACATCGCCGCGAACAGCGTGTCCGGGTGCTTGAGGTCCATGGCCATGGAGGCGCAGCCGGTGGAGAGATTGCCGCCGCGCAGGACCAGCGTCCAGGTCTTGCCGCCGTCCTGGGTCTTGTAGACCCCGCGATCGGGGGAGTCGCTCCAGAGCTTGCCGGCGGCGCAGGCGTAGACCACGTTCCCGTCCTGGGGGTGCACGAGGATCTTCGCGATGTGCTCGGATGCGTCGAGGCCGAGGTGCGTCCAGTTCTCGCCCCCGTCCGTGGAGCGGTAGACGCCGTTTCCGATGGAGACCGAGTTCCGCACCCAGGACTCTCCCGTCCCCACCCACACCGTGTCCTGCCGGCTGGGGTCGAGGGCCAGGGCACCGATGGATTGCACCGGCTGCTTGTCGAACTTGGGGCGGAAGGTGGTGCCCCCATCCGTGGACTTCCACACGCCGCCGCTGGCGGCGCCCACGTAGAGGAGGAGGTCGCCGTTTTTCTGGTGGGCGGCGGCGAGGGCGGAGATGCGCCCGCTCATGGCGGCGGAGCCGATGTTGCGCACGCCCAGGCCGGAGAGCATCCCCGACTGCAGGTGCGTGTCGTCGGCCGAAGGGGCGGCCACCGCGGGAAGGGCGACGAGGAGAGCGGAGAGAACGGCGGCTCTCACTTGGCACCCCCGGGGAAGGCGAACACCTTGGCGTCCACGGGGACGTTCAGCTCCATCTTCTCGACGTGGGCCCGCCCCGCCTCGAAGGGGAAGTAGAGGCCGTCCACCTTCTCGTACTCGCCCAGGTCCACGCTCTGCACCTCCTCCTGGCCGCGCACCATGCGGTGGCTCTCCACGCGGATCTCCAGGAAGTGGTCGGGATCGAGGAAGCGGTACTGCACGTCGCCGTTCTTCAGGGTCACGCGCAGCTTGTGGGCGTCGGTGCCGTCCACGTCCTCCGTGCCCAGGTACTCCACCTGGTTCCCCTTGCGGACGTAGTCCACGAGCGGGCCCACCAGGTCGGCGGCCTCCACGAGCCCCTTGGCGTCGTCGTCGGAGAGCTTTTGCGGGTCCTTGCGCCCGCGGAAGGGCTGCACGATCCAGGCCTCCTTCCCGTCCCAGGCCTGGATGGCCGTCATCCCCTGGAGCGACAGCTCGGTGCGGATGGCGCCCGGGACCAGGCCCCAGGCCTCGGTCTTCGCCTCCAGGCCTCCTCCCAGGCGCACCGTGCCCACGGTGTGGACGGAGGTCACCTGGGCCAGGCGCTCCCCGCCTCCCCGCGCTTCCAGGTTCTTGGCCACCAGCTCCTCGGCATCCATCGCCAGGGCGGGCGGGGCGGCCAGCGGCAGGGCCAGCAGTAGGGCTAAACGACGCAAGGACATGGCTTTCCCCCTCGGAAGGCTCTCTCTCCGGAAGGTCCTACGCAGGAATGACGCGCGAGTTTGCATCCCGCAGCGAACCGGGGGGGCCGAGGGTACGTCCTTCTGGGTGAAGATCGACGGGAGAAGACGCCGGGAGGGTTCTTGGTCGAGCTCGCGACGCTCCTCACGCGCTGTCGATCCCGGGACGATCTCGCCTGGGAGGCCCTGGTGCGCCGGATGCAGCCGCGAGTCTACGGAACCGCCCTCCACCTCCTCCGCTCCTCCGAGGATGCGCGGGATGTGGCGCAGGAGGTCTTCGTGCGGCTGTACCGGCACCTGGAAGCGCTGGAGTTCGTGGACGAGGGGCAGTTCGTGGGCTGGCTCCTGCAGACCACCCGCCACGCCGCCGTGGACCGCATCCGCCAGATCCGCTCCCGTCCGCCGCGGGCGGACGTGCCGGCCGAGGAGGCCTCGCTCCACGACCCCGGCCCGTCTCCCGAGGAGGCCTCGCTGGCGGGGGACCGCCAGGCCCTGGTGCAGCGCGCGCTCGCCCAGCTCTCCGACCTCAACCGCGAGATCCTGGTCCTCAAGGAGATCCAGGGCCTGGACGTGAAAGAGGTCGCGGAGATCCTGCACATCCCGCAGGGGACGGTGAAATCGCGGGCCAGCCGGGCCCGCCTCGAGCTCGCGCGCCATGTGCTGGCGCTCGACCCCTCCCAGGGAGCCTGAGATGGACCCCCGGGACGATCTCGTCGCCTCCATCCTGCGCGCCACCTCGGGGAGCCCCTGCCGGGCGGCGGAGGAGCGCCTCCCCGATCTCGTGGACGGTGCGCTCGATCCGGTGGACGCCGAGCTGGTGCGCGGGCATCTCGTCGGCTGCGTCCCCTGCGCGGCGCTCGAGCGCGCGCTGCTCGCGGTGGCGGATGCGCTCCCCGCCATGGCCGAGGTGGATCCCGGGCGCGCCTTCACCGAATCCGTGCTGGCGCGGACCTCGCGCGCGCCGCGGCGGCGCTGGGCGAAGGCGTTCCAGGCCCTGCTGCTCCGTCCCCGGTTCGCGCTGGAAGGGGCTTACCTGGGGTCGCTGGTGCTGGTGGGCGTGATGGCGCTCCCGGGAGCGCGTGCCCTGCCCGCGCAGGCCTCGCACGCGGTCGTGCGCACGGCGGGGATGCTCGACACGCGCGCCCTCCGCGTGTTCGCCGGTGCCGAGCAGGCCGCGGCGAAGGTGTCCGGGCGGGCGGCCGAGCTGCGCCAGGGGGCGGAGCAAAAGATCGACGGGACCCTGACCAGGTTGGGATGGAAGGACGCGAAGAAAGAGACGGACACGAAGAAGGAGACGCCATGAACCGCGTGGAGACCGTGGGACCGGAAGACGCCACCATGCAAACGCCGACGCCGCCGCCCCCGGGCTGGACCTACAACCCTCCGCCGCGGGTGAGCGATCCCCGGCGCAAGCAGCCGCTGCTGGCCTGCTTCCTGTCCATGATGCCCGGGCTGGGGCAGGTCTACGTGGGCTACTACCGGCGCGGCTTCGTGCACGCGATCGTGGTGTGCACGCTCATCACGCTGCTGTCCTCGGGGGCGGTGATGGGAGCGGAGCCGCTGTTCGGCGTCTTCCTGGCCTTCTTCTGGCTCTACAACATCATCGACGCG
>Ga0070695_100000421_pt1 | contig 21885 bp, 18 predicted proteins | sample KBSK1252metaG_FD_65471 | JGI IMG/M metagenome (GOLD analysis project Ga0070695, IMG submission 65471) | Corn, switchgrass and miscanthus rhizosphere microbial communities from Kellogg Biological Station, Michigan, USA - KBS K1-25-2 metaG | ecosystem: Host-associated > Plants > Roots >...
AGCGCTTCCTTCCCGGCCGCTCCTATCTCGGCATCGACCCCATGCCGCTCGCGCGCGCCTCCCTCGTGCGTGGGGTGGGGGAGAGGCTCCCCGTGGCGGAGGGAGCCTTCGACGCCGTGCTGCTGTGCGAGACCCTCGACCACGCCCTGGAACCGGCCCGCGTGCTCCGCGAGGCGCGCCGCGCGCTGCGGCCCGGCGGGCTCCTGGCGCTGCTGCAGAGCGTGCACGTGGCGGCGGCCCCGCCGCCCCTCGCCCTGCGGCTCCGGGTGGCCGCGGGCCGCCTCAAGGGCCGCCTGGCGGGAACCCTCGCCCCGGACGACGAGGACACGAAGATGCACGCCTTCGATCCGCCCGCCCTGCGCGCCCTGGTCTCCGAGGCCTTCGCGGTGGAGGAGGCGGTGGTGCGCGGCGGCAGCCTCTTCCTGCGCGGGCGAGCGTCTCCATGACCCCCCCGCGGGTGAGTGTCGTCATCCCCGCCTGCAACGCCGCTCCCTTCCTCGCGGAGGCGCTGCAGTCGGTCTTCGCGCAGGGACTCGCCGACACCGAGGTGGTGGTGGTGGACGACGGCTCCACGGACGGGACGGCGGCGGTGGCGCGCGGCTTCGGCCGCGGGGTGCGCGTGCTCTCCCAGCCTCGGTCCGGCTCGGGGCGCGCCCGCAACCTCGGGCTCGCGGAAACGAGCGGGGAGCTCGTGGCCTTCCTCGACGCCGACGACGTCTGGACACCGGACAAGCTGGCGCGTCAGCTCCCGCTGCTCCAGGAGGATCCCGGACTGGGCCTGGTCTTCTCCGACATGGTCGCGTTCGGCGAGCCCGGGGTTGCGGGGCGACGCTACTTCCTCGAGCGGGGGTTCACGGGGTCCTGCACCCCCTCGGCGATCTTCCTCCACGACATGATCTCGACCCCCACCGTGGTCCTGCGCCGGACCTGCCTGCGGGAGACGGGGCCGTTCGACCCCGGGCTCCCCATCGGACAGGACACGGACCTCTGGTTCCGCATCGCGCTCTCCTACCGCTTCGCCGCCGTGGACGCGCCCCTGGTGCGCCGCCGCTTCCATCCCGGGAACATCACCCGGGACAGCCGCCTGCTGGCACGCTGCGTGGTGACGATCTGCGAGCGCTACCTCGACCGCTGCATCGCCGCCGAGCCGGGGATGGAGCGCGTGCTGCGCCACGACCTGGCCCGCAAGCGCTGGCACCACTGGTTCCTGGAAGGCTGCGCGCTCCAGCACGAGGGGCGCCCCCGCGAGGCGCGCCGCTTCCTGGCCCGGGCCATCCGAGAGAAGCCGCTGCGTGCGCGGGCCTACGCGTTCTACGTGAGGTCCCTGCTCGCGGGAGGGGCGGCGGCGTGAAGGTCAGCGTGGTCATCCCCGCCTACAACGCGGCCCCCTTCCTGGGGAAGACGCTCCGCTCCGTCCTGGAGCAAAGCCTCTCCGACATCGAGGTGGTGGTGGTGGACGACGGCTCCTCCGACGGGACGGCCGAGGTGGCCGCCTCCTTCCCGGGGGTGCGGGTCCACGCCGGCGCCCGCCGCGGCGTCTCCGCCGCGCGCAACCTCGGTGTGCGGCTGGCCTTGGGCGCGTACGTGGCCTTCATGGACCACGACGACCTCTGGGAGAAGGACAAGCTCGCGCGGCAGGTCGCCCTGCTCGACGGCGATCCCGGCATCGCCTTCGTGTTCACCCAGGCCCGGGTGGAGCGGGACGGGGAGCTCGTCGAGATCTTCCCCCAGATCGCCGACCCTGCGGCCTTCCTGGCCCGGGCCTACGAGAACCTCGTGCACTGGAACTACGTGCCCATGTCCTCGGTGATGGCCCGCCGCGACCGCCTCCTCGCCCTCTCCGGCGACGGCCCCTTCGACCCCCGCTTCCGGCTTTCGGAGGATTGGGACCTGTGGCTGCGCCTGGCCCGCGCCGCGGGGCCGGGAGGGGTGGCGTTCGTGGCCGAGCCGCTCACCCGCTACGTCATCCTTCCCGGGCGGGCCACCGAGCGCATGGGAGACCTCCGCCTCGAGGACCTCGTGATCCTCGACGAGCGGCTGCGCGCCGATCCGGGGCTCGTGGCGCGAGACCCCGCCCGCTGCCGCGCCACGCGGCACCGCCTCGCGCTGGAGGCGGGGTACTTCCTCCTGAAGGAAGGACGCCACGCGGAGGCGCGGCGCTGCCTCGCCGAGTCCTGGCGCGCGCGCCCACTCTCCGTGAAGCCCCTGAAGTACTGGATGGCCTCGCATCTGGGCCTCCGGCCGCGGTCCGCCTGAGATCCCCCCGAACTTCCCTGTGCCATACTCCCGCTCGATGACGCGCGCAGGGAGAGCGGCGTGGGTCCTCTGCCTCCTTCTCGCCTGCGTCGGCTGCGACCAGGTCACGAAGGCGCTGGCGGCCGAGCACCTGGCGGGACGCCCCCCCGTCCTCCTCCTGGGCGGCACCTTCCGCCTCCTCTACGCGGAGAACACGGGTGCCTTCCTGAGCCTGGGCTCCGGCCTCCCCGAGTGGCTGCGCCTGTGGATCTTCGTGGTCGTCACCGGTGCCGTGCTGGTCCTGCTCCTGCTCTACGCCCTCGCGCACCGGGACACGCTGCGCCCCTGGGAGATGCTGGCCCTGGCCCTGGTGGTGGGGGGCGGGATCGGCAACCTCCTCGACCGCATCTTCCTCGGCCTGGTGCGCGACTTCCTGTTCCTGGGCGTGGGACGGCTGCGCACGGGCGTGTTCAACGTGGCCGACATGGCGATCACGGGCGGAGCGCTCCTCATGCTCTTCGGGATGCGGCGCGGACGGTCGGCCTCGTCCCCGCAGGCCTGACCCCATGCGCATCCTGCTCGACCTGCGCTGTCTCGAGACCGGCAGCGTGACGCGCGGACTGGGACGGCACACTCGGGAGCTGGCGAGGGTGGTGCGGGATCAGGCGCCCTTCTCGGTGCGCGTGGCGGGGCTGTCGTTCACCGGAGCGGCGGCGCGCGAGCTCTCGCTGGAGGACGTGCGCCACCCGGGACCCCGGCGCGGCATCACGCTGTCGGATCGCTGGCTCCTCCCGCGCCTCCTGCGGCACGAGGAGGTCGATCTCTACCACGCCCCCGCCTTCGGCCTCCCCGCCCGGGGGGTGGCCGGGATCGCGCTGGTGCTGACCGTCCACGACCTGATCGCGGACGTGCTCCCGGAGAGCGTCCCCCTGCGGGCGCGGGCCGCCTTCCGGCGCATCTACCGGAGTGCCGCGGTCGCCGACCGGGTGATCGCGGTCTCGGAGACGACGCGGCGCGACCTGCTGGAGCGCTACCCGCTCCCCGCCGAGCGGGTGGTCGTCATCGGGAACGGCGTCTCCGCCCCGTTCGCCGCCCACGGTCGGCCGGCCGGGCGGCCCCGGGATCCCTTCCTTCTTTATGTCGGGGGGCTCGACCCCTCGAAGAACGTCCCCTTCCTGCTCGAGGTGCTGGCCGAGGTGCGGCGCCAGGTGCCCACCATGCGTCTGGCCCTCGCGGGGGAGACGGGGCCGCGCCAGGAGGCCATCCGGGAGCGGGCGCGCGGCGCGGGGCTCGCCGAGGCCGTGGACCTGCTGGGCTTCGTGGAGGACGCGCGCCTCGCCGCCGCCTACGGGGACGCCGCGGCCTTCCTTTTTCCCAGCCTGTACGAGGGGTTCGGCCTGCCCCCGCTGGAGGCGATGGCGGCCCGATGCCCGGTGGTGGCGTCCCCGGGCGGGGCGCTGCCGGAGGTGCTCGGGGACGCCGCCTGGATCGCACCGCTCGGGGATGCGGCGGCCTGGGCGCGGGCGGTGGTGACCCTGCACCGCGACGTGGGACGGCGCCGCGCGCTGGTGGAGGCGGGTGCGGCGCGCGCGGCGTCGTTCACCTGGGAGGCGGTGGGACGCAAGACGTGGGACGTGTACCGCGCGTTGCTGTCGCCTGCCCCCGAGATCGAGGCGACCCCGTGGCCCACGGTCCGGTGACCTACCGCAACTGGTCGGCGCGGGCGCGTCGGATCGCGCGCGCGCTCGACGGCGTGGAGGCCCTGGCCGGCCCCTTCCTGCGCGCGCTGGCCCCCGCCGGAGATCCGCCGGAGATCCCGCGATCGATCCTGTGCGTGCGCTGCGACCACCTGGGGGACCAGCTGATGACGACGCCGGCCTACGCCGCCCTGCGCGCCGCTTTCCCCGCGGCGCGCATCGACGTGCTGGCGGCCCCCTGGGGACGCGCCGCCCTGGAGGGGAACCCCCACGTGGACGCGGTGCGCCCCGGTGTGGCGCCGTGGTACGACCCCAGGCACTCCGGCCTGGCCGGGATCGGCCGTGCGGCGGCGATCGGCCGCACGCTCCGGCGCGCTCCCTACGACTGGGGCTTCGACTTCCGCGGGGATCCACGCGTCCTCCTCTTCTACCTCCTCCCCGCCGCCCGGAGGCGCTTCGGCTTCTCGGGTCTGGGGCTCGCGGACCTGCTGACGGACGCGCTCCCCTACGCGCGCGGCCGCGCCCCGCTCGACCAGGCGCTCGATCTGGCGGCGCTGGCCGGCGCCGGTGCGCCCACGCGCACGCCGGTCTTCGTCCCCGGGACCGCCGCCAGGGAGCGGGGGGCGGCGGCGCTGCGGCGCGCGGAGGTCCCCGCGGGAGCGCCCTTCGCGCTCGTCGCCCCCGGGAGCAACCGGGCCTCCGCCCGCTGGCCGGCGGAGCGCTTTGCCGCGGTGGCGCGGGGGCTTGCGGCCGCGGGCCTGCGCGTGGGGCTCACCGGGTCCCCTGCGGAAGCGCCGCTCCTCGGGGAGGTGGGGCGCCTGGCGGGAGACGGCCTGGCCGATCTCGCCTCCGGCGTGGACTTCGCGACGCTGGGAGCGCTCCTCACCGAGGCCTCGGTCCTCGTCGCGAACGATTCCGCGCCCGCCCACCTGGCGGTCGCCGTTTCCTGCCCGGTGGTGGCGGTGTTCGGTCCCAGCGACCCCGCGCTCACCTTCCCCTACGGCGACCAGGGGAGGTCCATCGCACTTTCCGGTCCCAGCGACCACCCGCGCCCGTGCTGGGATGCGCGCTGCGCCTCCGATCACGGGTTCGCCTCGGTGTCTGCGGAGCAGGTGACGGCCGCGGCGATCCGCGTGGCCCGCCCGCGCGCGGTGCCCGCGTGAGGGTGGCCGCGGTCGTCGTGACGTGGAACTCCGCGGCGTGGCTGCCGGGCTGCCTCCGCGCCCTGGCGGCGCAGACGCAGCCGCCCGACGAGATCGTGGTGGTGGACAACGCCTCCTCGGACGGGTCGGTGGAGCAGGCGCGCCGGGAAGGCGCCCGCGTGCTCGCACTTCCTGCGAACGAGGGGTTCTGTGCCGCCAACAACCGGGGGATCGCGGCCACCACGAGCCCGCTCGTCCTGCTCCTCAATCCCGACACGGCGCTCGATCCGGCCTTCCTGGCGGCGCTCGCCCCCGCCTTCGAGGATCGGCAGGTGGGGGCGGCCTGCGGGAAGCTGCTCCGCTGGGACGGCCGCACGCTCGACTCCGCGGGCCAGGCGCTGGGATGGGCGCGCAATCCCGTGGATCGCGGCTACGGAAGGCCGGACACCGGCCGCTACGACCGGCAGGAGGAGGTCTTCTCCGCCTGCGCGGCGGCCGCCCTCTACCGGCGGGGGGCGCTCCAGTCCGTGGCGGGCCCGGGAGGGGAGGTGCTCGACCCCCGCTTCTTCGCGTTCTACGAGGACCTCGATCTGGCCTGGCGCCTGCGGCGCGCGGGCTGGCGGATCGCCTACCGGCCCGAGGCCCGAGGGCGGCACGCCCGGGGGGCGACGGCGGGGGACCCGGGAGTCCGCCGCCGCTTCCAGGCCCTGCTGCACCGGACCCCGGAGGTCCGCTTCCACGTCGTCAAGAACCGGTGGCTCACGCTTCTACGGAACGAGACGGCCCCGGGGTTCCTCGTGCACCTGCCCTGGATCCTGGCCCGCGATACCGCCACCCTCGGCCTCCTGGCGGCGACCTCCCCGTCCGTGCTGGGACGGCTGTGGAGGGAGCGGGGCATCTTCGGCGAGGCCTGGAGGGGGCGTCGGCTGGACTTCATTCGCCGGCGGCATCAAGATTCCCCTTCGCGATGACCCGGTGGCTCGCGTATGCCGTGACCTTTCTCCTGGCCGCCGGGCTCGCCGCGTGGCTGACCCCGCGCATGCGGGAGGCGGCGCTGCGCTTCGGGATCGTGGACGCCCCGGACGGCAGGCTGAAGAAGCACCGGGAGCCCGTGCCCTACCTCGGGGGCCTCGCCATCTACCTCGCCTTCCTGCTGGCGCTGACGGTGACCCTTCCCTTCGACCGCGAGGTGCTGGCCATGCTGCTGGCGGGCTCCATCGTGGTGCTGCTGGGGCTCCTCGACGACCTGGGACAGCTCGGCCCCTGGACCAAGCTCACCGTGCAGCTCGTGGGCGTCCTCGTGCTGGTGAAGAGCGGCCTGTACATCCAGCTCACCTTCCTCCCCGCGTGGATCGCGATCCCCGCCTCGGTGATCTGGCTGCTCGCCGCCTGCAACGCCTTCAACCTGATCGACATCATGGACGGCCTCTCCGCGGGGACGGCGGCGGTGGCCGCCCTGGCCCTGCTGGCGGTGGCCGACGCCAACGGCAACGTCGCCTCCGCCACCGTGGTCGCCTCGCTGGCCGGCGCCTGCGCCGGCTTCCTCCGCTTCAACTTCGAGCCCGCCCGGATCTACATGGGGGACGCGGGGTCGCTCTTCCTGGGACTCACCCTGGGAGCGGTGGCGATGGACAACGCCTACACGCGGGAGAACCTCCTGGGCGCGGTCGCCCCCGCGCTCATCCTGGGCGTGCCGCTGTTCGACATGCTCTTCGTCATGTACGTGCGCTACCGTCGCGGTCTGCCCGTGATGCTGGGGAGCCCGGATCACGTGGCGCTGCGCCTGCGCAAGTGGCGGCTCACCACCAAGCAGACGGTGCTCGCCTCCTACGCGGCGACGGCGGTACTGGGGAGCGCGGCCTTCGCCATGACGATGGCGCCCCTGATCGGGGCGGAGTGGATCCTGGGGAGCCTGGCCACGGTGGCTCTCCTCTGCGGCGCCTGGCTCCGGCGCATCGACATGAGCCTTTAGGGAGGCGCGGATGGTCGTGATCCTGGGAGGAGGGCTCGCGGGGCTGGCCACGGCGTGGTTCCTGGGGGACGTTCCCCACGTGGTCCTGGAGGCGGAGGACACGCCGGGAGGCCTGTGCCGCTCGCGGACCGTCTCCGGCTTCACCTTCGACCACACCGGGCACCTCCTCCACCTGCGCGACCCGCGCGCGGTGGCGCTGCTCGACACGCTGTGGCCGGACACGTTCGAGGTGATCGAGCGGAAGGCCGACATCCGGATGCGCGGCGTCACCGTGCCGTTCCCGTTCCAGGCCAACCTGCACGGGCTCCCTCCGGAGCTGGTCGCGGAGTGCATCCTCGGCGTGGTGGAGGCGGGGGACGTGCCCGCCCCCACCGATCCCGCGGTGTCGTTCCGCGACTGGGCGCTGGCCGTGCTCGGACGGGGGATCGCGGAGGCCTTTCTCTTCCCGTACAACGGGAAGCTCTTCCGCCGCGATCCCGCGGACATGACCGCGGACTGGGTCTCCTGGGCCATCCCGCGCCCCAGCGTGGCGGAGGTGGTGCGGGGGGCGCTGGGGATCGTGAACCGGGGGATGGGGTACAACAGCACGTTCCGGTACCCCCGCCGCGGCGGCATCGACGCCGTGCCGCGCGCCTTCGCGGACCGCCTGAGGACGGTGCGCTGCGGCGCGCGCGTCTGCGCCGTGGACCTGGCGCGAAGCGAGGTCACGCTTAAGACCGGGGAGCGGATCGCCTGGGACCACCTGGTGAACACGCTCCCCCTGCCGGCCTTCCTGAAGATGCTGCGCGGGGAGGGAGGGGAGCTCTCGGCCCTGGCGGACACGCTCGACTGGTCGGTCGTGGGCTGCCTCAACCTGGGGATCGCGCGCGAGGGGCTCGCCGACGGCGCCCACTGGACCTACTTCCCCGACCCCGACGTGCCGTTCTACCGCGTCGGCTACCCCAGCCACTTCTCCCGGGGCGTGGCCCCGGAGGGGACGACCTCGCTCTACGTGGAGTTCGGCCTGAAGCGCGGCGAGCCCGACGACGTCCCCCGTCGCACGGAGGAGGCGCTGGCGGGCCTGCGGCGCACCGGGATCCTCCGGGCCGACGACAGGGTGCTCGTGGCCGACTGGATCCGGATCGACCCCGGCTACGTCATCTTCGACCGGGCCCGGCAGCAGACCCTGGCCCGCGTCCTCCCCGAGCTTCAGCGCCGGCGCGTGCACGCCATCGGCCGCTACGGTGCCTGGACCTATTCCTACATGGAGCGGGCGATCCTGGACGGACTGGAGACCGCGGAGCGCCTGAGGGCCGCCGTGGGCGCGCAGGGACGGGTGTGAAGGTCCTCCACTTCGTCACCCGCCTGGACCTGGGAGGGGCGCAGGAGGCCTGCCTCGACCTGTGCCGGGCCCTGCTCCGGCGCGGCGACGAGGTGCACCTGCTCACGGGGAGCGGGGGAGAGCTGCTGGAGGACGCGCGGCGCATGCCGGGGCTCGTCCTCCACCTGTGGCCGGACTGGCGCCACGCCGTCTCCCCGCTGGCGGACGCACGCTGCCTGCTGCGCCTGGCGCGCCTGCTGCGGGAGCAGGGGTTCGACGTCGTGCACACCCACTCCAGCAAGGCCGGTCTCGTGGGACGGCTGGCGGCGCGCCTCTCCGGGACGCGTGCCACCGTCGTCCACCACGTGCACGGCTGGTCCTTCAATCCGCTGCAGCGGGAGGCGGGACGCCGGGCCACGGTGTGGCTGGAGCGCCTGGCGGCGCGCCCCGGCTTCCTTCTCCTGGCGTGCAGCGAGGCCACGAGCGCGGAGGGCCGGCGGCACCGGATCGGCCGCGACGAGGACCGGCGCGTGGTGCACTACGGCATCGAGCGCCCCGCCCTCCTGCGCAGGCGGCCGCGCGCCGCCATCCGCCGCCGCCTGGGCCTCGCCCCCCGCGACCTGCTCGTGCTGCAGCTGGGGAACCTGAAGCCGCAGAAGGACCCCCTCACCTTCGCCCGCGCCGCCGTCCTCGCCGGGTCCGCCCTTCCCCGGGCCCGCTTCTGGATCGCGGGGGACGGGCCGTTGCGCGAGGAGACGGAAGCGCTCGCCGCTTCCGGCGGTCTCGCCGACCGCTTCCGGGTCCTGGGCTGGCGGCGGGACGTCCCGGAGCTGCTGGCGGCGGCGGACGTCATGGTGCTCACCAGCCGCTTCGAGGGACTGCCGCTCGCCGTGCTGCGCGCGATGGCCGCCGGGCTCCCGGTGGTGGCGACGGCGGTGAATGGGACGCCGGAGGCGGTGCATCACGGGGAGACGGGCTTCCTGGTCCCCCCCGGGGACGCGGAGGGGACGGCGGCCGCCATCGTCCGTCTGGGCCGCGACCCGGCGCTGCGGCGCCGTCTCGGGCGCGCGGCGCGCGAAGGATCGGCCGGCTTCGCGCAGGCCCGGTTCCGTCACGAGGTGCTGTCGCTGTACGGACGAGGGGCGGCGTGATCTCCTCCGCCATCCCCGAGCCCCTGGCCACGGTGTTCGTGGCCCTGTTCGCCCTGGCCATCGGCTCGTTCCTCAACGTCGTGATCCATCGCCTGCCGCGGGGAGAGAGCCTGGTGGCGCCCCGCTCGCGCTGTCCGGGGTGCGGGACTCCCATCGCCGCCTGGCAGAACGTCCCCGTGCTCTCCTGGCTCCTCCTGCGCGGACGCTGCGCCTCCTGCCGCGCCCGCATCTCGCTGCGCTACCCGCTGGTCGAGCTTCTGACGGCGGTTCTCGCGCTCGTGCTGTGGAGAGCGTTCGGGCCGGGCGCCGCCTTCGCGGTGGCCGCCCCCTTCGCCCTGGCCCTGCTCGTCTTGTTCTTCACCGACTGGGACCACCAGCTCCTCCCCGATCCCGTCACCCTCGGGGGGTTCGCCACCGGCCTGGCCCTCGCCTGGTGGAACCCCTTCCTTTCGGGGGCGGGTTGGGGGCGCCTGTGGAGCGCGCTCTCCGGGGCCGCGCTCGGCGCCGGGGTGCTGTGGGGGATCGGGGCGGCCTACACGCGCCTGCGCGGGGTGGAGGCCATGGGGATGGGGGACGTGAAGATGATGGCCATGGTGGGGGCGTTCTCCGGTCCGGCGGGCGTGCTCTTCACGCTGTTTTCCGCCAGCATCGCCGGGGCCCTGGTGGGGATCGCGCTCATCCCCCTGCGCGGGCGCTCCATGAAGGACACGCTCCCCTTCGGCTGCTTCCTGGCGCCCGCGGCGCTCGCGGCGCTGTTGTGGGGCCGGCGGGCGCTCGAGGCCTACCTCTCGCTCGTCCGCCCGCCCTCGTAGAGGCCCTGCCATGGCACGCCTCTCCCGCTTCGGCGTTCAGGTCCGGCTGGTGCCCGCGGTGGTGGTGCTGCTGCTCGCCTGTCTGGCCGCCGTCCACCTGGCGCTCCTCGAGCAGGCGCGGGACGCTCTCGCCTCCTCGGAGCGCGCGCGCACGGAGCTGCTGGCGCGCGGTGCGCTCCGCTCGCTCCCGCCCGAGGTGGGGGAGGCCCTGGCGCGGGGCGCCGCCCCCGCCGCCTGGCCCGCCTCGGCGCTGCGCGGGCTGGCGCAGCGGAGCCGCCTGGTCCGCCTCACGCTCCTGGACCGCTCCGGCCGCCGGCGCGCCGCCAGCGACGGCACGCCCTCCGGGACCGTGCACGACCTGCAGCGAGAGCCGCTGGCGGCAGGACGGGCGGTCGCCGTCGGCTTGGACCCGGCGCGGGGCGGCGAAGGGGCGGTGTACGTGGTCCGTCTTCCCCTGCTCGACCCCTCGGCAAGGCTCCAGGGCGTGCTGGAGGCGGCGCGTGCCGCCCCCGAGCTGGGGACGCTGGAGGCGCGCGTGCGCCTGCTGTGGGGGCTCGAGTCCACGAGCGTGCTCGTGCTCATCGCCGTCTCCGTGCTCTTCGCCAACTGGGTGAGCCGGCCCTGGCGCAAGCTCGCCGCCGCCGTGGGGGAGCGCGAGACCGCCGATCCCGACAGCCTGGCCGCCGCCTTCCGCAACGTGGCGGAGAAGCTCCGCCAGCAGGAGGACGCGCTGGACAGCCTGGGCGGCCGGGCGGCGGGTCTTGCCGACCTCGCCCGCTTCGCGGCGGAGATGACCACCGGCGTGCTCGTCGTGGACCGGCAGGGAGGGATCGCCGCCGCCAACCCGGCGGCACTGACCCTCCTGGGCGCGGGGAAGGCGGAGCTGCGGGGGCAGCCCCTGGCCCGCGTCGCCGCCCAGGTCCCCGCGCTCTCCGAGCTCGTGCGCACCTGCCTGGAGACGGGGCGAGGGCTGTCGCGCGAGGTGCTGGAGACCCGCCGTCCCGAGGGAGAGGCGGGGCACCTGGGGGTGGCCCTCTCGCCGGCCCCGGGCGGCGCGCTCGTGCTGATGACCGATCTCACCGAGATCCGCGAGGTGCAGGCCCAGGCGCGCCTCCGCGAGAACCTGGCCACGGTGGGGCAGCTCTCCGCCGGCATCGCCCACGAGTTCCGGAACGCGCTCTCCACGATCCTGGGATGGGCCCGCATGCTCGACAAGCACGACGATGCCCGCGTGCGCGGCCCCGCGCGGGAGATCGTGCGCGAGATCGACTCCGTGCGGGGGACGGTGGACGACTTCCTGCTCTACGCGCGTCCCCCGGAGCCCGCGCGGGCCGACGTGGACGTGGAGGAGCTGTTGCGCGCCTGTGCGGCGGCGATCGTCGAGCTGCCCGTGGAGGTCACGGGGAGCTACGGGATCGTGGTGGGGGACGAGGGGCTGCTCCGGCGCGCCTTCGGCAACCTGCTCCAGAACGCCAAGGACGTCGCGGCGGAGGTGGGGCGGCCGGTGTCGGCCCGCGTCACCGGGCGCGTGGTCTCCTCCGGGCGCTGGCTCCAGATCGACGTCGAGGACGACGGGCCGGGGATCCCGCCGGAGCGGCGCGCCCAGGTCTTCCTCCCCTTCTTCACCACGCGGGCGCGCGGCACGGGACTGGGCCTGGCCCTCGTCCAGCGCACGCTCGTGGACGCCGGCGGCTCCATCGAGGCCGCGGAAGGCCCGCGGGGGGGCGCCCTGTTCCGCATCCGCCTCCCCCGGAAGGGACCTGTTACCAAACGTGACAGCTCCTCCGGTGCCGCGGAGTCCCAGGGTCTGGCGCGGCCGGTTTCAGAAACGTAAGCGACTGTCGTTCCGAGGCTTAGCGTGCCGGGCTCGGTGGCACGTGCGCTGCAGTTCCCGCCGGCGACGGAGGGCTGACATGCGCCACGCATCCCGTGCTCGAGGCTTCTCGCTGACCGAGATCCTGGTCGTCCTCGCCCTGGCGGGCCTGGCCATCGCGATCACGGTCCCCCTGGTCGCGGAGAACGTGAACCAGGCCCGGATCCGCTCCGCCGCCGACCAGTTCTCGGTGGACCTGCGGGCGGCGCGCATGATCGCCGTCTCCAAGCGCGCCACTCCCTTCCTGGACGTCTCCGTGCAGCCCGATCCCGTGAACCGGTACTCCTTCGTGAACGGGCGAGGGGAGACGCGCACGGTCCAGCTCCCCACCGGGGTGCGCATCATCACGCCCAGCACCGCCTACACCGTCCGCTACCTGCGCGACGGCTCCGTCTCCGGCGGGGGGAACACCACCGTCTTGCGCGTGCAGCTCTCGGCGGGAGCGCAGGAAGAGTGGCGCGTGCTCACCAATGCCATGGGGGTGACGCGGACCACGCGCACCCGGATCTCGAGCTGAGGAGGGGGGCGCCATGCGGCGGAACGAGCACGGCTTCTCGCTGATCGAGGTGGTGGTGGCGCTGGCGCTGCTGGCCGGCGTCCTCATCTCCATCGCCGGCATGTTCGTCATCGGGGCCCGCCAGGTGGAGAGCGGGCGCGAGTCCACGGAGGCGCTCTCCGTGGCCCGCGGGATCGTCGAGCAGATCAACAAGTGGGGGTTCCACCAGACCTACGAGCTGTTCGGCGCCGATGGCAGTGCCGCCACCTACACCTTCGACACCCGCACCATCACCGACCCGCCCACCACGGGGATGGCGAAGTGGCAGCCCATGCTCGTCCAGAAGATCCCTGGCTCCTACGCCACGATCAGCGTCACCTCCCTGGGCCCCGGCACGCCGCCGGTGCTGAGCGCCACTCGTGCCATGCGCGTGGTGGTGACGGTGCGCTGGGCGGAGCGGTTGCGGCAGAGACAGGTGCAGCTGGCCACGGTCCGGATGTGAGCGCGGAGGGACGCATCATGAGAGCGAACGCGAAGGGCATGAGCATGGTCGAGGTCCTGGTGGCGCTGACCATCCTCGTCATCGCCGTCCTCATCGCCCTGCTGCTCTACGACGCCTCGCGGAAGTCCTTCAAGAAGGGGGAGAACGCGACCGAGCAGCAGCAGGCCGTCCGCATCGCGTTCGACAAGCTCAACTCCGACCTGCGCATGGCCGGGTTCAATACCAACCCGGACGGCGCCGGCAACCGGCCCGACGAGCAGATCGAGGGGGCCTGGGACACCGCCGTCGTCTTCCGCGGCGACTTCGACGCGGAGGATCCCACGGCGTCCGCCACCCCCGAGAGCACCCTCGACGGGGGCGCCTTCCAGGCCGTCTCCACCGGCAACGACGAGGTGGTGCTCTACGCCCTGGCGCGGCCGGACGGGACGGGCCCGGACAGCTTGACCTTCAACGCCGACATGCAGGAGGCGCAGCGGGACGGGGACGTGGAGGCGGTCACGATCAACAACCTGGTGCTCAACCAGAACCCGGCCAACGCGCCCTACACGCTGTACCGGATCACCTTCAACAACAACGCCGGCACCTGGAACACCTCGAGCTTCGTGACCCGCACCCCCCTGGTGGAGAACGTGCGCTCCATGCAGTTCAAGTACTACGACCTGGCGGGGAACCAGATCAACAGCGTGTTCAACGTGGCCTCCCTCGCCGACGATATCGGCGGTGCGGAGGCGGCGGCCAATCTGGGCCAGCGCAGCTCCATCCGCCGGGTGGAGATCCGCCTGGAGGGCCTCACGCGCGAGCCCGACCTGAACTGGACGGACGCCAGCGACGTCAACGCCGCCACCAAGCACCTGCGCAAGTTCGAGCTGACCGCCGACGTCACCCCGCGCAACCTCGGGCTCAAGGGTCTCCAGGACATCAATTCCGACTTCGTGCCCCCCCAGAAGCCTGCCACGCCCACCCTGGTGGCCGGCCACTGCGGCGGCCTCATCGTCAACTGGACGGCCAATCCTCTCGCGGACGGCGTCAGCTACTACACGGTGTCCTGGGGCACGAGCGCCGGGAACTACTCCGCGGGCTCCGCCACCACGAGCTCGACGTCGACCTACATCTCGGGGCTGACGAACGGGACGACCTACTACGTCGTGGTCTCGGCCACGGACGCCGCCAGCAACGTCAGCCAGAACTCCGATCCCGCCTCGGCCACGCCGGCGAACACGAACACCCCCTCCGCCCCCGGCTCCGTCACGGCCGTCAGCCGTGCCGAGGGGAGGATGGACGTGGCCTGGGCGGCGGTGACCACGAACACCGCCGCCACGTCGGGGGATCCCGCAAGCCCCATGATCCGGGACCTCAAGGGGTACCGCGTCTACCGCGAGGCCACCTCCGGCTTCACCCCGGCCGCCGGCAACCGGCGGGCTGACGAGACCACGGTCGGCCCCATGTCCTCCCCCAGCTGGCAGGACACGGGGATGGTGGCCTGCCGGGTCTACTACTGGAAGGTGACGGCCGTGGACACCTGCGCGGTGGAGAGCGCGGCCAGCGTCGCGGCCTCCGGCGCCAGCACCACCAACGTCCCCCCCATGGCCCCCGGCAACCTTGCCGCCTACGTGCAGGACCCCACGCACAACCGCATCACCTGGGACGCCGTGACCCAGAACACCGCGGGTGTGGGCATCGCCATCGACACCTACCGCGTGTTCCGCTCCGACCCCGTGGACGTGGCCGTGGCGGACGGGTCGGGGGCGACCTGGCCCTCTTCCCCCGTCGCCATCGTCACCGGGGGCGTCCTCCAGTACATCGACGCGCTCCCCTCCGCCGTGCCCCCCGGGAAGAAGGTCTTCTACCGCGTGACGGCGGTGGACGACTGCCCCAACGAGTCCGCCCCCAGCAACTCCGACGACGCCTACTGTGCCTTCGGGGGCACCGTGGCGTTCACCACCCCCAGCAACGGCGCCACCACCTCGGGAGTGGTGACCGTCACCGTCCGCGTGGACAACCCGTCGGGCACCTACACCCACCTGCGGGTGGACGCCATCCCCTCCAGCGGGACCACGCCCACGCCGCCCTTCGACGCCAACATCACCGGACTCGGGCCCTGGACCTTCAGCTGGACGCCGCCCCGGCCGGGCGGGTGGACCCTGACCGCCACCATGACCAACGCGGCCAGCTGCACCGCCTCCACCAGCGTCGCCATCACCGTCAGCCCCACGGTGGCCTGCTGCCTGACCCCGCAGCCCATCGGCAGCCCGGTGAACGTGACCTGCCGGACCACCAACCCGGCCAGCACGCAGTGCACCGAGGTTTCCTACCTCATGAAGAACAACAACTGCCTGACGTCGGTGGGCGTCGACTCCATGACAGTGACGTGGAGCGACGTGGTGGGGAACAGCCCGCTGCTGAACTCGGTCTGGTTCGACCGCGGCCTCGCCGCCCAGCAGCAGATCTGGAACGCCGGTGGCGCCTCCAGTCCCGCCAGCACCACCTTCACCGGCACCCGGCCCATCATCCCAGTGGGGCGCGACACCACGAACCCCATGAAGGTGACCTACATCTTCTCCAAGGTGACGTCGGCCAAGATCTCGGGGAACTTCAAGCGCGACACGCTGACCACGGTCTGGAACTTCGAGCTGCTGGACGCCAGCGGCAATCCCACCGGGATCACCGGCAGCTGCGGCCCCGGGATCTTCGACAATCTCCTGCTCGAGCAGCACAACTGAGGAGGGGGATAGCACGATGCGCAGCGAACGCGGATCGGCCATGGTGATCGCGGTCCTGGTGATCGTGATCCTCACGCTGCTCGGGGTCTCCTTCCTCCTGATGGCGGAGACCGAGAACCGGATCTCGGAGAACGAGCGGCTGGGACAGCAGGCGCTCTACTTCGGCGAGTCCGGGGTGCGGGTGATCAAGCGCTGGTTCGACTACCCGGCCTCGGGGAACAACCTGATCAACCCACCCCTGAACGTCATCGACCGCAGCCTGCGCTACATCGACGACGACGGGGACCCGTCCACCGCGCCCACGGCGGCCGATGGGGTCGCCAACGGTCCCCTGTGCTACTTCAAGCAGGGCTGGGACCTGGACGCGGACGGAGTGGACGATGTCTTCGAGAAGCCCTACCGGGAGGGGCCCAAGTTCGCCCTCATGGGGACCGAGGACCACCCCGACATGCGCATCCACGAGGACACCTCCTCGGCGGCCCGCACCTTCCTGGGGAACCTCTCGAACGCGCTCCTGGCCAACTTCCCCAGCCAGAACTACCGCGCCCGCATTCGCTCCATCGACTTCTACGAGCCCCCCTACATCTACAACGGGTCCACCTGGGTCCGGTACGGCATCGGCACGGTGAAGGTCATCGCCCGCGTGTACCGGACCCTGGGCGACGGCACGGAGCAGATCCTGGCCGAGCGCATGATCAAGGCCGTGCTCAACGAGACCCCCTACTTCGGTCCCATGGGGCCCCTGCACTCGTGCGACAACATGGAATGGTCCGGAGACCTGGGCATCCACTGGGGCCTGGCCTCCTCGGCCGGAGGCGGCAGCAACAGCCTGCCGAACTCGGCCAAGAAGCTTCCGGGCAGCATCGCCCGGGAGGAGTCGCCCAACCCGCGACTGGACTATCTGTGGGGCCGCGCCGACTACATCGGCGGCGGCACGAAGTTCCAGGACTACGTGGCGGCCATGACGGGGCGGCCGGTGGAGGATCCCTGGTCCCGGTTCCTCGCGGCGGGCACCATCAGCGGTCCCGGCGTGCCCATCGTGGTGGGAAGCAACCCCCGCACGACGTTCCCCTGGACGGTAGGCACGCCCCTGGGGGACGACGCCTACGAGGCGGGGGTGGAGCAGGGCTCCAATCCCGGCGCCATGCACGTGATGCCGGGATCCCCGGTCTCCTGCATCGACTTCCCGTACGACGTGTGGAAGGCTGTGGCCACCTCCGGCGAGGGCGACGTGCACTACTACGCCTGGTCCTCCGGGACGTCCTTCAAGGAGAACGGATTCGGCACCGCGCAGACCTTCGAGACGATCACCGACTCGAACACCGGGCTGTTCTTCTTCGACACCAAGGACGGGGTGGCTCCCTACAACGCCGGCAGCGGCGACGACCCGCCTTTCGTCAATCTCACCCCCGCCATCAAGATCTCGGGCGGTACCTGGGGCACCCGGGGGTTCATCTACCTCAACTCCCAGGAGTTCCAGACCAAGGGCGTGACGGGCAGGGCGACGGACTTCGAGGCGCCCGGCGAGCCCTACATCGACGTCGACAGCGACACCCAGCACGATCCCGGCGAGCCCTGGATCGATCTCACCTATCCCACCACGCTGACCTCGGGCGGCTCGGTCACGAACTTCACGGTGGCGGGGACCGGCGGCACCTATGACGCCCGTGGACCGGTGATCAGCGACGAGTCCGTGGTCTGGGGCATCCTCTACAACACGGGCTCGTTCAACATGACGGGGAACGCGCGATACTACGGGAGCGTCCTCACCAGGACGGGCATGACGGGCACCGATGCCGGCACGCCGGAGATCTGGTGGGACGAGAGCATCAAGACCAACTGGCCCCCGGCCGGCTGGGAGCTGCCCCGGGTGGTGATCACGAAGTGGGAGACCGACCTGTGAGAACGCTCTGCCTGGGCCTGATCCTCTTTGCCGCGCTGAGCGGGTCGTTCCCCGCCCGGAGCGAGGACAAGAAGGACAAGAAGAAGGACGCGCCCAAGCCGGTGGAGGCGGGCCGCGTCTACACGCAGGCCGACCTGGAGAGGGTGATCCAGGAGTCCAAGGACGCGCCCACGACGCCCCTTCCGCCGGCGCAGCCGCCCACGCAGACGGCGCTCCCGGCGCCGGCCGGGAAGCCCGCCCCGCCCCCCAAGGCCCAACCGGATGCCCCCACCTCCTTCGGCAACGACGATCTGGAGCGGATGTTCGGGAAGGTGGAGGCCAAGCCCGACCCCGATCCGGACGCCAACCTGCCCAAGCTCCCGGACCCCATGGCCGAGGTCTCGGACTGGCAGGGGCAGCGCGAGGCGGCGGCACGCCGCCAGGGCGAGGCCGCCGCCAAGGTCACCGAGCTGGAAGCACAGGTGCGCGACTACGAGCAGCGGGCGCTGGCGGTGCGGAACCCGCTGCTCGCCAGGCCCGAAGCACCGCCGGGGTTGGCGGGAGAGTGGGAGAAGATGGGCGGGGGCGAGCGCGCGGCCGCCATCGACTCCCGCCTGGCCGCGCTGCGCAAGGAGCTGGCGGACGCCCGGCAGGCGGCGGCCAAGGCCGCGGCGGACGCCAAGGGGAACTGACGGTCCCTGGCCCGAGGCCCGTCCCAGGGACTACACTTCGCCGGCCATGCCCCCGGTACTCATCGTGGAGGATCGCGACAGCCTGCGCGCGATGCTTCGCTCCACGCTGGAGGCGGAAGGGTTCTCCGTCGAGGAGGCCGCCGACGGCAAGCGCGCGGTCAAGCTCCTGACGGGCGGCCGCTACCTGGCGGTGCTCACCGATCTCAAGCTCCCCGGCGCCGACGGGCATCAGGTGCTGGAGGCGGCGCGCGAGGCGGACCCCAACCTCCCCGTCATCGTGATGAGCGCCTACGGCACCATCGAGGACGCGGTGGGGGCCATGAAGCGCGGGGCCTGGGACTTCCTGGCCAAGCCCGTGGAGCCCGACCACCTGCTCCTCCTCCTGCGGCGCGCGGTGGAGCGGCGCCAGCTCCTGGAAGAGAACCTCCTCCTCAAGGCGGAGTTCGCGGAGCGCCTGGGCTTCCCGCGCATCCTGGGAGACGCTCCCGCGCTCCAGGAAGCGAGCCGGCAGGTGCAGAAGGCGGCGCCGACCGATGCCACCGTCCTCCTCCTGGGCGAGTCGGGAACGGGGAAGGAGCTGTTCGCCCGCGCCATCCACCACCTGAGCCCGCGGCGGGCGGGACCCTTCGTGGCCATCAACTGCGCCGCCATCCCCGACACCCTGCTGGAGAACGAGCTGTTCGGCCACGAGAAGGGCGCATACACGGGGGCCTCCAGCGCCCGCGCCGGGCGCATCGAGCTCGCCGACCGGGGGACGCTGTTCCTGGACGAGGTGGGGGAGCTGGGACCGGGAGTGCAGGCCAAGCTGCTGCGCGTGCTGCAGGAGCGCAGCTTCGAGCGCGTGGGGGGAAACCGCACCATCTCCGTCAACCTCCGCATCGTGGCCGCCACCAACCGGGACCTGCGCAGGGCGGCGCGCGAGGGCTCCTTCCGCGAGGACCTCTACTTCCGCCTGGCCGTGGTCAGCGTGCGCGTGCCGGCGCTCCGGGAGCGTCCCCAGGACATCCCCGTGCTCGCCGCCCACTTCCTCGAGCGCTTCCGCAAGGAGCTGGGGAAGGAGCAGCTGGAGCTGTCCGAGCCGAGCCAGGCCGCGCTGCGCACCCACGCCTGGCCGGGGAACGTGCGGGAGCTCGAGAACGCCATCGAGCGCGCCGCCATCCTGGCCGACGGCCCCCTGCTCGAGCCGCAGCACCTGAGCCTTCCCGCTCCCCACGCCGCCGCGGACGACACCGAGGCCTTCGCCCGCGCGGTGGGCCTGGAGGGGGGCCTGGACGCCGCGTCGGAGCGGGCCCGGGAGATCATCGAGCGTCTCATGATCAAGCGGGCGCTCCAGGAGGCGGGGGGCAACAAGGTCCGTGCCGCTCAGCGGCTGGACGTCAACTACAAGCGCCTTCTCGCCCGTGTGCGCGAGCTGGGTCTGGAGGAGGACTCGCTGGTATGAGCGCCCCAAGATCCCCAGGGCCGCGCCGCACCGTGATCCTGGGAGCCGCCGGCCGCGATTTCCACAACTTCAACGTCGTCTTTCGCGAGGACCCAGAGGTGGAGGTGGTGGCCTTCACCGCCACCCAGATCCCCGACATCGCCGGCCGCGTCTACCCGGCGAGCCTGGCCGGTGCGCGCTACCCGAAGGGGATCCCCATCGTGGCCGAGGAGGAGCTCGAGGCGACGCTGCAGCGCACCGGCGCCGACCAGGTGGTCTTCGCCTATTCGGACGTCTCCCACGAGCACGTCATGCACCTGGCGGCGCGCGCCGTGGCCGCGGGGGCGGACTTCCGCCTCCTGGGGGCCTCCGCCACCATGCTCGCCGCCAAGGTCCCGGTGGTCTCCGTGTGCGCGGTGCGTACGGGGAGCGGCAAGAGCCAGACCACGCGCAAGGTCTCGGAGATCCTGCGCCGCCGGGGCCAGAGGGTGGTGGTGGTGCGCCACCCCATGCCCTACGGCGACCTGGAGGCGCAGCGCGTGCAGCGCTTCGCCGAGTACGCCGACCTCGACCGCCACCACTGCACGATCGAGGAGCGGGAGGAGTACGAGCCCCACCTGGCGGGCGGCACGGTCGTCTACGCGGGGGTGGACTACGGCGCCATCCTGCGGGAGGCGGAGCGGGAAGCGGACGTCGTCCTCTGGGACGGGGGGAACAACGACCTGCCGTTCTTCCGCTCCGATCTGGAGATCGTGGTCGCCGACCCCCACCGCCCGGGGCACGAGCTGCGCTACTGGCCGGGCGAGGCCAACGTGCGGCGCGCCCACGTGCTGGTGATCAACAAGGTGTCCACCGCCGAGCCGGAGGCGGTGGCGGTGGTGCGCCGCAACCTGGCCATGCTCAACCCCGAGGCGGTGATCGTGGAGGCGGACTCCCCGGTGACGCTCTCCGACCCGGAGGCCGTGCGCGGGAAGCGCGTCCTCGTCATCGAGGACGGGCCCACCTTGACCCACGGCGAGATGGCCTACGGCGCCGGCGTGATCGCCGCCCGCCAGCACGGCGCGGCGGAGATCGTGGACCCCCGGGCCTACGCCGTGGGGAGCCTGGCCGAGACCTATCGCAAGTACCCGGGGACGGGTCCGGTCCTCCCCGCCATGGGATACGGCGACGCCCAGATCCGGGACCTGGAGGCGACGGTGCGGGCCACCCCCTGCGACGTGGTGGTGATCGGCACCCCCATCGACCTGAGGCGCCTGATCGCCTTCGACCGTCCCGCGCTGCGGGTGACCTACGACCTTGCGGAGCGGGGGAAACCCGACCTCGCCGACCTTCTGGAACCTCTGACCGCGGCTTCCCGCGCCTGAACGAACGAGGAGACCACGTGCCCACGGAGACGCTGACCGGCCGCGACTTCGTCTCGATGCTCGACTACGGGCCCGACGACCTGCGGCGGATGCTCGAGGTGGCGGGGGAGGTGAAGGCCAACCCCGGCCGCTACGCCGACGCCCTCGCCGGGAAGAGCCTGTTCATGTACTTCGAGAAGCCGTCGCTGCGCACGCGGGTGACCTTCGAGGCGGGGATGACCCAGCTGGGAGGGCACGCCATCTACTACACGGCAGCGGAGGGAAGGATCGGCGTGCGGGAGAGCGTGGAGGACGTGGCTCGCAACCTCGAGCGCTGGGTGGAAGGCGCCATGTGCCGGACGTTCAGCCACGACCTGGTGCGCGACCTGGCGCGCCTGGCCCGCATCCCCGTGATCAACGGCCTCACCGACCAGCTCCACCCCTGCCAGGCCCTGGCCGACTACCTGACGCTGCAGGAGGTGAAGGGGGACCTCCCGGGCCGGCACCTCGCCTACGTGGGGGACGGCAACAACGTCGCCCATTCGCTGATGGAGGGGGGCGCCAAGCTGGGGGTCCACGTCACCGTCGTCCATCCCGAAGGCTTCGGCCCCGACCCGTCGCTGGTGGAGGCATGCCGCATGGCGGCGG
>Ga0070695_100000424_pt1 | contig 21845 bp, 21 predicted proteins | sample KBSK1252metaG_FD_65471 | JGI IMG/M metagenome (GOLD analysis project Ga0070695, IMG submission 65471) | Corn, switchgrass and miscanthus rhizosphere microbial communities from Kellogg Biological Station, Michigan, USA - KBS K1-25-2 metaG | ecosystem: Host-associated > Plants > Roots >...
TGCCGAGGTAGAGGTCGAAGACGTCCTTCCGGTCATCCTTCGTCGGCGTGCGGAACGAGACGTGACGGCCCATCCGGCCCGGCCGCGTCAGTGCCGGATCGAGCCGGTCGAGCGGCACGTTTGTGGCGCCGATGAAGTAGATCTGCTCGCCGCTCGGACGGGCACGCGGGATCCGCAGTGACCACTTCCCCAGGCGGCTCGGCACGAGGTAGGAGGCGTCGAGCAGGGTGTTGATGCGATTGGTCAGGACCCGGCGCAGGAACGGCGGGCTGTCGATGCCGTCCATCACCACGAGCAGCTGGTTGAGCGCCAGCTGGCCGCCGCCGCCCATGCCCCCGAGGATCCCGCCGGGGAACTGGTTCACGATCCGGTCGACGATCGGGTTCGTCCACCGCGACGGCGCCCGCTGCTCGAACAGCCGGTCACGCCATCGCTGGGTCTCGACGACGATGTCACCGGACGGGTTCTGTGCTCCCCATGGCCCGTAGAACGAGAAGTCGCTGACATCGCGCCAGGAGTACGGGTCGCTGGCGGGCGTCATCTGCTGCACTGCTTGGCGTCGCATGCCGACGGCATCGATCTCGTCGATGAAGACGATGCACTGGCCTCCCCATTTGCGCGCGAGCTTCTTCGCACGGCGTGCGAGCACGCGCACCACGATCGCGTCGATCCCGATGAACGTCGCAGCGAAGCCCGATCCGGGCATGGAGACGAACGGCGAGTTGAAGCCGGTTGCGAGCGCCTTGGCGAGCATCGTCTTGCCCGTTCCCGGAGCGCCGAGGAAGAGCAGGCCGCGTTCGCGCTTGCCCCCGGCCCGCTCGAACGCCTCGCCCGACTGCCAGATCGAGACGACGCGTCGCACCTCCTCCTTCGCCTCCGCCTGACCACGAACGTCCTCCATCTTCACGCCCCATTCGGCGTCACCCGGCTCGAAGGCGCGCATCTGCGTCAAGTTCATGAGCAGCAGTGGGCCGAGGAGGATCGCGAAGTTCGCGATGAAGAGGAAGAAGACGGAGACAACCTGGATCCAGAACAGCGCAGTGCCGAAGATGCGCCCCGCGCCGTGACCCATCGAGTTCAGCCCACCGATCCACGACCCGCCGCGGAACAACCAGACGACGGTGATCAGCAGGGCGAAGGCGATGCCGGCTCGCAGCCAGAAGTGCCAGAACCACGCGCGCCGTCGTCCGAGCACGTCGTCCTCGCGATGCTGCTGGCTCTCGAGCCCGAAGAGGCTTGGCCACGGAATGAACCGCCGGAACAGCAGGTCGACGAGTCCGCGGAAGACGACGACGAGCAGGAGCGTGACCACGAGGGCCTTCCACAGCGGCCAGTGGTCCTGCCGCATGAAGAGCGCGACCAGCGCCGGGCTCGTGAGAAGGGCGACGAAGGTCGCCGCGCGGGTCAGTTTCCGCCAGCTGGACGCGAGCTCGCGGTGGATCGCGCTCGACGCGAACTCGCCGCCGGCTGCGGGCTGAAGCGAACCAGGAGCGAGCGCCGGGTCGAGCCCGGTCATGGCTTTCGGCGGAGGAGAACGCGCATGTAATGACTTTCGACGAGTTTCGGGGTCGATCGGTTTGCGCAGTGCGAAGTTACGCCGTCTGCGTGCGGCGCGCCTGACCGGGGTGTTCAGCCGGCCGGAAGCCCGATGAGGTGATGGGGGCGGGCCTTCTCAGCCCTCGCCCCGGGCTCACACCTACTCCGTCAGGCCTGCGTCGTGAGCGCCGACGTCGCAGCCAGTGACGAAGCCGCGCAAGTCCGCCTCGGTCTTCAGTCGGCCCGCGTTGCGCAGGCGCTTGGAGCGGGGTCCGCAGTCCGCTGCCTCGCCCGTTAGGACGGCGTTGTAGCCGATCCCGTAGCCCTGCTTGTAAGCGTGCGTCTGATCGACCGACTTCTGCTGTGTCGAGTTGTGCGTAGTCCCGCCACAAGCGGCGATGACTCCGACCAGCGGAGTCACGGCCGCGAGGAGACGGTTTCTCCCACACATGACTGGCGCAAAACTACCCGTCAGTCTCACGCCACCCCTTCATAGTGAGATCAACAGGGATGCGAAGTGTGAAGCTGGCTCCGCGTGGCGTGGCGTCGCAGGTGAGGTCGCCGGCATGTTGTTGTGCGATGCGGTGGGCGATGGCGAGGCCCAGGCCGTGGCCGGGCTTGCTGGGGTCGAGTCGAACGAAGCGCTCGAAGATCCGTTGGCGTTCGTGTTCGGGTACGCCCGGTCCGTCGTCGGCAACGAGCGCCTCGGCATAGCCGTTGCGCCGTCGTAGTTCCACGTCGATTCGGCCGGTGGGTTGGATCGCGGCGAGGGCGTTATCGATGAGGTTGCGCAGTACGCGTTCGAGCGCATCGGGGTCGCCGCTCACGGTGGTGTCGTCGTCGGCGCTGAGCGTGATAGCCGCAGCGGGTGAGCGTGTGCGTGCGTCTTCGATGAGGGGACGCACGATTGCTGCGAGTTCGATGGGTATTCGGGTTGGGTGCGCTTCCAGACGGGCGAGACCGAGGAGGTCGCCGACGAGCCGACCGAGTCGTTCGCTGTCGCGAGCGACCGCTGCTTCGAGGCGGTCGCGATCCGGTCGTTCGGGTTGCTCCCGTAGCAGCGTTTCGACGCTTGCCTGGAGGGCTGCAACAGGCGTGCGCAGCTCGTGGGAAGCATCCGCGAGGAAGCGTCGGGTGGCGGTGTCGCTGGCGCGTGCCTCCTCGATCGCCGCCTCGAGGGCGTCGACCATCTGGTCGAAGGCGGCGGCGAGGCTGCCGAGCTCGGTGTCGGTCCGGCTTGGCTCGAGACGGAGCTTGGTGTCGCCGTGGGCGATCCGCGTTGCGGTCTCGATCACGGCGGACAAAGGTCGAAGTGCGGTGCGGGTGCTGCGAAGGACAAGGAGGGTCGCGAGTGCCAGCGCGGCGGCCGCGACCAGGAGCTCGACCAGAAGCAGATTGGTGACAGCATGGTCGATGCTCGCGCGGCTGGCGCTGAAGGAGACCCGTGTTCCGTCGCGGAGGACCTCGTCGAGGACGAGCAGCGATCCGCGTGTCCGTATGGTCGGGCCGGCCTTGGGCGGCGCCGTCGCGGTAGCCCCTGCTCCGGTGGGGAGCTTGATGCGGGTGGCGATTCCCTCGAGCGCGAGGCCTGCCACGAGTGGCTTTGCGTCACCCGGGGAGCCGGTGTGCTCGACTGCGGCGCCGGCGTCTTTCAGCCGGCTCCGGAGGTCGCCGTCGAGCCTGGCCCGGTAGGCGAGAGTGACCGCGGTCACGACTGCGGCGAGGACGATCGCGAGCAGGCTGAGCGTGGTAACGATGACGCGGACGCGGAGCGAGCCGGTCTTCATCGGGGATCGAGTCGGTAGCCGAGGCCGCGGACCGTGTGGAGGATGCGGGTGCCGTGCGCTTCGAGCTTGCGGCGCAAAGCGCTGACATGAACCTCGACGACATTGGGGTCGTAGGCGTCGTAACCCCAAACCTGCGTCAGCAGCTGATGCTTCGAGAGAACGAGGCCGCGCTGGCGCACGAGGTAGGCCAGCAACCGCAGCTCCGTCGGGGTCAGCTCGAGAGGTGAACCGGCGCGCGTTGCCAGGCCGGCCTGCTCGTCGACCACCACGTCGCCGGCTTCGATCGCCGAGCCGAGGCGGCCGGTCCGCCTGAGTACCGCACGCACCCGGGCGAGCAGCTCCTCCAGCGCAAACGGCTTGACAAGGTAGTCGTCGGCCCCGAGCTCGAAACCACCGAGCCGATCCTCAACGGTGTCGCGGGCGGTCAGGAAGACGATGGGCAGATCACGGGCGGCGCGCAGCTCGCGCGCCAGTACGAACCCGTCGCCGCCGGGGAGAAGCACGTCCAGTACGGCCAGATCGGGAGCGGCGGCGAGGATCGGCTCCGGGCCGGGATAGTCGGCAAAGCCGCTGACGGCGATTCCCTCGCGCCGCAGCGCGCGCTCCACGGCATGGCGGACAGGATCCTCGTCCTCGACGAGCACCACCCGTGCCGAGTGCGCGCTCACGGACGCAGTATCGCCGCCTGATCCTGAGCGCTAGCTGAAGGCAGCGCCGTCTTCAGGGCCAGATCAGCAACGGTTGCCACGCTGGCGGGCGACTCGACAGAAAGGATGAGCATGAAGCGCAAGGCCCTTCTCCTCATCACGGCAGCGACTGCGATCGTTGCGATCGTCGTACTGACGACGGGCGCGTTCGCCGGAACGCCCGGCCAGCTGGAGGCGCAGGGCGGCGGCGGAGACGACCTCGTGTCCTGTCTCGCCTCGCACGGAGTGCAGGTGCCAGCCAACGACCCTGCCGGCGTGAAGCAGTGGCTGGGGAAGCACGCCCAGGACGACCCGACGGTGCAGGCCGCGCTCGACGCTTGCGCTGGCCCCGACACAAGCGGGACAGAATCGACGCCGGCCGAACTCATTGCCTGCCTCGAACGGCATCGTGTCGACGTTCCTAGCGACGTCAAGCAGGATCCGGGGGCGTTCAAACAGTGGTTGGCCGGAGCCATGGACCAGCCGACCGTGCAGTCGGCGGTCGACGACTGCACGAGCGGGCCGCCACCGAGCGGGCAGACGAAGTAGGCAAAGCTGGCCGGGGCAGCCAACGTCTGGGCCGTACCGGACGCGGGACACGGCATCCGCCTGATCTGGGTGGAAGCGGCGCTTGCGGGTGCCGTGTTCGCGGCCCTGTGCATCCTCGTCCTGTCCGTTGCGCCCCAGGCTGCAGAGCCCGATGACGGCGCCTACCGCGCATCGATTGTGGCGATGACTGAAGGACATTTCCTGACGTTGTCAATCGCTCAGGCAGAAGCCTTGGCACGAAAGCTGGGCGACAACCCGGCTGCGCCTCCGAACCAGTGGGTTGAAGTGACCCATGGGCGATACATCAGCGAAAAGGACCCCGGCTACCCGTTTCTCGCGGCGCCGTTTCAGGCGCTCGGCATCATCCGGTGGGCGCCGCTGTTCTACGGGGCGCTCGCTTGCCTAGGGCTGTTCTTCGGCGCCCGGCGCTGGCTCGGACCGTTCGGCGGCCTGGCAGCGGTGGGCCTGTACTGCTCATCCGGAGCCGCGCTGGCATTCGCGTGGCGCGATTACATGCCGACGTTCACCGACGCGTCGCTGATCGCGGCGGGTTCCGGGGCACTGCTCTGGTCGGTGCTGGCGTCCGAAGCCAGTTCCCGGCGCACCTGGGTCGGCCTCGCCGGGTTCGCAGTGATCGAGCTCGGGACGTTCGTCCGCTACACCAACATCGTGATCCTCGGCTGCGCTGTCGTGGCCGTGATCGCAGCGTGGCGGCTGCGGGCCGCGAGGCTGCGCCTACGCACGCTGTGCTGGTGGCTCGCGTCAGTGACCGTCTTCGGCGCCAGCGTTGCCATCTTCGACGACCGTGTTTACGGCGGCCCGCTGACAACCGGCTACCAGACTGGGGAGGTCACGTTCGGCTTCGGCGCGATCGAGTCGAACCTGCGCCTCATGCCCGCGCACCTGATGCAGGCCATGCCGATGCTCGTGCTCGGACTATTGGCGCTCGCCTGGATCATCGTGAGGTGGCTGGCGCTCCAACGGGTCGACGGCGAGGCCCGAGCGGTGGCCCGTCGCGATCTTTGCGTCGGGCTCGCCCTAGCGGCGTCGTGGTTCGCGATCTGGGGCCTGTACTCCGCGTACACCTGGACGACCGACCCGACCTCGGTCACCGTGCAGGTCGTCAGGTTCTACGTCCCCGCGCTCGGGGCGATCGCCCTGCTCGGCGCCTGGCTGGTGACCAGAATTCCCGGCCGTGCATGGTCGGTCGGCCTGACCGCAACCTGCGTTATCACCGCGCTGTTCGGCCTAGGCATATGGGCATTCCACGCCATGTACGCAGCGTTCGGCGTCCCACTAAGCGGCTAGGCATCGCTTCGAGAACGGGAGCGGCGGGACTCGAACCCGCGACTCCGGCGTGACAGTTGTGGGGCCGAGGTCGCGACTAGTCGCCGCGGCTAGTCACTGAGCCACCGCATCGATAGCCCCGAAGCCGGGGAGCCGTGAGGCTCCCCGGCCTCCATTCGGCTCAGTGGCCGCCCTTGTCCCTGGTCGTCACGTAGACGTCGGCCAAGCCGCTCCCTCCTTCGCCGGTTCCCACCGGGCCCGCACGGCCGAAGAGGAGTTGCTCCGCGTCCCGCGAGAGCGAGGGACGCGACTCCCCGAACCCCGTGTTGACGTTCGGGCCGAGGTTCACCGCCGCGGACCACGGGGCGTCGACATTCGCCCGAGTGGCAGACCAGATGTCCTGGCCGCCACTGCCGCCGGCGCGGTTCGAGGAGAAGACGACCTCGAGTCCGTCCTTGCGGACGTTCGGCTGGATGTCGTTCGCGGCCGCGTCGTTCAATCCGGAGATCGGCGTCGCCGGCCCGAAGCTCAGGTCTCCGGTCTGTTGGCTGACGAAGAGGTCACCGGGCACCGTCGCCGAGCTGCTCGAGAAGTACAGGCGTCCCTGAACGTAGGAAGGGCCCTGTTCGTCGAGCGCGCTGTTTGGCCCTTCCGGCGCACAGGCGAAGTGTTGCGGCTCGCTCCACTCCGCCGCCTGCCGGTGGGTGAAGTAGATGTCTCCCAGCCCACACGTGACTCCGTCGATCACCCTGCGGCTGACGAAGAAGAGGCCGTTCTTGTGCACCGGCGTGGGGCAGAAGTCATCCGACGCCGAGTTGATCGGCTCGGGCAGGTCGACCGGTGCTCCCCACGGGTCGTCTTCGCTCGGCCGGCTCGCCATCCAGATGTCGAGACCACCGTGCCCGCCCGGGCGGTTCGAGGCGATGTACAGGCTGAGACCGTCGGGCGACTGGATCGGACACCCGTCCTGGGACGGGGTGTTCAGGTCGGGGTGATTCCCCGCGATCTCGTCGATCTTCTGCGCTGTGTCCCAGGCCCCGAACGGGCCCGCGGCGAGCGCCGTGCCGGACGCCGCGCAGATCAAGAGTGCACACACGAATGCGCCTCTGAGGGTTCTCATTGCCACTCCTTTCCGGTGCTGCGTTCGCCGGCCGGTCGCAGAGCGCCCCGAATGACCTCGCGCGCCAACTCGACGGAGAAGTCGATGCCGTGCGCCTCCGAGGCGTGGCGCCGGATTGCCTCCACGAGGCCGTCGTCGTCGTCGGCGCGAACCTCGTGGCCACAGTCACAGCGGATTGCCTTGCCAGCGAACATGTCGCGGCCGATAATTCGGAGGCGTCGCTAGCGTCCCGCTAGGGCGGCGCTAGCGGCTGGTTAGGAGGACGTCCTGAACGTTCGCCTCTCCCCGACGGAGCGTCTGGCCTTCGAGGCAAACGGCGCCACGCTCGACGAGCAGCGCTTTCCCGGCGGGCAAGGGCGCATCGTGTTCGCCTACCTGGCGGCGCAGGAGGGGCGGCGCATTGTTCAGCCAGCGCTACATCGACGACGACCGATCCGGGGTCGCTCCAATCACCCGAAAGGCAGGAGGCGTGACGCTAGAAGCAGAGGCCAGCTGCCTTCCTGGCCTCTGCTCGCTCTCGGGAAATCAGTCGTCTAGCAGACGAGGCCGTCCGGGCTCTCGTGCGAGCCGGTCAGGCTCGACGGCCGCGGCGGCAGGCGAGGGAGGAGGGAGGAAGTTCCCCCCTGCCTACGATCCGGTGAAGAATCCCGTTACTAGCAACAGGTGTCCGTTCGGGGCGACGGCGCTGCACGTAACGAGTGGCTTGATGTCGCCGAAAGGGCCCCACGTGACGGTCCAGCCCGCAGTCAGGTCGGTGACCGACGTTCTCTTAAAGATGTCGGTGCTGCCAACAACATGGGGCATAGCGCCGCCGACCGGGATCTTCTCGGTCTGGAATGACGATGGCGTCCCCGCTGGACCCGAACAGTCGTAAAGCGTCACCGTGACGGCAAAGTCAGCGCCTGGCTCGGCGTTTGCAGTGCCGGTGAGTACACCGACGATTGCCAGGCATCCGACCACGGCGACGATCCGCAGCGTTGCCAGCGTTCTGCCCAACGTTGTCGAGCCACTTGCAAGAGCACGCTTGAGCCGGTTCATTGCGTCTCCTCTCCGATGTTTCGGTCGTCGCTGGACACCGGCGTCGCGCCCCCCGCGAGCTCGCGCGCGAGCTCGACCGAGAAGTCGATGCCGTGTGCCTCCGAGGCGTGTCGTCGGATTGCCTCCACGAGGCCGTCGTCGTCATGAGCCCGGACCTCGTGACCGCAGTCGCAGCGGATTGCCTTGCCAGCGAACATGTCGCGGCCGATAATCCGGATGTGCCGCTAGCGCCCCGCTAGAGCGGCGCTAGGTGCAGGGAAGGAGGGCATCCTGGACGTTCGCATCTCCCTGACGGAGCGTCTGGCCCTCGAGGCAAACGGCGCCACGCTCGACGAGGACCGCTTTCCCGGCCGGCAAGGGCGCATCGTGTTCGCCTACCTGGCGGCGCAGGAGGGGCGACCCGTGCATCGCGACGAGCTCGCCGGCCTGCTCTGGGACGACGAGCTGCCTGCGACCTGGGAGAAGGCGCTCAGGGTGCTCATGACCAAGCTCCGCGCGTTGCTCGAGGAGTGCGGTATCGACGGCTCGACGGCTCTCACGAGCGCCTTCGGCTGCTACAAGCTAACCCTTCCCGAAGGCGCCTGGATCGACGTCGAAGCGGCGGCTGAGGCGCTCGAGCGCGCCGAGGCCGAGCTGGCGGTAGGCGACCTCCGCGAGGCGACCCTCCAGGCGACCACGAGCGCCGCGCTCACCCGGCGAGTCTTCCTGCCCGGCGAGGACGGGCCTTGGGTGGAGGAGAAGCGGCGCGACCTACGCGATCTCCTTGTGCGTTCGCTCGAATGTCTGCGGGACACGTCGTTCGCCTCCGGCGACTCGAAAGAAGCTGTGCGACATGCCGAGGAGGTGACCCAGCTCGAGCCGTTCCGCGAGAGCGGCTACCGCCGGCTGATGGAGTCCCACGTCGCCGCTGGCAACCCGGCCGAGGCGCTGCGCGTCTACGAACGTTGCCGGCGGTTCCTCGCGGACGAGCTCGGCGCGTACCCCTCGTCCGAGACGGAGGCCGCCTACCTCGAGATTCTGCGATCCGAGAGTGCGGCGCCGCCGCCGGAGGCACCAGGTTCCCTCTCGCCCGCACCGCAGCAGGCACGTCCGAAACGCGTTCTCCTGCTCGGCGTCGGCCTGCTTCTGGCCTCTGGCCTCGCGCTTGCGGCCGTACAGCTCTTCGCCGGAGGCGATCCGAGGTCCTCGGAGCTCCGGACGATCGCGTTGGAGAGGTGCTCGGCCCTGCACTACGAGGGGACCGGGTCGCCGGACCTACTCATCGCCGCCGACCTTCCGCTGCAGCCCGGTGTGCTCTCGACGACGGGCCCGATGGTCGAGGCGATGGCCCTCGCGCTCGACCGTCGCGACTACAAGGCAGGGCAGTACCGCGTCGGACTACAGGTCTGCAACGACGCCGCAGGGGACAACGTGGTCGCCGACCCGCTCACCTGCGTCAAAAACGCGCGCGCGTATGTCGAGAACCCGAGCGTGATCGGCGTCGTCGGGCCCTTCACCTCCACGTGCGCGAAACTCGAAATCCCCACCCTGAACCGCGCGCGCGGCGGTTCCGTCGCAATCGTGAGCCCGTCGAACACGTACGTCGGGCTGACTCGGGATGCTTCGGACGCCGCCAAGGGTGAGCCTTCCGTCTACTACCCGACCGGCCGGCGGAACTACGCGCGCGTCGTGCCGACCGACGACGTGGAAGTAGCCGCCGACGCGATAGTCGCCCAAAAGCTTGGAGTGAAGCGCGTCTACGTACTCGTGCCTTCCGGCTACCCCGCACCGATCCTCGAGGACTTCGCCCGCGCCGCGAGCAGCCTGGAAATCGAGATCGCCGGACGTCGGTTTTGGGGTGACGGGCAGAGCTATGAACGCCTGGCCGCTCTTGTCGCGCGGTCGCAGGCCGACGGCGTCTTCCTCGTCGGCTCCAGCCTTGGGTTGTTGCAGACCCTCCGCGCGCGCCTGGGCCGCGGCGTCCCGGTGATCTCCAGCGGCTTCGATCCTGCGACGGCGGAGCTTGCCGGCGCGGCCGCCGAGGGAATGACCATCAGTTACCCGGGCCCGGCGATTGGTCTTCTCCGAGGCGAAGGGGCGCGGTTCGTCGCGTCCTTCTCGGAGAAGTTCGATAGTAAGCCCGATCGGTTCGCCATCAACGCCGCGCAGGCGATCGACGTTCTGCTCGACGCGATCGCTCGCTCCGACGGCACGCGCGCATCGGTGACGAACAAGCTGTTCTCGACCAGAATCTCGAACGGGATTCTCGGCAGCTTCTGGATCACGCCGACCGGCGACACGACGCTCAACGCCGCTGCCATCTACCGGGTCATCGGCGGAGACGTGACGACCTACGCGACGATCACTGTCCCGGACAGCCTCGTGGCGTCGGACTGAAAGGCGGGAGCGACGGGACTCGAACCCGCGACCTCCGGCGTGACAGGCCAGTTCGACGGTCGCGAGGTGGACGACGGAGGGCACCGGATCACTCTGTTTCATGCGGCCCTTCCGGGCTGTTCCGGAGCGACTCGCATGGTTGAGCGGGGCCGTTCCAAGCGTTTGCTGCCCGATTGCCGCCCGCAGAGCACCGCTCGAGACTTGGGTCGACTCCCTCCTTATCCCGCGGACCCGGTCGCGACCGGTCGCGACCCACGGCTACCGTCTTTCGCCTTCCTGAGCCGTGCTCGGGCGCGCTCTTTGACGACGCCGTTCGTCGTACGCTTCGGGACATGAGCGCGTTCGTCGGACGCGTTGACGAGCTCGCCGCGCTTGACGCGGTCGCCCGAGCTGCCGGTGGCGGCGAGGTCGCAGCGGCCGTCGTCGTCGGCGACGCGGGGTGCGGCAAGAGCCGGCTTCTCGCAGAGGCTGCCAATCGCACCGATTTGGCGCGAGTCTTCCGCGTCACCGGCTACGAGCCGGAGCGGCAAGTGCCGCTCGCCTCCGCTTCCGACTTGCTCCGGGCACTCGCGGACGCGCCCGCTGGCCGCCAGCTCGGAGTCTTGCTGTTCGATCCGGCGGGCCACGAGCGGTCATCGGCCCTAGAGCCGCTGCGCGTGTTCGAGGCCGCGCACCAAGCGGTGCGGACGATCGAGCCCGCGCTCGTCCTCATCGACGACCTGCAGTGGGTGGACGAGCTCTCGGTTGCGCTCTGCCACTACCTCGTCCGCGCCGCTGAGGCCACCGGTGAGCCGCTGGCGCTGGTTGGCGCAGGGCGTCCGTCTGCGAACGAAGCGTCGCTCTCGGCCTCGCTCGGGCAGGTGCTTCCTCATGAGCGCCTGGCGCGGCTCGAGCTCGGCCCGCTGCCGAGCGACGAGGCGTTTCAGCTCACGAAGGCTCTTGCCCCGGCGTTCCGGGACGACGAGGCGCGGAACGTCGCCGCCTTGGCCGGCGGGTCGCCGTTCTGGATCGAGGCACTCGTACGGAGTGGCGGAGTGGCGGAGGCAAGCCGCCTCGTCACCGCGCGTCTCCGTGGCGCGAGCATGGACGCAGGGACGCTCGTGGCGCTCCTGGCGGTCGCCGGGCGGCCGCTCGCGATCGCCGACGCGGCCGCGCTCAATGGCTGGAAGTCGGAGCGGGCTGAACAGGCCGCACGCGAGCTCGTCGTGCGCGGAGTCGCCATCGAATCGGGCGCTGTGCTCCGGTTGGCGCACGACCTGATTCGCGGCGCTGCCGCTGGCGAGATTCCGGAGGAGCGGCGCATCGACATTCACCGACGCGTCGGCGAGTGGCTCACGGCGATTGCCGGCGACGACATCCGGCGTCTCGGAGAGGCGCTCGGCCATCGACACGCAGCGGGGGTGGCGAGCCTCGATCTCGCGGACAGACTCGTGCGCTCGCCGCAGCGGACGCTGCTCGGGGAGGACGGCCTTGCCCTGCTTGTGACGATCGCGGACGAGGCGGATCCCGCTGACGAAACGGTGCAGGGCTTGAACGAGGAAGTTGCTTCGCTTGCTGCCGCACTTGGAAGACACGACGTTGCGCTCGAGCGGAGGCTCCTCGTTGCTGATCGGGTGGACGACGCTCCCCGGCGAGCGCGTGCCTTTCTCGAGGCGGCGAAGTCAGCGTTCGCGCTCAATGACCCGGGAGCCGCTCAAACGTTTCTCGACCGGGCCGGGGCGATATCGAGCGGCGACGCGCTCTTCGCGGTCGAGCTCGAGATCGAACAGGCGGCCCTCTTGCTGTGGGGCGCAGGTTCGAACGAGCTTGGACGCCAATCGGCGCACACTGCTGCTACGAGTGCGCTACACCTCTTCGAGGGCGACGATCGCGCGCGCGCGCCGTACCTCGAAGCGTTGCGTGTCGAGTACGAGGCCGCCTACCAGGAGGACGACCTCGAGACGATGGTCCGCACTGCCGAGCGTCGGGCTTCGGTCGCGCGAGGCTTCGACGAGGAGACCTACCTCACGGCCTCACTCGCGGGCGCGAGGGCATTGCGACGGGTTGGGCGGCTGGACGAGGCGTTTGAACGGACCCAACGAGTTTGGCAGGAGGCGCGCCACCGCGTCCTGCCACGCATCGCCCTCGACGCCGGCTATTGGCTCGGGACGTACTTGCTCCAGAGCGGGCGCGTGAGGGAGGCGGAGGACGTCATCGAGGACGCAGCGGAGCTCGCCTCACGGGTCGGAGACGAGGCACGCGGGCGACACACGGTCGAGCGTCTGGCCAGCGAAGTCGTCTTCTACGGTGACGATTGGCGTCGCGGTGTCGAGCGGCTTCTCGATTACGCACGCGGCGCGAGCGAGCACGCGCAGGTGGAGCTGCACCAGCTCGCGGCGGTGTGGCTCGCGTTGGCGGGCGGGTCGGCGCTCAAGGACGATGTCCATGCGGAGGTGGCGAGTGCTCGCGCCTGTGCCGACGCGGCCGGCTGCCCGAGGTGCGCGACCGAGCTTCGGCTCGCGGGCGCCGACGCACTCGCGCATATCGGCGATTCTCGAGAAGCTGCGCTGTGGCTCGCCGAATGGGTGAGCATGCAGCCCCGACCGCAGCCTCGCGATCGCTTCCTGGAGCGTCGAGTCGAAGCGCTCGCACAGGACCCCGTTTCGAGCGAGCCACTCGAGGCGGCCGAGCACGAAGCCGACGAGCTCGGCTTCCGTCTCGACGCACTTTGGACGCGCCTCGATCTCGGCGCCGCGCTTGCGCAAAGCGACCGCGCGCGTTCCAAGGAGATCCTCGGGGACGTGGCGCAGGTTGCCGGCCGGCTCGGCGCGCGGCCGATCGCCGAGCTCGCAGAGAAGCGGCTGCGGGCGCTCGGCGTGCGCACCTGGCGGCGGGGCGCTGTCGGTGACTCCGTGCTGACGGAGCGCGAGCGGGAGATCGCGCGTCTGATCGCGGCGGGCGCGAGCAATCCCGAGATCGCCCAGCGGCTGTTCCTTTCCCGCAAGACCGTCGAGCGACATGTCTCGAACGTGCTGCGTAAGGTCGGCGTGCGGAATCGTGCCGAGCTCGCCGCGCGCGTGAGCGAGCTCGAAGTCGAGGGAGCTCACCGATGATCGGAGGTACCGCCCCCGCCTAGCGTCGTCCGCGGACCTTTTCCTCCGTCGCAAGGAGCGGAACGTGGCGATGCTGGTGGTGCTGCTCGACGACCCGACAGGCGAGTTCTCGCTGAGTCAGGCCCTCGTCACGAGTCTCGCACGACTCGGCGTTACGAACGCTGCTCTCGTCCGCGACGAGCAGACGGCGGGGATCGTCCTCGAAGGGTGGCTGTTCGATCCTGCTCGCTCGGCTGACGTAGCTGCCGTAGCCGTCGGCGCGGAGTCGACCGTGCGGGTCCTCCACCCGGTTCTGCACCTGGCGGTATCCACCGCCGCACCCGAAGGAGGTCGAGATGTCAAGAAAGTGTCGTAGCGTCTTGGGGAGAGCGGCAGTACCAGCCGCGGTGGTGATTGCGGCGATCGTCTTCGCCGCCCCCGTTGCGACGGCGGCGGGTCCGCCGCAGGGTGGCGGCGGTTGTCACATGGTCTCGAGCCCGACTACCAGCGGCCTCAATCACATGATGGCGGGAGCCGCGAACGGGGAGGGGCAGACAAACATGATCGAGATGCTCCTTCGCTTCTACCCCGACGCGCTCTTCTGCGGGGCCTAGTTCGACGACGAGAAGGAGAGGACGATGAAGAAGCTGCAAGCGCTCGTCGGGGTTGCCATCGCGCTCGGCCTTGCTGCCGTCGCCGCCGTGCCCGCGACGGCGGACCGCGGCTCCTACCTGAACTGGCACGTCCATGACGGAGGGAGCGGGACGGACGCGAACGGCCTGGTTCACCGCGGAGTCGTTTTCTTCCCCGCGATCTTGACCGGCGGGGACGTTGGCGCCTATCAGCAGGACCCCGCCTACTGTCCGGACGCGACGGACAAGTTGACCCTGCCTGCTGGGACGAACGGCGAGTTCCCGATCGTCGGCCAGTGCCGAACGAACGCGTTCATCATCCACCTGCGCGCGATTCCGGCGGGCGCCGCGGTGCCCCCCGGTTACCAGAACACGGAGTGGACGACGGGCGGCGCAAGCGTCTACTACGCACTGACGGCGCGCTGAGCCGGCCTGGCCGGCCGAAGGAGACCGCCTCGTGGCTCAGCCTCCTTCGGTCGGTCCAAAACACCCGATTCGCACGAGAGATGACCGCACACCTGCCCTTCCGCGCGGAACAATGGCGCTATGGCCGTCTGCGTGAACTGCGGTGTCGAGCTCCCGCCCGGCGCGAGGTTTTGCCCGAGTTGTGCGGCGCCTGTCGAGGGCAGTCCTGAGCCTTCGGAGGAACGCAAGGTCGCGACGGTCCTCTTCGCCGACCTCGTCGGCTCGACCGTGCTAGGGAGCGAGCAGGATCCTGAGCGGACGCGAGCTTTGCTCGATCGCTTCTACGACGCGATGGCGGAGGAGATCGAGCAGGCGGGAGGCACGGTCGAGAAGTTCGTTGGCGACGCCGTGATGGCGGCCTTCGGCGCGCCGGCCGCGCTCGAGGATCATGCGGAGCGCGCGCTCCACGCGGCGCTCGGCATGCAGCGCAGGCTGCGCGAGCTGTTCGGCGACCAACTCGCGCTGCGAATCGGCGTGAACACCGGGGAGGTGGTCGTCGGTCGGCCGCGGGAGGGCTCCTCCTTCGTCACCGGCGACGCGGTGAACGTGGGAGCGCGTCTCGAGCAGGCGGCGGGGCCGGGGGAGATCCTCGTCGGCGAGCGGACGGCGGCCGCGGTGCGGGGAGCGTTCGAGCTGGCTGAGCCGGTGACGGTCGAGGCGAAAGGTAAGCCGGGAGGAGTGCTAGCCCAGCAGCTTGTCCGCGCGCTCTCGCTGATGCGGCCGCGCGGCGTCGGCGGACTGCGCACAGTCTTCGTCGGCAGGGATGCTGAGCTCGCTCGCCTCTGTGAAGCGTACGGGCGGGCCGTGGCGGAGGGCCGGCCGCAGCTCGTGGCCATCGTGGGCGACGCAGGTGTGGGGAAGACGCGGCTCGTCCGCGAGCTGTGGGCGTGGCTCGCAGGGCAGGAGCCGCAGCCGCTGCAGCGGACAGGCCGCTGCCTCTCGTACGGCCACGGCATCGCGTACTGGCCGCTAGCCGAGGTGCTACGCGAGCACTTCGATCTCCGTGACGACGAAGGCCCGGACGTCGCCCTCGAGCGGTTCGGCCGCTTCCGGTACCTGGGCCTTACCCTCGGCCTCGACGTCTCCGACGATCTCCACCCGCTCGCCGCGCGTGAGCGGCTGCACGATTCGTGGGCGGAGTTCCTCCAGGAGCTCGCGACGGAGAGGCCGACGGTCGTGCTCGTCGAGGATGTCCATTGGGCGGAGGACGACTTGCTCGACCTGCTCGACTCGCTCGTCGCCCAGGTCGAAGCGCCGTTGCTCGTCCTCGCGACGGCACGGCCGGAGCTGCTCGAGCGGCGTGCGGCGTGGCACCGCTGGGCGCTGCCGCTCGAGGCGCTGCGCGAGGCGACGGCAGGCGAGTTGCTCGACGGCCTCGTCGGCGCCGACCTGCCGCCGCAGCTGCGTGCCGCGATCGTCGAACGCGCGGAGGGCAATCCGTTCTTCGTCGAGGAGCTCCTGGCGACGCTCATCGACCGCCGCGTGCTCCAACGTCAGAACGGCGGCTGGACGTACGCCGAGCTTTCGGAGGGCTTCGAGGTACCCGACACCGTGCAGGCTGTGCTCGCCGCCCGTATCGACCTGCTCCCAGCCGCGGAAAAGGCGGCGCTCCAGGCGGCTGCGGTGATCGGTCGCGTCTTCTGGACGGGCCCGGTGTACGAGCTCGTCGGCGGGGCGCCCGACTTCGACCTGCTCACAGAGCGGGACTTCGTCCGCCGGCGTGCCGGCTCCTCATTGAGCGGGGAGCGCGAATACGCCATCAAGCACGCGCTCACGCGCGAGGTGGCCTACGCGAGCCTGCCGAAGGCAAGGCGGGCACAACTCCACGCAGCGTTCGCGCGCTGGCTCGAGCGCAGCGGCGAGGGCAACGACGAGCACGCGGGACTGCTCGCCCACCACTACGCGGAGGCGGTGCGGCCGGAGGATCTCGACCTTGCGTGGGCGGGACGGGAGGACGAAGCGGCAGAGCTGCGGGAGAAGGCGATCAGGTGGTCAAAGCGCGCGGCGGAGCTTGCGATCGGCCGCTATGAGATCGACGAAGGGCTCACGCTGCTCCGGCGGGCCGTCGACCTCGAGACCGAGGGCGCCGAGCAAGGGCGACTCTGGTACGAAATCGGCCGCGCAAGCGCCCTCAAGTACGACGGCGAAGGCTTCGTCGCCGCCATGGAGAAGGCGCTCGAGCTAGGCGCTCCCGAGTCGGAGGTGTATGCAGAGCTTGGCTTCCAGACCGTGCAGCGAGCAGGGATGTGGAAGACCCGGCCCGAGTTCGGTCTGGTCAAGGGCTGGATCGACAAGGCGCTCGACTCGAGCGATCCGCGGACGAGGGCCCATGCGCACGCGGTCGTCGCGCGAGCCCTCTGGGAGCAGACCGAGGAGCACGCGCGCGAGGCCGAGCGGGTCGCGCGCGAGGCGGGCGACGTCGAGCTCATCGCCCACGCACTGTGGACGCGCGGCCAGGTGCTTTTCAACGCGGGCGAATATGCAGCTGCGTCCGACCAGCTCGACTCGAGGGTCGCGCTCCACCCGCAGATCGGAGATCCCGACCTCCGGTGCAACACGTACTTCGTCGCAGTCGACGTACGTCTCGCGGCGACCAGCTTCGCGGATGCGCGCGCCGCGGTCGAGCTGCTAGAGCAGGAGGCTCAGGGGCTGACGCCGCACCATCGCCTCCACGCCATCGGTCAGCGGGTCGACCTGGAGACCGCCCTCGGCGGCTGGGAGGCGATCCGCAGCGTCACCTCGGATACCGAAGCCGCCGTCGAAGTCAATCTCGCCACCCCCTGCCCGCTCAACATCGCCTCCCTCTTCAACTGCGCGCTCGCGGCGGCCCTTCTAGGGGACGAACGCGAAGCGCGACGCCTCGAGGAAGCTGCGTACGCAACCGGTATGACGGGCTACGGCTTCGCGATCGATGCCGTTCGCATCTCGCTCGCGCTGGCGAAGCGAGATCTCGCGGAGACGCGCGAGATCGTGGAGCAATTAGACCCGGAGCTGCTCGAGTCATGGTCAGTAAGGATCCGCGCGTCGCTCTTTGATGCGCTCGCCGCTTTGGACGAACGTCAGCGGATCGAGGCCGACGCGCCGGAGTGGATCGAGCGGCCGGGATACGCGCGCCCGTTCGCGCTGCGCGCACTCGGTCTCGTGCGAGAGGACGAGGCGCTCGTTGAGCAGGCGGCCGCTGCCTTCGACGCAATTGGTCTCGTCTGGCACGCGCAACGGACGCGCGAGCGAAAGATCATCGGTTAAAACGAAGCGGCGTTCAGAAGGCTCGATTGTCAATCCGCCGCCGCCTTTCTCAAGCGGGGTCGTGACGGTCGAGGTGAGCGCGGACGACGATGGCAGTTCCGATTGTTTGCTGCCGCTGGGGTGGGATGAGGGTGCGCATGAGGTCGAGCACGTCGGGCGTGAAGAGGGGATAGAGGGCGCAGTCGTCGATGCCCATGGGCGTGCGTTCGAGGATCTTGATCTCGGTGAAGCCGGCCCGTTCGAGTTTGGTGACGAAGTCACGCTCCGTCAGGGCCCCGGCCACTCAGCCGGCCCAGGTGGCGGGGTGGGTGAGGATCTCGGGTGGGAGCTCTTCCTCGGCGACGGTGAGGTCGGCGACGGTTAGCTTGCCGCCGGGTCGAAGCACGCGGGCGCACTCGGCCAGCACTCGTGCCTTTCGTGGGGCGAGGTTGATCACCCCGTTGGAGATGACGTGGTCGACGCTGCCGTCGGCGAGCGGGATGGCTTCGATGTCGCCCTCGAGCGCGTCGACGTTTGCGAGCCCAGCTTCGGCGGCCGCGGTCTTGGTTCGTTCGAGCATCTCGGACAGGAAGTCGAGCGCGATCACGTGGCCGGCCGGGCCGGTGCGCTGCGCGGCGAGGACAGTGTCGATTCCGGCGCCGCAGCCGAGGTCGAGCAGCGTCTCACCGGCGTCGATCTGGGCGTGGCGGAGATGGTTTCCGACCCCGAGTGCACCTTCGATCGCGCTCTGCGGCACCTGCGCGAGCTCCTGCGGCGAGTACAGCTTGCCCGCCAGCCTCTCCGAGGACGAATCGACGGCGGCGTAGGCGGAGCGCACGATCTGCTTGATCTCGGCGGAGTGCATCAGGTCGCGCGCGACGCCGGTCTCGGTCATGCCGTCCCTTCCAGCTCGGTCAGAGTCGCGAGCAAGCGCGCCTTCACGTCGGCGGGGAGGTCCGGCTCGTCCGGTTGGGCGAGGAAGGCGCGCAGCTCCTCGGCGAAGTCGAGCTCGCCGCAGCAGCGGCGGCAGAAGCTGAGGTGCTCCTCGATCGCCTCCCGGTCGGTCTCCTCCACGAGCCCGTCCAGGTAGTCCCACAGCTGCTGTACCGCCTCGGCGCAAGTGATCATCGTTTCGCGTTCTCCTTCAGTAATCCGTGCCTCTCGGCGTAGTCCCAGAGTGTGCGCTCGAACAGCTTCCGCCCCCGATGCAAGCGAGCGAGCATCGTCCCCAACGGCACCTGGAGCAGGTAGGCGATCTCCTTCACCTGGTAGCCCTCGCAGTAGCAAAGCACGAGCGGTAGCCGGTACAGGTCGGGCAGCTCCGCGAGCACGGCGCGCACGTCCTCGCGGCCGAATTGGTGGAGGAAGTCGAGGTGGAGCGAGTCGGAGTAAGGGAACGGATCCTCGGCCGCGATCTTGCGGTAGAGCGAGAAGTCGTCCGATTCTCCGAGCTCGGTCTCCTCGACGCGTCGCCCCTTCGCGCGCCCCCGGTCGCGGCAGCAATTGACGAGGATCGCCGTCAGCCAGGCCGGTGCCGCGACCTCGTCGTCAAGGCTCGCGTACGCGCGATAGCCCTTGAGCAGGGCATCTTGGACGGCGTCCTCGGCTTCGTCGCCGACGAGCCGCCGTGCGAGCCGGTACAGGCGCGGCAGCTCTCGCTCGGCAAGCGCGTGAAAGCCGCGCTCACTCGACGCCACTGCTGCCGTTGGCTCGTCCGCGCACACCACCCCTCGTCCGGGTAAGACGCTCACGCAGACGAACTTATTGCATCCGCCTGCGAGCGCAATAGCGATCGGCCTCGCCGACGTCCTTCCCTCTATATCGCGGCCACCAGAGAGAAGCTGGAGGGGAAGATGGCAAGCAACGGCAAGGTCCTGATCAACCTCGCGACCGGGATGGAGGATGGCGAGAAGGTGCTCATCTCGCTTCTCGTCGCGACGGCAGCGCAGCAGCAGGGCAAGCAGGTGCGAATCTGGGCGACGAAGGATGCGGTCCGGCTCGGGCTGCCGGACACGCTACAAGGCGTCGTCTGCAACGGCTGCCCGCCGCTCGAGAACCTGTGGGATCAGTTCACGGAAGCGGGCGGCGAGCTCTGGCTGTGCCCGATCTGCGTCAACTCCCGCGATCTCGGCGATGCGGAGAGGATTCCCCACACCGAGATCGTCGGTGCGACGCCGATGTGGGAGTGGGCGGGCGACGACACCACCGTCTTCAGCTACTGACAGAGGGAGAGAGCATGGCCGTCGAAGCCGACATCGATGTCGATCTCCTGAAGAGCGAGATCAAGAAGACGTATTCGAGCGTCTCGGAGGAACCGGGACGCGACTTCATCTTCCCGACGGGGCGCGCCTGGGCTGAGGATCTCGGCTATCCGGCCGAGCTCGCGAACGTGCCGGAAAGCGCGGTCGAATCCTTTGCCGGAGTCGCCAACCCGTGGATGATGGGCCGCCTCGCGCCCGGCGAGCGGGTGCTCGATCTCGGCTCGGGCGCAGGCACCGACTCGCTCGTCGCCGCCCAGATGGTGGGTGCTGACGGCCGCGTGACCGGCATTGACATGACCACGCCGATGCTCGCCAAGGCGCGTGCAGCTGCTACCGAGATGGGCGAGGCCAATGTCGAGTTCGTGGAGGGCGAGGCTGAGCGGCTGCCGTTTTCCGACGCGAGCTTCGACGTCGTCATCTCGAACGGGGTGATCGACCTGGTCCCGGACAAGGACGCCGTCTTCGCCGAGCTCTATCGCGTTCTCGCGCCGGGCGGGCGGATGCAGATCGCCGACGTCACGATCCAGAGCCCGGTCAGTGAGGAAGGCAGGCGCAAGATCGATCTGTGGACCGGTTGAATTGCCGGGGCGCTGCTGGAAGCAGCGTACGCGAAGCTCCTAGAGCGTCACGGGTTCGAACGAATCGAGACCGGCCAGCTCGTCGACACCTACTCACGGTCCGCCTTCGAAGACACACGGCGCAAAGCGCAGAAGTACGGCGCCCGCGGCACCACGCTCAAGGCCTACAAGCCGACCTAGTGGAGAGGCGCGACGAAGTCGGCGTCGAGGCGACCGCGATCGCCGAGCTCCTGGTCTCTTCGATCAGAGAGACGAGCGAACGCTTGTCATCAGGGACACGTTTGAAGATGGGCCGAACTCCCTCGAGATCATCGGCACCTGGCGGGGAACACACGTGCCGCAGCCGCTCGCGGATCGACTCGCAGCCATGCGCGATCAGATAACCGTCGATCAGCAGGTGCGTCTTCGCGTGCTTCGCCGCGGGCCAGCGTCCGCGTAACCGCGCCAAGGTCGCAGGAGCGCCGGTCGAGGCGATAGCGCGTCGCGGTACGGCCTGGCCAATCGGGAGGTTCACGCCGTATGGCCCGATCGATTGACAAATCGACACATCGAAACGACCGAAGGGGGGTCACCGCGAGTGGACGCGCGTGCCCGGGCTGGTGTTCCCTCAGTGTTCCGTCGATGCCCCATCGCTTTGTAGCCCTCGGCGGCCTGGTTCAGGGCATTCGGCGACGAGGCGGGGAGCGCGGGCAAGGGCGGGAAGCCGCGGGCACGAAAGCCGCGCAAGAAACAGGAATCAGGCGAAGAGGAGTAGCCGCGCGAGGAAGGGAACGCCCGCGCTGGTGTTCCCTCAGTGTTCCCTCACTGCTGTGCCAAGTCTGGTAACTGGATGCTCGGATGCTGGCCCACGCCCGAACGGGGGTCGGCCGCGTCCTCGCGGGATTCGCGATATGTGGACGGACTCAGACATGCAGGGTGGGCCGGTAGGTGAGCTCTTGGATGTTGCCGTCGAGCGTACGACTCTCGAGCAGCTCGAGGTCGAAGTCGGCCGCACCCTGGAAGATCGCATCCGACCCGTTCTGGCCGGTGATCACAGGGAAGACGGTCACCTGGAGGCGGTCGACCAGGCCGGCGGCCATCAGCGCCCGATTCATCGAAAGGCTGCCGTGCGAGCGCAGCGGCACCTCGGACTCCTCCTTGAGCCCGGCTACGACATCGACGGCGTCACCGCTCACCACAGTCCCGTCCGGCCAGTCGAGGGGTCCTTCCAGCGTGTTCGACACGATGATCGCGG
>Ga0070695_100000428_pt1 | contig 21771 bp, 14 predicted proteins | sample KBSK1252metaG_FD_65471 | JGI IMG/M metagenome (GOLD analysis project Ga0070695, IMG submission 65471) | Corn, switchgrass and miscanthus rhizosphere microbial communities from Kellogg Biological Station, Michigan, USA - KBS K1-25-2 metaG | ecosystem: Host-associated > Plants > Roots >...
GGCGCGTGGTCGAGATGTCCGTCCCTCCGTCCGGGGACCGAAGCATCCATACCTCGTAAGCCACCGGCGCCCCGCAGCTCGTGCCGCGCCATGTCTCGATGCGCAGCCGGTCGCCTTGGAGGGCGTCGTCGATGCCCTTCCGCTCCTGCGGCGACATCTTGGCGTAGCGGGCGGAGCGGGCGGCCGTGCCGGGCTCGGCGGACTGGAGCTTCACCTCGCAGTTGGAGTCGGCCCCGGCTTCGAGCTTCAGGACGGCCGTGCGAATGTCCGCCTGGAGCGTCGCATCCGCGGCCGATCCCACCACGGCCGCCGCAGTCGCCGGGGGCTTCTCCCGACGCGTGAGCAACGTTTGGATCGAGGCGTTGATCTTGTCCAGGACATCCGGGCCCCACCTGGCGCTGGAGCCCTGGAGCAGCAGCGTCTTCATCGCACCCGCGTCCTCGTACTCCACCACCACCCAGCTGCTCTGGCCCAACGCCTGCACGTCGACACCGCGCAGCTGCGCGGCCGCTACCTTCACCGTCCGCTTCTTGGTGACGTGCTCGAGTCCGTCGGGGGCCACGACCAGCCTGCCGCCGGCGTTTCCCAGCGTGCCGAACATGGCCGTGCCCACCCCAACCTTGTCCTTGAGGATGACGTGTTCGTAGGTCTGGGGAAGCCGAGTCGCCTGGAGCCATTCCCCCAGCAGTTTCACCTCCTTCTTCCCGAACCGCATGTGCGTCGCGTTGGTCTCGATGGCCTTGGTCAGCCCGCTGTCGCCGAACACGGCGATCGTGATCGGGTAATCCACGTCGGCGACGAGCGAGTCCTGCGCGCAGGTGAACTGATGCTCGCTCTTGGGTTCCAGGCGCTGGGTCTCCTCGCAGGCCCGGTCAGGCGGCGGCGGCGCGAAGCGCACGACCAGCCAGAGCGCGCGATCCGTCTTGTTAGCGAGCGTCAGCGTGAGCTGTGCCCGAGAATCCGGGCTCGCCATCACGCCGCCAAAGTTGATCCCCACCGACTTTGAGTGGAAATCGTCAGGCGACAACCCACCCCCGCGCGAAGCGGCGGCGGGGATGACGCTCGCGAGAGCGGTGACGAAGGCCAAGGTGCACGGCCGCGAGATGCCCATGGGTCCCTCCTTCTCTTCAGGCGTCGCGGAGGTCACACGGTCCTGAGGACCGGTCGTCTGGGCTTGCTCTTCTGCGTCTCCTGGTCAGGGCCGTGCCGAGCGCTGACCCTACACCCCGGGTACGGTCGAATCAACACGCATTCTCCACTGCGCCGCCGAATGGATTGACATGTATTCGTGACTTTCGCGCTCGTCCTCGCGCTCACTGGCTGCGTCAGTTTGGAGCGCCGCGTTCGAAGGAATGCCCTCGAGTACCTATGCCCCACGGGAGGTGCCCAGGTCCCGACGAGACGCGCTGGAGACGGACGGCAGCCTGCGCGGCCTTGCTGGCGGGCGCTCCCGGCGGGCACGGTTCCTCCCGGTCCTCTGGACGGTCCTACACAGGCAACGGTTGATGAGTGAAGCCGCTGCTAATGAGGTCAGTGACCTAGGTCGCGCGCACTTCCCGTCGTGAAGCTCCGTCGCGCTGGGCAGGCTTCGAACAAGTCAAACGGCCGGTAGCCGTCAATCCGTCGCCGCGAGCGATCGGCATCGCAACGAAGGCGCGTGAACTACATTCGCGGCGCGACAACCCTTGCGATACCGCCCTGAAGTCTCGGTGGACCAGTACAAGAACTTCAGAATCGTGTCTGCAAGCGCGTTGGACTCTCGGCACCGCGCAATCGTCGCGGCCATTGTAGGGCTGCGCCGGTCACACGGATGTGATCGGTGCCCGAAAAGGAATCGCTTCCAAGGGTGCCGGTGACGTTGACCGGAACATCGTCTCCCTCGGACAGCGTTGCCGCCGCTGCCGCCCAGCCAAACTTCACCATCAGGTCGGGGACGCCGTTGCCGTCGTGATCACCTAGGGCGGTCGGCGCGGCAGGGTCCACCGCCACCGTGCCGTTCAGCAGAATCGAGGAAATGTCGATGTCGCTGGCATCCAAGGGCGTGGCCGGTTCGAGGAAGCCCGTCACCCAGCGACCATGGGAGGCCAAGTTCAGCGTCTTGGGCATGAAGTCGAATACGATCTCCGAAGGTCCGACTGTCGCTGGCGTGAGCGTGTCCAGTTCGAACACGACCCCCGGGTCACCCGTGGGATCGAACTGGAAGATCAGCCCAAAGGTATTCGAAGTGAAGTCTTCCAAGTTGAGAGGAGTGAGTGGCAGGGCATCACTAGTGATCGCAGCGAGATTGGCGTCGATCAGCCGAAGCCACATTCGCAGCAGCTGCTCGCCGCCCACATCGGGGCCCCAAAGCGGCGTTTGCTCGGTCCCCCGTATGAGGGCCACTTGGTACTGATGCGGATCAAAGAAGGTGTTTCGGAAGACGATGATATCGCCGCCACCGTTGGCAGAGTTGCTTTCGTCGGCCAGCACCGCGTAGGAACCGGACGTGAAGGAGAAACTGATGAGTGCGCCAAAATAGACGCCCTGCTCCGGATCTACCGAGCTCGCGTCCGGTGTAGTGGATTCGAACGTGTATTCTCCCGAAATAGTTTGAGCGAACGGGAAGACAGCGGGCTTGTTCGTCTGGATTACGTGACCGGTAAAAGCAAAAGTGATGGGTGAGGAGGGAGTCATCACCGCACCAGACTTCTGCATGCGATTGTTGCCATGATCCGGAACGTGAGCATTGCGGGCAGCGTCCCTCGCCGCTCCTTCGGGTACGCTGAACCGGCCGTCGCCGCTGCCAGGCGACCCCCAGGCTTGCGCCTTGACGGCAGCGGGCAGGAGGAATGCGAGGCTCAGGAATGCGACGAGGCTTCCGAAGCGCAAACGCGATGATGTCATGCGGCCCCCCTGTGACGCTCGCGGCAACCCGTCGTGGCACAGGCTCACGATCCCGGTCTGTCTCGCGAGGCGATCATGCTACCACCGCGACATGAACTGACATAAACATCTGCTGATAGGTAGCGATCGTGGTGGGCCACTGCTCCAGGCGTGTCATGGGGACGGCACTCCTTCCCGCAGTTCACCGGTGAGACGTCAATGAGGTCCTTCGTCCTTCCCGTGCGCACTATCTGGTCCCCACTCCCCAACACGGAACGCAGTTCGAACAAGAGCACCTGAGAAGGTGAGCAGCGGCAACAACCTGAGGGCTCTACGCTCTGCCCAAGTCGGGGTGCGACTCCGGGCAAGCGAGCCGTCCGCCAGCGACCGGCTGTTCGGGCACCTCCGCAAGCGTTCGCGTGCCGACCGGGTGACGTCATGACCGACCACGGGCCGCCGGTCCCGCTGCGCGCAGCCGCAGGCGCTGCTGCGAGGACGACCTGGCGTGGTTGCCATGGAGCTCGGCTCTTCTCCGCCGTCGAGACAGGAGCGGGCAGGCCGATGGATCCCCAGGAGGAGGAAGCGATCGTGGGCACCATGATCAAGATCGGCACCGGCGAGATCCCGTCATTCATCGTGGAGCGTTACCCGAATCAGAAGGGGAGATCGTGCGCGGGCTTCGACAAGAAGGCGTTGAACAAGACCATCCAGCCCCTCACGAGCTCCTCGGTACTGGGCCAGGGTGCGCGGCTCGTCGGGGGAGCCCCAGAGCGAAGTCGTTGCCATCGGCGGATGCACCGGTGTGAAGGTGAGCGTTCACTCCCAATCGGACAGGGGTGTGGCTCAATCGATGCTCGTCTACGTGGTTGCGGACGGCCGGACAAGCTTCAACATCGGCTTGCGGATGGAGGATTCTTTCCTCGAGGCGACCATGCCGATCTTCGAGACGGCCGTCGCGTCCTTGAAGCTGACCGCTCTCCAACGCTGAGGGCGAGAACGTCACTCATTCTCTCTCGGACAGTCACTCGGCAGACTTGCCGGTTTCGTTGGCCCTCAGTGGACCGACCGGCGGGTTCGGCCGGTTGTTGGGCGGCTATCCACCGGTTGTCCGCCTCTCCAGGAAAGAGCTGGACACGTCTTGGCCCGCTCACCACCCTCTAACATCACTGTCCCATCGCTTCCCACGATCATCTATGAGTTCTATCCTTCGACCGCAAGCCCGCGCTCTTCAAAAGTCGTGGAAGCCTATGCGCAGTCGGGTCGATCATTGCGCGACGTCTACGGGCCCTGATTGGCTGCGTCCGGGCGGTGATGTTCCGGATTCGGGTGAACACGACTTGATTCTGGACCTTTTGTTGGCCTTTTCAGAGACCTCATGAGAGTAAATGCCGCTGTTCCGTCCTGGATACGATGTGATCACAACGTAGGTGTAGGCATCTACGAATCGGTGCAGGCGAAGCAAGTACGGGCGACTCTTGTTCTTGTACTCGAATACCCGTAGAACTGTCCCGCCCTCCCCCTTGCACTCGGTAATGAACTTGTAAAGGCCACTGGTCATGTAATCGACAACCTCAATCGTCGCGGCGCTGGCCGTTTCGCGAGTGATACAACCCATATTGGTGGTCCATGTGATGTCAGGATGCGCATCGGCGGTCCGAATTTCGCACGGGAGCGAGTCGTTCGGGTGATCCGCTTGAGCGGACGGTGCCGGTTGCGCAGCTGGCGGGGATGCGGTCCCGTCCGCGGACCCGTGCTGCCTCGGTACCTCGACACCCTCGCCTTGAACGGCTGCCAGCCAGGGTGCTGCAAGCGTCTTGTTCCCTACCCTCCCATCTGCCTTGGCAACGTCCGCAACCGTCAGGATTACAGGGCCTGGGTCGAAGTCAACGGTTCCCCAGAAGGGGCCGACAGTAAGCACAGCAGCCACGAAGTCTACGGCAACGTCGTTGGTCTCCGCCTGATCGTCAGGGGTATTCGCGCCCATCTGAGCTACCCATAGGAACTCTTGCGCCGACACTGCAGGCGCCGTTAGGAGCATGCCGAGAACCCAACCCAGCGCCGACCGTTTGTGTCCCACAATCCACCCCCCGAAAGGTTCGCGTGAATCCAATCACGAGCTGGCTCTGTTGGGGAGTGGAGATTGTGGCCTCATGTCGTCCCTTGACTGAAAGGCGACATGCGGCAGAGTTTCGACTTTCCTGTTCACTCCCCGATCCAGGCGCTCACCCATCCGATGATCAAGGCGGAGCTGCGCGCGTGCGAAGTCTACGCCGGCACGCACGGCGCTCTCCAAAGAGTCAGAGAGCAAGAGAGCCTTTCTCCGGTCTGATGAACAGAGATCCGCTCTCCGCGACCCACATGACGCGACGATTGGCGAAGCTGTGCGGGACTTTGTTCCCAGTGGGCCTACCCCGAAGGTTGGCTCCCCAAGAGGGACTCGAACCCTCGACCGAGTGGTGAACAGCACTCGCTCTACCATCACCAGCCCCCTCTTACCCAGAACGCCACCACCGCCGCGGCCATCATGGCCAGCATGGGGGGCGCCACCCGCACCAGCAGCCACCGCCCGCCGATCCATCCCGCCAGCACCAGCTTCACCGTCATGTTGGCGAGGAAGGCGCCGAGAATGGCGAGGAGCGCCGCCTGGGAGGAGAGCGTGCCCGACGCGGAGAGCGTGACGGCGGCGAGGGTGGCTGCGTGCACGTCGGCGGCGCCGCCGGCCACGGTGGCCAGGATCGCTCCCTGGGGACCGAGCATCCGGGAGGCCAGCGAGGACACGACGAGCACGAGGGCGATGATCGAGGCGAAGAGCGCCGACGGCTTGAGGGCGATGGGACTGGACAGTGGCAGGTTTCCGGTGTTCCCGTCCTTCGTGCTCCACCCCGGAAGACGAGGCGCGACCCAGGCCGCGAGCAACGCCATGCCCACCGGCGCCGCCATCACGGCCGCCACCGCGCCGAGCATGGCGGGCACGGCCACGCCCGCCACCATGATCTGCGCCGCCGCCGAGCCTGCGTTGGCGAGGACGATCCCCGCGGCCACCGGACCGACGGCCGCTCCCTCCCGTGCGCGCTGGCTGAGCGCCACCGTCGCCGCCGTCGAGGAGACGAGGCCGGCCAGGCCGCCCCAGGCGGGGAATCCTCGCCGCGGCCCCAGGAGGCGCACCGCCACGTACCCCGCGAAGGACAGGGCGTTGATCAGCACGAAGATGAGCCAGAGACGGAACGGGTTGACGAGCTTCCAGGGATCGACGTAGCGATCGGGGAGGAGCGGAAGGATCACGCAGCCCAGGACCAGCACCACCACCGCGGCCGTGACCTCCACCTCCTGGATGCCGGCGCGGGCGAAGTGGTGGATCTGGGACTTGGAGGCCAGCAGCGCCAGCGTGAGCACCGCCAGCATCACCGCCAGCGCCGGATCGTGGTGCGCGAGGACCCCCAGCGCGAACACCACCATGCCCGCCACTTCGGTGGTGAACCCACGCCGCTCCTCCCCCGCCCGCAGGTAGCCGGCAAGCAGCGTGGCCGCCGCGAAGAGCGCCAGGGCGGCCGCCAGGGCCGGGGCGAGGTGCCCGGCCAGGGCGCCCAGGAGCGCCAGCAGGGCGAAGGTGCGGGAGCCCAGGGGCCGCCTGTCGGGCTCGGCCCCCGTCGAGCGCTCGCGCTCGACGCCGATCAGCAGGCCGATCAGCAGCGCGAGCAGGAACGGACGGGCCTGGGCGAACATCGATCTAGACGCGGTGCCAGCGGATCTCCATCTCGTCGCGGGTGCCGAGCGCTCCCCGGAGGAGGCTCAGCAGTGCAGGGTCGGCGCCGTCGCGCTCGAACCTCCCCAGGGTCTCGTGGTCGATGGTGGCCGGCGCCTTCTCGAGCTTCCCCTGCAGGAACTGCAGTTGCTCCTCGCTGATCGTCCCCAGCGCCACGTCCACGTCGTTGTCGAACAGTTGCACCATCCCAGGTTCCTCCGCGCCTTGCGTCAGCCGCGCTCGGCGGCGAGGAGGTCCGCGTAGGCCCCCTCGATCAGATCCGCCTCCGCCACCCCCAGCCGATCCATGAGCTCCGACAGCTCGGCTTCCGCGTCCTTCAACGTATCGCCGGGCCCGAGCACGCACTCGAGCTCGACGAAGCTCCCCAGATCCTGGACCTCGTCCAGATGGATCCGCGTCCTCCCCGCCAGAAACACGGTCCGGCGCTTGCGCACGACGGTCCGCGACCCCAGCGCCGCCTCCAGGACGGCGCCCAGGGCCTGCGGCCGATCGGTGGGGGCGATCGCGTAGGACGACGCCTTCGGCCCCCGCACGTCGGCGCGCCGATAGTAGATCAGCTCGCCGCGATTCTCCGCGAGGACCCGCAGCTTGAGGCGACCCTCCCGCACCGGATAGAAGGTGTCCTCCTGCCGGAGCACCTCCGGGGGCCCCCCGGCCACCGCCGCCGCCCGGGAGGCCAAAGCCCCCGCGTCCCGCACCCGCGCCTTGATCTCCAGGTTCCTCCGCACGGGACTCATTGTGGCCGATATCGCCGCTTTCTCGACCCCACCCGCTGGTAGACTTCCGGCTTGGACGTCCTGGCGCACCCGGATCCCTTCCTCCTCGAAGCGGCGCTCCTCGACCACGTCGCCGCCGCCAAGGCCGGCGCCCCCCTGGCCCGCGTCCTCGTCCTCGTCCCCAGCCGGCGCCTGGCCGAGCACGTCCTCCGCCGCGCCGCCGCCCGCTTCGGCGCCCTCCTCGGCCTGGAGGTCCGGCACCACCGGGCCCTCGTGCTCGAGCTCCTGGAGGAGGCGGGGGAAGCTCCGGCGCTGGCGCCCCGGGCCGCCCGCCAGCACCTGCTGGCGCGCCTCCTCGCGGGCCTTCCCGGGAACACCTGGGCGGCGTACGCCGAGGAGACCCCGGCGGCGGTGGCCTCGATCCTCTCCGCCTTCGACGACCTTCGCGAGGCGGGGATCCCGCCCGAGGCCCTGGAGGAGGCGGGCGGAGCCGCCGAGTCCCCGCTGGCCGCGGCTTACCGGGCCTACGTGGAAGCACTCCGGGCCGCCGGCTGGCGCGGCGTCGTGGACGACGCTGGCCTGGTGGAGGCGGCACTCCCCCACGTCCGCTCCCACGCGGACCGGTATGCCGCCATCCTGCACCATGGCGCCTACGAGCTGACCGGCGGCTACCTCGACCTGCTGCGCGCGCTGGACGGCGTCTGCCCCGTCACCTTCCTCTCCCCCTTCCTTCCCGGCGCCCCGGCCGGCCGCTACGCGGAGGCGTTCGCGCGCACGCATCTGCTCCGTGAGGGCGAGGCCCCCGCGGTCCCGGACGGCGCTCCGGGGGCCATCCTCGGGCCGGGCCTGCCCGGTCTCTTCCGGGAGGAGGCCACGGGATGGCGCGCCCCCGAGGGTACGGTCGCGCTCGCCGACGTGCAGGGCCCGGACGCGGAGCTCACCTACGGGCTGCGGCGCGCCCTGTCCGCGGTGGCACGGGACGGGACGCCTCCTTCCGAGGTCGCCGTGCTCGCCCGCTCGCTGGCGCCCTACCGCACGGTCCTGGAGGCGGAGGACGCGCCGCTTCCCCTCACCTCCTCCATGGCGATGCCCCTCCGGCGCGACCCCTACGTGCACGATCTCCTGCTGGTGCTGTCCATCGCCCTCGAGGACTTCCCGCGCGCCCGCACGGCCGAGGCGCTGCGCTCCCCCCGCCTGCGCTGGGGCGTCCCCACCGAAGCGGCCGACGCCTGGAGCTTGCAGGCGGGCATCCTGGGCGGGCTCGAAGCCTGGTGCGAGGACCTCCCGGCCTGGGCGGGACAGTCCTGGCGCCTGGACGATGCCAGCGACGAGGAGCGCGCGGAGGAGCGGGTGCGGGCCGAGGCGCGACGCGCGAAGGCGCAGGACGTCGCGAAGGCGCTGGCCGCGCTGGCGCAGCACGCGCGACCGGAGCGCCCCGGGACCTTCCCCGACCACGCGCGCACCATCGCCGACCTGGCGGCGCGCCTCCTCCGCCCGCCGGCACAGGACGCGGGGCCGCTGGAGGACGCGCTCGTCCTCCTCGAGGTGCTCCGGCGGCTCCCGGACCTCCTGGGAGAGGACCGCCTGGTCCCCTTCGCCGAGGCGGCACGGGTGTTCGAGCACGCGGTGGAGGCGGAGGAGCGGCGTCCCCTGCAGGAGGACGGCGGCGGCGTGCGCCTGCTGGACGCCATGCAGGCCCGCGGCTTGACCTTCGAGCGCGTCTTCCTGCTGGGGTGGCATGCCGACGCCCTGCCCCAGGGGCTGGCGGAGGACGTGGTGCTCAAGGACGGCCTCCGCGAGGCCCTGCGCCGGAGCACGGGGCGCCCGCTCCCGCTCCGCGCCGCGGCGCAGGACGAGGAGCGGCTGCTCGCGGCCTCGCTCCTCGGATCCGCGCGGACCGCCCTGGAGATCGTCCGCCAGCGTGCCGATGCGGCCGGCAGGACCCGCAGCCCCTCTCCCTACCTGCGCGAGGTGGCGCGTCTCGCGCTGGGGCGGCCGGACCTCGAGGCACTCTTGCTGCAGAGCAAGAAGCTCCACGCCGGACCCGTGGGCTGGCTCCAGGACCTGGCCGACAAGACGGGAAGCCTGAGCGAGGACGAGGCGATGCTGCGAGCGGCGCTTTCGGCCGGCTCCGCCGACGCGCTCCTCGGTTCCCTGCCCCCGGCCCACCCTCTTTCCCCTGGGCTGCGCCTGCTCGCGGCCACCGAACGCTTCACGCCGGGGAAGGACGGCGGGCGCTACGACGGGCGCACGGGCAAGCCCTACCCGGGTGGCCGGCTGTCGGCCTCCGCGCTGGAGTCGCTCGGGAAGTGTCCGCAACAGTTCTTCTTCCGCAAGGTCCTGCACGTCCGCGGTCTCGAGGAGGAGCCCGATCTCGACGGCCTGGCCGGCAACGTCCTCGGACTGGCCGTCCATGCCCTGCTCGAGCGCCTCTACACGCGCCTGCGCGATCGCGGCCTCCTCGCCCCGGGGACGGAGGACGCGGCGATGCGCGAGGTGGACGTGGCACTGCCCGCGCTCTGGGCCGAGGCCACCGATCCCGTCGCCGGCCGCCGCGCGAAGCGTCTGCCTGGCCTGTGGGCGGGGATCACGGCGCGCTGGCTCACGTCCCTGCGGGCCTTCGTGCAGGACGACCTGGCCCGGCTGCGTACCGAAGGGGGCTCCGCGCTGACCCTGGAATCCGTGGTCGAGGCGGACCTGCCGCTGGGTGGGGGGCGGGTCCTCGCCGTGCGCGGGCGCCTGGACCGCATCGTGCGCGGGCCCGCCGGCATCCGCGTCGGAGACTACAAGACGGGATCCGCCAACCTGCACCTGCGGGTCGATTCCAAGGCCATGGTCACCGCGGACGCCCTGCAGGCGCCGCTTTATGCCCGCATCGCGGAGGCGGACGCCGTCGAGCTCCTCGGCGTGGGGCCGGCGATGGCGCGCCGGGACCCCGCCGACGCCCGGGTGGCCCTGGGGAGTCTGGGTCCCTTGGAGGAGGGGTTCGTGGAGACGCTCTCGGTCCTGCACGACCTCCTCGGCCACGGCGTCTATCCCCTTCACCGGGGCATGCACTGCGCCTGGTGCGACTTCGGGCGGGCCTGCCGCCGCACGCACCCCCCCACGGCGGCGCGCGAGGAGGCGCGGGCGGATTCCCTCGACTTCCGGGACGTGAAGCGCAAGACGGGCCAGCAGAGGACGACGCTGGCCGAGGTGCGCGCCGCCCGCGGGCGCACGGACGAGGTGCCGGCGTGAGCATGCGCGCCGCCACCGACTTCTCGACGAACCTGATCGTCCTCTCCGGCGCGGGCACGGGGAAGACGAGCCTGCTCATCGAGCGGATGCTGGTGGCGATCGGCGCAGGAATCGCCACGCTTCCCCAGATCGCCGCCATCACCTTCACGGAGATGGCGGCCGGCGAGCTGCACGCGCGGCTGTCCCTCGGCCTCACCCGCCTGCACGCGCGCGCCCAGGGGAAGGTGGGGCACGACCCGGACCAGGTGGCGGACCGCGCCTTCGCCCACCTCCAGGGGATGGACCAGCCGCCGGCGGCGGTGGCGGAGCGGGCGCTCGCCGCCTTCGATGCCCTGCCCGGCGCCGCCGTCACCACGATCCACGGCCTGTGCGTGCAGGTGCTGCGTGCCTTCCCGCGGGAAGCGGGGCTCCCCCCCGGGTTCACCGTGGACGCCGCCGGCGAGGGCGCGCAGGTCTTCGACGAGGCCTGGGCCGACTTCCTGGAGCAGACGCTGGGGCCCGCCGGGACCGAGGCCGCGGAGTGGAACGCGCTCCTGGAGCAGATGCCGCTGGCGGACCTGAAGGACCTGGCACGCGCGCTGGCGGAGCCGGGCGTCCCGGAGAGCCTGCTCGATCTGCCCTACGCGCCCGCCGACGCCCGTATCCTCTTCGGAGAGGAGGCGCGCTCGCTGGCCGAGGGCGCGCCGGGAACCCTGTACGCCGAGGGCTGCCGGGCGCTCGCCGAGGGAGGCCTTCCGGCGTTCCAGGCGTTCCTCACCGCTCAGGGTGGGACCGACGCCGTCCTCGACGAGCGCAAGGTCTCGGAGCCCGCCAAGCGCGCGCGCTCCTTCCTCAAGGACCTCGTCCCCGTGGACGAGACCGGCTTCGCCGCCGCGCACGCTCGCGTCGCACCCCTGGCGCGCGAGGTGCGCCGGCGCCGGCGGGCCCGGGGCCTGGTGGCCTTCGACGAGCTGCTGGCCGCGACGGCGCGCCTGCTGCGCACCCACCCGGAGGTGCGCGAGCGCCTGCGCGCGCGCTTCCTCATGCTGCTGGTGGACGAGTTCCAGGACACGGATCCCCTGCAATACGAGATCGTGCTCTTCCTGGCGGAGAAGCCCGGGGGCCGCGCCTCCGATCCCTACGCGGCCGAGCTCGCCGCCGGGCGGCTCTTCCTGGTGGGCGACCCCAAGCAGTCCATCTATCGCTTCCGAGGCGCGGACTATGCGGCGCTGGCGCGCGTGCTGGCGCGCGTGCGCGCCTGCGGCGGCGAGGAGCTGCAGCTCGAGGACAACTGGCGGAGCGTGGAGGAGGTGCTGGAGCCCATCCACGCCGTCTTCACCGAGCCGGGAAGCGCCGTCTGGCGCGGCTGCGAGGGCTACCAGCCTCCCTACCTCCCGGTCCGGGCCGCCCGGGGGAGCGGCGGGGCGGGACCGGGCGTGGAGATCTGGTCCGTGTGCGGCCCCCGGCCCGGGCCCCTCGCCGCCGAGGAGCGCCGGCGCGTCGAAGGCCGCGTGCTGGCGCGCGCTCTGGCGGAGGGGGTGGAGGCGGGTCGCTTCGAGCTGCGCGACGTGACGGTGCTCCTGCGCGCCTTCACGGGCCTGCGGCATCTGCTGCGGCCGCTGCGCGAGGCCGGGATCCCGTTCGTGGTGTCGGGCGGGCGCGAGTTCCTGGAGCGGCCGGAGATCGTGGGGACGCTGGCGGTGCTCCGTGCGGTGGCCCATCCCGCCGACCCCGCGGCGGTGCTCGCCTACCTTCGATCCCCCGCCGGAGGGGTCCCCGACGACGAGCTGGCGGAGTTCGCCGAGAGCGGCGGACGCTGGAGCGCAGGGCAGCGCGTGGACGGCAAGCGCTTCCCCGCGCTCGCTCCGGCCCTGAAGCGGCTCCTGGCCCTGCAGGAGGCGACGCGCGCGCTCCCCGCGGACGCCGCGGTGCGGCGCGTGCTTGCCGCCGCCAACCTGCCCACGCTGCATGCCTGCGCCTTCGAGGGCGCGCAGCGCATCGCCAACCTCCGCAAGCTGGCGAGCACGGCGGCGGAGCTGGCCCAGGACGGCAGGCTCTCCCTTCTCGAGGTCCTGGACGCCATCGAGGCGGAGCGCGGGAGCGATCCGGACGGCGAGTCGCCCCTGGCCGACGAGAGCATGAATGCGGTGCGCATCCTGACCGTGCACGCCGCCAAGGGCCTGGAGGGGAAGGTCGTCTTCGTGCCCGACCTGGTGGCCTCCCAGCGGGTGCGCGAGCGCAAGCCGCCCAAGCCGGGGGTGGAGGTGGCCCGCCTCCCCGGTGGCCCCGCCCTCGCCCTGCGCGTCCGCGGCCGACTCGGCCTCACCGCCGTCTGGCAAGCGCGCGAGGAGGACCGGCACGAGGAGGCGGAGGAGGCGCGGATCCTCTACGTGGCCCTGACGCGCGCCCGCGAGCACCTGGTCGTCCTCTGCGGAGCCTCCACGGGGAAGCCCCGATGGGGCAAGGCGCTCGAGCCCTGGGGATATGTGCGCGAGCGGCCGCCGCAGGACGGGGCGCTGCTCCTGGGCGGGCGCGTGCTCCACCGCGCGCTGGCCGACCGCGAGGGGCCTCTCCCGGTGCTCGGCTCCGCCCCTTCCCCGCAAGATCCCGGGTGGGTGACCGAGCACGCCGCGCGCCTGACGATCGTGCGCCAGGCGGCGCACCCACCCCTGCGCGTCCCCAGCGCGCTGGAGCAGGAACGCCTCTGGCCGGAAGGCGAGGGCACGAGAGACAGGAGCACCGCCCGGGCCGCGGGGACCGCCGTGCATCGCGTGCTGGAGGGCTGGCCCTCCGCTGCGGCCCCCCGCCGGCAGGCGGCGGCGGCGCGGGTGGCGGCACACGCCGTGGACGCCGATCCCAAGCCCGTGGAACGGGAGGCGGCGGCGATCCTGAGCGCCTTCGCGCGCTCGCCGCTGGCGGCGCGCCTGGCGTCCCTCGAGGTGCTCGGCCGCGAGGTGCCGGTCCTCCTCCAGGACGGCGAGACCGCCTGGCGGGGCACGCTCGACCTCCTCTATCGGGAGGGAGAGGCGATCGTGGTGGCGGACTACAAGACGGACAAGGAAGAGGACGAGGCGGTGCTGCGCGCGCGCTACGCCGGGCAGCTCGAGGTCTACGCGCGGGCGGTGGCTCAGGCGCTGCGCCTCCCCGACCTCCCCCGCCGCGAGCTGTGGCTCCTGCGCGCCGGCCGCATCGTGGCCTGCTGAGGCAGCCACAGCACGTACCCGCCCTCGCGCAGGACCTCGCGGTGGCCGGCCGAGAACCCGGGCGGCAGCACGCTGTCGGCGCGGGCCACGGTGCAGGTCGCGCTGCCGGCCGGACCCGAGCGCATCCCGTAGCGCAGGGTGAGGTAGTGGATGGGGGCGGAGTCGCGGGTGTCGGCGTAGACGATCGCCTCCCCCGCGCAGCGCGCCTCCACCTGGCCGTAGAAGCGCTGCGCCGCCCCCCGCGGCAGCCGCACCAGCGAGTAGGCGTTGAGCGCGGCGTAGGGAAGGATCGCGCACCCCGTCAGCACCAGGAGGGCCGCACCCAGGCGCGGGCGCGCCCGGGCGAGCTCCTGCAGGTCCGCCACCAGCGCCGCCACCACCAGGGCCAGGAAGGGATACAGGGGGAGCACGTACCAGGCGATCTTCGTCTTGCTCGCCTGCAGGACGGCGGCCAGGCAGGCGAGGGTGAGGAGCGTCCCCGCGCGCTCGACGCGGGGGAGCTTCTTGCGCTGCACGAGCACGGCGGCCACCGCGACGCAGGACAGGGGAAGCCCGAAGAAGACCGCGCGGTCGCCGAGGATCGAGAGGTAGTAGAGCGGGTCGGGCGAGTGGCCGGGCAGTCCGCTGGCCACGCGCTGGAAGACGTAGGCCAGGTACTGCTGGACGAAGGCGTCCCGCCAGAGCCAGAGCATGGCCAGGTGCCAGGGGAGGGCCACCACGCCGAAGGCCAGGGCGGCCAGGCCCAGCTCGCGGCGGGAGAGGGCGACGCGCTGCGCGCTCAGGAGCTCGAAGAGCGCGAACCCGGCGAACGCCATCAGCGCCCAGGGTCCCTTGGCCAGGAGCCCGAGGCCCGTGGCCGCCGCGGCCAGCCACAGCCCCGGCCGCCATCCCCGCACGCGCGCCACCAGGAGCGCGAAGGACGCGAAGAGGAAGAGGATCATCAGGGTGTCGGCATCCGCGGAGCGGAAGTGGTGCGTGCTGAAGCGGTGCCCGGGCTTGAAGAAGAAGTTCTGGCGGATGGCGAGGAGGAACGCGCCGGCGGCCAGGCCCGGCAGCGCGCCGAAGAGGCGCCGCGCCGTGAAGATCACGAGGAGCAGGAGGGAGAAGGCGGCGCAGGCGGTGACCACCCGGAAGGCCAGCTCGTTCCGCCCCAAGGCCAGGATCGCGGACTGCGTGAGCGCGTACCAGAGGTGGGGCTTGTCGAAGTAGGGGATCCCCTCCCGCTGGAGCTGGAAGGGGTGGCCGGCGTCGGCGCTCTCCATGAGCACGCCCAGGTTGTCGGCCTCGTCCCACATCGCCACGTCGGGATAGGTGAGCTTGTAGAAGCAGAAGAGGGCGCAGGCGAGCACCAGGCCGGCCGTCAGCCCGCGGTCGAGCGCCTTCACTGGCCGTCCCCGCGCAGGAGATAGGACCCGCTCACCGGGAACGTGCGCACGATCTCCGCGCGGCGGGCGGAGAGGAACTCCCGGTCCATGCGGTAGCCGAAGGCGTAGTCCCCCTCCAGCAGGTAGCAGTAGTCGTAGTGGAGCTTCTTCTCCCCGTACTCGAAGACGTCCGGCTGCAGCCAGCTCAGGTCCCCCACCTTCGCGTAGTAGTAGACGGGGAACTTGAAGGGCCAGCTCAGCACCAGGTGGATGGGCCGGCCCGTGCGGCGGTGCTCCTCCGTGAGGAGGCGCACCACCTCCTTCACGTCGGCGTCGTAGCGCCAGCTCAGGGTGGAGCGGAAGTTCCCCGCGCGCACGGTGTTCCCCAGGAGGAGCACGAAGACGACGAGCAGGATCGCGCGCAGCCGCGGCCCCGCGGCCGCCGCCCCCTCCTGCACAGCGACCGCGAACAGCGGCACGAAGAGGAGCGCCGTCCGCTCCAGGAGGAAGCGGCTCCCCGCCACCGCGTGGAGCAGCGTCGTCGTCAGGGCCGGAATGCAGAGGACGAGCAGGAAGACCAGGGAGGGGGTGTCCTGCAGGCGGTAGCCGCTGGCCTTGGCCGCCCGCCGCGCGGCCACGGCCAGCAGGGCCACCACGCCCCCCGCCAGGAGGGCGAGGGCGGCGGAGAGGAGGCTGCGCGTGTCGCGGTAGAGGAGCGTCTGGGTGAGGGAGCCCACCGTGTCTCCCCAGAAGGAGTCGAGTCCCCCGAAGTAGAACTGCCCCGCCTGCTGCAGGCGGCGCATGGGAGGGAGCACGCACGCCAGCAAGCCGAGCGTGACGAGTGCCGGGCCCAGCAGCGGGAGGACGCGCTTTCGCGAGAGCGCCAGGAGCACGCAGACCCCAAAGACCGCGGCCAGGCCGTGCAGAAAGGCCAGGTTCGCGAGGGTGGCCACGGCCAGGCAGGCGCAGGCGGCGGTCTCCCGGCCCTCCGCCAGGCACCAGAGGCCGGCGAGGGTGCAGGCCAGGGCCAGGCCATAGCCGCGCGCCAGGGAGAAGAAGTCGAGGAGGAAGGGGTTCAAGTTCAGGAGCGCGAACCCGGCCAGCATCGCCGCCACCGAGCGCGCGCGGCGGGCCAGGGCCAGGGAGGCGGCGAGGTAGAGCGCGTGCGCCGCCACGTTGGGGAGCCGGTAGACGAAGGTGTGCGCCCCGAAGAGGTGCCGCGCCACCTTCATGAGCACGGAGTTCAAGGGGTGGGTGTTGACGTCGTTCCCGTGCCAGGTGAGCAGCTCCGCCACCGAGCGGCCGAGGCCGGCGTACGTCCACCCCTCGTCGTAGGTGAAGGAGAGGACCGCCGCCCGGTAGCTCGTGTAGGCCAGGAGCAGGACGGACAGGGCGACCAGGACCGGGAAGGCGCGCCGCGTGGTCATGGGCGGCGCAGGATCTCCGTCACCACCCAGTCCTCCGTGGCCCCGGGGACCTCGCGCACGTCCACGTCGGGACGCTGGTGCAGCTTCCAGAGCGCCTCGGGAAGGCCGCCGGGCTCCCGGGGCGGCCCCTCCGGGTGGGCGGGATCGAACCCGAAGAGCCACGGCCGGTCCATCAGCACGTAGCGGATCGGCGAGCGCAGGAGATAGTCGGCGTCGCGCCCGTCGCGCAGCACCGCCACCATCTCCGCGTCGTTGATGAGGCCGTCCAGGTTCACGACCCTCTGCGGCGCGAACCAGCCGAGGCGGCCCGCGTCCCGCGCCCCCAGCACGGCGTCGTGGGGCAGGTGGTCGGCGACCCATCCGTAGATGTAGCGCGAGGCCACCGGCCGGGGATCGTCCCCGGCTTGCCGCCAGCGCCCGCGCGCCTGGTGCACGAGGTGCACGGTGAGGCCGGCGACGAGCAGGAAGGTGAGCGCCGCGCGCAGCGGCCGCAGGGGGATCCGCCGCCAGAGCCAGGGACCGAGGGCGGCCCCGATGCAGGCCGCGGCCGCCAGCGTCTGGGGAAGGAAGTAGTAGAGCCGGTAGCGCGCCTCCCCGGACGTCCACAGCCAGGCCCCGTAGGCCGCTCCATGGAGGAGCGCGAACAGCAGGAGCAGCACGAGCGCGTCGCTGCCGGGCTCTCCCCGTCGCCGCCGCCGCAGGAGCGCGAACAGCGCCGCGGACACTGCCAGGACGAGCGCGGGCAGGGCCGCCGCGGCCGCGTGCCGCCGCAGCGGACGCGCGAGGGCGGTCCCCTCCACGGCGGCACCGGTCAGGCCGGCCGGGATGTCCCGCAAGGTCACGACCGCGCGGTGCCGCACGTTCGCGAGGGAGAGTGCGCCCCCCAGGCGCGCGCGCTCGTGGGCCGCCTCGAGCGAGATCACCTGCCCGCTCACCGGGAGCGGGCTTCCGAAGCGCGCCACGTTCCAGGCCAGGCTGGGTCCGGCGACCACCACGGCACCCAGGGCCAGCGCGGTCAGCGGCACGAGCCTCCTCTGCACGCAAAGCAGCGCCGCGGCCGCGAGCGCGAGCATCCCCGCGTCCAGGCGGGCGAGGATCGTCGCCCCCAGCAGCAGGCCGAGCAGGAAGGCGCGCGCCGCCCCCGCCCGCGCGATCGTGCGCTCCCAGGCGCCGGCGAACAGGCAGATGAGGAGCGCGTAGAGCGGGGTCTCGAGCCCGCTGGGGCGCGCGAGCCCGGGGGGAAGCCAGGGGAGGAGGCCCGCGAGCACCGCCGCCAGCGCGGCACCGGCAGGTCCAGTGCGCGGCCGCAGCGCCCACCAGAGGGCGGCGGGGACCGCGGCCGCGAGCGCGAACCACAGAAGCCCCGTGAGACGCACCGCGGCCCCCGGATCGGGCACGGCGCGCAGCAACGGCACCAGCGCCCAGCACCAGAGCGGGTGGTAGCCGTTCGTGGCGTGGAGCCCGTCGAAGGTGCTGCCGGCTCCCGCCGCCAGGTGCCGCGCCACCCCCAGGTAGTAGTAGGCGTCGTCGTAGAGCAGGAAGACGATCCGCTCCTCGGGGCCCAGGCAGGCGACGATCCCCAGGCAGAGGACGACGAGCACGACGGCCGCGACGGCAGCGCTCTCCAGCGGACGGCGTGGCGTCATGCGGACGGACTATGCCACGATCAGCGCGCATGCCGCGGCGCACCGCCCTGCTGTTCCTCCTCACGCTGGCGGCGGGCGCGCTCACGCTCGGCATCGCCATGCGCGGCAGCTCGCGCTTCTCCTCCGACTCGTTCCACTACATGCTGCTGGCGGACGCGCTCGCTCACGGGCGGGGCTTCGTCAGCGGCGGCAGCCAGCACCCGGACGTCACCCGCGCTCCCCTGCTGCCGCTGCTCATGGCGCCTCTGGTGTGGATCCTGGGAAGCCCGGTGCGCGCCGGTCTCGCCGTCGTCACGCTGGCGGCGGCCGCGCTCGCCGTCCCCCTGTCCTTCCTCTGCCGCGGGCTCTTTGGCGCGCGGGCGGCCTACGCGGCGCTTCCGCTGGTGGGCATGTCCTGCGTGCTGGGGGTGGCGGACCGCGTCCTCCCCACCCCCCTCCACCTGCTGGGCTTCCTGGCCGTCCCCGCGCTCCTCGTGTACGCCCTCCGCCGAGGCGAGCCCCGGTCCTTCCTCTGGGTCGGCTTGGCCTGCGGACTGACCGCTCTGGCACGCCCCGAGGGCCTGCCCCTGCTGGCGGTGCCGCTGGCCTGGACCCTCCTCCACTGGTCGCCGTTCCTCGAGGGAGAGGCGCCGCCCATGGCGGCGCGGGCGCGCCTGGCCGCGGCGGGCTGGATCGCCGCCGGGGCCCTCGTCTGCTACGGCCCCTACGTGGCCTGGACCTCGGCGCGGCTCCACCGCTTCGCGCCCATGCCCTCGGTCGAGTACGTCAACGACACGCGCTACGTCACCGACTACTTCGGCCTGCGCGAGATGCCCGGCCCTCCCATCCCATGGGAGGAGCGGGCCATGGTCCTTCTCACCGAGGACGGCCGGGAGCGGGTGCTCGAGCGGTACTTCACCACCCGCACGATGCCGCCCGTGCGCGCGACGGAGACGCGGCCCGAACTCGCCACCGCGGGCCCCGAGCACCCCCCGCTCCTGCGCGACCGCGTGCAGCGCCTCCTGAACATCGCCCTCCACAACCTGCGCCTGGTGCCGGGGCGCCTGCGCGCGGCCCACCTCCTGCCGCCCGTCCCCATCCTCCTTGGGGGCGTGGGCCTGCTGGCCCTCCTCACCCGCCGCGGGGGATGGCGGCCGCTCCTCCTCCTTGGCGCGCTTTTCGCCTTCGGCTTCCTCCCGGTGCTGACCAACCTCGAGGACCGCTTCCTCTACCCGCCCTTCGCCGCCGGGCTGGCGCTCGCCGCCTACGGGTGGGGAGAGGTGGACCGGCGTGCGGCATCGCGCCTCCCCGCAGTCCTCCGCGTGGCCTTCCACGGCCTCCTCCTGTGGAGCATCGCCGCCTGGGGCCTGACGCACCGCATGGACGAGACCCCCAAGCTCGACCTCGAGCAGGCCCAGCGCGCGCTTGCGCAGCGGGGGGTGAGGGAGCTCCCTCCCGGCCCGATCCTGGCGGTGCGGCCGCATTTCCCCTTCTGGGCGGGGCGGCCCTTTGCGCCGCTCCCCATCGTGGACCCGGACGGGGCGCTGGCCTTCGCCGGCGTGCGGAACGCGCGCGCGCTCGTGCTGCAGGTCCCCTACGACATCAAGATCCGTCCCGCGCTTGCGGCCCTCACCGCCGAGGTGCCTCCGCCGGGCTTCACCCGCATCGACCGGCAGCCGATCGGGGATGGGGGCACGTTGCTGCTGTTTCGCCTAGGCTCGAGCAGTTCGAAGGACGGGAGGGCTCCATGATCCTGGTGCTGGGAGGGACGGGGACGGTGGGGAGCGCGCTGGTGCGCGAGCTGGCGGCGCGCGACGCGGCACTGCGGGTGCTGGTGCGGTCGCTGGGGAGGAGGCCCTTCCCGCCCAAGACCCAGATCGTCACCGGGGACCTCGGGGACCCGGGGGCGCTCCCCGCGGCCTTCCACGGCATCGAGCGCCTGTTCCTGCTCACGCCGCCGGTGGACACGATGGTGGCCCTGCAGATGGCGGCGCTCCAGGCGGCGCGGCGCGCCGGCGTGCGCCAGGTGGTGAAGGTCTCGATGGTGGGCGCGAGCGAGAGCGCCTCCACCCATCTCGGGCGCTGGCACGCCGAGACCGACGCGGCGGTGCGCGAGTTCCCCGCGTGGACGGTCCTGCTCCCGCACTCCTTCATGCAGAACACGCTGGCCTTCGCGCCGTCCGTGCGCGCGGAGGGGCGCTTCTACGCACCGACGGCGGGGGCGGTGTTCCCGCTCGTGGATGCCCGGGACGTGGCGGCCGTGGCCGCGGAGTGTCTCACCTCGGACGACCACGGAGGGGAGACGTACCTCCTCACGGGGCCGGAGGCGATCGGGTACGACCGGGTGGCCCACGAGATCGGGGACGCCATCGGCCGGCCGGTCCAGTTCGTGGACGTCCCCGCGGAGGTGGGGAAGCAGGGGATGCTGGCGGCGGGGTACCCGGCCTGGCTGGCCGAGGACCTGGTGACGATGATGCGGGACTGGAGCCAGGGGACCGATTGCGATCCGTCCCACGCCGTGCGCTCCGTCGCGGGCCTCGTGCCTCGAGCCTACCGGGCCTTCGCCCAGGAGCACGCCGAGGTGTTTCGGTAGTCGGAGGGTACCGGGTATTTCCTATTTCCTTTTTCGTGTCGCAAACGAGCGCTCCAAAAGGAAATGGGAAATACCAGGTACCTTCTGACTTACCTTTTACCTCCGCGCAGCAACCCCTCGGAGTACCAAGCCCCGATGCACATCCTGGTGGTGGAGGACGAGCCGAACCTGCGGGAAGGGCTGACCGACCTGCTGGAGGCGGCCGGGCACCAGGTCCGCGCCGTCGCCGACGGGCGGGAGGCCATCCGCCCCGGGGCCGCCGCCGACCTCGTGGTGCTCGACCTCATGCTCCCCGGGCTCGACGGCATCGAGGTCTGCCGGCAGCTCCGCCAGACGCACCCGCAGCTCGGGATCCTCATGCTGACCGCGCGGGGCGCGGAGGAGGACAAGGTCGCCGGCCTCGAGGCCGGGGCGGACGACTACCTCACGAAGCCCTTCGGCGCCCGGGAGCTCCTCGCCCGCGTGGATGCGGTAGGACGCCGGCGCCACGCACCCGCCCCCGGCCCCGAGGTCCTGTGCGCCGCCGGCTGGACCTTCGACCTGGGGCGCTGCCGGGCCCGCCGGGAGGGGGCCGACGTGGAGCTGACCGCGCGCGAGGCGGGGATCCTGCGCCTCCTCTGGCTCCACCGTGACCGCGCCGTGAGCCGGGCCGAGCTGCTGGAGCGCGTCTGGGAATCCCGCGGCGACCTCGAGACCCGGACCGTGGACATGGCGATCGTGAAGCTCCGGCAGAAGATCGAGCCCGACCCCGCGCGCCCGCGCCTGGTGGTCACCGTCAAGGGGATCGGCTACGCCTGGGGGGCCCCGTGAGGACGCCGCGCCTTCCCGCCGCCGTCCTCCTCGCCGGCGCGGCCGTGGCCATCCCCTGCGGCGCCTGGTACCTGTCGGGCGCACGCGAGGCGGCGCGCGAGGCGGTGGTGCTGGAGCGGCAGGCGGAGGAGGACGCAGGGGCGGAGGCGATGCGCCTGGCCGAGCACCTCTCCCATCGCCTCGACGTCCTCC
>Ga0070695_100000430_pt1 | contig 21738 bp, 20 predicted proteins | sample KBSK1252metaG_FD_65471 | JGI IMG/M metagenome (GOLD analysis project Ga0070695, IMG submission 65471) | Corn, switchgrass and miscanthus rhizosphere microbial communities from Kellogg Biological Station, Michigan, USA - KBS K1-25-2 metaG | ecosystem: Host-associated > Plants > Roots >...
GCCCGGGCCGCTTCCCGGAACTCTTTACCGGCCGTGGCCGTGACCGCGGTTGCCGCCGTCGCCCTTGGACTTCCCGCCGGTGCCGTCGTCCTTCTTCGAGGCGCCACCGCGTCCACTCTCCTCGCGCCGTGGCTCCGACCGCGGTGCCGGCCGCTCCTGCGCGCGGCCGCCTTCGGCGCGCGGCTGTGGTCTCGCCGGCTCCTGCCGCGGCCGTTCCTCTCCACGCGCTTGCGGGCGCTCCCGCGGTGCGTCGGCGGGACGCCGGGGCTCGACCGGACGGCCGGCGTCCCGATAGAAATCGCGAAGGCGGCGGCCCGCATCGGACCCTTCGTCCCGCAGCTCGTTCCCGGGCCGCTGCCGCTCCCGGGTTTCGACGCCACGCCCGCGGCTGTCGTCGTCCTGGGGCCGCGGGCGCTCGCGGATCACAGCGCCACGTCCGCGGCTGTCGTCGTCCTGGGGCCGCGGCCGTTCCGCGCCGCGGGTCTCGCCGCCGCGCCCACGGCTGTCGTCGTCCTGGGGCCGCGGCCGCTCGCGGATCACAGCGCCTCGTCCACGGCTGTCGTCGTCCTGGGGCCGCGGGCGCTCGCGGATCACAGCGCCACGTCCGCGGCTGTCGTCATCCTGGGGCCGCGGCCGCTCCGCGCCGCGAGTCTCGCCGCCGCGCCCACGGCTGTCGTCGTCCTGGGGCCGCGGCCGCTCGCGGATCACAGCGCCTCGTCCGCGGCTGTCGTCGTCCTGGGGCCGCGGCCGCTCGCGGACCACAGCGCCACGTCCGCGGCTGTCGTCGTCGGCGGTGCGACCAGGATTGTCGCCCCGGATCGCTACCCCGCGCCCGCGACCTGGATTGGTCTCCGAGGCGCTGGTGATCCGTCGCGGGTGCTCGAAGGGAACGTCGGACTTGCGGCCGGGTCGCTCGATCGCTCCGGGCGTGCGAGCCGCCCGACGGACGTCCACCGCCTTGCGGATCGCCCCGCTCCGGACGATCCGGTCTTCGACGTCCACGAAGCGGCGCCCCGGCGTGGCGTCGCGCCTGATCGGCGGGACGCGGGTGGCCGTCGCCGAGGACCGCGTCAGATCGCGCCAGGCTCGGTTTCGGAGGTCGGCGTCGCGCACGATCGCGTGCGGGGCGACGCGCGGCGGCCTGGTCACGACGGCGTTCCCGCCGATGTGCGTGTGAATGTTGTTCACGGACACGTAGAACCGGCTGTAGTCGTGCACGACGAAGTGGTCGTACCGCACGAAACTCCAGCACGTGGGGTCGTAGTACCCGTGGTACAGCGCGTCGTGGTAGTAGACCGGACCGCCCCAGTAGCTCAGGGGCGCCCACCCGATGTACGCGGAGCCCCACGACCACGAGACCCAGGCTCCCGCGAAGATCTGTCCGGGACACCATGCCCACCCGTAGGCGGGGACGTGGACCCAGCGGCCGTAGTGGTAGGGGGCCCATCCCCAGGGCTCGTTCGAGATCCAGAAGTAGCCGCGGGGCGAGTAGGACCAGTACCCGTCGTAGTAGGGGCGCCAGCCGGCGGCCATCCCAGTCGGGTACCAGATCTCACCGTAGGTCGGGTCGTGGGCCCAGCTCCCGTAGCCCGACAGCTCGCGGTAGTAGGGGCGCACGGTGTAGGGAAGCGCGTCGGACACGTCGTCCACCCCGCGCCACTGACGAGCGAGGCGATCCCGGTCCGCGGCCCAGCGATCGAAGCCGTCGCCGTCGTAGACGTTGAAGCGGCTGGCCGACGCGGGCTCGCCACCGCGAGAGACCTCGGTCAGCATGCCGGCGCGCACCAGCACGGACTGGCGCGCCCCCACGACCTCGGCCACGCCGCGCCGCGACAGGACCGACGTGAAGCCGTCCCCTCCCACGTCGATGCGGAAGTCTCCCTCTCCGACGAGGTAGACCGATGCTGCGGGGGTGTCGATGCGGAACTCTTCTTTGCTTGAGGGACGGGCGGAGATCTGGATGCTGCCGCCGTCGAGGGCCAGCACGGTGTTGTCGGGGTGCTCGGCGTAGGGGTCGGGCAGGCCCTGGAACGTCAGGGCGGCATCGCCGTCGAGACGGACCAGCGTGCCCCCTGCCAGCTCGATCTCCACCCGCTGGTCGCGGGCCGTCCGCACCTGATCTCCAGGAAAGATGGGGCTGTTGATCCCCAGCCGCTCGTCGCGGGTGTCCTGGTCCGCGTCCGCCCGTAGGACCGTGGCACCGTTCTCCGCCACGCGTACGCGGCCGAAGTCGCCGGCCGCGAAGTCGTCCACCGAGGCGTCGTCGTCCGCCTGAGCCCGCGCGACCGGCCCACCGAGCACGGCCAGTGCGGCGGCGAAGGCGAGGGTCGCGAGCATCCGGGGCTTCATGGCATTCCTCCGTGGCATCCAAGCACCCCTCCGTGGTGGGCGATAGCAGCCGCCGTGCCATAAAAAAAGATGAGATCTCGCCTCTTCCTTCGCCTCACTGTCCTGCAGGCCGCGCGAGCAGTCCCCCTGGGGGGACGCCCCCAGGTTGCTTGACGCCCCGCGCGGCGGGATGGTACCTTCGCGTGGCGCAATCCACTGAAAAAGCGTGGGTTGGAGCGTATCCCGAGGCGTTCTTGGCGGTCCGTCCCATCGTTCTCTACCCGGATCCCGTGCTGCTGCGCCCCACGCGTCCGGTGGAGATCGTGGACCAAGCGGTCCGGGAACTGATCCAGGACCTCATTGACACGATGCACGCCGCTCCGGGGATCGGTCTCGCCGCCAACCAGGTCGGCGAGTCCCGGCGCGTGTGTGTCGTGGACCTCTCGGTGGGCGAGACCCCGGGGGATCTGAAGGTTCTGGTGAACCCAAGGGTTGTGGCGGTCGAGGGGTCACAGGTGGACGAGGAGGGCTGCCTCTCCTTTCCCGACGTCACGCTGGACGTGGAGCGGGCCGTGCGTGCCACCGTGGAGGCCCTGGATGCCGAGGGCCGGCCGATCACCGTCACCGGCGAAGGGCTCCTCGCCCGGGCCATGCTGCACGAGATCGAGCACCTCGATGGGCAGACCTTCCTGCGCAACGTGTCTCCGCTGAAGCGTCAGCTCGTCACGCGGCAGATCCGCAAGCGCATGAAGGCGGGGGACTGGGTGGCGGTTCCGGCGGGGCGGTGAGGGTCGTTTTCCTGGGAACGCCCGCTGCCGCGGTGCCGAGCCTTCGGGCGCTCCACGCGGCGGGCCACGACGTGGCACGCGTGATCACCCAGCCCGACCGTCCAGCGGGACGCTCCGCGGCCTTGCGGCCCACACCGGTGAAGGAGGCAGCAGGCGAGCTTGGCCTGGAGGTCGTGCAGCCGCTGCGCGTGGGCAACGCGGCCTTTTTGGACCTGGTGCGAGAACCCGCCCCCGAACTCCTCGTGGTGGTGGCATACGGACGCATCCTGCCGCGCACCGTGCTGGAGGCGGCGCCCAGGGGAGCGGTGAACGTGCACTTCTCCCTCCTTCCGAAGTACCGGGGAGCGGCGCCGGTGCAGTGGGCGCTCGTGAACCGCGAGCCGGTGACCGGGGTGACCACGATGCGCATCACGGAGGGACTCGACGAGGGCCCCATCCTGCTGCAGAGCGCGGTCGCGGTCGAGCGAGGAGAGCACGCGCCCGCCCTGACCGGCCGTCTCGCCGTCCTGGGGGCGGGCCTCCTGCTGCGGACGATGGAAGGGCTCGTCGCCGGGACCGTGACCGAGGTGGCACAGGACCCCGGCGAGGCCTCCCACGCGCCGCTCCTGCGGGTCTCCGACGGCTTCGCCGATTTCCGCCGCACGGCGCGCGAGCTGGAGGGCCGCATCCGCGGTCTCGATCCCTGGCCGGGAGTGTGGGCGTGGCGCCAGGGAAGGAGGATCCGCCTCGTGGAGGGGGAGGCTCGCGAGAGCGAGGGCACCGGTGCGGCGACGCCTCCCGAGGAAGGCACCATCCTCGGTCTGAAGGACGGCGCGGTCCTCGTGTCCTGCGGCTACGGCTCTCTGCTGGCCGTGGAGACGCTGCAGATGGAGGGGCGGCGGCCGGTGAGCGCGCGCGAGGCGTGGAGCGGCCGGCAAGTCGCCCCTGGGGACCGGCTTGAAGGCCCGCCCATCGCGACCGCCTGAGGCCGCGCGCGCCCACGCGCTGCGCATCCTGCGCCGCGTGGAGGAAGGGGGTGCCTTCGCGTCCCCTTTACTGGAGAAGGCTGCGGACCTTCTGGCGGACTCCAGGGACGTCGGTCTCCTGCATGAGATCACGCTCGGCGTCCTGCGACGCACCGATGCGCTCGATCACGTCCTGGCCCGGGCCTCGGGGCGGCCGACCCCGTCCCTGGAGCCGGCGGTGCGCGCGGTCTTGCGCATCGGCGCCTACGAGCTCCTCCACTTGACGCGGATCCCCGACTTCGCCGCGGTGGACGGTGCCGTGCGCCTGGCCCGTGCCGCGGGTGCCTCGCGGGCAGCGGGGCTCGTCAATGCCGTCCTCCGGCGCGTGGCACGCGAGCGAGAGAGCCTCCTGCCGCCCGTCGCCGCGGAGGGGGATGCGGCGGCTCTTGCGCTCGAGACGTCCCACCCGCGGTGGTGGACGGAGCGTCTCGTGGCCCGGTACGGCTGGCAGCGGGCGCGTGCCGTCCTGACGGCGAACAATCGGCCGGCCCCGCTGGTGCTGCGTCCGGCCCTCCGCCGGATCGCCCCCGACGCGCTCGCGGAGCGGCTGCGGGAGGAGGGGGTCTCCACCGAGCCGGGTCGGGTCCTCCCCGATGCCTTGCGGGTGGGCTCGGGCCTGCCGCAGCACACGGCCGCGTGGAGGGAAGGGCTCGCCTGGGTGCAGGACGAGGCGGCGCAGCTCCCGGTCGCCCTCCTGGGTCGGCCCGTCCCCGGCCCCGCGCTCGACGCCTGTGCTGCCCCCGGCGGAAAAACCCTGCAGCTTGCGGACGCCCTGGAGCGAGGCGCGGTCCTGATCTCCACGGACCGCCACCTGGGACGTCTCCGCCGCCTGCTGGGCAGCCTCGCGCGGGTCTGCCCCGAAGGCGTCCTGCCCCTCGCCGCCGATGCCGCGCGGCCGGCGCTCCGTGCCGGCTTGGCCGTCGCCCTCGTGGACGCGCCCTGCTCGGGCACGGGGACGTTCCGCCGGCATCCCGAGCTTCGCTCCCGGCTTCGGCCAGAAGACCCGGCGCGCCTGGCCGAGCTGCAGATGGCGATCCTCTCCGGGACGGCGGCCCTGGTCCGCCCAGGGGGGCGGCTCGCATACGCGGTTTGCTCGATGGAGCCCGAGGAAGGCGAGAAGGTGGTGGAGGCGTTCCTGGGCCGAGAGCGCGGTTTCGTGCTCGACGACGCGCGGGACGTGCTGCCGCCGGCGGCGCATCGGCTGTGCGACGCGCGGGGCCAGGTGCGCACGGCGCCCGACCTGGAGGTGGACGGGTTCTTCGCGGCTCTCCTCCGGCGCTGCTAGTGTTTCGTTGAGGGAGGTTCCATGCGAGGAAAGCTCGGGTGTCTGGTGGCGGTGGCGGTGCTGGGGGGACTCGCTCTGCTCGGGCTGGCCTGGGGGGTCTCCGTGAACAACCGCCTGGTAGGGAGCGACGTGGCCGTGGACCGCGCGTGGGGGGACGTGGAAAACGTCTACCAGCGCCGTCTCGACCTGATCCCGAACCTGGTGGAGACGGTCAAGGGGGCGGCGGCCTTCGAGGAGCGCACGTTCCGCGAGGTCACCGAGGCCCGCGCTCAGGCCTCCCAGATCGTGCTCAGCCCGGAGATGCTCTCCGATCCTAAGGCCATGGCCCGCTTCGAGCAGGTCCAGGCCCAGCTCTCCGGCGCCCTCTCCCGCCTGCTGGCCACCGTCGAGAACTACCCCCAGCTCAAGGCCACCGAGGCCTACCGGGACCTGCTGGCCCAGCTCGAGGGCACCGAGAACCGGATCGCCGTGGAGCGGCGCCGCTACAACGAGGCCGTCGAGCAGTACAACCGCTCCGTGCGGGTCTTCCCGGCATCCCTGATCGCCGGGCTGCGAGGATTCGCGCCCAAGGCGATGTTCCGGGCCCAGCCAGGGGCCGAGCAGGCCCCCAAGGTGCAGTTCTGATCGGGGCGGCGGCTCTGGCGCTGGCGCTGGCCGCCGCCCTACCGCCGGCCCCCGACCGGCGCGTCGTCGATGCGGCCGGTGTCCTGCCGTCCGGGTCGGCCGACCGCATCGAGCAACTGCTCACTGCGCACGAGCGGGCGACCACGGAACAGGTGGTGGTGGCGATCTACCCCTCGCTCGAGGGCGAGGACCTCGAAGAGTGGACGCACCGCGTCTTCGAGGCCTGGGGACTGGGACGGAAGGGGAAGAACAACGGCGTGCTCCTGGCGATCTTCTCCCAGGATCGCAAGGCTCGGATCGAAGTCGGCTACGGGCTCGAGGAGCGGCTTCCCGACGTGACCGCGTCGCGCATCCTGCGCGAGCGCCTGTTCCCCGCCTTGAAGCAGGGGGACTGGGGCGGGGGCGTGGAGGACGCGGTGCAGGGGATCCTGGCCGCTCTGGGAGGGGAGGCCCTGCCGGCAAAGCGACGGACGCCCTCCATCCCTCCCTGGCTCCCCATCCTGATGATCGTGCTGTTTCTCGTGCTGGCGCGCATCCTCGCACGGGCGCAGGCGCACAGCTACGGCCGGAGGGGGCGGCGCCGCGGCATCATCCTGGGCCCGTGGTGGTGGGGCGGCGGGGGGTTCGGCGGCGGATTCCGCGGGGGAGGGTTCGGCGGGGGCGGCTTCTCCGGAGGTGGCGGCATGTCGGGCGGCGGCGGCTTCGGCGGGGGCGGCTTCTCCGGAGGTGGCGGCATGTCGGGCGGCGGCGGCGCCTCGGGGTCTTGGTGAGCGGCCGGCACGGGCGGGCGGCTCGCTTCTTCGATGCGGAGGAGGAGGCGCGCATCCTGGAAGCGATCCGCGCGGCGGAGCGGGCCACCTCCGGTGAAATCCGCGTCCACGTGGAGACCCGCTGTCCGGGAGAGCCCATGGAGGTGGCGCGCCAGCGCTTCGTCCGCCTGGGTATGGCGCAGACCGCCGTACGCAACGGCGTGCTGTTCTATCTCGCCACGGAGGATGGCCGTTTCGCCGTTTTCGGCGACGAAGGGATACATCAGCGTGTGGGCGACCCCTTCTGGCAGGGTCTGCGCGACCGCATGGCCGAGCGCTTCCGGAGGGGCGAGTTCGTTCTCGGCCTGACCGAGGCCATTGGAGCCGTGGGCGCGCACCTGGAGGCGGCCTTCCCGCGCGCCGAGGACGATCGCAACGAGCTTCCGGACGCCATCTCCTGGGAGGAGAGGGAGCGGCCGCACTAGAATGCCCCTCCGCGAGGACTCGTGAACGCACCTGCACCGCCAGCTCCCGGAAAGTTCCCCCGCCTCCTCCGCGCCGCCGGCGTGCTGGCAGGCCTCGCGTTTCTGGCCGGCGCGGTGGCCCTCGCCACGTTCTGGTACGCGTTCAACGCGCAGCGGCGGGCCTCCGAGGTGCAGGTGCCGGAGCTGCGCGGCCTGTCCCAGAGCGAAGCAGAGGTGCGCGCCGGTCGCGCCGGAGTCGTGATCGAGGTGGTCGAGGAACGGCACGATCCCGCCATGTCGCGGGGTCAGGTCCTGGGACAGGAGCCCGCCCCCGGCTCCGCCGTGCGCCGAGGCAGGAAGGTGCGCGTGGTTCTGAGCCTGGGCGGGGAGGTGCTGCAGGTGCCCAACCTCGTGGGCGCTGGGGCCCGGACGGTGGCCGTCCGGCTCGAGCAGGAGCAGTTTGCGCTCGGAGACGAGGCGCGCGCCTGGGCCCGGGCCGTCCCTGCCGGCACCGTGCTGGCGCAGGTCCCCGCCCCGGGGAGCCCGGCGGTTCCGGGCACCCGGGTGCACCGTCTCGTCTCCGCCGGCCCGCCACCCACGCGCTGGGTGATGCCCGATCTGACGGGGCTGGCCCGCGACCGCGCGGAGGCGTGGATCGCGTCCTCCGGCTTCCGGCTGGCACCCGTGGTGTACGTCCCGGGCTCGAGCTCCCCCGGCACCGTGGTGGGCCAGCTCCCGCTGCCCGGGTATCCGGTGGCCAGCCGCGGCGTCGTGCAGCTGACTGTGGGCGGAGGATCCTGACCATGGCCGTGCTCGCGCCCTCCATCCTCTCCGCCGACTTCGCCCGCCTAGGAGCGGAGATCAAGGAAGTCGAGGCCGGCGGTGCCGCCCTCGTGCACGTGGACGTCATGGACGGCCACTTCGTCCCCAACCTGACCCTGGGCCCGGCGGTGACGCGCGCCGTGCGCAAGGTCACGCAGCTTCCCCTGGACTGTCACCTCATGGTGGAGCGGCCGGACCGTGTCTTCCCCGCCTTCGTGGAGGCGGGCGCCGACATGGTCTCGGTGCACGTGGAGGCGGACGTCCACCTCCACCGCACCGTCCAGGCCATCCGGGCAGCCGGAGCCAAGGCCGGGGTCGTCCTCAACCCGGCGACGCCGCTCTCCACGCTGGAGGAGATCCTCCCCGCGGTGGACTACGTGCTGCTCATGTCCGTCAACCCCGGCTTCGGAGGGCAGGCCCTCATCCCTTCCGTGCTGGGGAAGGCCCGCCGCCTGCGGGAGTGGATCGATCGCCTAGGGCTCACCGTGCGCATCGAGATCGACGGCGGGGTGGACCTCGACAACCTGGTGGAGGTGGCGGAGACCGGGGTGGACGTGATCGTCGCCGGCTCCGCCGTCTTCGGTTCGGGGGATCCCAGGGCCACGGCCGCGCGCATGGTGCGGGCCCTGGCGGAGGTCGCCGAGCGTGGCGCCCGCCGCACGTGAGCCCGCCGAGGAAGCGCTCCACGAAGGGCAGACCACGACGCGGGTGCGGTATCCCGAGACCGACCGCATGGGGATCGCCCACCACACGCACTACTTCACGTGGTTCGAGCTGGGCCGGACGGAGCTGATGCGGCAGTTGGGGTGCACCTACGGCGCGCTCGAGGAGGAGTCCGGCATCTTCTTTCCCGTGGTGCAGGCGGCCGCCGACTTCCGGGCCTCCGCGCGCTACGATGAGGTGGTCACGGTCACGACGCGCCTGGTCCGTGCCAGCGGCGTCCGGGTGTGCTTCACCTACGTGATCACCCGCGAGGACGGAACGGTGCTGGCCACCGGCCGGACCGAGCACGCATCCGTGGACGGGAGGGGCCGACCGCAGCGGCTGCCCGGCGCACTGCAGCGCCGGCTGACCGGGCAGGAGAACGATGCATGAGGCGGATCCTGGCGGGCCTGGCGATCGTCGCCGCGCTCGTGGCCACGGGAGCGGGTTGTGCCTCGCGGCGGAAGCCGAAACAGGAGGTGGCGCTGCTCACCGCCGAGGACCTCTACCAGCAGGGCGTGGCCGCCATCGAGCAGCACAAGCTCCGGGAAGCGCGCACGCTCCTCGAGCGCATCCAGTACTCGGCCCAGGACCGGCCGGACCTGGAACCCCTGGTCCGCCTGGGCCTGGCGGATGCCACGTTCTACCTCGGTGATGACGTCTCGCTCATCGAGGCGCGCGCCAAGTACATCGACTTCGTCACCCTCTACGGGGATCATCCCCAGGCTCCCTATGCCCAGTTCCAGGCGGGGGTGGCCTCCCTGAAGCAGGTGAACGATCCATCGCGGGACCAGAGCCAGACGGACACGGCGGTGGCGGATCTGCGCGAGGTGGGCCGCCGCTGGCCGGGCTCGCCCTGGGTGGAGGCGGCTGACCAGATGATCGCCGTGGCCCAGGACAACCTGGCTCAGCACGAGTACCTGGTCGCGCGCTTCTATGCCAAGCGCAAGAAGTATCAGGCTGCGTCGGACCGGCTGCGCGGTCTGCTGGATCAGTACCCACGCTACGCCCACAAGGACCAGGTCTACCTCCTCCTCGGTCAGGCGCTGGTCAAGATGAACAGCACCGAGGAGGGACGCGTCTACCTGGACAAGCTGCTGGCCGACTATCCCGGGACGGCCTCCGCCCGAGAGGCGAAGAAGCTGCTCACAGAGATGGGGGACAAGCCGGGGGGTCGTGCCGAGAACGAGCCCGCTCCCAAGGCGAGCTAGCGCGCGGAACGGCGCCACTCACCCCAAGTCCGCCGCCAGCAGCCGATGGAAGTGGTACGCGGCCATCTCGATTCTCGGCGCATAGATCCCTCGATCGTACGCGGGGGAGGCCAGCCCTTTCTGCACCGACTCGCAGATGGCGACGTCCTCCTCCTGGACGCGGTGGCTGGCGGCGATGCTGCGCTCGATGAACGCGCGCGCCTCTTCTCCTTCGGTATCGAGGAAGTAGTAGTCGAAAACCACGGCGGTCCGCTCCGGCCCCAGCGGCACGACGAAGTTCGTGTCCAGGATCGGCCCGTAGCGGTTGAGCATGAGGTTGGGGTACACGAAGGCATACAGCGCTTCCGCGCCGAGCCGCTCGGCGAAATCGCCGCCGGATGCCCCGGGGGCCTCCTCGGGCGTGCGGCAGGACTGGATGGAGAGGCGGTCGAAGGTCTCCGTCCTGTAGGTGTCCAGGTCGAGCTGGCCGGCCAGGGCACGATGGAGCACGGAGACGTGGTAGCCGCCGTCGAGGTAGTTGTCGACGTAGACCTTCCAGTTGCAGTGCAGTTCGTAGCTCCGGCGCGCCACGAACCGGAGCGCGGAGGTGTTCATCGCCGCCAGGCGAGGGGCGAGAGGGGCGAGCTGCGGTTCGAGCGGTGCCGGGTGATCGCCCAGGTGGATGAAGACCAGAGGATCCCAGGCCGCCACGGCGGCCGGTTTCAACGAGAAGCGGTCGCGGTCGAAGACGTCGTTGCGTCCCAGGTGGGGCGCGCGGGTCAAGCGGCCGTCCAGGCGGTAGGTCCAGCCGTGGTAGGGGCAGGTGAGCTCGGAAAGCGTCCCCGAGCCCTCACAGACCTGCGCTGCGTGGTGGCGGCAGACGTTGTGGAAGGCGCGCAGGGTTCCGCTCTGATCGCGGAGCACCACGTAGGGGAGATCCGCCAGGCACCCGGCGACGTAGTCCCCCGGACGCGCGACCTGGTCCAGCCGGGCCACCGCCTGCCAGGTTCCGGCGAACACGCGCTCGCGCTCCCAGTCCAGGACGTCGGATCGGCGGTACCACGAAGCGGGCGGCGTCCACGCACGCTCGATGGGGAGCGCGGGGTCGAAGCGGGCGAGCTCCTCGCGGAGCGAGTGCGGGATCATCTCGCGAGCATCCTTCCCGCCGCCAGCCAGCCGGCTCCGCCGAGGATCCCGGGACCCGGGTGCGTCCCCGAGCCTCCCAGGTAGAGGCCCTCGATGGGCGTCGCGTACCGGCCCCAGCCGGCCACCGGTCGCATGAAAAGGATCTGATCGAGCGCCAGCTCGCCGCATGACGGCGAGCCCTCCACGAGGGCGAACTCCCGCTCCAGGTCCGGCGGGGAAAACGTCGCGCGGTGCAGCACGCGCGAGCGAAAACCCGGTGCCACCCCCGCGATCGTGGTCGTGACCGTTTCCGCCAGGGCGTCGCGACGCGCGTCGTCCCAGACGCCGCCGTCGCGTAGCCTGTGCGGCGCGTACTGCACGCGCGCCACCAGGACGTGCTTCCCTCCCGGTGCCAGGGCGGGGAAGGTCAGGGACGGCGCGGTCAGCTCGACGTGGGGCCGGTCCGGGATCCGGCCGTACTTCGCGCTGTCGGCGGCGCGCTCGAGGGTCAAGAGGTCGGGTGTCAACGAGACAACGCCGTCCAGGCCGGGAAGCTCCGGCAGCGCGTCGAGGCCGTACAGGACGAAGGAGGTGCAGCCGCGGTGACGGATGTTCCCCACGGCGCGGACGAACTCCGGATCCAGCCACACCGGGTCCACCCACCCCAGGAGGGTGGTGGCGGGGTCGGCGGTGGAGAGCACCGACCTCGTCGCGATCTCTTCGCCGTTGCCGAGGACCACGCCCGTGACCGCGTCGTCCCGCACCTCGAGACGAGCCACCTCGGCGTTCGTGCGTACGGTGACGCCCAGACGCTTGGCGGAGTCGAGCGCTGTGCTCGCGAACGCCGCCGGGCCCGCGCTCCAGCTCCCACGTCCGCGCATGGCGTCGCGCTGCGCGCCCACCAGGTGGTGGAGGAAGACGAACCCCGTCGCTCCCGACCGCGGCCCCTGACGGAGGTCGAGGACTCCTGTCGTCGCCACCGCCGCCTTGAGAGGGGTGCAGGTGAAACGGTCGTCGAGCAGCTCCTGCACCGACATGGGCAGCGTGCGAAGGAACTCGATCATGTCCCGCTTGCCCAGAGCCCGGAACCTGCGGCCCAGCGATAGAAGTTGAAGGAGGTCGCCGATGCCGCCGATGTCCACGTCGGGCGCCGGAGAGCGGTACAGGACCTCGAGGAAGCCGGCCAGGTTGTGGATCGAGGCGCTGAACTCCTCCCACCGTGCGGCATCGGCCGGCGAGCGCGACGCGATCGCCTCGCGGAGTACCGGCATCGCCGCTCCCGGTCCCTCCACCACCGTCAGCGCGACCCGGGGGTGGACGCGGTGGAGCCCCGCCAGGCCGAGCGCGGACGCGATCTCCGCCGAGAGCCATCCGGGGTCGAGGCCGAACGGCGCCGCCGAGAAACCCGGAGCGAACGCGAGCGCGCGGGTCCTTCCTCCCACGGCCTGCGCACGCTCCACGACGAGTACCTGCCGGCCCGCCTTGGCCAGCCGGCCCGCGGCGACGAGGCCGTTCGACCCCGCACCGACGACCACGACGTCGAAGGCGCTCATCGCGGCCTCTGCAGGATCTCGAGCGCGGCCAGCCGCCCAGACGCCCCCATGATCCCGCCCCCCGGATGCGTGCCGGCGCCGCACTGCCAGTACCCCTCGATGGGGGTGCGGTACCTCGCCCACCTGGGGACCGGGCGGAGGAAGAAGAGCTGTTGCAACGCCAGCTCCCCCTGGAAGATGTTCCCTTCGGAGAGTCCGGTGATGGTCTCGATGTCGGCGGGGGTGAGCACCTGGCGATGGAGGATGAGCGACGGGAGGTTCGGCGCGTAGCGGGACAGGGTCTCCACCACGGCGTCGCCGAAGGCCTCACGCTTCGCTTCGCTCCAGCCCCCTTCCAGCTCGTAGGGCGCGTACTGCACGAAGATGCTCATCACGTGCTGGCCGGGTGGCGCCATCCCCGGGTCGATCATGGAGGGGAGGATGCAGTCCATGTAGGGGCGGCGGGAGAACGCGCCGTATTTCGCGTCGTCGTAGGCCCGCTCCAGGTATTCGAGGCTGGGGCTGATGGAAACGGCACCGCGCAGGTGCGGGCCCCTGCCCGGAAGACAGGTGAAGTCCGGAAGTCCGGAGAGTGCGAGGTTGACCTTCCCCGACGAGCCGCGGAACTTGTAGCGTCGCACGCCTTCGACGAGGTCCTCCGGAAGCTCCCTGGGCTCGACCAGGCGCGTGAAGGTCAGTCTGGGGTCGAGCCCGGAGAGGACGAGGCTCGCCGCGATCTCCTCCCCGGACGTCAGGGCCACCCCGGTCGCGCGCCCATTCTTGACGAGGACCCGCCCCACCGGCGCGTCCGTGCGGATCCTGGCGCCGAAATGCCGGGCTGCGCCCGCGATGGCCTCGCTGATGGCGCCCGTGCCCCCCTTCTGGAACCCCCAGGCGCGGAACGCGCCGTCGATCTCCCCCATGTAGTGGTGGAGGAGGACGTAGGCCGAGCCCGGCGAGCGCGGGCCGAGGAAGGTGCCGATGATGCCGCTCGCCGACTTCGTCGCCTTGAGGGGGTCGAACTCGAACCATTCGTCGAGGTAGTCGGCGCTGCTCATCGTCATCAGCTTGTGCAGCGCGTGGAAGTGCTCCTGCCCGAGGGAGCGGAAGTGCTTCCCCAGCTTGAGGAGACCCCGGAGGTCCCCGGGCGAGAGCGATGTGGGGTCCGGGGGGATCATCTCCAGGATCGGTTTCACCGCCATCGCCATGTGGTGCATCAGGCGGCCGAAGGCGACGGCGGCGTCCGCGTCGTGCGGTGAATGGCGCCGCAGCTCCTCGCGTGTCTCGTCGGGGTCGGCCCAGCCGGCCAGGTAATCCCCGTTGTCGAGGGGCGTCACCGTGCTCTCCAGGGGGAGGATCTGCAGTCCGTGCCGCGGGAGGTCGAGCTCGCGGACGATCTCCGGACGGAGCAGCGAGACCACGTAGGAGAAAACGGAGAACTTGAAGCCGGGGAACACCTCCTCGGTCACGGCGGCGCCACCCACCAGAGGCCTCTTCTCCAGGACCAAGGTCTTGCGCCCCGCCCGGGCCAGGTAGGCCGCCGCCACCAACCCGTTGTGGCCGCCTCCCACCACGATGGCGTCGTAGCGCTCCGCGCTCACGCCTTCTTCCTCTCGGGATCGAAGAAGGGGAGTGCGCGGACGGTGGCGTCGGCCCGCATCCTCCGGTGCTCGACCGTCACCTCCATCTCGACGGCCGTCCCCGGGGCGAAGTGGGGGCGCTTCAGGTGCGCCAGCGCCAGCTGTTTCTTGAGGATCGGGGACCAGCACCCGCTGGTGGCGTAGCCAATCTGGGAGCCGGCCCGGTAGACGGGGGCGGAGACGCGCCAGGCGACGTTCGCGATGTGCGGCGGCAGCTTGTGCGCCGCGAAGAGCCGCTCGAACGAGGGCCAGGCGATCTCCAGGCCCACAAACCCCCAGGCCGCGCCGCGCGCACGCTCCGCGGCCAGGGCGCGGCGCCCGTTGAAGGGACCCTTGCCGGCACTCACCGCCCAACCCAGGTTGATCTCGAAGGGAGTGGACTTGCGCGCTTCGATGAGGGCGTGGTGCGCGGAGAAGTAGTCGACGTCGAGCATGATCAAGCCGGCCTCGATCCGGGCGGTGTCCAGCGCCCATACCCCGGCCGGCACGATGCCATAGGGGGTTCCTGCCTCGATCAACGCGTCCCACAGGGGTAGCGCGGAAGCCGCGTCGACCCAGATCTCGTAGCCCAGGTCTCCTGTGTAACCGGTCCGGGACACCCAGACATCGATCCCCCGCAGCGTGGTCCGCGCCACGCGGAAGTACTTGAGCCGAGCAAGGTCGAGCGGCGTCAGGGCAGCGAGGATCTCCCGCGCCAGCGGTCCCTGGAGCGCGAGCGAGCCCAGGCGCTCGGAGAGGTCCTCGATGGCGACCTCCATTCCGGCGGCGTTCATGTGGAGCCAGCGCCAGGAGGAGTCCGCGCTGGTGAGCCGGAAGGTCCTCTCGTCGAGGCGACTGAGGGTCCCGTCGTCGACGACCTTTCCGGCGACGTCGCACCACGGCGTGTAGTAGACCTGCCCTACCTTGAGCTTGGTCACGTCGCGCGTGATCAGGCGATCGAGAAGCCGTGCCGCGTCCCTCCCCGTGATCAGGTACTTGTGCAGGGGCGAGACGTCGAAGAGGGCGGCGGCACTGCGCACCGCGGCGTACTCCCGGTCCGGGTGCGGATCGTAGGCGCTCGCCATCTGGTAGCCGGCCCACCGGCGCCAGGTCTGCGCGCGCACGAGCGTGGAAGTGCGCGGGTGGAAGGGCGACTTCTTGAGCATCGAGCGCGCGAGTATAGCGTGGGGGATCCGCTGCTAGCGCGGGCCGAGCAGATCCTCCACCGTCCATGTCCGGGTGGGAGGCAGCCCGGAGGCACGCAGCTCCTTCTCCACCTTTGCGCGGTCCCCCACCACCACGAACACAAGATCTTGGAGCGGCACGTCGCGCGCGGCGGAGGCCGCCAGCGCGTCAGAGTCCACGCGAAGCGCCGAGGGCAGGACGGCCCGCACGCGCTCGGGCTCGATGCCCAGCACCTCCGCGTCCGCCCAGAAGGCCGCCACCTCGCGCGTGGTGGCGAACTGCTGGGGAAGGGAGAGGGCGTAGTAGGTCCGCGCGCGCTCCACCTCCTGGGTGGAGGCCGGCGTGCGGATGCGCGTGAGCTCCTTGATCAGCTCCCCCAGCGCCGGCGCCGTGACGTCGGTCGCCACCGAGGCCCCGGCCTCGAACACGCCCCCGTGGCGACGCAGGTCGAAGCCGGAGCCGGCTCCGTACGCGTAGCCGTGCTGCTCACGGAGGTTGTCGTTCAGGCGCGACGTGAACGAGCCGCCCAGCAGCGTGTTCATGACCTCGTTGGCGGCGTCGAAGGGGCGCAGGGCCTCGGGCGTGCGACCGGCGGCGGACAGGACAGATTGAGCGGCGCCGGGACGATCCACGAGCACCACCTCGAGGCCTTTGCGGGGGAGCCGGCGGGGTGCGGCGGTGGCCATCTCCCGGTCCACGGGAGCGGGACCTTCGGCTTTCCAGCCGCCGAACGCGTTTTCCAGGAGAGGGAGGATCCGCTGGCGCTCGACGGCGCCGGCGACGACCAGGAAGGCCCGGTCCGGCCGCCACTGCGCCCGGTGGAAGGCCCCCACCTCGCCCAGTGTGGCTCGGGCCAGCGACGCCGGCGACCCCTGCACGGGGACGCCGTAACGGTGCTCCGTTCCCCAGACGGCCCGAGCGACCGCGAACTCCGCAAGGTCCGAAGGGTCGTCACGCGACTCGAGGAAGGCGGTCGCGCGTCGCTCCGTCAGCCGCTTCCATTCCTCGGGCCGGAGGTTCGGCCGGAGCGCGGCATCCGCCATCAGGGCCAGCGCGGGCTCCAATCGAGCGAGCGGCGCGTGGAGCACCAGCGTGCTCGCGTCCCAATCGGTCGTGGGGGCCAGGCGCGCGCCCAGCCGGTCCACGGCCTCCGCGAAGGCGAGAGGGTCCTTGCCGCCGGCGCCCTCGAGCAGCATGGCAGCGGTCCAGTCGGCGAGACCCGGCCGGTCTCCGGGGTCGGAGGTGGCCCCGGCACGTACCACGAGGCGGACGTCCACCACGGGGATCGTGCCCGTGCGCACCAGCAGCACGGGAATGCCGTTCGACAAGGAGACCCGCTCCGGCTCGGGCAGGCGGAACTCGGGCGTCGGTCCCAGAGGCGGCGGTATCGTCGCCCCGGGCCCGAGGAGGAAGAGGGAGAGCAGGAGTGGATTCATCGCGCACCTCCTGCGGCGAGCACCGGGACCGCCAGCTTCTGACCACCCTTGGGCACGATGGAGACCACCACCCGCTCCGGCGTGAGCCATCGGCGCGCCGCGGTGCGCAGGTCGCTGGCGTCGAGGGCGCGGAAGCGGGCCAGGTCCTCTGCCACGTAGTCGGGATCGGCCGTGTGGAACCAGTACTCGTTGAGGAGGTCCGCCTTGTCGCTCACCTGCTGCAAGCCGTCCAGGAACCCGGTCTCCCTCCGGTTGAGGACGCGCTCCACCTCGGCGGCGTCGGGCTCCACCTCGCGCACCCGTGCCAACTCGGCGTCGACCGCGGACAGGATCTCCGGGAGGTCGTGGCCGGGGCGCGCCAGCACCTCGATCTGGAACTGCCCTCCATACGCCCTGGCGTCCTGGAAGGCGCGGACGCTCTGGGCGATCCGCTTCTCGTACACGAGGGACCGGTAGAGGCGCGAGGCCTTCCCGCTCGCCAGCAGGTCCGCCAGGACCCGGAGGGCGGCGTCCGCCGGGTGATAGGCCTGGACGGTGGGCCAGGCGAGCACCAGCTTCGGGAGCTGGACCTCGTCCTCGAAGACGGCGCGCTTCTCCGCCGTCAGCTTCACGGAAGGCGATCGCAGAGGCGGCACCGGCTCACCGGCGGGGATGTCGGCGAACCACCGCGTGACGGCAGCGCGGGCAGCGACGAGGTCGATGTCCCCCGCCACCACCAGGGTGGCGTTGTTCGGGGCGTAGTACCTACGGAAGAACCCCTGCACGTCGGACTGGCTCGCCGACGACAGGTCCTCCATGGAGCCGATGACCGGCCAGGAGTACGGGTGCCCCGGTGGATAGAGGAGCTTCGGGAGCTCCAGCTCCAGGAGACCGTAGGGCTCGTTGAGCACGCCCTGCCGCAGCTCGTTCTTGACCACGTCCCGCTGCTTGTCCACCACGTCGGGACCGGCCGCGTCGAGCAGCGTGGCCATGCGGTCCGCCTCCAGGAACAGCGCCAGCTCCAAGGCATTGCTGGGTGCGTCCTCGTAGTAGTTCGTCCGGTCCTCGGAGGTGGAGGCGTTGTTGCTGCCTCCGGCGGCCTCCAGCCAGCGATCGAACATCCCTTCCGGGACGTTCTTGCTCCCCTCGAACATGAGGTGCTCGAAGAGGTGGGCGAACCCGGTGCGTCCCGGCTCCTCGCGGCTCGAGCCCACGTGGTACCAGGTGTTCACGGCCACCACGGGGAGACGGCGGTCCTGATGCAGGATCACCTGGAGGCCGTTGGGGAGCGTGAACATCTCGTAGGGGATGGAGAGCTTGGGCGCGGGCTCCTGCGCCAGCGCGGGAAGGGCGCATAGCAGGGCTGCCGCCAGTCGTGGGACACGGAACATGGAGACCTCCTCGCCGAGAGGCGAGGATTCTACTCGGGTGTTCCTGGGAACAGGCCGGGCTGCTCCACGGAGACCAGACCTTCCAGCTCGGGATAGGCGCGGAGGAGACCCTCGGGCGCCGCCGGCTGCTCCTCGCCCAGGAGATGCCGCAGCATCAATGCGTTCGCCAGCGCCTTGCCGCGGAAGTGGTTGTTCTGCACGGCGAACAGCTCCTTGGCTTGTGGCTCCATCTCGCGCACGACCTCCGCCATCTTCGCCATCTGGTCGGGACGGTAAAGGTAGTCGTACCGTGCGTCCCGCCCGGCGTCCTTGCGGAACCAGTCGCGCGCGTTCCGACCGTGAAGACGGAGATAGGCCACGCCGGAGGTGACCCGCGGGCGGGCAGGCACGGTGGCGCGCGCGCCGTCCCGGCGCATTCCTGGCTGATCCACCACGCACCAGCCGAGGTCCTGCTCCCGGAACCAGGCGGCGGCCTCGTCCTCGTCCCAGGAGATGTCGCGCACCTCGACCACAGTGGGCCAACCCTCCAGGCGGCCCTGCAGGGCGCACAGCTTGTCGAGCGCCTCCGGTGTCCTCCGGAAGCTCTGGGGGAACTGCACGAGGAGGGCGCCTAGCTTGCCGGCATCCCGCAGGGGAGCGAGGCCGAGCAGCGTCTCCGGCACCACCGTGGCGAGGTCCGGCTCCTTGTCATGTGTCCAGGAGCGGTGGGTCTTGGCGGTGAAGGTGAAGGCCTTGCGGCCTTCCGTGCGGCGCAGCCAGGCCTCCGCCGTCCGGGGATCGGCGGGACGGTAGAACGTGCTGTTGATCTCGAGCACGTCCACGAAGCGCGAGAGGTAGGCGAGCCGGTCGAAGCCGCGGGGGGCGCGCTCCGGATAGACCGGGCCCACCCAGTCAGGGTAGTCCCAGCCCGCGACGCCGACCCGGATCATCGCCTGCGCAGGAGCATGAGGATCAAGGAGAGCAGGACCGACAGGAGCAGGCTCGTTCCCAGGGGGAGGAAGACGGCAAAGCCACTGCGGCGGAGGACGAAGTCACCCGGGAGCCGCGACAAGCCGGCCCGATGCGCCAGGAGGAGCAGACCGCCGAGCAGGGCCAGGCCCAGCCCCACCGCAATCAGGACACGCCCCATCGGAGCCAGCATGGGACCAGGGTACCGCGGGTGCTACGCTGACGCGCCCGTTGCAGGGAGGCGCAGATGGCCACGCGCGGCAAGGTCAAGGCCCGGAAACGGACGGCGGTGCGGCCGCGCCTTCAGCTCGACGCCATCTTCCGCCCGCGCTCGGTGGCGGTGATCGGAGCCTCCCGCAAGAGAAACACGATCGGGCGCGAGATCCTGCGCAACCTGGTGGAGTTCGAGTTCACGGGCCCGGTGTACCCGGTGAACCGGAACGCCGACACCGTGGGCTCGATGAAGTGCTACTCGACCGTGCTCGACATTCCGGGAGAGGTGGACCTCGCCATCGTGACCGTGCCGCGGGAGAGGGTGCTCGAGGTCGTGGACCAGTGCGGGCGGAAGGGAGTGCACGGGCTGGTCATGATCACGGCGGGATTCAAGGAGGTGGGGGCGGAGGGCGCACGCCTGGAAGCCGACCTGCGGCGCCGCCTGAAGCGCCACGGCATGCGCATGGTGGGTCCCAACTGCATGGGCGTGATCAACACCGAGCCCGACGTGCGCCTCAACGCCACCTTCGCGGCCTCGCTCCCTCCACGGGGAAACGTGGGGTTCGTCTCCCAGTCCGGTGCCCTGGGAGAGGCGATCCTCGCCGACGCCGTTCAGTCCGGCTTGGGCGTGGCCATGTTCGTGTCCATGGGGAACAAGACGGATATCTCCGGGAACGACCTGCTGGAGTATTGGGAGGACAACGACGACGTCCAGACCATTCTTCTGTACCTGGAGTCCTTCGGGAATCCGCGAAAGTTCACGCAGATCGCCCGCCGCATCACCCGCAAGAAGCCGATCGTGGTGGTGAAGGCCGGCCGCACAGCTGCCGGAGCCCAGGCGGCCTCCTCGCACACGGGGTCGCTGGTGGAGCTCGACGTGGCCGCGGAGTCGCTGCTCGAGCAGTGTGGTGTGCTGCGCGTCTCCTCCATGGAGGAACTGTTCGTCCAGGCGGCCGCCCTGGCCAACCAGCCGCTCCCCCGGGGCTCGCGGGTGGCGATCGTCACCAACGCCGGCGGTCCCGGCATCCTCTGCACCGACGCCTGCATCGCGCTCGGCTTGGAGATGGCCACGCTCTCCCCGCGCACGCGCCGCGCCCTCGGCCGGGTGCTCCCCGACGAGGCCTCCACGCGGAACCCCGTGGACATGATCGCCTCCGCCGATGCCGACCGGTACCGCGCCGCGCTCGATCTCGTGAAGAAGGACGCCGGGGTGGATGGGATCGTGGCCATCTTCGTCTCGCCCATCATGATCGACGCTTACGAGGTGGCGCGCGCCATCGCGGCCGCCGCCGACGGCAGCAAGCCGGTGCTCTGCGTCTTCATGGGCAAACAGCGCTCCGCGGAAGGGGTGGAGGAGTTGCGCCGCCATCGGGTGCCCGTGTACCGATTTCCCGAGGACGCGGCCTCGGCGATGGCCGCCATGGCCCGGTACAAGGTCCTGCGCGAGCGGCCGCAGGGGAGGTCCGCCACGTTCGAGGTGGACCGGGAGCGTGCCCGGCGCGTGGTGAGGCGCGCGCGCCGCGCCGGCCGCACCGCGCTCGTCGCCGTCGAGGTCCAGGAGCTGCTGGGAGCCTACGGATTCCCTCTCGTGCCCTCGCGCATCACCGGGAGTCCGGCGGAGGCGATCGCCGCCGCCAGGGAGCTCGGGTACCCGGTGGTGCTCAAGGCCCTGTCCGAGAGGATCTCGCACAAGAGCGACGTGGGAGGCGTCACGGTGGATCTGCGCACCGCGGACGAGGTGGGTGCGGCGTACGACGATCTCACCGCGCGTCTCCGGCGGCGCGACCCCCATCTGCGGGTGCTCGTTCAGCGCATGGTGCGGGGCGGGCGGGAGGTCATCCTGGGCATGGCCAGGGAGCCGCACTTCGGACCCATCCTCATGTTCGGTCTGGGTGGCATCTTCGTGGAGGTACTGCGCGACGTAGCCGTGCGCATCCACCCCATCACCGATCTCGAGGCTCGGGCCATGATCGAGCGTGTCAAGGGATACCCGCTGCTGGCGGGGGCCCGCGGGGAGCCAGCGGTCGCGCTCTCCAGGATCGAGGAGGCTCTGCTCCGCCTCTCGCAGCTCGTCTCGGACTTCGAGGACGAGCTCTCCGAGCTCGATCTCAACCCCTTCATCGTGACCGATCGTCCCCAGGACTGCTTCGTGGTGGATGCGCGCATCTCCCTGATCCCCCGCGGATGAAGGAGATCGCCGGCGCGCTCATCGACGTCGACGGAACTCTCCTCCTGGGGGAGGAGGCGATCCCCGGGGCCGCGGAGGCCATCGCGCGTCTCCGCGCGAAGGGGCTTCCCTTCCTCCTCACCACCAACACCACCCGCCGCTCTCGGGCCGACGTGGCGGCGGCGCT
>Ga0070695_100000431_pt1 | contig 21725 bp, 21 predicted proteins | sample KBSK1252metaG_FD_65471 | JGI IMG/M metagenome (GOLD analysis project Ga0070695, IMG submission 65471) | Corn, switchgrass and miscanthus rhizosphere microbial communities from Kellogg Biological Station, Michigan, USA - KBS K1-25-2 metaG | ecosystem: Host-associated > Plants > Roots >...
GGAAACCGAGCTTCCGCTAGCCGAACTGGCCATCGCTTGCCTCCCAGCATTTCAATCCGCTCATACGCAACAGCCAGCACTCATGAAGTCAATTGGCTGGGCGTCTGCACCTGGTCGCCGACCCTCATGGCGTCCACGTCCCGAGCTTCCGGGGCCTCAGCCGGGAGCGCACGACTCGGACCGGACCCGACCACGTTGCTCATGCCCTTCCCTCTAGCACTCGAGCCTGCGTGCCCCCCGCATCACGGGGGGTTCGGCCGAAATCCTATCAGTTTTGGAAGAAAATGCAAGAATGGTCGGGCGGACCCGTCCGGATGAGTCATTTACTGACAGAGAATGAAGGGAGTTCTGAAGCGAGGTGAAAGGTCTGAGCTCTCCCACAGTCGCCATACTCTCGCGAGACCAATGGAGGGCGTTGCCATGGGTGACCGAATTGGACAGCAAGTGACCTGTCCGGCCGCTGGGTCCGCGACCTAGGGATGGGGCTGTTCGGGAGCCGTAAGGGCGGCGGCACAGCCTCCAAGCGACAAACGCTTGTGTTCTTTGCCACCGACCTGCATGGATCGGACGTGTGCTTCAGGAAGTTCTTGAACGCCGGCAAGTTCTATAGCGCGACTCACCTGATTGTGGGCGGGGACATCACGGGTAAGACGCTGGTCCCGATCCTTCACGCCGGCGGACAGTGGGTGACCAAACTCGGCGATCGCGAATACCGGTGTTCGACCCAGCGGGAGCTGGATGGGGTGCAACAGATGATTCGAGACCACGGTCAGTATCCGCTCGTCGGTGAGCAGGACGAACTGCAGGCGCTCGCCGATGAACCGACCAGGGCCCGGGTCTTTGCCCAGGCGGTCGTCGAGGGCATGACCCGATGGATGGAGCTGGCCGACTCTCGCCTGCGCGGCTCTGGGATCCAGTGCTACGTCACTCCGGGCAACGACGATTTTTGGGAAATCGATCCCGTGATCCAGGCCTCCGAGACCGTTCAGATGGTCGAAAGTCAGTGCGTGAGCCTGGACGACAAGCATGAGATGGTGACGACCGGCTACTCGAACGTGACGCCCTGGCACACGGAGCGCGAAGAGACGGAAGACAAGCTCGAAAAGCGGTTGGAGCACCTCTGGAGTCAAGTCTCGGACCCGTCCAACGTCGTGGCGGTGATTCACGTGCCTCCGATTGGCACGGCGCTTGACGTGGCCCCAGAGCTGGGACCCGATCTGGAGATGAAGATGAGCGCCGGCGGTCCACGGATGACGCACGTCGGGTCGACCGCCGTACGGAGCTGGATTGAAGCTCATCAGCCGCTTTGCGGGCTCCATGGGCATGTACATGAATCGCGGGCTGCCGAGAGCATCGGCCGCACGCTCTGCCTCAACCCCGGATCGGAGTACGGGGCCGGCGTTCTCGACGGCGCGCTTGTGGTGCTGGGCGACGGGTGTATAGAGAGCCACCAATTTGTCAGTGGCTAGATTTACATCCGTGGGTATCGCGAATTCACCGAACACTCCCCAGGACGACATAGTCGCTGAGGCTCTGGGCCTGGTCAGCCTGGGACAGACGGAGGGCGTGACCCTTCGGTTGATCGGGGGTGTCGCGATTCGTGTCCGCAGCACGGCCCAGTACCCCCCGATCGCGCGCTCCTACAAGGACATCGATCTGATCGCGGCACGACACGCCTCGAGCAAGCTGCCGAAGATCTTCGGTCGGCGCGGGTACACGCAGGACGAGCAGTTCAATGCGATGCACGGACACTTTCGGCAGATTTATTACGATCCGGTTCACAGCCGGCAAGTCGATGTCTTCGTCGGGCGCTTCGAGATGTGCCACTCGTTACCGATTGCCGATCGGCTCCATCTGCATCCCATCACCGCTTCGCTGGCCGATCTTCTGCTCTCGAAGTTGCAGATCTTCGAACTGAATGACAAGGATCAGCGCGACCTCCTTGCCCTGGTGCTCGATCACGAGATCGGTGGTGGCTCGGACGCGATCGATGGGTCCTACGTCGCTCGGCTCTGCGCGGGCGACTGGGGTCTGTGGCGCACGTGCACGCGCAACCTCGATCGCCTCAGTCTGGTGCTCGGGCAGTACGAGCTATCGACCGAACAGAAGGCCGTCGTGACGGCGCGCCTCAAGGAACTGCAGGAGAAGATCGCGGGTCATTCCAAGTCGCTTCGGTGGCAAGCGCGGGCTGTGGTGGGTGAGAGGTTGCAGTGGTACGAGCTGCCCGAGGAGGTCGAACAGTAGGGCCCGCTCTACTTGGGCCGACCGACCTCAGAAGTCGAATCCTCAACGCCCGACGAGTCGAAATTTGATTGAGAAGCCGATTTAGTAAGGGGACGAGCTGACATGAAAAGTAATCCGATTGGTTTCCAGACGATCACATGGGGGTTTGGCAACAAGGAGCTGCAGGAGGCGTGGAAGGACATCTCCGAGCTCGGATTCCGATATTTCGAGGTCTTGAACGTCAGCAGCCTGGTCGATGATTTCGAGAGGCGGACGCTGCAGCTTGGTCCGGTCGGTCCTGCCCAGCGGTTGACGGACACCGACTATCTGTCCTGGGTTGGGTTGCTGACCGAGGCCAAGCGTGTGCACGGACTCCAGGTGACCTCGATCTACACCGACGCGGAGTTCATCAACCCCAACATTTGGGCGACGGAGCTCGATCAATTCACCAGCATGGCTGTGATCCTGAGCGGATTGGGAGCTCATCACCTGATCTGCGGCGGCGGACCACCCGCCCACAATGATGACCACAGCCCCGAGGAATACGCCGCCATGGCGCGGTCCCTCGAAGCCGCGGGCAAGCGGTGCAAGGAATTCGGCATTGAACTCTGCTATCACCCGCACATCGACACGTTCGTGCAAACGGACCACGAGCTGCGGGAACTGGCCGCCGCGACAGACCCAGCACTCGTCGGTCTGTGCATCGATCCCGCGCACTTCTCTCTCACGGGAGGCGACCCGGTCGAGGTCTTCCGCACTCACATCGATCGGATCAAGTACTGCCATCTGAAGGATCTCGATTCAGGCGATCCAAAGCGCTGGTCCGGCAAGGAGCGTTATGACGCTTTCGCGGAGCTCGGGACCGGGCAGGTGGACCTCAAAGGGATTGTCGCCGTGCTGCGGGAGCATGACTACGCCGGCCCGATGATCGTTGAGCTCGACTACAGCAAGACGTCGCCTCGTCAGAGCGCGGAAGTCAACAAGAAATACCTCCGCGACGGGCTTGGCCTGAGTTGGTGAGGTTCCTCAGTCTGATCGACGACCGAACGTCCACTCTCCGTGAGATTCAAGTGAAGCGAGGTGGGACATGTTTCTGACCCTCAGCGCCGAAGACCTGCCTCTCAATGTTCCGTTCGACCAGACGATTCGGATTGCCAAGGCGACAGGATTCGGGGCCGTCGATCTGCCGATGAGTGAGCTCTTTGCGGGTCCGGCCGATCCATCTGCCGATTTGGTCAGGGAGAAGTTGGAGGCTGCCGGGCTTCGCGCTGGGGGTTGGTGGCTGCCCGTCGAGTTTCGGGAGGACGAAGACAAGTATCAGGCAGGCATGCGACTGCTTCCGCGCGCGGCAAGTCTTGCTCGTGGATTGGACAGCCCCTGGTGCGTTACCTGGATCTGGCCCTTTTCAGACGATCTGGACTTCGACTCGAACATGAGGCTTCACGTTTCGCGCCTGGGCCCAGTGGCAGCCCAGCTGCGAGATTTTGGCATCCAGTTCGGACTTGAGTTCGTCGGCCCAAGGACACTGCGCGCCGGCCACAAGCACGAATTCATCTCTACGCTGCCGCAGACCCTGGACCTGATCGAGACTCTTGGGTTCGACAACCTGGGCGTCCTGCTGGATTGCTGGCAGTGGTACACGTCGGGTGGGACCGTGGCGGATCTCGATGCGCTGGAGGGAGACCAGATCGTGTACGCGCATATTAACGACGCGCCCCTCGGCCGAGACGTCTCCGCCCAGATCGACGAGGAGCGGATGCTTCCCGGCGCTACAGGCGTGATTGACATCGAGAACTTCTTGAAGGCCCTGAACAGGCACGACTTCAATGGTCCGGTTTCAGTCGAACCGTACAACGCCGAGTTGACCGCACTGGAGCCGATTGAGCGAGCAAGGCGTGCACGTGGCAGTGCCGAGACGGTGTTCACGAGGGCTGGAATAGCAATCGCGTAGCTAGCGATTGGTAAGCAACTCCTCCCCTTGGGGAGGTGGCACCGAAGGTGCGGGAGGGGCAGCTTAGCCTTTCAGCCGAAGGTCTCCCTAAGCTGCGGGCGGCTGTCCGTACTTCTTCCGGAGGTCCTCGACGAAGGTCCGCCCCTGTTCAAAAACGGGCCAGGCGTTCTCCAGCCAGCACACGTCCACCGTCCACCACTCATCTCGGGAGCCGGCCGCCACCAGCGCCGGCATGACGGCGTCCCAGTCGATATCACCCTGGCCAAAGGGAATGTGGCGGCTCCAGCGATTGTCGAAGAGTGAACCGTTCGAATCGATCAGGTGAACGTGGGTTATCTTGCCCTTGAGGCGCCGCAAGAGCTCGCTCTGACCTCCGGGGAACGTCTCGATCTCGCCTTGCTGGTTCCGTCCCAGCAGGCAGTTGTGTGCCTGAGTGGTGTCGTAGATCACGCCGAAGTTTGGTTCGGTGATCTCATCCGCGATCCGAAGAAACTGGCTTGGTTTGTTGAACGCAGTTCCTGGTTCAAACTCCCAGCCGATCCGCACGCCAAAGTCCTTTCCGCGGCGAGCAGCTTCGGTCCAGGTCGACACGAGACGTTCATGGGCTCGCTCGTAATCCATTGACTCCAGGACCTCAGGTCCGTCAACGAGATCAAGGCGGAGCATGGTGATGCCCAGATCCTCACAAAGCTGAAGCTGGGCGTCGAGCTGCGCAAGGAACGCTGAATTGTCGTCCGACGTGATGACGCTCGGCGCGCCATCGAAGTTGGCCACGACTCCTGCAATGCCCAGGCCACGCTCGGTAAACAGCGACGCATACCGCTTTCGCTCCTCCTTGGTGGCGAGATCGCTGACGCCGGGGTGGGGAGCAAACCACCCGACTTCGATGCCTTCATAGCCGGCTTTCTTGGCGTGGTCGAGCACGCTGACAAAGCCCTCCGGCTTCTCGTCGTAAGGCGGAAATATGAACGTCCACGCGCCCATCGCTATGCGAGTCACAGTGTCATCTCCTTTTGATCCCCGAACCCTGCTCGCGCCCCGCCGCCAAGCCACGTGGGGCTCGCCGGTGCATGAGTCGCCTTGATTGAGGCCCCCGCCCCGCGGCCTGCAGAATGTCTCACAATCATGTTAGACATTGCAAGAACTTGCACGATTTTTTAAGGAGGTGCCCGGCTGATCGTTTCGCCAGGCCCGGCCAGGGGGAACACCAGCAGCTCAGGTCGCTCGAATCCATGAATGAGCTGATGCTGCGAGAGATGTTGGCCCAGCCGGAGACGCTCGCTCAAGGCTTGCTTGATATGCGCCGGCAGGTCGAGCGCCTGCCCAAGTTTGTAATCGACCGGGTCATCCTGGTGGGGAGTGGCGACTCGGCTCTCGCCTGCCAGGCTGTGGAGAGTCTGTTCGGCAACACCTTGTCGATTCCAACGCTTGCGCTTCCATCGATGACGGCGGCGAGATACCTCTCGATCATCGCGGGAGACCTCGTTGTCTTGACCTCGGTCAGCGGAGAGTCAGTGCGCATCATCGAGGCGGCTCGTTCAGCGCGTACCTGCGGCGCCGCGACGCTTGCTGTGATTGCGGACCCGGAGTCAAGACTCGTCCAGGCCTGCGATGCGCGGCTGGTCATGCCGGCCCCGATCACCAGGGCGACGCCTCACACAAGGGACTACACGTCCACGCTCCTGGCGCTCTGCGTGATCGGCGAGCACCTCTCAAGGGGTCGGTGGCCGTGGATCGAGGAATGGGTTGCGGTTACCAGGGCCTTGGTCCAGCGAGCAATCCAATGGGCATCCGGCCTGGCGGTCAAAGCATCGAATGAGCGGGTCTGGTTCTTGGGTTCAGGGCCGGACCGTGCAACGGCTGCCTACGGGGCACTCAAGTTCTGGGAGTCCGGAGGATCGCTCGCCTGTTCGGACGACCTCGAAGAGTTTGCCCACGGATCCTTGCTTCAAGCTCGTCCCGGCGACGACGTCGTGATCCTGGCTACCGGGCCATCCAGGTCGCGGGCGTTGGAAATGCTCCCGGGGTTGGCACGCCTGCGTCTGAACGTCCTCGTCATCACTGACCAGGACACCCTCCCCGGCGTGGAAGTGACACGCCAGTTCCAGGTGCCTCGCCTCGAGGGTGTGCCGCAAACGGCCATGGTGACCTGCTTCCCGGTTCAGGCCCTCGCTTACAGATACGCCTCCGCGCGAAGCATTGATGTGCTCGTGCCAATGTACGGCGCTGCCTACGGGCCGGCTTTCGAGGCCGTCCACCTTGAGTGGGTGCGCTCTGGAGCAATCGAGGTCCATTCGTGATCACGCGACCATCGCCCGACTTACGCCGGCTTGGCATGCGTCGAAATCAATCAGGGTTGTCCTGCGTCGGCTTCAGACGGTGATGAAAACAGACGTGACATTCGCTGGTGATCTGGAGCTGATCGCAAGCGACATCAAGCGGCAATCGAGCCTGTTGCGAGAGGCGCTGCCCTGGTTTCGCGAATCGTCACGCCGCATCGCCGCCAAAACACCAGTGGCCAAACGCGTCTATCTCGTGGGCTGCGGTGACTCCTACGACGCGGCAGCTGCTGCTCAGTTTGTGTGGGAGCGGCTGCTGGCGTCCACAACGCAAGCGATGCCGGCGCTTGCCTTCAGCCGATATGCGGTCGGTGGCGCCCCTCACGACTCACTGGTTGTCGCGCTATCCCAGTCCGGCAAGGTGAGCAGGGTGATTGAGGCAGTCAGGCTCGCCCGGCGTCGGGGCATCCACACGATCGCTGTGACCGGATCGCGCGATAGCCCGATGGCCGATGAAGGCGACCCGCAGATCGTGTCGTCGTTTCCGAAGCTGGGTTCGATTCCAGGGACAAGTTCCTATGTGTTGAACCTGGCCCTCCTGGTCGAGCTGGCTGCTGGACTGGCTGACGCATGGCGGCTGCACGCCGACATCGACCGCGTCCGGACCCAGCTGGCTCAGCTCCCCGATCTGATTGATCGTTCAATTGCTGAACTCTGGTCGACGGCGAAAGTGCACGCCCTGGCCACTGCGCATCGCGACGTCTTGCAGTTTGCGCTGGGTGCTGGGCCCAACCTGGCCACCGCGCGTTTTTTCGCCCGCAAGGCGTCCGAGATCCCGCAGGTTGCTGTGCTGGCCCAGGAAACTGAGGAATTCGCCCACGATCAGTATTCGATCGTCCGGGCTGGCTCCCCCGTGCTGCTGTGTTCACCTCCGGGTACCTCCGCAGGTCGAGACGATGAACTGCTGACTTCCCTCGCCAATCTGAACGCAGCAACTGCGGTCGTCACGGACGAAACGCGAGACCTTCCGGTTACGGCCCGGCCGCGTTGGCGCTACGACGTAGCCGTCGGCCTCGACGAGTCTCTCACTCCACTGCTCTACTCGCTTCCGGCGCAGATGTACTCGTATGAGCTGGCCAAACTCATGGGCGGGTCCTTCTATGCATTTGCCAGCGAGGTTCACCGCAACGAAGGGGATCGCCTGATTTACCAGAGTGCAGTGGTTGACGATGTCGAGTTCCGCTGAGCTCATGTGTGTGGGCGACATCAGCATCGACACGGTGATTTCGCTCGATCATCTGCCGAACCCAGACGAGAAGCAGTGGGCCAGGGTCATCGGCGAGTTTCCTGGAGGCATGGCGGCCAATGTCGCCGCATCGTTCGCTCGGCTTGGCGGTCGCACCAAGTTGATCGCCAATGTCGGCCGCGACGCAAAAGGCGTCGCCGCCCTCGCCAGTCTCCGCGCAGCGGCCATCGACGTCAGCGATGTCACGCATGTGGACCATCCGACTTTTTGGACCTTCAGCCTGGTGGACCAAAGCGGGCAGCACTCGATGGTGGAGATGTCTTCGCCCGCCATCCAACCTCAATGGGGTCTTATTGATGAGCTTGCAATCTCCGGTCTAAAGGTTCTGTACACGATCGGATCGGAGACCTCACGCGCCGCTCCAGCTTTCAGGTTATGCGCGACACATCGGATCTTGACCGCATTGGACGTCGACTTCAATGAAGTCGACGGCATGGCTTCGTTGACCGGTCTACTGGCGCTCACAGACGTCCTCTTCTGCAATTCGGAGACCGCCGCCCGGCTGGCGGATGTGACCTCGCTGGAGCAGGCGGCGCCCAAGCTCGGCGGACTTGGTCCACGCACGGTGGTGGTGACTCGTGGTCATTCAGGCGCGCTTGCCTGGGACCGTCGCGAAGGCCTGATCGCTGTGGGAGGACATCGCGTATCGGCGGTTGACACGACAGGTGCTGGTGATTGTTTTGCGGGAGCCTTCTTGTTTGGCCAGGTTCGTGGTTGGAGTCTCAAGCAGCGACTTGAGGTGGCCAACCTGATGGCCGCCATGAGCACAACCGCCTACGGCTGTCAGGCCAGGCTTCTCACGCTGGATGAGCTTGCGGCTTTGCCCGAGGCGCGGTCGTTGGCATTGGAGCTCTGTTGAGCTTCTTCCCATTGGTCTCCAAGGACTTCAAAGTTCCGACCCGAGTCGAGAGGCCCGGGTTCACCGTCGTCCCCTTGACGATGGACCGCTTTGCGATCGACTTCGCGGCCTACAGCTCGAGCGTGGAACATCTTCAAGCGACATATTCAGTCGACGAGGAGCTGTCTGCGGGGCCTGGGCTGGTCTGGCCCGCCGGCGTGACCATACGGATGGCTCTTCTGGATGCCGCCTACTGTGAGATGGCATTCCAGCTGCGAGTGCAATTTGCTTACCAGGTACTGGATCCTTCGGAAGCCCGGCAGCGCGGCTGCGTCTACCTGTTTCCGACGATCCGGCGTGGGTATGAGGCCGAGGCCCGCATGTGGGTGACGCATGACGAGCTGATGAATGGTTTTGACGCGGAGCTCAACACGTGGTTTCGCGACTGGGTCAGCGATGTATGGCCATTTCGCGAGGTCGCATGGCCGGGTAGAGACATACCGTGGGACGAGTGGCTCAAATTGCCGCTCAAAGACCGTTGAATATCCGCTCGCACGTTGAGTTCGAACCGTCTTTGCTGAGGAGATTGCCATGAAGTTCGCCATGCACAACTGGATGAGAGTGGAGCCTCTGGAGACGACTCTCGTGCGCCTGCAACGCTTCGGCTACGACGGGATCGAGATCGCCGGGGAGCCCGCCGAGTACGACGCGCATGAGGTGCGCGAGCAACTGGACCGACACGGCCTGGCGTGTTGGGGAACGGTCACGTTAACCGAAAAAGGCCGTGACCTGATCAACGGAGACAAATACGTTCGCCTGGGCACGATTCGATACATGAAAGACTGTCTGAGCTTTGCCGCCGATCTGGGCGGGCAGATTCTCACAGTTGTGCCGTGTTTGAAGACAACGCCGATGAGTTCGGTCGAAAACGAATGGCGCTGGGCGGTCGAGGGCCTCAAGGAGTGCCAGGACCACGCGGACAAAGTGGGCATCCGGATGGCGATTGAACCCCTCAACCGCTTTGAGACCTACTTCATCAACCGCCACGACCAGGCTATGGAGCTCGCTGAACAGGTCGGCGGAAACTGTGGTGTCTGCCTGGACTTCTATCAGATGTGCGCTGAAGAAAACAGTTGGGAGGCTGCGCTTCGCGCAAGCGCTGGGCGCCTGGCCAATGTTCACATTGCCGACACCAACCGAATGCCCCCAGGACGGGGTTCCATCGATTGGAAGCGCGCCATGCAAGTGTTGAAAGACACCGGTTACAGCGGATACCTCAGCGTGGAGTTCCTGGCGCAGCTGGACCGGGTGCCGCACCACGGTGGTACGAAGCAGGGCGGCGCCAGCCTTGATTCAGGGTTTCCGGCTGACGATGGCAGCGGCGTGATTCAGGAGGAGGACTACGATCGCTACACGAAGGAAACGATTGACTACATGCGACACCTGTGACGCGAACCCACTATTTGAAAGCGCCCATGTCAAAGTAGTCAAAAAGGAAGTCTTCGTACGCGTCGACTTTGAGACGGACCGTCCTCGGTAGAGCAACTCCGACCGCGTAGCGGAACTTCGGTTTGTCCGCCTTCAGGATCCTGGAAACGCATTGCGCTACGTCTCGGTGGTCCTGATGCCCGATCTCCTTTTGCTGTCGCATCGCGTTGAAGTGACGAACCATCTCTGCATAGGGTCCGGTTGGCTTTTCGAAATCGATCGTGAGTTTCATGTTGTTGTCGTACGCGGTCGAAAGATATAGTCCCGGTTCGACGACCGAAACGCTGATGCCAAACTGCTTGAGTTCGAAACGCATGCCGAGTGACATCGCTTCGAGAGCCCACTTCGAAGCGGCGTAGGTCGCCTCCAGAAACGAAACCCCTATCGCGACGTCGGAGCTGACGTTGACTATGCGGCCGCCTCGCTGGTCGCGCATGACTGGCACAACAGCCTTCGAGACGCGAAAAGGGCCGAAGAAGTTGGTGTCGAATTCACGCTCGGCATCGACGATGGAGGTCAGCTCCCACGGCCCGTGGACGCCAAAGCCGGCGTTGTTCACAAGCGCATCGATCCGCCCCGCCAGGCTCAGGACGGATGTGACCGCGCTGGTCACCGAGTCGTCGTCACGCACGTCGAGATCGACCACCGATAGCCGACCGCGCCCGCCTGCGGCCTCGGCCTGGATCTCGGCAGCCTTCTTCGAGTTTCGGCTCTCTGAGTCTCGAATACCAGCAAACGCCCAATAGCCCTGGCGGGCTAGCTCCACGGCGATCGCTCTGCCGAAACCCGTGCTTGCGCCGGTGACCACGGCGACCTTGCCGGGCCTTCTCATTGCCGAGGGGTCATTGCGCAGTTTCACCGGCGGCATGCACTCCCTCGATCGAGAGCGGTCCGCCGTCGAGTGAAACCTTGATCGGCCGGTATCGGCACGCATTTTGCTCTGTCGGTTGGATGCCACAACTGTTGCCAAATAGCGGATGGACGCGTTTGGGCATCGCTTGAAATATTAGGCGGCTGTGTTTTTCCCGATCCCGTAACTGATTCGAAGCAGCGTGGCACGCAGCTGCTCGACTGTCAGGTTGGGATTGAACAGCGGGCTTTCTGCGCCTGCGGTCAACAGCCGCAGGCACATGAGCGCACTGCCGGAATGAACAGGCACTTCAGGCGTGGCCAGGTCGCACGAGATTGCTCGAAGCTGGTCCTCGACCAGACGAATGCGATCGCTCAGGCAGCAAGAACCAGGGCTCTGAGAGTCGGAAATCAATGAATCGATGCTCGCCGCAAGACGATTGCGCTGTGACTGCCGGACGAGCTTCGCGCGGTAAACCTGCACAGCCGGGATCGCCTGGGCATAGGGTTCCGCCGCCACCTGCTGAAGCAGATCCAGGCTCGCGTAGTAGGCACAGGCAGCAACCAAACACTCAACCAACGTAAGGAAAGCAATTGGAGCGGCCACCGACGGCATCAGGACCAACGACGCGGCTGTGCCAATAAACGACACCGCGGCAAGCGCCGAGGCGTTAATGAAGAAGCGGTGAGCTCGCTCGAGCCGGCCGGCAGTCGCCTCGGCGATGGCTGAATGCATGCGGCAAATTCAGGATACCTTCCCGCGTTGCGGCGCCCGTCCGCCGCCGCAAGACAGCTCTACCATCCAGCAGCGGCCCTATCGGCTTGGAAGCGCACGGTTTCCGCTCTCCAGGTTCGCCCACCTTCGGGCCCGACGCCTAACGCAGGGCTGCGCACATCAGCCGCCCCGATTTCCTGGGAACTGGCGAGGTGAAGTCGAGGTTCTCTCTAATCCAGTTACAAGCTTCTCAAGGAGACTTTCGGCGAACGTCCAACCTCGAAACCGATTGAGGCCGCGAAGTCGGCCCCGGCGCGCCTCATTCGGCGGCGGCCTTTCCACGCGACGAACGATACACCCGGCGTGCCTTTCGGATTAACCAGACCTAACGCAAGAATAGAAGGGCCTGACGCCGCTCGAGGTGGTTCCGCTTAAGTCGCCCCAAGCGCAGTCACTCATTGCGGTCTGGTCGCGACCACGATGAGAACCCCAGCCATCATCAGGAGCCCGGCGCCTAATTGAATCCGAGTCATTCGCTCGCCAGCTAGAAAATGGGCCATTAAGACCGTTACGGCTGGATATAGTGACGCGAGCACCGCGACAAGACTAAGAAGCAATCCAGTTTGACTTGCCAACGCAAAGGTTGCGGTTGCCCCCGCATCTGCCATCCCTATTACCGTCAGCAATGGCAGGTCTCGCCGCCGGATGCCACGGAGGAGTCGTAAGCCGAGGGCGATGCCCATTGAAACTACGACCTGAGTGCACTTCATAACAGAAAGGGTCGCGATGGCATTAGCTTCTCCGCCTCTGCCCAGGGCGAGAATCCAGTAGCCCCCACCCAGCGCCGAAAGAACAGCCAGCAGAAGTGGCCGCACGGACCGTTCCCGAACCGACGGCGAGCTCCCCAGGTCCACGGCGCTCGAAAGCAGCAGCCCGGAGACCGCTAGGACGATACCTACGATGGCAAAGACGCCGGGTCGTTCACCTGAGACGATTCCGACAGAGACCGGAATGAGAACACTCAAGGAAGCAATCGGGGCAACCACCCCCATCGTGCCCTGGGCGAGTGCTGCGTAAAAACAACTCAGGGCGAACACGCCGGCGACGCCTCCGCTGATTGCCCAAAAGGCGAAGTTACCGTCGGCATTCAGTTTCCGAGTTATCAGAACGACCGCCATCAGCGCGATCGTGCCGGCAACATTGGAAATGGCAACCACAGCGATGGCGTTCGCACGCCGCGTCGCTCCACCGCCAAGGAAATCCGCGAACCCCCAGAGGAGACTTGACGTAAGGGCGAACGCGACGCCCAACTAGTTAAGCAGCAATAAGGCGGTTGGCGATCGAAGGCGCCACCCAACCGCGAGGCAAACGACCGTGAGTAGCGCTCGATTGCAGCGGGGCCCATTCCGCTTACGGAGGTTGGCGCAATGTTCAAACATGAGCGCCATGCGGATCTGCGCATCCGCAATTGCAAAGACGGTGGTAGAGGTTACCGGTGAGCCAGACGCCTATGACCAGGGTGAAATGGAAGTGTTGCTCGATCGACACCAGCTGCGAGTACCGCGGTGACTGGCAGAGAAGAATCGCGCCGTTCATCAGCGGCGACAAGTATGTCCGGCTCGGCACCACGCCCGCGCATCGCTAGCTCAACCTGTCTTTCGTGACGGGGCACATCATTTCCCGGACGCGAGCGCCGCTTGGAGCATCGCATGAAAGTCCGATTTTGAAGCGTCGCGCGGATTGGATGGGCGGCTCGTGTTAGCCGCGGCCTTCTCCGCCAGGAGTTCGAGGTCGCTCACCTGGATCAAATCTGAGAGCAGTGGAATCGCCAATGAACGGTTCAGATCTCGAACGAAATCAACCGCGCTGGCGGACAACTCTGCGTCTGAGCGACCCTGCGGTTGAATTCCAAAGGCGCCGGCCAGCCGAACGTACTTGTCCTGACTACTCTCAAGGTTGTAATCCATGATGATCGGCATCGTCACCGCGCAGCACACGCCGTGCGGATGGTCGTAAACCGCGCCAATAGACTCGGCGAGGCAGTGGCAGCCGGACACGTCTGTGACGCCGACGGCCAAACCGGCAACCAGGCTTGCTTGTGCCATCCCACACCGAGCCTCACCGTTCGATGGTTCGGAGAAAGCCTTCCTCAGATAGAGCGCGATCAGTCGCGCGCCCTCCAGCGACATGGCGTCGGACGCGGGAGTTGCGAGGCGGCAGTGCAGGGAATCGACCGCGTGGCTCAGCGCGTCCATACCCGTCGACGCCGTCAGCGCCGGCGGCATCGACATTGTCAGGTCCGGATCGACTAGCGCGATTCGCGGACAGATCCGCGGGTCGAACAGGTTCATCTTCTTCCGCCTGACCGTGTCGGTGATGATCGCCGAAGGCGAAACCTCGCTACCCGTCCCCGCCGTCGTCGGGATGGCGATCACCGGCACTGGCGCGGACCGGAGCGCGCCGAAGTCCTCCCAGTCGCGCGGGTGGCCGCCGTTCGCCACCAACACCGCGGCGCATTTCGCCGTGTCGATTGAGGAACCGCCGCCGACGCCGACGAAGAGATCGACCGACTTCGCCCGGGCGACATCGGCCGCCTCGAGGCAGTGGATGTCGCGTGGATTCGGCTGCACGTGGTCGAACACCGTGACCGAGAGACCCGCCTTTTCAAGCTCAGCCGTGAGCCGATCTGCGATCCCGAGGGCGATGACGCCACCGTCCGCGACGAGCATCGCGCGGGTCCCGCCGAGCTCGTGCGCGGATTCGCCGATGCGGGTCGCAACTCCTCGGCCGAAGACCGCTTTCGTCGGCATGTCGAACAGTCCATCGGCGCAGACGCCTTCTCCACGCCGAGCCAGGGCTGGATGTACGGGATTCTCTTTAGCCACGTGCGTCAATTCCCTCCGGGGCGGCCGACAAACACCGAGAAATGGTCGAAGCAGGCCTCCTCCACCGGTTCGTTGAAGCAGTCCATGTTGGCACGCAGCTCGACGTCGCCCTCGAGGATTCGTCGAAAGCCATCCGCCATCTCGGCCAGCAGCCCGGGCTCATTTTCCAGACGCATGTAGTGGCACACGAAGACGCGCCGCACGTCGTCGCGCATCGAGGCGAGCCGCGCCAGCGAATCGGCGAACTTGTTCAGGTCGGACTCCTCGTACTGCGCGTACACGGGTCCGGTGTTGACTGTGTCGCCGCCGAAAAGCAGGCCGTGGTTGCGATCGATGAGACAGATGCAGTCCGGCGAGTGGCCCGGCGTGTGAAGCACCTCGAGCTGGCGGCCCCCAAGCTCCAGCACATCGCCGTCTTCGAGCAGTCGGTTCGCTCGGGAAGGCGTGATTCGGTACGCCTTCGGATCGAAACCGTCGGGCAGTGGGCGAACGAGGCGCTCCGCCGTGATGAGATGGAAGTAGAGGTCGTCCGCCTCCTTGAAAGGCCCCCACGCCTCGAGCACACGCCGCGTGTATTCCATATAGAGGAAGGCGAATTCGTCGGGCGTTGCCCGTTCGAGCAGCGGCCCGCCGATGCGGTGGATGGCCACGTCCTCGAAGAGCCCATTGCCGCCGGTGTGATCGAAGTGGTAATGCGAGTTCACGACGAGGAGTGGTTTGTCGGTCAGCGCCTGCGCCACCGTCCGGATGTTGGCCACGCCCAGACCGGTATCGAGGAGCACGGCTGACTTTGACCCCTGGACCAGGAAGGAGTTGACGTGGCCTGGTTCGCCGATCAGGTGGACGCCCGGCTCGAGCTCACGAACGTCGAACCACGAGCTACGAGGGAACGTCTGGTCCCAGCGCGCGTGTCCAGTGTCGATTCTTGCCAAGGCCCCGCCGCGCAGCCTAGAGTGCTCTGGACCTGGTGGCAACTGCACGGCTGATGGAAGAGATGACGTGGCCCGAGGTCGCCGAGGCGGCGCACGCCAACCACCCGGTCGTGCTGGCGCTTGGGTCGACGGAGCAGCATGGCCCACACCTGCCGCTTAACACCGACGTGCTGATCCCGGTCGCCATCGCAACCGAAGCCGGCAGGCAACTCGATCTTGTCATCGCCCCGCCGGTCCGATTCGGCGCCATGTCGCGACCGCTGAGCGGAGGCGGAGAAACCTTCCCAGGCACGCTTTCGCTCCGAGCGTCGACGCTCATCACAACGATCCAGGAGATTCTGTCAGGCCTTGCTCGCGCCGGCTTCCGCAGGATCGTTCTGCAGAACTGGCACTACGAGAACGCCGCCTACATCTGGGAGGCGTGTGACCTGACCACCGCGAGCCATCCCGACCTGCGGATGCTCATCCTCGAAAACCCGTTCCCGGATTTCACCGCGCAAGACCTTGCGGCGGTGTTTCCCAAGGGCTTTCCCGGCTGGGATGTGGAGCACGCCTCGATCATTGAAACGTCGCTCATGTACGTCATCCGCCCCGACCTCGTACGCCGCCACAAGATCGCTGACGATGAAGCCAAGCGTCACCCTGCGTGGGACGTCGTGCCCGCGCCGCAGGACTTCGTGCCTAAAAGCGGCGTCCTGTGGCACCCAAGTGAGGCGTCCGAGGTGATCGGGCGGAAGGTTCTGCGCATGTGCACGAATCACCTCGTGAAGGCGATCCGCACGGAGCTCGGCGCCTAGGGTCGGTTCCTCGGCCGTGCCCGGGAGACATGCGCCGCTTCGCTCCGGGTGGGATCCATTGCCACAAGGGCGACGAACTCGAAGACCAGCGTGGCCGCGAGGAGAGCTGTGATCTGCCCAGAGTCCAGCGCTGGCAGCACCTCCACGGTGTCGAAACCGATGATGCGCATGCCCGCGAGGTGCTGGACGACCTCCAGCCCGAAGGCGCTCGTCGGCCCACCAACTTCCGGGGTACCGGTCCCGGGCGCGTACGCAGGGTCGAAGAAATCGACGTCGAAGGTCAGAAACACCGGGACGTCGCCCACCCGCTTGCGTATCGCCGCCGCGATATCGGTGGGTCCGCGCTTCAGCATCTCCGGCGTCGTGATCACCTCGAAGCCCAGGCGGCGCGACTCGTCGAGGTCGCCTGGGGCGTACTCGCTGCCGCGCATCCCCACCTGGATCGAATGCGCCACGTCGATCACGCCTTCCTCGACCGCGCGACGAAACGGCGTGCCATGCGTGTAGCGAACGCCCCAGTAGTTGTCCCATGTGTCGCAGTGCGCGTCGAGCTGCACCAGGGCGACCGGCCCGAGCACTTTGGAGAGCCCGCGCAGCTCGCCCAGGGTCACCGAATGGTCGCCGCCAATACCGATTGGGATCACCTGGCTCGAGGCGAGGTCCGCGTAGCGAGCGGCGATCAGATCGTAGGTGCGCTGGATGTCGCCGGGGATCGCGGGAACATCGCCGGTGTCGACCACCCGCACCTTTTCGAACGCGTTGATTTTGTGGAACTGGTTGGACGGCCGTAGAAGGACCGAGATGTCGCGGACGGCGGATGGTCCGAAACGCTGACCCGGTCGGAAGCTGGCCGCTGTGTCGAACGGGATGCCGACGATCGCGACATCGGGCGACGGCTCATCCGCGCCGCCCGGCAGCCGCATGAACGTCCGGATGCCGGTGAACCGTGGGTTCTGGGTGGCGTCCGGGAGGCGGGAGCCGTCCATGGAAGTGACTATGATCGCAGCCCAGTGATGAGTGCGCAGACCACGAGGACTGCCTTGGTCACAGGCGCGTCTGACGTCGTCGGGTTTGCTGTCGCGGCCAGGCTGGAGGCGGCCGGCTTTAAGGTCGGGCGGCTTCAGGATGCTGAGCTGGACGACCGCGACCACGCGATCGAGGCCGCCGGCCGGCTCGCCGGTGAGCTTGGCCCGATCTCGGTCCTGGTCACGGCGCCGTCGCTTCATGACTCCGCGCCCTTCGGCCATTTTGATTCCGCACGGTGGAACCGACTCCTCCAAGCGCACCTCGGCGCGACCACGAATGCGTGCGCCGCAGCCGTGCCGTCGATGGTCGAGCGGGGACGCGGAACCGTGATCACGATCTCGTCGTGGCTCGCTTACGCCGGCGTGCCCGGCGAGGCCTACTTCGCCGCCGCGACCGGGAGCATCCTTGCCTTCACCAAGAGCTTCGCCCTCGAGGTCGCGCCGAAGGGAGTGCGGGTCAACTGCATCGCCGTCGGCCCTCTCGACAAGGGAGTCTCGCCGGCAGACGTGGCCGACACGGTGATGTTCCTCGTCGACGACGGCGATTTCTTCGTCGGCCAGGTCCTGACCCCGGCCGCAGGGGCGGTCGTCTGACCGTGGGCAGGCTCGACGGCGTGGTCTGCCTGGTAACGGGAGCCGCCCAGGGGATCGGGCGCGGCATTGTCAAGCGGATGGCGCTCGAGGGAGCGAAGGTGGCGGTCAATGCCCGCGTCGACGACGAGCGTCTCAAGCAGGTGGTCAGCGAGATGGGTGGCCATCCGGCGCCGGCCGACATCGCCGATCCTGCGGCCGTACGTGGCATGGTCGCCTCTGTCGAGCAGTCGTTCGGCCCGATCGAGGTCCTGGTATGCAACGCGGCGCGGATGACGATGAAACCTTTCCTCGAGCAGGACCCGCACGAGTGGTGGGACCAGGTCAACGTCAACCTCACTGGCCACATGGATGTCGTGGCCGCGGTGCTGCCGGGCATGCGCAGGCTGGGACGCGGCCGGATCGTCATCTTCAGCTCGCTGTGGGGTCCGATTGGATGGGAAAACGCGAGCGGCTATGCGTCGTCCAAGTCGGCGCTGATCTCGCTCGGCAGGTCACTCGCGAGGGAACTGGCGCCCGAGCGAATCTACGTCACGATCGTGGCGCCGGGCATCATCGACACTCCTCAGCTCCAGGTCGATGCCGACGACGCAGGCGTCTCGCTTGAGGAGATGCACCGGATTTACGCCAGGAGCATTCCCGCTGGCCGCATCGGCACCCCGGACGACGTGGCCCGCGCCGTCGTCTTCCTGTCCACCGAGACGGCACGGGCGTTCGCCGGCCAGACCATTCATCCCAATGGAGGTGAGATCCGGGGCTCCATGTGAGCCTCCTTGACACCTCGAAACGGCCAGAAGAGAATTGCCGTCTCGGCAAGAGTCAGTTCGTTTTGGGGAGGCACGACTGATGGCCACGTCGATCGAATCCGATGACGCCCACGTAAAGAGCCTGGGCGTCAAGCCCGAGCTCCGGCGCGAGTTTGGTTTCTTCCACGCGTTCGCGCTCAGCTTCGCCGACACGTCCTTGATCGTTGCGTTCTATGGCGTCTTCGCGATCGCGCTTGGCGCCGCGGGCCCGACCTTCTTCTGGGGTCTCCTGGTAGTCCTGGTCGGCCAGCTCATGGTCTCTCTGATCCTGTCCGAGGTCGCCAGCGCCTGGCCGCTCGAGGGCGGCGTTTACCAGTGGACAAAGAGGCAGACCGGCCCGACTGCCGGCTGGTTTGCTGCATGGACGTACTGGTGGACCATGGTCTTTGCAGGGACGACGTGCGCCTACGCTGCCTCGAGCTTCCTGCTGCCAGGAATCGGGATCGAAGGCGCTTCGAAGGTGACGACCATCCTGGTCGCCATCGTGATCGTGCTCCTAGGCCTGGCCATCAACTCGATCGCGCAGTCCATCCTCAAGATATTCATAAGCGTTTTTCTCTTCGCCGAGCTCACGACCACGCTCGGCCTTGCGATTGCCTTCTTCTTTTTCTTCCGCGTCCACGGCTTCGACACGCTGACCCAGTCATTCAGCAGCGACAGCGGCTTCAACTGGCTGTGGCTGAGCTGGTTTGGCGCGGTGGCGTTCATGGGCTGGGTGTTCCTCGGGTTTGACGCAGCGGGCGCGATCGCGGAGGAGGTGCACGACCCGGCGCGCAACGTGCCACGGGCGATCATGGGCACGATGCTCACGATCGGTGCCATCACCGTCTTCGTCACCCTCGCGTCGATCCTCGCCATCCCAGACATCAAGGCCGCCATGACTGGCAACATCGCAGACCCGGTCATACAGACTGTCACGTACCACTTCGGCAGCGGGTTCGAGAAACCGGTGCTGATCCTGATCGCGATGGGCTTCATCGGGAGCATGGTCGCCCTGCATACGGCCGGCTCGCGGACGCTCTACGCCATGGGGCGGGACCGCGCGATCCCGGGCGGCGCGTTCTTCACGCGGTTGAGCGCGGTCCGCAAGCTGCCGGTGGTGGCGCTGGCCTCGATCGCGGCCGTGTCAATCGTGATCCTGCTGGTCAACATCGGTGCATCCCAGGTCTTCACCACGCTCCTCAGCGTCGCGGTCGTCGGTTTCTTCATCTCGTACGGCTTCGTGATCGCCTCACAGCTGATCCTTCAGTTCCAGGGCAGGCACGTGGCAGGCCCCTTCACCCTTGGTCGGCTCAGCTTCGTGGTGACAGCCATCGCAACCGTCTGGACGGTGTTCGAGCTTGTGAACGTCTGGTGGCCGCGCAGCCCGGACCTTCCCTGGTACCAGAACTACGGCGTGCTCGTCGTCACCGTGATCCTGGGAGCGCTGGGCGTGATCGCGTTCGTGTTGGCTCCACGCCATGAGATCAGCAGCGCGCCGCCGAGCGCTCGCCAGGAGCCGGCCACTGTGACAGGCGGCTCAGCCGACTAGCCGACGCCGACGGGCCGCCTCTCCGGGCGCACAGCGTTCGTCACCGGCGGCAGCCGCGGAATTGGCGCGGCGATCGTCAAGGCCTTCGCGCGCGAAGGCGCCGAGGTCGCTTTCACGTACCACCGCCGCGAGGATGCGGCCAATCAGGTGGTGGGCGAGGTCACGCAAAACGGTGGCGAGGCCTTCGCCATCCAGGCCGACGCCGCCAGCGCTGTGGACACGCGCCGCGCCGTCGAAGAGGCCGTGGCCCGTCTCCAACGGATCAACATCCTGGTCAACAACGCAGGGGCGATCGGCAAGGAGTACACAGTTCGCGACATGCCGGTCGAGGAATGGGACCGGCTGATCGGGACGGACCTGCGCGGCGTCTTTCTTGCGACGAAGTTTGTCTTGCCGCATATGCCGACCGAACCGGTCGGCAAGATCATCAACATCAGCTCGGAGCTGTCGCGGCTCGGCCGTCCGACGCAGGCCCACTACTGCGCTGCAAAGGCCGGGATCAATGGATTTACGCGTGCCCTGCAGCTCGAGGTAGGGCCGGGCGTCTGCGTCAACAGCGTTGCGCCGGGGCCGATCGCGACCGACCTGATCCTCGCCGACATGACACCCGAATGGATCGCGAAAGAGGCCGACATCCTGGCCGGCCGGCTGGGAACGGTCGAGGAGATCGCCGAGCCGGTTGTGATGCTGGCGTCCGACGACGGCAATTTCTTCATGGGCCAGTTCATCAGCCCTAACGGAGGCGCGGTCTTCACGTAGGTCGGGCTGCCGGCTGCGACCGCGCCGAATCCGGTGCGTCTGGCGTCAGCGCAAACGGCACTGCGATCCAGTCTGTTTCGCCGTGTGCTACAAGTGGGCCGTGCTCGCCTCCGTCTATCACGGAAGGCACGACATTCGCGTGCAGGAGTGGCCGGCTCCACCGAGTCCGCTGCCAGGTTGGGTCACGGTGGCGATCAGCTACTGCGGCATTTGCGGCACGGACATCGACGAATACCTGCATGGGCCGATCGTCATCCCGACCGTACCTCACCCCTTGACGGGCGCCAAAGTTCCCTTGGTCCTTGGCCATGAAGGTGCTGGGGTCATCGTTGCGGCAGGAGACAGAAGCGGAATCGATCTCGGGACACGCGTAGGCCTCGAGAACAGCGTCGGCTGCGGACTTTGCGCGGCATGTCTTTCCGGAAACCGGCAGCTTTGCCCCCAGCTGGCGGTGATGGGGTTGATGATGGATGGCGCTCTTGCCGAGGCGGTGAACGTGCCGGCCTCTATGTGCGCAAGCCTGCCAGGCGGCCTCCCCGATGAGGCCGGCGCACTTTCCGAATCACTCGCAGTCACGGTCAGGGCCGTCCGTCGCGCGGGCAATGTCGCGGGCGTCGATGTGCATGTGTTTGGGGCCGGCACGATCGGTTTGATGGCAGCCCAGGTCGCGCGCGCCGCTGGCGCTCGGTCGGTCACGCTTCGGGACTCGTCGGCGGCGAGGCTGGCCCGTGCCGAAGCGATGCGCTTCGA
>Ga0070695_100000436_pt1 | contig 21672 bp, 14 predicted proteins | sample KBSK1252metaG_FD_65471 | JGI IMG/M metagenome (GOLD analysis project Ga0070695, IMG submission 65471) | Corn, switchgrass and miscanthus rhizosphere microbial communities from Kellogg Biological Station, Michigan, USA - KBS K1-25-2 metaG | ecosystem: Host-associated > Plants > Roots >...
TCATAACGGATCCCGGCCGCTCGAGCCCGCCTGCCGGCGCCCCCCTGGCCCAGTTACGGCGTTCAATCGGCCATCCAAGGCAAACAAAGACAATCGGACAAGGCGTCGAGGTAAAACCTGAACCGGGCGGGCGTTTGCCCTCGGGAATTTTCCGGATTGTCAGATCGCCCGCGCGCGGGCAGAGTGTGCGCGGTTGACCATCTGGTTTTGCAAGAGATCGTCGTGCTTAAATAGGGCTTGTTGAAGCCGACTGGTTTCAGCACCACGGAATCGGACCGGAAGCGTTGCGGCGCATCACGCGTGCGTTCCGGTTCGTCGATCCAGATCCCGTGGCCGACCGCGACAAGGCGACCCACCGGCTTCTCGCTTCGGCAACGAGGCGATTGGACAGCTGGGGGGCTTGTCCGGCGCTCGGCTCCGATCCGCAGATCGTGAACAACGAGACTGTGGAGGGACGTCGGGCAGAAGCGAGGCGCCCGGTGACGTCCCGCGGCGGCCACGGGCTGGTAGCGCGACGGGGTCGCCTGATTCAGGCGATCCCGAGCCGCGCCCGCCTGTCAACCTGCCTTCACGATCACAACGACGAGTCGGGGAGCAACTCCGTCGCCACGACGGCAACCAGCGCAATCACCACGCAAGCCGACGCCAGCGACAACGCGGAGGGCCCGGGTTGAGGCGCGCCAGCCGCAGCGCGTAGCCGACATCCTGGCGGATGTCGTCGATCGTCGCCCGGATCATGCGCTTCGCGGTCACCCCTGCGCGCCGCTGATGATCCGCAGGTACGCGCGCCACGGCCCGACTTCATCCGAGTACAGCTTGGCCAGCACTCGCGAGATCTGGACGAGGTGATCGAGATCGTGCGCGACCCAGGTCGCCAGCAGCTGGCGCAGCGTGACGACGCCAAGGGCCGGGTGACGGCCGCGGCGGTCGAGATCGGCGTCGGTGAGCCGAAGCGCCGCGAGTTCGCGCAGGTTCTGCGCGCGCGCTGCCGCGAACTCGTCGAGCAGGCTCGCCAGCGTCCGACCCTGCGACGCCGCGAACTGCGCGAAGCGATCGAACGGATCGAACGGCACCGCCTCGCCGTGCTCGAGGATGACGCGTGCCCGCTGCACCCAGTCGGTGCGCTCGCCGTGAATCAGGTGGCCGACGACATCGAACGGGCTCCAGGTGTCGTCGCCTTCCTTGGCGGCGATCCACGCCTCGGGCAGATCGCGCAGCAGCGCGTCAATCGCCGCCGGCGTGCGCGCGAGGATGGCCACGGCTTCGTCGAGGGCAAAGGACCGTCGTGTGCGATCGAGCTGTATTGTCATCGTGGCGTCGGCCACTATATCAGCGCTCGCCCCATCTCCCGCTTCATGCCGACGCGACGACGATCGATCGCGTCGAGGTGATGAAGCTGGTCGCCGCAGAGCGCCCCTAGCCCTCGTTCAGCTGTTCTAGAACGCCGCATTCTGCTTCCGTGTCGATCAGCGCAAAACCGTGCTGCCGGCGGGCGCGTCCGGGCTCTGCAGCCGCGCATGGAACAGGCCGTAGAGTCTCTACGTCTCAGCCTGAGGGAGCGGGCAATGGGCTTGTGGTCGTGGCTGAGGCGACGTCGGGTCGACGACGACGACGTGAAAGAGGAAATCAAGGCGCACCTGGCGATCGACGCCGGAGAGCGGATGGCCGACGGCGCCGACCCGAAGAGCGCCCGGCTGGCGTCGCTGAAAGAGTTCGGCAACGTCACGCTCACGACCGAAGCGACGCGCCGCGTCTGGATCCCCTGGTGGCTCGACGCGCTGCACGATCAGGTCAGCGATATCCGCTACGCGATTCGCGCGCTGGCGAGGAACAAGGTCTTCTCGCTCACCGTCGTCGGCGTGCTGACGCTCGGCGTCGGCCTGAACGCCGCCGTCTTCACCATGCTCAAGAGCCTTGCGCTGACGCCGCTCAGCGGCGTGAGCCAGGCGGCGCGGCTGCACGTGATCTTCGGCGAGACCAGCACCGGCCGCAGCCTGCGCGTCTCTTATCCCGACTACCAGTTCCTGCGCGAGCACGGCGGCGCCTTCGCCGATCTGTTCGGATCGAGCCTGATTACCGCCAACATGGGCCGCGGCCGCAGCGCCCGCCAGGTGTCGGGCGAGATGGTGACCGGCAACTATTTCCGGGCGCTGGGTGTCGGCGCCTCGCGCGGCCGCACGCTGCTGCCCTCGGACGAGATCGCGGCCGGCAGCCATCCGGTGATCGTGTTGAGCGACGGCCTCTGGCGCCGCGACTTTGGCGCCGATCCGGCGATCCTCGGCAAGACGGTGGAAATCAACAACTACCCGCTGACCGTCGTCGGCGTCGCCGATCCCGCGTTCCACGGGACGATCGTCAGCTACGACGTCGAGGTCTTCATCCCGATCATGATGGCGGGGCAGATCCTCACCGATCTCGGCAGCGCGCAGCTGACGCCGTCGAATTTCCTCACCGACCGGCGCGCCCCGGTGCTGGTGCCGCACGGCTTCCTGCGCGAGGGGACCAGCGCGGGCAGCGCCGAGGCGCAGACCGAGGCGCTGTGGGCGACGCTGGCGCGCGATCGTCCGCTCAGCGACGCCGTCCAGCGGCTGAAGGTCGTGCCGTTCTGGCGCTTCCCGAACAGCGCCCAGGCCAACGCGCTGCCGACGGTGATCGTGCTCGGCGTGACGGGGCTGCTGCTGTTGCTGGTCGCCTGCGCCAACATCGCCGGCCTCGTACTGGTGCGAGGCCTGTCGCGCCGCGGCGAAATTGCCGTTCGCCTGGCGCTGGGCGCGACGCGCACCCGCATCGTGCGGCTGCTCGTCGTCGAGAACCTGGTCCTGGCTGTTCCGGGCGCGCTGCTCGGCGTGCTGCTCGCGTGGTACACGATTCCGATCCTCGTCGAAACCGCCGAGTCGATGGCCGCGCCGCAGCGCCTCTATTTCAACGTGCAAATCGATCGGATGGTCTTCGCCTTCTCGGTTCTCGTCGCGTGGGTCAGCGCGCTCGCGTTCGGGTTCGTCCCGGCGCTGCAAAGCTCGCGGATTGATCTGATCTCGGTGATGAAGGACGACCTGTCGCCGCGCGGCGCGGCTCGCGGACGATTCCGCGCCGCCCTGGTCGTCGCGCAGGTGGCGGTGTCGCTGCTGCTGCTGGTCGGATCCGGGCTCGTGTCGCGCAGCCTCGACGCGGCGCGGCGTGCGAACCCGGGCTTCGACGCCGGCCAGGTGGCCGCGGTGTCGGTCAACGTCCGGCAGAATCGCTACGACGAGGCGCGCGGCCGCGTGTTCTACCGGCAGCTGCTCGACACGGCGCGCGCCGACACCGGGGTCGACGCGGCAACGCTGGCGGCCTTCAACCCGATGGGCCTGCTCGACACGCCGGCGCGCGGCGTCGCGATCGAGGGGTACGAACCTCGCCGCGGCGAAGACCTCGCGTTTCTCTGGAACGCGATCGGCCCCGATTACTTCCGCGTGCTGCGCGTGCCGATCAAGGCGGGCCGCGGCTTCGAGGACCGCGACGACGAGGACGCGGCGCCGGTGGCGATCGTCAACAGCACGCTGGCCGAGCGCTTCTGGGGCGGCGCCGAGCGCGCGATCGGCAAGCGCCTCCGGCTGGCCGAAGGCGACTGGCGGACCGTCGTCGGTGTCGTCGCCGATCTCAAGTATTCGCGGATCAACGAGGCGCCGCGTCCGTATGTCTACCTGCCGTTCTTCCAGTCGTACCGGCCGGGGATGCAGCTCTACGTCCGCGGCCAGGCGCCGGTCGATCGGCTGGTCGAGCAGGCGCGTGCCCGCGTCGCGGCTCTCGACGCCGACCTGCCGGTTCTGGCGGCGCGGCCGCTGGTCAACGCGCTGCGAGGCGCGCTGCTCTTCCTCAACTTCACCGCCAGCATGTTGTTCGTGTTCGGCGTCGCCGGCATGGCGCTCGCGGCGATGGGCACCTACGGGCTGGTGTCGTACACCGTCAGGCAGAGCACGCACGAGATCGGCATCCGCATCGCGCTCGGCGCGACCGGCCCGTCTGTGGTGCGCGGATTCCTCGGCCGCGGCCTGCGGCTCGGCGCCATCGGCGCCGCGATCGGCGTCGTGGTGGCGCTCCTGTCGGCCAGGCTGCTCGACAGCGTGCTCTACGGCGTCAGCGCGACCGACTTCGTTTCCTTCGCTCGCGCGCTCGCAATCGTGGTCGGCGGCGTGGCGGTCGCCACCGTCGTGCCCGCCTGGCGCGCCGCGCGCACGAATCCGCTCAGCGCGCTCCGTTACCAGTAGCGCCCAGTGAATTAGGAATTACGGGAATTAGGAATTAGGAATTCGTGATGCTGCTAGCCTCCACGCGGCGGCGGCGAGCCGTACGAAGTCGTAATTCCTAATTTCCATAATTCTCAATTGACTTGACGCCCCGTGGTACACTCGGCGTGTTTTTGAAGGCGAATGGATGGGCTCTGTCAGCCATTCGCCGCCCCCGCAGCCAGGCGCGGTCGGTCTGGCTCACAGCCGCTCTTCCGCCGTGCGATCCCAGCGCGTGGCACCGGTGCACGAACAGTCGATTCGGGCCGCTGGCCGGGAGGATCCATGCTTGTTCATTCATGCGCTCACACATCGCGCTTGATCGCAGTGGCTGCGGTGGCGCTCGCGCTCATGCCAGGCGCTCGCCTGGCGGCGCAGACCGAGACGCGCCAGGTGTCTGTCGAGAGCCTGGTCTACGACCTGAAGAATCCCGATCCGCCGCGCCGTCAGGCCGCGGCGCGCGGGCTCGGCATGGCGAAGTATCAGGCGGCGACGCCCGATCTCGTCGCGCTCGCCCACGATCCCGTTCCTTCCGTCCGGCGCGAAGTCGAGCTCGCGCTCGAACGCATGGCCGACATGCGCGCCCTGCCGGGATTCGTGGCGTTCGCGTCGGACGCGGAAGCCGACATCCGGTCGCGCGCCACGGCGTCGCTCGTCAGCATTCACCTGCCGCGTGAGACCGGCCTCGTCCCCAAGCTGTCGAAGCTGGCCGAGGCGATCATGCTGTCGCCCGAACCCGACCTCGACCAGGTCGTCGAGCCTGACGTCCCGGTCGATCCGATCGTCATCTCGACGCTGATCACCCGCATCGGCGACTCCGAACGCGCCATCCGCCGGACCGCGATTCGCGGCCTCGGCATCCTGCGCGGCACGGCGGCGGTTCCGGATCTGGTGCGCCTGGTCCGCGAGGATCGCGACGACGGCCTGCGGTTCGACGGCGTGCGGGCGCTGCGCAAGATCGGCGACGCGTCGATCGGCGACGACCTGGTGTCGCTGCTGAACATCAACACCGACACCGTTCGCATCGAGCTGATGGAGACGCTCGGCGCGATGCGCCACCACGGCGCCGTTCCCGAGCTGACCCGCATCGTCGAGTCGGCGCCGCGCACCGACGCGCCGCGGGTCGTCGCCCTGGCGGCGCTGGCCGACATCGCCGATCCGGCGTCGGTGCCGCTCTTCGAGCAGCTCAAGGCCGACAAGAACGAGCAGATCCGGCTGTTCGCGAACGAGGGGATGGCGCGAACCGCGTCGAGAGAGAGCAAGACGGCGATCTCGGCGGCGCGCCTCGTCGAGAAGAGCAGCCGGGTGCGCACCGCGCAGGCGTTCGCATTGTTGCGAATCGGCGAGAGCGAGTATCTCGACGAGCTGGTTCGCGCGCTCGATCGCGCCGCAACCAAGGATCTGGCCAAGGAATATCTCCTCGAAACCTCGCCGTCAGACCGCCAGGCGCTGTTCGCCCCGCGGGATGCCACCCCCGGCGCGCGGGCCGGGCTGGCGGACGTGCTCGGGAAGATCGGCGACCCCGGCGCGCTGCCGCGGTTGCAGGAGCTGTCGAACGACACCGACAGCGAGGTCGCGCGCGCGGCGGCACGGGCGGCGCGGCGGATTGCGGGAACGAACAGCAGTCAGTAGGGCGCGTCGTTCTTCGCTCGTGGTTCGTGGTTCTGGGTTCCGGGTTCTACGACGCGCTGACGATCTGCACGCGGTTGTCGTGATAGACGGCGCCGCCGCCCATGTCCGAGTCGCGTTCGTCGACGGTCGCATTGACGGTCGCGCCCTCTTTCGAGTGGCGCGGCCACCGGCCCTTGGTGCTGGCGACGACGCCGCGGCGGACGCGGTCGCTGACCTCGGCAACGGCCAGGAACGATCCGCGCGCGTTGCCGACCCGCACCTCGTCGCCGCTCACGATCCGCCGCGCGTCGGCGTCGTCAGGGTGGATGACGACGGTCGGCATGCCGGACCGCTGCTGCTGCAGCGGCACGTTGGCGAAGATTGAGTTCAGAAAGTAGTGATCGGCCGGGGTGATCAGCGCGAGCGGGTACTCACCGGCCAGCGCTGCGTCTTCGCGTCCCGCCTCGAACGCGGGTGTGTATCCCGCCACCGGATCGAGTCCCGCCTGCGCCATCCGCTCGGACACGAACTCGAGCCGGCCGGACGGCGTCGGAAATCCGTTCGCGAACGGGACGAACGGATGCGGGTAGTTCAGCCGGATCGATCCACGATCCTTGAGCGTCTCGAGCGTGATGCCGTCGAGCGATGGATGGCCGCTCTCGAGCGCCTGCCGCGCCATCTGCTCGTCGCTGTCGTAGAGCGCCGGCACGTCGAGGTTCAACCGGCGCGCCAGCCGCCGGAAGATCTCCGTCGTCGGCAGGCACTCACCGGGAGGCGGCGCCGCCGGTTCGTTCCACGCGATGTACATGTGGCCGTAGGCGATCAGCAGGTCCGCGTGCTCGATCTGCATCGTTGCCGGCAGCACGATGTCGGCGCAGCGCGCGGTGTCGGTCATGAAGTGCTCCACCACCACGGTGAAGAGGTCGTCACGCAGGAGGCCGCGGCGGACCTTGGTCTGGTGGGGGATGCTCGCCAACGGATTGCTCGCGTAGACAAACAGCGCTTTGACCGGCGGATCGCCGATATCCAGCAGTCCCTCGCCGAGGCGGGTGGCGTGCAGCTCGCGCGCCGGCCGCACTCTCAGTTCGTCGCGCCAGAGCGCATCCCAGTTGATGCCGAAGAAGCCGCGGGTGTCGTAGAACACGCCGCCGCCGGGATACTGCCAGTCTCCGGTGACGCCTGGAATGCAGGTGATGGTGCGCACCGCCATCCCGCCGCCGCCGTGGCGCTGCAGGCCGATGCCGATGCGGATGCCGGTGGGGCGCATCGCGGCGAGCTGCCGCCCGAGCGCGACGATCGAGTCCTGCGGCAGCCCGGTGATCGCCGCCGCTCGCGATGGCGGGAACTCGAGGATGCGCGAGCGGAAGGCGTCCCACCCAAGCGTGTGCGAATCGAGGAAGCCGCGATCTTCGCGCCCTTCGGTCATGACGACGTGGAGCAGCCCGAGCGCGAGCGCGGCATCGGTACCAGGCACGGGCGCGAGGTGCCAGTCGCTGGCGGCCGCAGTTCGCGTGCGGATCGGATCGATCGAGACGACGAGGGCGCCACTTTTCCGAGCCTCGAGGACCGGCCGCCAGAAATGCGGATGCGTCGACAGCACGTTCGCGCCCCAGAGCACGATCAGCCTGGAGAAGCGGAACGTCTCGGGATCCATGCCGACGCGGTTGTTGCCGAGCGTGTAGCCGGTGCCGCAGCCGCCGGCAATCGTGCACATCGTCTGCACGTGACGCGACGCGCCGAGGACGTTCCACAGCCGGTGCCCGGCGCTGTAAGCGCCCTGGATCAGGCCCATGCTGCCGGAGCCGAGGAACGGCCAGATCGCTTCGGCGCCATACGCGGCGATCGCGTCCTGCAGGCGCGAGGCAATTTCGTCGAGCGCCTCGTCCCACGAGATGCGGACGAAGACGCCGCTGTCCTTCGGCCCGGCGCGCCGCATCGGATGCAGCAGGCGGTCGGCCGATCTCGCGTAGCCCAGATAGCCCGCCACCTTGTTGCACAGCGAACCGCGAGTGAACGGATGCTCCGGGTCGCCGCGAAGCGCGATTGCCTCGCCGTCCTTGACCGTGACGATCCAGCTGCAGGTGTCGGGGCAGTCGAGGGCGCAGGCGCCGCGAACGTCGCGACGCATCACGGCCGCGCCGCCGGCAGGCCATAGCTCATCGCCGGCCGCAGGTTGAGGATCTCGATCGTCGTTTTCGCGACGAGGGTGTGCATTTTCTCGGGCAGCGATTGCTCCGGCTGTCCCGCGACCAGCGCGGCCAGGGTGGATCGCGGGCGCAGCCGCAGGTAGCGAGGCATGGGACCACCTGCGACCATGCGGTACCACAGCGTTTCGTCCTGAAGCGTCGACTGCGCCGCGGCCAGCGCCGCTTCGAATGTTCTCGCCGAGCCGATGGCTACATCCACCGTGGTCATCTCGACGCGGGGGGCAGGCGTCGGCACGCCGTTGCCGCGCGAGAGCGCCGGCAGGAACTCGTAGAGCGCGTTGCCCGTGAACTCCGCGTGGGGCGTCACGTTCGACACGTTGTCGCGTTCGTCTTCGGCCGGCGGCACAGGATGGTCGAAACTCTCCGCTGAATGGCCGAAGGTGGCGTAGACGAACCATCGCTGCCGCTCACCGGCCCAGATCGACCAGCCGTACCAGACCCACGAATCCTTCGCCTGGCGGTGGAACTCGAGATGCCGCAGGTACCCGGCCTCGAAGTCGACGGTGTCGCCGTCGTGCGGCCGCAGCATGGCGATCCGCGCGTACGGCCCGGTGTTCGACTGCGCTGCGATCCTCACCTGCATCAGGACCAGCGCGACGAGCGCCGCGCCGATGATTGCCAGACGCCGACCGATCATGATGGCTCCTCTGGCCGGCATCGTAGTGGAGGGCGAGACGTCGAAACCCGACACAGATCCGTCGAATCGCGCCACGCGGATCGTTCGCCCTTGCGAGCGCAGCGACGGCTGTGCATAGTGGGTGAGCGCCATGCCTCTCGAGTTCAGGAAAGCTGCGGCACGCCGCCACTCGCCCCGGCGGATCGTCGTCGTCATCGTGCCGCCGGTCGACGAGCTCGATCTGGTCGGTCCGCTGCAGGTGTTCAACTCGGTGAACCGCCTTGCCGGCCGCACGATCTACGCAATCGAAGTCGTGACCAACGGGCCGCGGCTCATCGTCGAGGGCGAGGGCGGTGTGCTCACCTTCGTTGCCCGCCGGCATCTCGACGAGGTCGACGGCGCCTGCGACTCGGTGCTGCTGGTCTGCGGCGTCGGCTCCCGCCTGGCGCGCGACGCGGCGTTGTCGGCGTGGTTGAAGAAGAAAGCCACCGAGGTGCGGCGCATCGGCGCCGTGTGCGTCGGCGCGTTTCTGCTCGCGGAGGCCGGCCTCCTCGACAACCGGCGCGCCACCGCGCACTGGAAGTTCGGCTGCGAGCTGGCGGCGCGCTATCCGCGCGTCCGCGTCGAGCAGGAGCCGCTCTGGGTGAAGGACGGCAACATCTACACGTCAGCCGGCTTTTCCGCCGGCATCGATCTCGCGCTGGCATGGGTCGAGGAGGATTGCGGCGCGGCGCTCGCGCACGAGGCGGCGCGCGAGCTGGTGCTGTTTCTTCGCCGGCCCGGCGGCCAGCCGCAGGTGAGCGTCTCGCTCGCGTCGCAGGCCTCCGAGATGGCGTCGATCCGCGAGCTCCAGGTCTGGATCGCCGAGCACCTCGACAAGCGCCTGTCGGTCGACGATCTCGCCAGGCGGATGGCGATGAGCGTCCGCAACTTCGAACGCGTCTTCACGCGCGAAGTCGGCACGACGCCGTCGCAATACGTCCTCCAGGCGCGGGTCGAGGCGGCGCGGCGCCTGCTCGAGCGCACCGACGGCGGGCTCAAGCACGTCGCCGCGGCGTCCGGCTTCGGCAGCATCGACGTGATGCGGCGCGCGTTCGTGCGGCTGCTCGGCATCACCCCGCGGCGCTACCGCGAGCTCGCCGCGGCCCCTGCCGTGAGCGAACGCAGCGAGTTGAAGGGGGCTATCCCGGAGCGCGCGCGATTCGCTTCGTCTCCGAGGCTTTCCCGCGCGACCAGATCCGCACGATAAGGTCGACGCCGCCGACCCTCAACACATTGCCGTCCGCCACCTCGACGACGCCGCGAACCGGCGCGCCGTCGACGAAGGTCCCGTTCGTGCTGCCCAGATCTTCGAGCCGCACCGTGTCGCCGCCGTGCGCCACCTCGATCCGCGCGTGCCGTCGCGAGACGCCGGGCGCGTCGACCCAGACGGCGCACGCCGGGTCGCGGCCGACGATGCTCTCGCCCTCGGCGAGGACGATGGCGCGCTCGTTCCACATCAACCAGCAGCGCGCGCCGCCCGCGGCGCCGACCGGCGCGTCGCCGGCCGCGACCGCGTTGCCGCAGAAGGCATAGCCGAGCGCGTGGACGGTGCGGATGAACCTGGGCTCGCGCGCGTTGTCGGCGAGCGCCCGCCGCAGTTCGGCGACCAGCACCGTCAGGTTGGCGTCGACGACGAAGGTGTGCGGCCAGATCCGCGCGTGCAGGGCGGCCTTGTCCAGCACCCTCGGGCGGCTTTCGATCAGCAGCTGCAGCAGATCGAACGCCTTCGGCGAGAGATGGATTTCCTCGCCATCCTGACGGATGAGCCGGCGCGCGCCGGGGTCGAGCGTGAACTCGCCGAATCGAACCGTCACGTGGTCAACAACCTGCAAAAACCTTGGAAATCCCCAACGACCCGGGAAGGCGTGCCGCTCCATTATCGTCGGGACGCTGGACGGCGAAGCAGCGCTGAACCTGCGCGGCCGAACCCCGTCCAATTACAGACATGGCCTCGACCCGGCTCGCACCCGCTTCGACCGCGCCGCGGCGCGCCGCCTCCGCCCTTATCGCCGCCGTCGTCGACAACATGCGGCGCAACCTGGAGCCGCTCCGTTATTCGACGCTCGCGCCGAGCCACTACACCGTGTACCTGCACCCGCGCGAGCACGCGCGGCTCGAAGGCATCATCCCGATCCTGCAGGAACAGACGCTGCGCGCGCTGGCCGAAGAGCTCGACCGCATGAACCGCCCGTCGACCGCGCGGCGCTTCTTCAGTCGGCTCACCGGCGGCGGCGGGCCTGAGGTGCAGAGCGCCGGCGACTGGCGCGTCGAGTTTCTCCCCGATCCCGACGGCGACATGGCGGAAGGCGACCTGCTGGTCGACTCCGAGCTGCAGCTGCCGGGCCGCCCCGATCTTGGCGTCGGCGAGCGGACGCGGCGCATCACCACGGTCCACGCCGGCCTGCGAACGACGGCGCGCGAGCAGACGGTGACGCGCACCTCGGCGACGACGCCCGCTGCCGTCGCGGCCCGGATCGCGTACCGCGACGACTCCGGCGAGCACTCCTACGACGTCGTCAAGGACTCGGTGACCGTCGGCCGCGGCGGCGTGGCGTTTCCGGTCGACGTCCGCATTGCCGCCTCGCCCGACGTGTCGCGCGAGCACCTGCGCATCCGCCGCGATCCGGCGAGCGGCGCGTTCTTCCTGATCGATCTCAGCACGCTCGGCACCACGCTCAACGGGCGTCACGTGCCGCGCGGCTTCGACGACCGCGAGGGCGCGAAGCGCGAGAACGGCGCGGAGACGGCGCTGCCCGACGGCGCCCGGATCGGGCTTGCCGACACGGTGTTCCTCGAGTTCCGCAAGGTCGGCTGATGGCGTGGCTGCTGTGGGCGCGATTCGTCGTGCTGGCGCTGCTGATTGCGCTGGTGGCGTCGTTCGCCTGGATGGCACGCCGGGACGAAACGGAGCGATGAGTCGATCGTGAAGACGATCACCGCGGTCAGGGCTGCCGGCGACACCCATCCGGGGCTGCAGCGCGAAGTCAACGAGGATCGATTCCACGTCGACGCCGCCCGCGGCCTGTTCATCGTCGTCGACGGCGTCGGCGGCCAGGCGGCTGGAGGGAAGGCGGCCGACCTGGCGATCTCGCTGCTGCGCGCGCGCCTCGAGCGCGAAACCGGGACGATCGCGGATCGCGTGCGGGAGGCCATCACCATCGCCAACAACGAGATTCGCCGGATGGCGTCGCTGCGGCCGGAATGGGACGGCATGGCGTGCGTGCTGACGGTGGCCGTCGTGGACGAAGGGCGCGCCTTCGTCGGACACGTGGGCGACACACGGCTCTACAAGCTCCGCGGCGGATCGATCGAGAAGATCACCCGCGATCATTCGCCGGTCGGCGAGCGTGAAGACGCGCGCGAGCTCTCCGAAGTCGAGGCGATGCGCCATCCGCGGCGCAACGAGGTGTATCGCGACGTCGGTTCCGACACGCACCAGCCGTTCGACCCCGACTTCATCGATCTGGTCGAGATTCCGTTCGAGCCGGACGCGGCGCTGCTGCTCTGCAGCGACGGCCTCACCGATCTGGTCGATTCGGCCGCAATCAACGACCTGGCGATGGAGCTGGCCGGCCGGCCGGCGGACGTGGTCGGCTCGCTGATTCACGCGGCCAATCACGCGGGTGGCAAGGACAACGTCACGGTGGTCTATCTGGAGGGCGAGTCGTTCGCCGCCGGTGCCCGCGACATGTGGTCCAGTTCCAGCCAACACGTCACGGCCGACGCGGCGCGTAGAGCCTCAACCGCTGCGCTCTCGCGTCCGAACCACGGACGTGGACGGATATGGCGCGGCGCAGCGCGCGCGACGCTGGTCGCGCTGCTGCTGTTCGCCTCCGGGTTCACCCTCTATCAGCGCGGCTGGCGCATCCCCACGAACTGGTTGAAGCTGCCGCAGGCGATCGTGCCGGCGTCGAACCCGGCGGGCGGACACATCGTCGTCACGCCGTCGGACTCGATTGCCGCCGCGCTCGCCAGCGCCGCGCCGGGCGCGACGGTGATCGTCGAGCCCGGCGAATACCGCGAGCGCCTGGCGCTGCGCAACGGCGTTCGCGTCGTCAGCCGCGTGCCGCGCGAGTCGACGATCAGGCTTCCCGGCACGGCGTCCGAGGGCGATCCGGCGGTGGTCGCCGACGGCGTCTCCGGCGCCGAGCTCGCCGGTTTCCGGATCGTCGGCGATGCGGCGACGCCGCTGGGCACGGGCATCTTCGCCGCCAACTCTGAGGTGTCGATCGTCGACGTCGAGATCACCGGGGCCGCCAACGCAGCCGTGGATCTGCGCGACGGGGCGCGGCTGACGCTTCTGGCGAGTCACATCCACGACAACCCGGGCACGGCGCTCGCCGTCCGCGGCGGCGCCCAACCGCGCATCAACCAGAATGTCTTCTCGCGCAACGGCCTGTCGGAGCGCGCCGGCGCCGCGCTGATCATCGAGCGCGAGACTCAACCCACCTTCTTCGGCAACGTCTTCCAGGGGATCGCGGCCGACGCCTTCCGCGCGCTCGGCGACGCCGCCGCCGCGCGCGTGGTGCGCGACAACTGGTTTGCCGGCGGGCACGAACCGCCGGCTCGCCCATCGAACGGGCCGGGGCGCCGCAGCCGATGATGGACACGGTCTTCAACAGCGTCGGCCCCTATGAAATCGTCGCCGAGATCGGCCGCGGCGGCATGGCGACCGTGTTCCTCGCCACCGATACGCGAACCGAGCGGCGCGTTGCGCTCAAGCTGGTGCCGGCCGGCAGCGATCGCGAGGCGCGCGAGATTCTCGACGCCGAAACCTGGGGCGCCAAGCTGCAGGAGCGCTTCTGCGCGAAGAGCCGCTACGTGCCGGCGGTGTACGAGCACGGCACCGGCGGCGGCTACTTCTACATCGCGATGGAGTATCTGCAGGGCGAGAACCTCTCGGACGTCATCGCGCGGGGACCGCTCGCCGCGGATCGGGCGATCGATGTCACGCTGCAGCTCTGCCAGTTTCTCGAGGCGGCGCACAGCTTCGAGACCTCGATCGACGGCCAGCCGCTTCGCTCGCTCGTGCACGGCGACTTGAAGCCGCGAAACATCCGCGTCGTGCCCGGCGACGACATCAAGGTGCTCGATTTCGGAATCGCCAAGGCGCTCTCGCTCAGCCGCAAGGTCACGCGCAACGACTTCGGGACCTTCGCGTACCTGTCGCCGGAGTGGTTCGACTCGGGCGGCAACATCGACGCGCACGTCGATCTGTGGGCGGTCGGCGTGCTGCTCTACGAAATGATCGCGGGCCGCCAGGCGTTCGTGGCGCCCGACACGCGGCGGCTCGAGCAGCGGATCCGATCGCGGCGCCCGGTGGAGCCGCTTGGCGCGGGTGTCCCTGCCGGCCTGCAGGCGATCGTTTCCAAGCTGCTCGCCGGGTCGCTTGGCGATCGCTACGCGGATGCAACCGCAATCCGCATGGATCTCGAGGCGCTGAAGGCAGGGAAGCCGACCGAGGCCGAGCGACAGGGTTGGCCCCGGATGATGGTCGATGAAGCCGCGACACGCCGTACCCGTCCCGACGCGAGCCTCGATGACGAAGCGACGCGTCGCACGAGGCCGCCCGCTGCGCCGGCGGACGCCGGGTCGAAGCCGGCATCGGCGGATCTGGTTCCACCCGCGATCAAGCAAGCGCCGGCGGCGCCGGCCCCGAAGCGCTGGCGGCGCATGCGGATGCTGCGGACGGCGCTCCTGCTGGCGACGCTCGCCTTCGTGTTCAACGAATACCGGGTTGGCGTGCGAGCCGGCCGGATTGCGGCCAACGTGCCGACCCGCGAGCTCGACGGCCTCGCCGACGCGTGGAACCTGTACGACGACCTCAGTGGCCACAGCTCGAACTACGGCGTCATCCGCCTGCGGCGTGCGCTGGTCCGGCAGAGCGAAGCGCTGGCCGAGCGCGTCATCGGCAACTACCGCACGCCGGTTCCAAGCGTCCGCGAAATGCAGTGGAAGATGGCGCGCGAGGCGCTCGCCAACGCCGCCAGCGCGGCGCCCGACGATGCGCGGCTGAGGGCGTTGCTGCGGTACTGCGACGGGCACCTGCACCGCATCAACGGCGAGGCGCGCAAGCTGCGGCGTCAGGCCGCCGAGGCGCAGCACGAGTTCACCGACGCGGTCACCGCGTTCCGCGAGTCGGCGGAGCTCCGCCCGAACTGGCCCGATCCGTTTCTCGGGTTGATGCGCACCTTCATCTACGGCCTCGAGGATGTCGATCGCGGTGCCGATGCGCTGCAGCAGGCGGAGCGTCTCGGCTACACGCCTGGCGATCGCGAGACGGTGCAGCTGGCCGACGGCTATCGCAGCCGCGCCGACGCGCTCGCCCGAACCGCGCGCACGCTCACCGGCATGGCCCAGGAACAGGACTACCTGACCCGCGCGCAGAACGCGTATCAGCAGGCGATCGATCGCTACACCACGGCGCTCGCCTTCGGCGACGCGCCGCGCAGCCTGCGCCTGGCGCAGCGCGCCGTGCGTCAGGTGCAGCAGCGGCTCGCGGAGTTGTCGGAGCCGCCCGCGGCCGAGGCGCTGCCCGGCATCCCGCGCGCGGTGACGCCGTGGCCGTAACCTTCACCGCCGCCGCGGAGCGCGACGCGAGCTGGCGCCGCGCGCGGCTCGCGGGCGTGGCAGTCGGCGACCTGCTGCTGGCGGCAACCTCCGGCGTCGTCGCGCTGATGCTGGCGCTGACCTATGCCGGCCGGTTTGCCGCGCTGGAGCGATCCGATCGCGCGAGCCACGATGCGCCCATCAACCTCAACGCGGTCGAGCGGGCGGCCGCGCTCGAGCCCGGGCTCGCGTCGGTGATGCCCGACACCGGCGACCGCGAGCTTGCGGCACGCGAATGGTTCCGCATGCTCGCGAGCTCGCGTGACAGCGGCCAGGTCGTCCCGAATGTCGGCGCGGCCGCGCGGTTGACGGTCGCGGCCGCGGAGATCGATCGGAACCCGCAGCTCGACCTCTTCGCCCGGCGACTCGCCGCGGCTCGCGAGGCGGCGGCCGCGGCGGGCCGGCCGGCGCCCGCGGCGGTGCCGCTCTTCACCGCCGCTGACATCGCCGCGATCAAGCGGGCCTTCGTCGTCCGCACGCGCGCGCAGTTCAGGAACCAGCTGCTGACGTGGGGCTTGCTCTACATCATCGGCTTTCACGCAACCGCATTCCTCTGGCGCCTGCGGCGCGTCGACGGCGATCGCCTGCTGCTGGCGGCCGCGCACCTCATCACCGGGCTCGGCTTTGCCGTCCTCTTGAGCCGGCCCGATCCGCTTCGCGACATCCCGCTGTTCGTCCGCTACTCGCAGGGTGTGATGCTCGGCCTGGGATTGATGTCCGCGTGCTCGCTGGCCGACTTCAGCCGCGCGGCGTTCGTGGAGTTCAGCTACCTGCCGCTGGCGGCGGCGCTGGCGTTGTGCGCGCTGCTCGTCGTCTTCGGATCCGGCCCGGGACGCAGCGGCGCAAAGGTCAATCTCGGGCCGGTGCAGCCGATCGAGGCGATCCGCCTGCTGCTCGCGTTCTTCCTCGCCGGGTATTTCTCGCGGCGATGGGAACTGCTGCGGGGGCTGCGCAGCCGCACGATTCGCCGCGTCCACCTGCCGGCGTGGGTGAACGTGCCGCGGGTGGAGTACGTCCTGCCGGTCGCCGGCGGCACCGCCGCCGCGCTGGCGCTGTTTGCCGTGCAGAAGGATCTGGGACCTGCGCTGCTGCTGTGCTGCGTCTTCCTCGCGATCTATGCGGTCGCGCGCGCCCGCCTGGCCATGCCGCTTGCGGGGTTCGCGCTGCTCATCTCCGGCTTCGCGCTCGGACACCTGCTGCATATCTCGCGCACGCTCTCGGAGCGCGTGCTGATGTGGCAGTCGCCATGGTCGAACTCGGCGGCCGGCGGTGATCAAGTGGCGCAGGCGATGTGGGCGATGGCATCGGGCAGCGCGCTCGGCACCGGCCTCGGGTTGGGCGATTCCCGGTATCTGCCGGCCGGTCATACCGACCTCATCCTCGCGGCGCTCGGCGAGGAGCTGGGCATCGTCGGCCTCGCCGTCGTGGCGGCGGCTTACGCGATCGTCGCCTGGCGCGGCTTGCGCATCGCGCGAACGGCGCGCAGCGACTACGGGCTCTTTCTCGCGGCCGCGCTCACGCTCTTCCTGATCGTCCCGGCGCTGGTGATGGCGGCCGGCGTCGTCGGCGCGGTGCCGCTGACCGGCGTGGTGACGCCGTTTCTGAGCTACGGCGGGTCGGCGATGGCGGCGAACTTCGCGGCGCTCGGCATCCTGTCGTCGATCCGCGCCGACCGGCGCCGCGCGGCCGACTTGCGTGCCTTCGACCTGCCGCTGCGCTGGACGGGCGGTGCGCTGGTCGCGGCGTCGCTCGCGCTCGCCGCCCTGATCTTCGACGTCCAGGTGGTGCACGCCGACGATTACGCAGTGCGGCCGCACCTCGGCGTCCAGGCTGACGGCGGCCGCCGCTACGCCTACAACCCGCGGCTGCTCGACGCGGCGCGCGTGATTCCGCGGGGCACGGTGCTCGATCGCCGCGGCCTGCCGCTCGCCACCGACGACCGCGCGCTGCTCGATCGCGCGCGCCCGGATTTCAAGAAGCTGGGCGTCGCGCTCGACGGCGCGTGCGCGGCGGCGTCGGAACGCTGCTACCCGCTCGGCGGGCGCGCCTTCCACCTGCTTGGCGATGCGACCGGTCGCGTCAACTGGACGGCGCCGAACACGTCCTATGTCGAGCGCGATCTGGAGAGTGCGCTGCGCGGCTTCGACGATCGCGCGTCGGTCGTCTCGACCAGCGATGTCGAGGGGCGGCCGATGTCGACCATCCGCCGCGACTATCGCGAGATCCTGCCGCTCTTGCGCCACCGCTACGACCCCGGGGATGCGGCCGTCGCGGCGCTGCGCCGGCGTCCCCGTGACGTCCGCCTCACGATCGACGCGGCGCTGCAGATCCGCGTCGCCGCGATCGTCGAGGCGCACGCCAGGGCGGCATCGGGCAAGGCGGCGGCGGTGGTGCTCGATCCCGACAGCGGCGCCGTGCTCGCGAGCGTCAGCTATCCGTGGCCGGCCGCGGGCGCAGACGAGGACGAGGTGCGCGATGGCGACCCGCTGCTCGACCGCGCGCGCTACGGGCTCTACCCGCCGGGATCGACCTTCAAGCTGGTCACCGCCGCGGCCGCGCTCGATCGCAGCCTCGATCTCGCGAACGCGAAGTTCACGTGCAGCCCGCTCGCCGACGGCCGGATCGGCGCGAAGCTGACCGGCTGGAGCCGTCCGGTCCGCGACGATCTGCTCGACACGCATGCGCACGGGACGATCGACATGCACGAGGGGCTGGTGCACTCGTGCAACGCCTACTTTGCGCAGCTGGCGTTGAAGCTCGGGCCGCAGCCGCTGGTCGATTGCGCCGCGCGCCTCGGCATCGCGCTGACTCCCTTCGACTCGCTGCGCCCGCCCAGGACGCCGACGCCCGCGCAGACGGTTGCGCGCGTGCGCGAGACGCTGCCGCAAGTGGCCTACGGCCAGGCCGACGTGCGAGCCACGCCGCTGCGGATGGCGCGGCTCGCGGCCGCGATCGCGGCATCGGGGACGCTGCGCGACGCCTACTGGGAACAGCGCAGGCTCCCGGCATCGACACCGTTCCTGTCGCCGGCCGCGGCGCGGATCATTGCCAGCGACATGCGCGACGTCGTCACGTCCGGCACCGGCAGCAGCCTGCGCCATCATCCGGCGCGGATCGCGGGGAAGACGGGGACAGCGGAAGTGGACAACGCGCCGTCGCACGGCTGGTTCGTCGGCTTCGCGCCTTACGGGCCGGCGAAGAAACGGATCGCCTTTGCGATCGTGATCGAGCACGCCGGCTACGGCGGGCGGACCGCGGCGCCGGCCGCCGGCGAGATCGTGACGGCGGCGGCCCTGTCGGGCCTGATCGAATAGGTCGAGATGATGATGGGAATCGAGAACATCCTGGACAAGGCGCGGGCGCTCGAGTCGCGGATCGCGCGCGCGCTCAGCCGCGCCGCTGAAGACGCGTCCGGCCGCGAGCCGCGCGAACCGCTCGAGATCGTGCACGCCATCGTCGAGGCGGTCGAGCGGCAGGTGCAGCCGGGAAGCCGCGGCGCGCGGCTGTTCCCGTTCAACCGCGTCGCCGTGTCGGTGGCGGCGCCGTCGCGCGAGGCGCGCGCCGGCTTCGAGGCGCTGTTCTCGGCAGCGCCGTCATTGCCCGATCGGATCCTCGATCGCCTGCGTGCTGCGGGGTGTGACGTCTCCGACCTGCGGATCGAGGTGGCGTTCGCCGGCCGCGCGGCGCGCCACTGGGAGCATCCACAGTTTCACGTCGGCTTCGATCGCGTCGCGCGTGTCGAAGCTGGGCCGCCGCCGGCCGACGCCGCGCCGGCGCGGATCGAGATCACCGTCGTGCGCGGCGCGGCGGAGCGGCGGAGCTATGCGTTCGCGCTGTCGCGGATCGATCTGGGCCGCGGCGTCGAGGTCCGCGACCACCGGCAGCAGCTGCTGCGGACCAATCACGTCGCCTTCGTCGAAGGCGACGGCATCAACCAGACCATCTCGCGCCGCCACGCCCACATCACCGTCGATCCCTCGTCGGGCGAGCATCGCCTGCACGACGACCGCAGCGCGCAGGGCACCGGCATCCTGCGCGGCGGCCGGACCGTGCCGGTGCCGCCCGGCGCGCGCGGCGTCCGCCTCGCGTCGGGCGACGAGATCGTGCTCGGCGACGCGCGCGTGCGCGTGCGAATTACTGCCGGTTGTACTTGATGCCCGCTTCCTGCGCCTTCTCGATCGCGATCACCATCGCCGGCACGACCGAGACGCCCGGAAGCAGGTTCGCCTTCAGCTCGTCCTGGATCTCCGCCGCCTTGCCCTTGCCGCGGGCCTCGAGCTCGTGGCACCACAGGCCGAAGGCGTTGGCGCAGAGCAGGAACTTGGTGCCCATCTTCTGCAGGTTCTCGATCCCGATCGCCGGGGTCGCATCGACCAGCAGGCGAAGCGTCGGCAGGTCGGCGGCCTTCATCAGCAGGTGCGCGTCCTTGGTCGTCGGCTGATTGAAGACGTTGCGCGTATACGGCGTGCCGGCCGCGTCCTTGAGACCGAGGTAGGCGCCGAGCTGGTACTTCGCCCACATGCTGTCGTTGAAGGCGAGCGGGATGCTCGACTGGGTGCCGACGCTGTAGAAGGTGCCGACCGCGCCGACCTGCCCGGGCGTGGTCTTGTACGCCGCGTTATAGGTGTTGATGTAGTTGAGGATGTGCAGCTGCGGCATCCCGAACTTGTGCTGCGGAAAATCAAAGAGGCAGCGGTGCGTGCCGGGCACTTCCTTGATCCAGTCGTCAGCGCCCGGCTCGGCGGCGGCTGCCGCACGCGCCGGGGCGACCGGCAGGCCTGCGGCCGCGGCGACGCCCATGATTCCGCCCAGAAAACGACGACGGCCATTCATTGTTGAATCCACACGAACCTCCATCCACTCAATGATTTCGCGTTGAGACGCCGCAGCTGTCGCAGGGGGCCCCGTAAGTATAGATGACCGGAGGCGCTGAAAGTGTCGCGGCAGCCGGCCAGGGCCAAACGACCGTGCAGTGCCGGGCACCCGGTGTCGCAGACGGTGTCGGAGACCGTCTCGGAGACGGGGTCGCAGACGGTCTGCGACCCCGGAGGCCAGGTCAGCGCGGGCGGGGCAGGCGCGGGACGGGGACCGGGCCCGCCTCCAGCACCTTGGTCCAGACGCGGCGGCCGACCTTGTCGGCTTCCTTGACGATCGCGTCTTCGTCGACCGTGAGGATCTTGCGGTCGCGCATCACGAACTCGCCGTCGATCATCACCGACTCGATGTCCGACCCCTGGCCGTTGTGAATCCACGCGGAGAGAAAGCGTCCCGCCGGCACGAGGTGGGCCCGCAGCGTGTCGACCACCAGCAGGTCCGCCTTCTTGCCGACTTCGAGCGATCCGATCGTCTTCAGCTGACGCACCGCCTGCGCGCCGCCGAGCGTCGCGTCGGCGAGGATGTCTTCCGGCTGCGGCTGGACGCCGGGGAACGGATCGTCGCGCCGGATCCGCTCGGTCAGGAGCGCCACGCGCATCACCTCGAACAGATCGTTGGTGTTGTTGTCGGTGCCGTTGGCGATCGGACACCCCGCCTTGCGCAGCGCCGGAATCGGCGGGATGACGCCGCGGTTCGCGGCCATCGCCGCCTGGTGCGAGATGATCGTGCCCGACTTCCCGAGCAGCGCGATATCGCCCGCGTCGACATAGCGACAGTGCGCGGCGAAGAGGCGCGGTCCGAGGAAGCCGTGCCGGGCGAGGAACGCCGGCGGCCGCATGCCGTGATGCCGCACCATGAAGTCGACTTCGGCTGTGCTCTGCGAGAGGTGAATCGTGTAGCCGAGGTCGTGCTTCTCGGCGAACGCGCGCACCGCCTGCAGCAGCTCCGGCGACGCGGTTTCGGCGAGCGCCGCGGCGGGGAAGACGCTGATCCGCCCCTGGTTCGCGCCGTGCCACTTGCCGAACAGCTCGTCGATGCGCTGCATGCCTTCGTCGCGCAGCTTCGCCGAGAACCGCGGCTTCTCGCTCTTCGCCAGCCCCTCGGGCGACATCGGCCCGGCGACGTTCTCGCTGTCGCGGATGGATTCGGCGAACACCCAGCGCAGCCCGGTCTTCGCCAGCGCCGCGGCGGCGCGGCTGATGCCGCCGCTGTTCTCGACCATCGTCGTCGTGCCGGTGCGGATCGCCTCGAGCGCGCCGACGGTGGACATCAGCGCCGCTTCCTCGCCTTGCAGCAGGCTCGCCGGCCGGACCGCGAGCCGCACCGAGTTCGGGAAGCCGAAATCTTCGTTGAAGCCGCGCTCGAGCGTCGCCGCGAGATGGGCGTGGCAGTTGACCAGGCCGGGCACGAGCGCCTTGCCGCGTCCGTCGTAGACCTGCGCGTTGGG
>Ga0070695_100000438_pt1 | contig 21655 bp, 19 predicted proteins | sample KBSK1252metaG_FD_65471 | JGI IMG/M metagenome (GOLD analysis project Ga0070695, IMG submission 65471) | Corn, switchgrass and miscanthus rhizosphere microbial communities from Kellogg Biological Station, Michigan, USA - KBS K1-25-2 metaG | ecosystem: Host-associated > Plants > Roots >...
GCGGCTTGTGCGCGTTGGGGTGGGAGGGAGCGGAGCGGGGCGCCAGGGGTCCCCGCGAGCGACCGAGCCGGGGTGTGGGCCCCACGCGCGGCTGCCGCGCATGGGACCCGGTGTGGGGCGGAGCCCCACCTAAGTAAGAAAAGGATTGGTCCGCCGTTCCTCGCCGATCGTCGTCGCCGGTCCGTGGCCCGGATAGACTCTCGCTTCGTCTCCGAATCCGAACAGCACGTTCAGAATCGATCCAATCAGCGTCTTGTAGTCGCCGCCGGGCAGGTCGGTGCGTCCGATCGAGCCCGCAAACAGCGTGTCGCCGACGAAGAGATCCTGGCCCGTCTCGCCCTGCTTCCCGACCTGCAGGCAGACGCCGCCCGGACAATGACCCGGCGTGTGATGCGGCCTGACTTCGTAGTTCCCGAACGGAATCACTTGTCCCTTCGTGTAGAAGGCGTCGACAGGCGGCTGCGGCTCGACTTGTAAGCCGAACATCGCGCCCGATTCGACCGCTCGCTCGTACAGAAACAAATCGTCGCGGTGCAGATGGATCGGCACGCTCAACGCGCGCTTCGCGGCGGCGACGCCGGTGACGTGGTCGACGTGCGCGTGGGTGAGCAGGATGTGTCGAATCGACAGCTTGTGCTGCTCGGCGGCCGTCAGAAGACTCTGCACTTCGTCGCCCGGATCGATGAGGACCGCTTCACGAGTCTGCTCGCAACCGAGCACGAAGCCGTTCTTGAAGAAGGGTCCGACCGCTCGTGTCTCCATTATCATGGTCAGCGATGATCTTAGCTGTTCTCGACGATCTGATGTTCACGTCCAAAATCAAAACGACGGCCGGGCAGCTCGGCGCCGCGGTGACGTTCGCGCGATCGGCCGAGGCCGCGCTCGCCGAGATGCGCAAGTCGCCGCCGTCGCTGGTGATTTTCGATTTGAACAACGCGCGAACGACTCCGCTCGCGATCGTCGCGTCGATGAAGCAGGATCCGCAGCTCGCGTCGGTGCCGACGGTCGGCTTCGTATCGCACGTGGACAGCGCCACCATCGCGGCGGCACGAGAGGCGGGCGTCGCCGAGGTGCTCGCGCGGTCGGCGTTTACGATGCAACTGCCGGAGATTCTTTCGAGACAGCGTTGATGGTGCTCGCCGACGTCTTTGCCGCGCGCAAACGGATTTCGCCATTTGTCCGGCGGACGCCGCTCGTCGAGTCGGCATGGCTGTCGGATCTCGCCGGCGGCCGCGTGTCGCTGAAGCTCGAATCGCTCCAGCGCTCGAGTTCGTTCAAGTCGCGCGGCGCGTTCAACGCGGTCCTCGCGCGGCTGCAGCGCGGCGAAATCACTGAGCGCTCGACGATCGTCACGGCCTCCGCCGGCAACCACGGACGCGCGCTGGCGGCAGCCGCCGAAGCCTTTCGGCTGCCGCTGGTCGTCTTCACGCCTGCCGACGCGCCGCAGACGAAGCTGTCGGCGATCCGCCGCCACGGCGCGGAGCTGCGCGCCGACGGGCGTGACTACGATGACGCCGAACGGCTCGCGAAAGCCTACGCGCGCGAGACCGGCGCGCCGTTCATCTCGCCGTACAACGACGTCGATGTCGTCGCCGGCGCCGCGACGATCGGGCTGGAGATCCTCGAAGATGCGCCGGACACCGACACGTTCGTCGTGGCCATCGGCGGCGGCGGGCTGATCAGCGGCGTGGCGGGCGCCGTGAAAGCGATCGACCGCGAGACGCGCGTGATCGGCGTCGAGCTCGACGTGTCGCACGTCTTCCAAACGAGCCTGCAGGCCGGGAAGCTCGTCGAGATCGTCCCCGGACCCTCCATTGCCGAGGGCCTCGGCGGCAACGCGGATCCCGACACGATCACGTTTGCGATGATCCAGCACGACGTCGACCGGATTGTCACCGTGAGCGAAGAAGATATTCAGACGGCGGTCGTCGGCCTCGTCGAGTCGGAGCACCTCGTCGTCGAGACCTCGGGCGCAGCCGGCGCCGCGGCCTTGATCGGACGCCGCGTTGACGTGCGAGATCGACGCGTCGCGGTCATCGTGACCGGCGCGAACATCGATCGCAGCCGGCTCACGGCGTTGTTGAGCGCGCCGGCAGTGTTGGCAGCAGCCCGGGCAGCTGACGCTTGAACGCGTCGCGCGCGGCTGACAGGCGCTGCATCGCCGCCACCACGCGCGCATCGCCGGACACCTGATTCCACGGATACCAGGTCCGGCGTTGATCGAACGCGACCAGGTCGCCGCTGATCGAGGCGTCGTCCATCGGAACCGCCTCGGTCCGCGCCGCGAGACGATCGATGTGCGCGGCGGTCCGGGCCGCATCGCCGAGCACGGCGGCGGCCACGACGCCGCAGCGCAACTGCGATCCCGTCGGATCGGCCGAATCCTCGTTGATTCCCGCGGCGGCCGCCGCGCGCGCGCCGCGGCGCCGCGTCAGTCCCGCCGCCAGCGCCCGGGCCTCGCAGAAATCGGGCGCCCGTTTCAGGATCGAATTGAGCAGCTGTCCAGCGGCATCGTGCCGGCCGGTCTGGACGAGCGCGCGCGCGTACCGGACCCACGGCTGCACGTACGCGTTCGCATCGAGACGTTCATCACCGAGCGCCGCGGCGGGATCGGCGCCGCCCTGAATGACATCCGCCTCGGCCAGCGTCACCCGGCCTCCAACCGGATCCCGCGTCATGGCGCGCGCCTCCTGACGGGCTTCCTCGCGGCGCCCGAGGAGCAGCAGCGCCTGCACGATGTCGCCGCGGCTGGCATCGAACCGGCGATCGAGATCCAGCGACGCGCGATAAAACGCGATCGCGCGCTCGGGATCGAGCTCCTTGATGAAATCGCCGATGACGTGATAGCCCTGCGCGTCCGACGGATCGAGCGCGATCGCCGCACGGGTGTGCTCCAGCGATTCCCTGATGGTGTTCGCGACGAGCGCCTCGGCCTGGTGCGCCTGCGCGAGATCGGGATCGATGTTGAACGCGTTGTCGATCTCCGCGCGTGCGCGGGCACGCGCGGCTTCGTCGCCCATGCGGCCGGCAAACGTGGCCTGCAGCATGAGCGCCGCGGCGAGACCGGCATGCGCTTCGGCGATGCCGGGATCGGCCGCGATGGACTGCTGAAACAGCTCGATCGCTTCCGCCGGCCGCCGGCTCGCCGCCCGCTCGCGGCCCTGCAGGTAGAGATCGTACGCGCGCTGGTCGACGACGCGCGACGCGGTGCGCGCCAGCGCCGCGTTCGGCACGAGCGTTCCCCGCAGCCGCGTGGCGACATCGGTCGCGATTTCGGCCTGCACCGCAAAAATGTCCTTGAGCTCGCGCGTGTACTGCGCCGACCAGAGTTGCGCGCCGTCCGCAGGATCGACGAGTGCCACGGTGACGCGCACGTCGTTGTCGGCGGGTTGAACGGTTCCCGTCAAGACAACGGCCGCGCCAATTTCACGCGCGACCGTGCGCGGATCCTGACCCCGGTACTCGCGCGTCGACGATCGGCCGATCACGCGCAGGCCGGGCGTCTGGCCGAGCCGCGTGATCACGTCGTCAGTCAGGCCGTTGGCGAAGTAGACCCGCGACGCGTCGGGGCCGTTCAGCTCGAATGGCATCACCGCCAGCACGGGAGGCGGCGTCGCCGCCATCGTCCGCCGCCACACGCGCCGCAGCTCGTCGCGCGCGAACCATGCGGCGGCGCCGAGCGCGGCGAGCAGCAGGATCAGCAGAATCCAGCCGGCGTACGATTTGCGCGGACCGCGGACGCCTGGAACGGCCGACGGCTCGCTCTCGCTGATTTCAGCCCGGACGTCGAGGATTGCGGCCAGCGATCGAAGCTCCGCCGCGAGCGTCGCCGCCGATTCGTATCGTTGATCGAGACTCTTCGCGAGCGCCTTCGAGACGATCGGATCCAGCTCGCGCGGCAGCGTCGGATTCAACACGGAGGGCAACGGCGCAGGCGCCTGAACGATCTGCAGCGCGACGGCCGTCGGCGTGGTGCCGGTGAACGGCAGCTTGCCGGTCAGCATCTCGAACAGCACGACGCCGAGCGAGAAGATGTCGGTGCGGTGATCGACGCGTTCGCCGAGCGCCTGCTCCGGCGACATGTACGCCACGGTGCCCAGAGTCGTGCCCGCGCCGGTCTTCAGCGTCGTCGCGGCCTCGGCGGCGTGCTCGCGCTCGGCTCCGCCGGCGGTCCACGTGGCGAGCCCGAAATCGAGAACCTTCGCGTGGCCTTTCGGTGTGACGAGGATGTTCGTCGCCTTGATGTCGCGGTGGACGATCCCCTCGGCGTGCGCGTCGGCGAGCGCGTCGGCAATCTGCACGCCGAGGCCGATCGCGATCCGCGGATTCATCGGCCGGCCCGCGATGGTCGCGTGCAGCGTCTCGCCGGGGACGTACTCGAAGGCGAGAAAGAGATGACCCTGGTCCTCGCCGATTTCGTAGAGCGCGGCGATGTTGGGGTGCGAGAGCGCGGCGGTGGCGCGCGCCTCGCGTACGAAGCGCTCGCGGCGCTCGGGATCGTCCGCGACCGCGGCCGGCAGCACTTTGACGGCGACGGTGCGGCCGAGCCGCGTATCGCGGGCGCGGTACACCTCGCCCATCCCGCCGGCGCCGATGCGGTCGAGGATCTTGTAGTGCGCGAGCGAGTCGAACATGACGTTGGCGCGCGGGGCCCCGAGGCACCCCAACGCGGCTGCCGCGTTGGGGACGCCGCCGCCCCCGCTCGCGGTCGACGATTATAATCGTCGTCTGAACATCTACCTTTCCCTGCTCCGCCGGAATCGCAACTTCAGACTGCTCTTCTTCGGCCAGGCGATTTCGCAGCTCGGCGACTGGTTCAACGCGGTGGCGGTTTACGCGCTGCTGCTCGAGCTGACGGGATCCGCGACGGCCGTCGCGTGGATGATGATCGTGCAGTTCCTGCCGATCGCCGTCGTCGGTCCGGTGGCCGGCGTCGTCGTCGATCGCGTGAATCGCCGGCGGCTCATGATTGCCGCCGACCTCGTGCGCGGCGTGCTGATTCTCGGGCTGCTCGTGGTGCGGCGGCCCGATCAGGTGTGGATCGCGTATGTGGTGATGGCGCTGACCGTGAGCGCGTCGGGATTCTTCGAGCCGGCGCGGACGGCGACGATTCCAAACATCACGACGGACGCGGAGCTGCTGCCGGCCAACGCGCTGTCGGCCGCGACGTGGTCGGCGATGCTCGCGGTCGGCGCGTCGGTCGGCGGCCTGATCACCGCGCTCGCCGGCCGCGACATCGCGTTCACGATCAACGCGGCGTCGTTCTTCGTCTCGGCGTACTTCATCGGCCGCACGCAGTACGACGCGACGCCGCCCGCCGGCGAGCGTCGCCCGGGCCTCGCGGCATTGACGGGCATGACCGATCTCGTCGAAGGCCTCCGCTACATCCGCCGCGAGCCGCAGGTCGCGGCGCTGATTTGTGTGAAGGCCGGCTGGGGTTTGGCGGGCGGCGTGCTCCTGCTGCTGACCATCTTCGGCCAGCGCGTGTTTCCCGTCGGCGGCGGCGCGGCGGCGGGCATCGGCATCCTGTACGGCGCGCGCGGCCTCGGCGCCGGCCTCGGTCCCATCACGCTCCGCTGGATTCTCGGCCAGGAGACGCGGGCCCTGCGGCACACGATCGGACCCGCGTTCTTCATGGTCGGCGTGTTCTACATCGCGCTCGCCGCCGCACCGTCTCTCGCCGTCGCGGCCCTCTGCGTGCTGTGCGCGCACTTCGGCGGCTCGATTCTGTGGGTGTTCAGCACCGTGTTGTTGCAGCTCGAAGTCCCCGATCGCTTCCGCGGCCGCGTGTTCGCCGCGGAGCTCGCGCTCGTCACGCTGGTGACGTCGGCCTCGAGCTACTGGACCGGCTACGAGCTGGACCATGTCGGCCGCTCGCCGCGGACGCTGTCGTTCGCGCTCGGCGTGATGTTCTGCGTGCCCGGCACGCTGTGGCTGGCGTTCCAACCGCGCTGGCACGATCGCGAACCCGCGCGGGTCCCGCAGCCGACGCCGCCGCCCGAGGAGGAAATCCTCGAGGGTCGGGTTGGTTAGGCCCTGGAGCGCAGGCCTTCAGGCCTGCCTCGAGCGCATTTCTTCCATCGCGCTCTGCACCAGCTGCTTCGCATCGTCGAGCTGTTCGAGTATCAGCGCGATGTCCATTTTCGGCTGACCGGGAAAACGCTCGCTCCGGCAGTAGACGCCGTGCTGTCCGACGAGCGCGAGCGAATCGGTGAGCAGATCGAGCGCGACGGCGAGGCGACCGCGCGCGGGCCCCATCATCGTCTCGTGACGTTCGAGCGAGTCGTGATGCTTTTCGAACGGCGAGCTCATTTTCGTGGCGGCTTGGATGGACGCAGCTCGACGCGGCTGGCGAGGCCGCGGGAGTCGAGGCGCAGCAGATCGAGCACGATTTCGGCGACGTCGTCGGGCGACGCTTTCCAGTCCGCGCCTTTCTGTTCGTCGCCGCCCGAAAAGCCGGTCGCGACCGATCCCGGCGCCACGTAGCTGACGCGGATGTTGTCGTAGCGGACCTCCTGCATCAGCGCTTCGCTGAACAGGTTCAGTCCCGCCTTCGACGCGCAGTACGCGGCCGCCTGCGGGAACGCATTGGTTCCGGCGAGGCTGCTGATGTTGACGATGTAGCCGCCCCCGCGCTTCTTCAGGTGCGGAAGCGCCGCATGACACGCGTGATAGACGCCGGTCAGGTTCGTCTCGATCACTTCGGACCACTGCTCCGGCGTCATCGTCGCGACGTCGGTAAAGATTCCGACGCCGGCGTTGTTGACGAGGATGTCGAGCCCGCCGAATCGCGACACGGTCGCGTCGACGGCGCGCACGACGTCGTCGTGCCTGCGGACGTCGGCTTGAAGCGTCTCGACCTTTCCAGGACCCGCCGCTTCGATTTTCGAGCGCGCGGCGGAGAGATGCGCCGCGCTGCGCCCGGTCACCGCGACATGAACGCCATGATGCACGAGCGCACGCGCGATCGCGAGTCCGATGCCGCGCGATCCACCCGTGACGATTCCGACTTTCCCGGTCAACGATTGCATGCCATTACAATATCGCAGCGATGCAACGCGTGGCGATCGTCGGCGCGGGCGAGATCGGAGGTGCGGTCGCGCACCTGCTCGCGCGGCGTGATGTCGTGCGCGCGATCACGGTAATCGACGAGACGGGCCGCGTCGCGGCGGGCAAGGCGCTCGACATCGCGCAGGCGGCGCCCGTCGAAGGCTTTGCCACGCAACTCACGGGATCGACCGATCTGTCGATGGCCGCCGGCGCCGACGTCATCGTGGTCGCGGAGCGCGTCACCGGCGGCGAATGGTCGGGCGAAGACGCGCTGATGCTCCTGAAGCGCCTGACCGAGACCGCATCGCGCGCCGTCATCGTGTGCGCCGGCGCATCGGCGCGCGAGCTCGTCGATCGGGGCGTGCGCGAGCTGAAGATCTCGCGCGAGCGTCTGTTCGGCTCCGCGCCCGAAGCGCTGGCTGGCGGCGCGCGCGCCCTGGTGGCGCTTGCGGTCAACGGATCGCCGCGCGACATTGCGCTCAGCGTCCTCGGCGTGCCGCCGGCGCGCACCGTGATTCCGTGGGAAGACGCGACGGCCGCCGGCTTCGCGCTCACGCGTCGGGTCGACGAACCGACGCGGCGCCGGCTGAGCGCGAAAATCCAGGCGCTCTGGCCGCCCGGTCCGCACGCGCTCGCCGCCGCCGCCGTCAAGACGATCGAATCGATCGGCGGACGGCAGCTTCAAATCGTCAGCTGTTTCGTCGCGCCCGACAGCGCCGGGACAGAACGCACGCGGACCGCGGCGCTCCCGGTTCGGCTCGGCCGTGCGGGCATCGTGGAAGTCGTGCTGCCGTCGCTGACCGTCGTCGAGCGAGTGCAGCTCGACAACGCGATGATGCTGTAGATTTGACGGCGTGTTCGACGTCTGGCAGGACATTCGGTACGCCGGACGGCGCCTTGCGGCGCATCCGGGACACACCATCGCGATGCTGGCGACGCTGGCGCTCGCCATCGGCGTCACGACGGCGGTGTTCACGGTTGTCGACGAAACGCTTCTGAGGCCAGCCCCGTTTGCGTTCGCGGACCGGCTCGTCGACGTGCTCGACAGGAATCGGGTAACCGGCTCCGGTGGCAGCAGCCTGACTGCCGAAAAAATCGCCGGCTGGCAGACATCGCCGATCTTCGAACGGTTCGAGGGGTACTCACCGCGTCAGTTCGACATTGTCGGTGACGGCACGCCCGAACGCATCTTTGGTCTCCTGGTCACAACCGGTCTCTTCCCGATGCTCGGCGCGCAACCGATGTTGGGGCGGGGTTTCGCGACAGACGAAGGGCGGCCGGGATCGGCGCGCGTGGCCCTTATCGGTGCGGGACTCTGGACGCGCCGATTCGGCGGCGGCGCCGATGTTCTCGGGCGCACTCTCGTACTCAACGACGTTCGCTACACGATCATCGGCGTGATGCCGCGGCGTTTTTGCCTGCTGGGCGGAGCCACGGGGACCGATGCGGTGTGGCTGCCGGTCGACATCACTCGGCCTGGACCTGACGCGAACGCTCGCTTCTTCGGTCTTGGACGGCTGGCCGCCGGCGTCGCGATCGATTCGATTCAGGATCGTGCGAACGTTCTTGCGGACCACTATCAGAAAGTGCGCCCGCTCGACAACACGTGGGGCCTCTCAATCAGGCCAAAAGGCGTGGCCTTTGTGGGTGCGAGTACCAGGACCGTCCTGCTGCTCCTGCTCGGCGCGGTGGGGTTCGTGCTGCTCATCGCCTGCGCGAACGTCGCGAATCTGATTCTGTCCCGCGCGGCCGCCCGCGAGCGTGAGACGGCGATTCGATCGGCGCTCGGTGCGAGCCGCGCACGGTTGATCCAGGCGGTGCTGGTCGAGAGCGTCATCACCGCGCTCATCGCCGGGGCGCTCGGCGTCGTCATCGCCGGCTGGGGCGTCTCGGCAGCGATCGCGATGGCGCCAGTCAACCTCGCCACGCGCGCCACCACGACGATCGAGATCGACGGCCGTATTCTCGCGGCCTCTTTTCTGCTGACGCTGGCGGCGGGAATCCTCGTCGGGATCGTGCCCGCCCTGCGCGGGTCGCGACCGCGACTGGAACAGGCGCTGCGCGCGTCGGGCCGGAACGTGTTCGCGCGCCGTCCGTTTTCTCCGTATTCAATGTCCGGCGCGCTCGTGGTGATCGAGGTGTCGCTCGCGCTCGTCCTGCTCGTAGGCGCCGCGCTGCTGATGAGGACGTTTGCCAACCTGCATGCGATCGATCCCGGATTCGACATGCACGGGCTCGTCGCCATGCGCGTCGCGCTGCCGCCGGCGCGCTATCCGACTGATGCAGCGCGCGGCGCGTTCGCGAACGACGTGGCGCGGCGGCTCGCCGGCTTGCCGGGTGTGTCCGACGCGACGCTCGCGTCCGACGTGCCGCCACCCGGTGTCGGCTGGTTTTCGTCCGGCCTCGAAAGCGAGCATGGCGTCGCCGACGAGAACTGGGAAGTCGCGGGCAACGCCGTCGCCCCGAATTTCTTTCGCACCCTGCGAATTCCGCTGAAGAGCGGCCGCACGTTTTCGGCTCAGGATTCCGACGCCGCGATCGTCGTCAGTCAGTCCGTCGCGGATCGGTTCTGGCCAGGCGCATCGGCCGTGGGCCGCCGCCTCAGGCTCGGGTCGAATCAGCCGTGGGCGACGGTCGTCGGCGTGGCCGGCGACGTCGAAATGTGGATGGGCGACACACGGTTGTCGCGACAGATGTACACGGCGCTCTATCCAGCGCGGGCGACGTCCATACCGCGGCCGGGCCTGTTTCGTTCGTTCACGGTGACGATGCGGACCACCGAGGTCAAAGCGACCGCGTCAGCCGTGAAGGCGCAGATTTGGCAGATCGATCCGAACCTGCCGCTCGACACCCCGACGATTCTCGACGATCAATGGAACAACGTCTTCGGACGGCAGCGCTTCACACTGCAGCTGATGGGCGTGTTCGCGCTCGTCGCTCTGACGCTCGCCGCGGCCGGCATCTTCGCGGTGCTGTCGCAGCTCGTGAATCAGCGGACGCGGGAAATCGGCGTCCGTGTCGCGCTCGGCGCCTCGCCGCGAGACGTGTTCCAGCTGATCGTGTCGCGCGGAATGCTGTTGACGCTCGCCGGCCTGGCGTTCGGCCTCGCCGGTGCGCTGGGACTGTCGCGTGTGTTGAGAAGCCTGCTGTTCGAAGTCAGCCCGTACGATCCGGTGAGCTTCGCATCGGGCGCGTTGCTGTTGATGGGCGTCGCCCTGCTGGCGTGCTGGCTGCCGACGCGCCGCGCGATGGCGGTCGAGCCCGCCATCGCCTTGCGTGTGGATTAGGTTCCGTACGCCGGTCTGTGGAGCGTGAGGCCGCCGGCGAAGTCGGCGAGCTGCTTCCGGAGAATCAGCCGGCCGCGGTGCAGCCGCGACTTCAACGTCTGATCCTTCACCTTCAGCATCGCGCTCGCTTCCTCGGTCGACATGCCGTGCAGATCGCGCAGTACGACCGGCGCGCGGTAGATCGCGGGCAGCGCGAGAATCGCGCGCAGCACGCGGCGGCGCAACTGCGTCCGCAGCACGCGCTCGTCGGCCATGTCGCTCCAGTCCGCCAGTTCCGGACGGACGTTCGCGGTCTGCTGCTCGCCGTCGACTTCGGCCTGCCGCGCTTCGTCCTGCGCCCGCTGATGGCGCGCGGTCCGCAGCCGCGACATCGCCGCGTTGAACGTGATGCGGTAGATCCACGACGACAGCGCCGCGTCGCCGCGGAATGCGTCCACCTTGCGGTAGACCTTCATCAGGACGTCCTGCGTCACCTCTTCCGCATCCTCTTTGTTGCGGAGATAACGGAAGGCGAGCTGATAGATCTTGGTCCCGTAGGTGTCCGCCAGCTCGGCGATAGCTCCCTCGTCACGTGCCTGTAAACGTTTTAATAAGTCCTGTTCCCTGAGGTCTCGCATGATGAGATGTCCCTCGATGGGGACGTAAACCCCGAGGGTTCGGCGATTATTCCGGTTGGGGCTAAACTCTTTTGATCTCGGCAGTTAAACGCTGGTGGGCTGCGCGATCTTCCGATCGAAGACGGCCGAGAACGCGGCCGTGATGCGCTCTTCGACCTCGCCCCGGTCGACGGGCCGGCCGAGCAGCCGGACGAGCGAAGTGACGCCCCGGTCGGGAATACCGCACGGAACGATCAGGTCGAAATAGTCCAGGTTCGTCGACACGTTGAATGCGAAGCCGTGGCTGGTGATCCAGCGCGAGATACGGACGCCGATGGCCGCCAGCTTGTCCCGGCCGACCCAGACACCCGTCAATCCATCGACCCGGCCGGCCTCGACGCCGTAGCTCGCGGCGGTCCGAATGAGCACGTCCTCGAGATCGCGGACGTAGCGATGCACGTCGCAGCGATCCGGTTTCAGGTCGACGATCGGATAGCCGACGATCTGACCGGGCCCGTGATAGGTGATGTCGCCGCCGCGCCCCGTTTCGTGCACGTCGATGCCGCGCGCGGCCAGCGCCTCGCCGGTGGCGAGAATGTGCGATCGGCCCCCATCGCCGCGAACGCCGAGCGTCAGCACGTGTGGATGCTCGACCAGAAGAAGCACGTCGTCGATCGTGTTCGCGCGACGCTCCTCGACGAGCGCGCGCTGCATCGCGAGCGCCTCGGCGTACGGAACGGGTCCGAGGCGCCGGATTTCTAGACGACGTTCGGATCCCATGTTTCCAGCGTCTTCTTGACGTGCGACATGAACTCGTCGGCGACCGCGCCGTCGATGATTCGATGGTCGTAGCCAATCGACAGATAGGCCATCGGCCGGATCGCAATCGCATCCTCGATGACGACGGGGCGCTTCTCGACGTTGCCGACGCCGACAATCGCGACCTGCGGCTGGTTGATGATCGGCATTCCGAAGAGCGCGCCGAAGACGCCGGGATTCGTGATGGTGAACGTGCCGCCCTGAACGTCCTCGGGCTTCAACTGTTTCGCGCGCGCGCGATTCGCGAGGTCGGCGATCGCCCGGCTCAAACCAAGCAGGTTCTTCTCGTCCGCGTGCTTGATCACCGGGACGATGAGACCCCAGTCGAGCGCGACCGCAATGCCGACGTTGATTTCCTTGTGATAGACGATCGTGTCGCCGTCGACCGAGGCGTTGACGACGGGCACCGCGCGCAGCGCGTCGATCGCCGCTTTGACGATGAACGACAGATAGGTGAGCTTCGTGCCCGCGCGTTCGAACTCCGCTTTGTGCCGCTCGCGCGCCTGCGCGACGCGCGAGAAGTTGACCTCGAACACGGAATGCACGTGCGCCGACGTACGGCGGCTCTGGATCATGTGCTCGGCGATGCGCTTCCGCATCGGCGACATCTTTTCCACGCGATCGAATTCGCCCGGCTTGAACGCCGGCGCCGACGGCACGAGTGAGGGCCTCGCGATCGGCCTCTGTTGCTCCCCTTCCCGCCCTCCCTGCCTTTCCCGCCCCTCCTGCCCGAGGTATCCGAGAATGTCGTCCTTCGTGACGCGTCCCGCGATCCCCGTGCCCTGCAGTTGCGAGATATCGACGTTGTGCTCCTTCGCGATCTTGCGAACGAGCGGAGACGAACGCTGCCTGATCAACTCCTCGGTCGACGCGCTCGCAGTGCGGGCCGGCTGCGCGGGCGCGGCTTTTGGAGCCGGCGGAGGCGATGGCGGCTCCGGAGCGGGCCTGGCCGCTGCGGCGGCCGGCGACCCATCCGCCTGGGGCGATGGCTTGGGCGTCTCCACGGGTTTCGCAGCGGGCGCGGCCGGCGTCGCCGGTGGTTCCGCTTGTGTCCGTGCCGGCGCCGCTGTCGCCTCGCCGGATGCCTTGCCCGCCGAAGCGGTCGCCGCCGTGGCGCCCGCGGAGGCGGGGCCGATCACAGCCACGACGCTGTTGACCGGAACGGTCTCGCCTTCCTTGACGCGGATCTCGGATACGACGCCGGCGGCGGGCGACGGAATTTCGGCGTCGACCTTGTCGGTCGAGATCTCGAACAACGGTTCGTCGCGATCGACCTTGTCGCCGACTTTCTTGATCCAGCGGACGATCGTCCCCTCGGCGATCGACTCGCCCATCTGCGGCATCACGACATCAGTAGCCATAAATCCGCAATCTGCAATCAATCTGCAATTTGCAATCTGCAATCTGCAATCTGCAATCTGCAATCTGCAATTACAAGTGGATGGCCCCGCCATGCGACGCATGCGCGGCCTCTCCAACCGCTTCCGCCATCGTCGGGTGCGCGTGAATCGTGCGAATCAACTCTTCCACGGTCGCTTCGAGCCGCAGCGCCACCGTCGCTTCCGCCACGAGCTCGGTCGAGCGCATCCCGATCATGTGCACGCCGAGGAGCTCGTCGTATTTCTTCTCCGACACGATCTTCACGAAGCCGTCGGTTTCTCCGGCCATCTTCGCGCGGCCGAGCACGCCGAACGGAAAGGTGCCGATGCGAACGTCATAGCCGCGTGCGTTGGCCTCGCGCTCGGTGAGTCCCACGCTTCCGATCTCGGGATCGCAATACGTGCAGCCCGGCACGTGATCGTAGTTGAGCGGCCGCGCCTCCTGCCCCGCGATGCGCTCCGCTGCGACGATGCCTTCCGCCGACGAGACGTGCGCGAGCTGCGGGTGGCCCTGGGATGAAAGTCCGCCGAGTGTGATGACGTCGCCGATGGCCGAGATGCCCTGGACATTTGTTCTGTACTGCGCGTCGACCTTGATGTAGCCCTTCTCCATCTGCAGCCCGACGCCTTCGGCGTTGAGACCGGTCGTCACCGGCCCGCGGCCGGTCGCGACGAGCAGATAGTCGGTGTGCAGCGTCTTGGTACTGCCGTCGGCGAGTTGCACGTCGAGGTCCACGCCGTCCGCGGTCGCACGCGCGCCGGTGGCTTTCGCGCCCGTGTGACTGGTGATGCCCTGCTTGCGAAATGACTTTTCGAGCTCGGCCGACACCGCGTCGTCTTCGACCGGCACGAGGCGCGGCAGCAGCTCGAGGATCGTCACGTCGCTGCCGAAGCGGCGGAAGATCGACGCGAACTCGACGCCGACCGCGCCGCTGCCCAGGATCGCGAGGCTCTGCGGCACTTCGCGCAGGTGAATCGCCTCGTCGCTCGTGATGATTCGCTTGCGATCGATCTCGATGCCCGGCACGCTGCGCGGCGCCGATCCCGTCGCGACGATGATCTCCTTGCGCGCGCGGAGCATCTGCTTTTCGCCTTCAAACACGTCGACGCCGCCGTTGCCGGTGAGCCGCGCCGTCCCTTTGATCCAATCGATCTTGTTCTTCTTGAAGAGAAACTCGACGCCCTTCGTCAGGCCGTTGACGATGCGGTCCTTCCTCGTGTGGACCTGGTTCATGTCAATCCCGACTGCGCCAGCCGCCTGCCCTGAGCCTGTCGAAGGGATGGAGACGCCCCACTCCTTCGCGTGCTGGACGATCTTCAGCGCGTGCGCGTGCTCGAGCAGCGCCTTGGTCGGAATGCAGCCCCACAGGAGGCACGTGCCGCCGAGCGCTTTCTGTTTTTCGACGACGGCGGTCTTCAAACCGAGCTGCGCGGCGCGGATCGCGGCGACGTAGCCGCCCGTGCCCGCGCCGATGACGATCACGTCGTAGTCTCGAGTCATGTCGGGATTCGGGATTCGGAAGTCGGGAATCTGGCGTCGGGACTGACGATTCGGGCGTCGGTCGCCATCGCTATCGCTTCAGCGATGAGAGAGGGACGAAGGCGGTCGCGCCGGTGAGCCGCGAGACTTCTTCTGCCGGAACGCCTGGCGCGGACACCTCGGGATCCAGCCGGTTGACGCGCGCACGCAGTTGCCCGTGCTCGTACCGCAGTTCCCAGTAGGATTCCGACAACCGTTCGAGGCGTTTGGCCAGACGGCGCGCTTTGACGAGCGCCGCCACAGCCAGAAGAACGGCGGCGCCGGTGAGCAGCCACTGAAAGGTCAACAAAACTCGTACCTTACCGAACGGCTTGCAACAGTGTCAACCGCCTGACACAATACCGCGATTTCTGGCGGCATGACCCAAAAGCTGAAGACGGTCCTCATCGTCGACGACGACGAAGGGATGCGGGACACGCTGACGGCGATTCTGAAGCGTGAGTACCGCGTGTTGCGCGTCTCGAGCGGCGAAGCGGCTCTTCCCATTCTCAACCGCGAGGACGTCGACCTCATCCTGCTCGACGTCCGGCTGCCGGGCATCAGCGGCTTCGAGGTCCTCCGCATCGTCAAGGAGAACTACAGCCTGATCGAAGTCGTGATGATCTCGGCGATCAACGAGATCGAAACGGCCGTGCAGGCGATGAAGCACGGCGCCTACCACTACATCACGAAGGATTTCGACTACGACCAGCTGCGATCGCTCGTGCGCAATGCGAGCGAGCGTCAGGATCTGAATCGGCAGGTGCTGACGCTGTCGGCGCAGGTCGCCGATCAGACCGAGCGCGAGTTCATCGTCGGGCCGAGCAAGATGACGCGCGACATCATCGATCTCGTCCACAAAGTCGCGAAGCTGTCGGCGACGGTGCTGATCCTCGGCGAGAGCGGAACGGGCAAGGAGCTGCTCGCGCGGCTGATCCATCGCGAGTCCGGCGATGCGGAAGCGCCGTTCATCGCCGTGAACCTCGCCGCGATTCCGCGCGAGCTCGCCGAAAGCGCGTTGTTCGGCCACGAGCGCGGCGCGTTCACCGGCGCGCACCGCCAGCAGCTCGGGAAGTTCGAGCTCGCGTCGAACGGCACGCTGTTCCTCGACGAGATCGGCGATCTGCGGCTCGACCTGCAGGCGAAGCTGCTGCGCGCGATTCAGGAAGGCGAGATCGAGCGCGTGGGCGGCAGCAAGCCGATCAAGACCGAGTTCCGCCTGATCGCCGCGACCAACGTCGACCTCGAGAAAGCGGTGAAGGAAGGGCGCTTCCGCGAGGATCTCTTCTATCGAATCAACGTCATCCCGATCAAGCTGCCGCCGCTGCGCGAGCGCACCGAAGACGTGCCGCAGCTCGCCGATTTCTTCCTGAAGCGCTACAACACGCGCTTCCGGAAAAAGATCCAGGGCATCACCGATTCGACGATGACGGTGTTGAAGAAGTACTGGTGGCCGGGGAACATCCGCGAGCTCGAAAATCTGATCGAGCGCCTCGTGGCGGTCAGCGACAAGGACTTCATCTCCGAGGAAGACTTACCTCTCGAATTTCACTTTGCGCAGCTCGAGCCGCAGGGCACGCGAACCGACAGTCTTTTCGAAGACGCCACGAATACGTTCGAACGCAACTTCATTCTGCGCGCGCTGGAGAAATGCGGGTGGAATGTGACAGGCACGGCGGAGTACCTTGGAATACCTCTGAGTACGTTGAAATATAAGATGGACAAGCTGGACGTACGACAGCTTGCGAAGCGGTTGCGCGGCGCGTAGGTTGAGCTAACAATTTGGCCACCCTGGCCAAGTCCTCGGCTTCCTCCAAAATCCCCTGATTTTTCACTACTAATCGCTGATTGCGTCCGGCGCCGTTTCTCCCGCGCGGGCAACAGGTTGCCCGAGTGTGCCTCTGACGCCCGCGGAGCCACTCGATTTCCTCACGAAAACGGGGCTCGGTGCCAGGCATCGTCTGGCAACCACGTTGCTATCTAATGGCCCGCCGACGAACTCGCTTTTGCGGCGAATCACGAACCTGATCGCGAACACATGAACCCTTCAATGTTCAACCTCCGTGTGCCGCTTCCGGCACGCGACGAAGTCTTCCTCATGAATACGTTGACCGACGCTCAGCTCGTCGTGTCAACCGACGTGGCGGCGCTGCTCGACCGTGTGAGCGAGACGCCTGTCGAGTCCCTCGACGCCGAGGCGCGCGAGGCCTTCGACCTCCTGTGGGAGAACGGCTTCCTCGTTCAGGACCGCGCGACGGATCGCGGGAATCTCGACCGGTACCTGGCCGAGGTGAAGAGCGATACCGCCGAGCTCAATATCACGCTGCTGACCACGCTGCAGTGCAACTTCGCGTGCGACTACTGCTTCCAGGGCGATCACGGCGACTACAACGAGCGCGCCGACCGGATGTCGCTCGAGACGGCGCAGCGCACCATCGCGTGGATGACGCGCGAGCTCGATCGCGTCCATCCCGGCAAGTTCGTGCTGACCTTCTTCGGCGGCGAGCCGCTGCTGAACCTGCCGGTGATGTACGAGGTCGCGGAGCGGATGTGGGAGGCCACCGAGGCGCGGCAGGTGCCGATGTACGTCAACATCATCACCAACGGCCTCCTGCTGACGCCGGACGTGGTCGATCGGATGCAACCGTTCGGCCTGAACGGCGTGAAGATCACCCTCGATGGTGACCGTGACACACATAACCGTATGCGTCCGCTACGCGGCGGCCAGGGCACGTTCGATCGCATCGTCGAGAACGTGCGCAAAGTTGCACACAAATGCCGCATTTCCATCGGCGGCAATTTCGACGAGAGCTCGGTCGACAGCTATCCCGCGCTGCTCGAATTCCTGAAGCAGCAGGACTTCGCCGACAAGCTCGCGAAGGTGTTCTTCAAGCCGGTCTTCCGCACGGAGCCGGTTTCCGCGAAAGGCATCATCCCGCTCACGCCGATCGCCGCGAAGGACACGTTGAACGGCACGTGCATGACGTCGGTCGGCGCGGGCGCCGGCAAGGCGTGCGATTCGTGCAACGTGCTCGACGACAAGCTGACGTTCCTGCGGCAGGAAACGAAGCGCCTCGGATTTCCGACGCACGACGGCGTGCACAACGGTCCGTGCCACGTGCACAAGCAGCACGCGCACACGATCGGGCCGGACGGATCGCTCTACGCGTGCCCCGGCTTCACGGGCCAGCTCGCGCTGTCGACCGGCCACATCGACGATCGCAAAGACTCGTGGCGCGAATCGGCGCTCGAGCGATTCAATCGACTGCATCCGTGGAAAGAGTGTGGGGACTGCGCGTTCATCCCGGTGTGCGCCGGCGGATGCGTCGCGGCTTCCTATTCACAGCTTGGCGACGTGAACACCCCGACCTGTCACAAGCATAGTTTCGAATCGGCGCTCATTTCGCTGGCGCATACCGCGGCCAGCGCTGTGTAGTGGAGACTCCCCAATGAAGATCAAGGTCATCAAGAAGGCTGCGAACGTCAAACCAACTGGCTTCTGCTCCATGTTCGTCGACGATCCGCCGATCAACAAGAAGGTCTGATGCCGATCCGGCGCGGTGCACAGCGCGAGTACGCGACTCGCCCAGTGACGGTCTCAGCTGCGATGATCGCGGCTGGATTCGTCGCCGCATCGTGCCAGGGAGTCAAGCCCGTCGCGTCTGAACCATCATCCGCGGTTCTCCGCGTCGGCATTGCTCTCAGCGTCCTGTCCGCGACGAACCCTGCAACTGGCCTTCGGCAGTTGAGTCAGTTGCTGTCGGTCGAACAATTCGTTCGCGCGGGTGAGGACGGGCGATTCGAGCCGGGCCTCGCCGACAAATGGGCCGTTGGAAGCGATGGTCGTTCGCTGCTGTTGACGCTTCGTCCTGGCGTCAAATTCCATGATGGCTCACCACTCGATGCGAGCACCATCGCAGCGTTGTTGCCGGGTGGATTCCGATCCTTCTGGGGCTCACTGGCTGACGAGGTCGAGCATGTGAAGGCGGTCGCGGAGAACACGGTCGAGATCGGCTTTCGCCGGCCGTCGCCCTTTCTGCAGGAAATGCTGGAGGTCACGATCCGCAAGCCTGGGGCCGCGATCATCGGCACGGGCCCGTTCATGATGGCGCCGAACTCGACGACGACCTTGCGGGCGAACTCTGGCTACTACCTCGGGGCGCCACGCATCAGCGAAGTTCAGTTGTCGAGCTTTCCCGAGGTCCGCACAGCGTGGGCGGAACTGCTCCGGAACCGCATCGACATGCTGTACGAGGTCGGACCGGATGCGTTCGACTCGCTTCAGAGCTCGACGAGCGTCGCCCTGTTCACATATACGCGGCATTATCAATTCCTCATCGCGTTCAACACGCAAGCGCCCGCTCTTCGATCGAGCGCGGTTCGGCGTGCGCTGAATCTTGCCGTCGATCGAACGGAAGTCGTTCGCCGTGCGCTGAACGAACACGGCGTGCCTTCATCCGGCCCGATGTGGCCGCGGTACTGGGCGCTGCCGATTCCCCTGCCGACGTTTCAGTTCGATCCCGCCGGCGCTGCAGCAGTCCTAAATGCCGGCCGGCCAGCGACCCGCAGCGCGGGTGTTCGTTTTACCTGCCTCGTCCCGTCGGATGCCGTCCACGAACGGATTTCGCTGGAAGTCAAACGACAGCTTCAGGCGGTCGGCGTCGAGATGGACGTTCAGGGCGTGACTCAGGATCAGCTGTACGAAGCGCTGATGAAGCGCAACTTCGACGCGATTCTGACCGAAGGTATCAGCGGCCCAACGGCACTGCGCCTTCAGTTCTTATGGGACTCGCGGGGGGCCGGCAACCAGGGCGGTTTCGGCAATCCGACCCTCGACCGCGCGTTCGATCGAATCAAGAGCGCTGAGAACGAAACAAGTTACCGTGAAGCGGTCGGCGCCCTGCAGCAGGCCTTTCTCGACGATCCGCCTGCGATTTTCCTCGCCTGGGGCGAGCGTGCCCGTGCCGTGAGCAAGCGTTTCATCGTGCCGCCGCTCGAGCCGGGGCGCGACGTTCTCGGTACAATGCGCCTCTGGACCCCACGGGAAGATGAGAGGTTCACCGATCGAAACTGACGCGATATGCCGCTGAGAGTTCGTCGCATCGCGGTCCGCTTCGTGCTGCTCCTCGCACTGGCAGCCGTGGTGCCGCTGCTCGCGTACGGCTACATCTCGATCAAGTCCCTCAACCGCGGCACGCGCGAATCGGTCATCGCCGGCAACCAGAACGTCGCCACCCGCGCCGCCGAAGAAATTGGCCGCTACGTCGAATCGCATGCCGAGCTGCTCCGCGCGCTCGGCGCCGACCTCCAGGACACCGGCCTCGAAACCTGGCAGAAGGATCGGATCCTCAAGAATTACGTCCTGCAGTTCCGCGAATTCCGTGAGATCACGCTGTTCGACGAAGCCGGCCCGGTGATCGCGTCGAGCCGCGTCGGCCAGCCGCGCGTCGTGATTCCGAAGGACGCGAAGCTCTCGCTCGACGGCGTCCTGATGTCGCCGATTCGCGTGGACGACGACCTGCTGCCGACGGCGTCGTTCGGCATCCATCTGCGGAAGCTGAACCAGCCGGCCGGCTGGCTCGCCGGCGAGTTCAGCCTCGAAGAAATGTGGCGGATGGTCGATCGCATCCGCATCGGCGAGAGCGGCTACGCGATGGTCGTCACGCCGGCCGGCGAGCTCATCGCGCACGGTAATCCCGACAAGAAGGCGCTCGTCGCGCAGACGCGCAACATGTCGGCGAACCCGCTGCTGGCCGCCGCGCGCACCGCGACCGGCGATGCGCCGGTCGTGCAGGAGTACGACGACGAAGACGGCCGCCGGGAGCTGGGCGTGGCCGCGCGGATCCCCACGCTCGGATGGACGGTCGTCGTCGAGCAGCCGACCGACGAGGCGTTCGCCACGGCGAAACAACTGCAGCAGCAACTGACCGTGGCCATCACCATCGCGATCCTGGTGATGGTTCTCGCCGGGTATCAGTTCAGCCGCCGGTACTTCATCAAGCCGATTCACGCGCTGAGGCGCGCGACGCACGACGTGGCCGCCGAGGGCCGTCTCGAGACCCGCGTCGACATCCGCACCGCCGACGAGTTCGCCGATCTCGGCGAATCGTTCAACACGATGGCGGACCGCCTGGTCGAGCTGCAGGAAGACGTGAAGCGCAAAGAGCGTCAGGCGATGTTCGGGCGCGTCGCCGCCGGCCTCGTGCACGACCTGGCGCATCCGGTTCAGAACATCGGCAACAGCACGCGGCTGCTCCTGCGCGACGACGTCGACGCCGAGACACGCGACATGTTCCGCAAGACGATCGAGCGCGAGCTCGTGACGCTGAAGCGCTTCATGGACGATCTGCGGCACCTCGTCAAGCCGAAGCCGATCGAGCGCTTCCCGATGGACATCAACGGCTCGGTCGCCGAGATCGTCGAGTCGATGCGTGCCGAAGGCGAGCGCAACGGCGTGACCGTCGAAGCGCATTACGCGCCCGGCCCGCTCACGATCGCCGGCGATCGCTTCGCCCTGGGCCGCGTGTACCGGAACCTGATCACGAACGCGATTCAAGCAACCCAGCCGGGCGGGCGCGTGTCGATCGTGACGTCGCGCGTCGACAGTCACGTCGAAGTCACGTTCGCCGACACCGGCTCGGGAATCCCACCAGATCGGCTCTCGGCGATCTTCGAGGACTTCGTGACGACCAAGTCGCGCGGCCTCGGCCTCGGACTGGCCATCTCGAAGCGCATCGTCGAGCAGCTCGACGGCACCATCGCAGTACACAGCGAAGTCGGACGGGGCACGTCCTTCACCTTGCGGTTCCCGGCGCGCGACGATCGAGCGGCGCAGGCGGCGGCGAGCTGAAACAGGCGACCCCGACAAACGGATTGGAAGCGAGGAGGCTGGAAAATGTTCCGAACGCTCGTCAAGACCGAGACACTGGCCGTCGAAGAACAAACGGTCGCAGTGCGGTACTTCGAGCTGCGCACGCTGCGCGGCGCGCGGCGCTACAGCGCCGA
>Ga0070695_100000442_pt1 | contig 21598 bp, 14 predicted proteins | sample KBSK1252metaG_FD_65471 | JGI IMG/M metagenome (GOLD analysis project Ga0070695, IMG submission 65471) | Corn, switchgrass and miscanthus rhizosphere microbial communities from Kellogg Biological Station, Michigan, USA - KBS K1-25-2 metaG | ecosystem: Host-associated > Plants > Roots >...
GCTCGCCGACGAGGCATTCCTGCGCCGCATCCCCTACAAGATTGCGGTCGGCGATCCGACACTCGATCAGTTCTCGCGCATCTTCGAGATGTGCTGCCGCGCGCGGCGGATGCGGTTCCATCGCGTGATGGTCGCGTACCTCTACCGCCGGCACTACCGGCCGGTCGGCCGCGCGCTGCGCGCCTGCCACCCGCGCGACCTGCTCGACCAGATCATCGCGCTCTGCCGCTACCGCGGCATGGAGCCGGCGGTGACGCGCGAGCTCCTCGACGCGGCGTGTGCGTCGTACTTCGTCGACGGCTGCGGCACCGCGGACCAGGCCGTCGCGGACGCGAAAGCTCCGCGCCGCCCGAGTCCTGCACACATGGAGGTGCACTGATGCGAACGAGGGTTGCCGACTGGGTCGCGCGCATCATCGTGTGCCTGATGTTCGGCGCGCTGTGCGTGAACATCCTGCAGGAGTTCCTGCGCACGGGCCACATCACCGGCCTGATGCTGCTGGCGAGCGAATCGCTCGTCATCGTGCTGACGCTGGCGCGCCGGCGGGCGACGATCGTCGATCGCTCCGTCCCGGCCGGTATCGTCACGCTCGTGTCCGTCGCGGGACCGCCGCTGATGCGCGCCGACCACGATATCGTGGCGCTCGCCGCGCCCGACATGCTGACGGGCATCATTTCCCTTCTCGCGCTGATGCTCATCGTGTCGGGCAAGCTGACGCTCGGCCGCAGCTTCGGCCTCGTGCCCGCCAACCGCGGCGTCGTCGTGCAGGGTCCCTATTCGGCGGTGCGGCATCCGATCTACTCGGGCTACCTCGTGGCGCACGTCGCGTTCCTCGCGGCGCACCCCTCGACGTGGAACGTCGTCGTGTTCGCGATTGCCGACGGCGCGCTCATCGTCCGCGCGCTCATGGAGGAGCGCGTGCTCACCAACGATGAGGGCTATCGTGACTACTGCGCGCGTGTGTCGTGGCACCTGATTCCCGGAGTGTTCTGACGTGCAATTGATCAACGAACGGACGCGCAAGTCCGTTGCCGACCTGGTGGAAGTGGCGGACACGCGCGCGGCGCGCCGCCGGGGACTGCTCGGCCGCACGGGCCTCGACGAGGGCGCCGCGCTGATGCTGCTTCCCTGCTTTTCGGTGCACACGGCGTTCATGCGCTTTCCCATCGACGTCATCTTTCTCGACGGCGACGGCTGCGTCGTGCGCACGGTGTCGCGCCTGGCGCCCTGGCGGATCGCCGTCTGCCCGCGCGCGCGTGCCGTCGTCGAGCTGCGCGCCGGCGGCCTCGAGTCGCTCGCGGTGGAAGCCGGCGACGCGCTCTATCTGGTGCCAACGCGGGAGCAGCGAAGGGCGTCGTGAGCATCAGGCGGCGATCAGGGATCAGGAGCAAGGGATTCGATCCCATGAGGATCCTTTCGCACTGGCGCAAGCTGTTCTGGCTCGGCGTGACCGTCGTCGCGGTGATGGCGGGCGACGTGCTGCTCACGAAGTACGGTCCCGCGATGCGCGCCGCGTCGGTCGAGACGGGCGCGAGCTTCAGCGTCTCGGCGGGTTCGTTCGCCACCGAGGCGAAGGCGGCGACGTTTGCCGCCGCCCTCGACGCGTCAGGACTTCCGATCCTCGTGCGCGTGCGCCCGGATGACGGGCGCTATCAGGTGCTCGTTGGCCCCTACGTCTCGACGGAAGAAGCGGAACGCGCCCAGCGCCGGATGGCGGCGTGGGGCCTCGGCGAGGCGCGCCTCGTCGTGGACGACACGATGCGCTCGAACCCGCAGCAAGCCGCGGTGTTCGGCTTCGGCGACTCCTCGAGCACCAGCGTCGTCATGGTCGCGGCCGCGGGCATGTCGTCGATCGTGTTCGAGATGAACCACGTGCCGAAGCAGGTCGAGACACGCCGTACTGGCTCGACGTCGATGGACGTGGAGATCGGTCAGGGGGCAGGGGGAAGGGGGCAGCGGTTAGACGGACGCAGTCCGCACATTCCGGCGTCGGGCAGTCCGCAGGTTGCGGGAGGGGGCAGTCAGCAGGCGGCCGCGGGGGTCAGTCAGCAGGACGCGTTCGAGTCGCTGCGTCTGCCCGACGGCGTGTCGCTCGTGCGCGGGCTGGCGGTCCAGACCGGCGACGGCGACACGACGCGCGCGCGCGTCGTCGTTCCAGAAGGCGTCGAGAGCCGTCTCCGCCTCGAAGGTCGCCGCGTCTATATCGACCTCGCGTTTCCGAAGGCCCCGTGGAGGATTGAGAAGCCGGCTCCGAAAGGACCCGGCCTACCCGCGAACGAGTCTGAACGGGTGGCACGGCGCGTGTCGGACGCGCCAGAACGGGTAGGTCGGGTCGTTTCGGAGCCGCCGAGCGCCTATCGCGAGCAGGCCGAAGCGATCGTCATGCGATTCACCGAGGTCGAGCCGTTCCTGCTCTCCGCCGTGCAGGCGCCGGAACCGGACGTGCTCGCGGCGCTGGCACATTCGCTCGAGGACGTGCGCCGATCGCTCGAGCGCACGACCGCGCCGGCCGACAGCCAGGCGGATCGTCAAACGCTGCTGCTCGCCATCGCCAGGGCCCAGGCCGCGCTGGCGCCGACATTTGCCAGCGACCGCAAGGCGGCGATCGAGGAAGCCATCGCGCTGTTTCACTCGCACTGACGCGGCGAGTGTCGGCCGGGATCCGGGGTCCGGGATCCGGGATGCGGGATGCCCAAACAAGAAAGGCCGGCGATCCTAAGACCGCCGGCCCGAACCTGAACCCGGCACCGAACCTGAACACGAACGGAGAACCGAGAACCCCGCAGCGTGAACGGGCGCCGCCGCTAGACCACGTCCTTGTGGACGACCTCGGCGACTTCCTGCTTCCTCTTCCCGCCGCCGAGTCCCTGGATCTGCAGCACCGGCTCCGCGTTCTCCTTGAGCACTTCCTTGCGATAGAGCCGCTCCATTTCCTGGTTGTGGCGGATTTCCTCGGGCGTCAGCTGCTTCTTGCGGGCCGCGAGCTTCTCTTCGCGCGCGTTCTTTGCGATGCCGAGCTCGTCGAGGTCGGTCTGCTTGCCTTTGGCCACCGCTTCAGCGTTGAGGATGAGCGTGTGGTCCTTGCTCGCGAGGTTGACTTCCTTGCCGCCCGCGAAGATCTCGTGGCGGCCGTGCTCTTCGTACCACTTGGTGAGCGTCGCCGTCATGTGCATCTTCTCGATGATATTCCGCCAGCCGATCCCCGTGTTGTAGGCGCAGAAGGAGATCTCGCCCTGCTGCGTCGCATACGGGATGATGCACATCTCGGTGCGCCGGAAGTCGTAGTTAAAGAGGTCCTGGAACCACATGCCCGCGATGAACAGGAAGTTCCAGCGGTCCGCGCGCCGCTTCTCGATGTCGGCCAGCGTGCGGTCGCCTGAGACCTTGCCGTAGTCCTTGCCGGTGGCGCCGAACGTCTTGTCGAACTTCTTCATCAGGTCGACGAGCCGGAAGTGCGTAGGCGCCTTGAACGGATCGTAGTTGCGCATCAGCGCCAGCGCCATGCCGGCGACCGACAGCGCACGGCCGCGCGCCGCGTCGTTCACCTTGGCGACGTCCCGGGCGAGCCGATCGGCCTTGAGGAACGCGGTCACGGGCACCGCTTCCTTCGTTTCCTTGTCGATCATCACCGCCATGCCGATGCCGCAGTTCGGGTGACAGCCGCAGGTGAGCTGCCCCCACTCGCGATCCGGACCGTGCACCACGTCCGCCCAGTCGGTGAAGGTGGACATGAACGAGATGGGGAACCAGTCGCGCGTCGGCTCGCCGATCCCGGTCTGCGACTTCACGTCGTGCGCGAGGTGCGACAGCGTGTAGCGCTGCGCCGCGCGCCGTTCCGGCGTGATCTCCTCGTCGCGGCCGGTGAACGACACCGGCTGGAACGACAGGAAGTTGATCCGCTTCGGGTTGTCGAGCGCGAACTCGATGACGCGGCCGACCTGCTCGTTGTTGACGCCGTTGACGATGGTGATGACCGGGACGATGTCGACGCCCGCCTGATAGAGGTTCTCGATCGCGCGCAGCTTCACGTCGAAGAGGTTGCCGACGCGGCGGTGCGAGTTGGCGGCGTTGCCGATGCCGTCGAACTGCAGGTACGCGTAGCGCAGGCCCGCCTCGGCCGCGGCCTTCGCGAACTCGGGGCTCTTGGCGAACTCGATGCCGTTGGTCGCCGCCTGCACGCTGTTGTAGCCGACCCTGCGCGCGTAGCGCACCGCGTCGAGGAAGTACGGCGACATCGTCGGCTCGCCGCCGGAGAACTGCACCGACATCTGACGCCGCGGCTTGATGGTGATCGCGTTGTCGAGGACCTGCTTGATGTCCTCCCACGACAACTCGTGGACGAAGCCGACCTGGTTCGCGTCCATGAAGCACGGGTCGCACATCATGTTGCAGCGGTTGGTGAGATCGACGGTCAGCACCGATCCGCGACCGTGCAGCACGGTCGAGCTGCCGTGGTTGTGCAGCTTCTGGTCGTTGTGCGCGCGGATGTCGCGGCCGGGGAACACCTCTTCGAGATGCTTGAAGAAGGCGGTGTCGATCGCCATCACGTCCTCGAAGTGGCCGTGGATGGGGCAGTCCTTCTCCATGACGATCTTCCCGTTCTTCTCGCGGATCGTCGCCTTGATTTCGCCGACCTTCTCGTTGAGCAGGATGGAGACGTCCTTCCGGCCGTCGAGGATGTCCTGCCGTGCTTCCCGGACGCAGGTCGGACAGAGCGAGTCGGTCTGGCGCGGCCAGCCGAGCGGCGGCTTGGTCTTCTGATACGACTTGAGGAGCGGCTTATCGGACCACCGGGGCGTGAACGAGGGGTTCTGCTTGATCTTGTTGGCGGCGGAAAAAACGTGCCAGATGCCGTTGGCGGCAACCGAAAGCCCCTTTTCCACGTACTTCATCGGTGCGTGCATCTCTGCTCCTTCGCTGGCAGATGTCAGGTGGCAGGCATCGGGTGTCAGGGGAGGCCCCGAAACCTGTGAGATCCGGGAGATTTTAGGAGTGTGAGCGGCGAAATCGACTCAAATTCCAGCGGATTGGCAATAGACAGGTCCCAGGTGTCCCGAAACAGGCCTCAATGGCGGCCAAGGACGAGCCTGGAACCTGGACCACGCCAAAACGTGACACGTCACGGGCGCACCCATGCGCGTAGCGCATGACCATCCGCAGATCATTGTATTTCCCTCATAACGCGCGGCTCGTCAGAATGTGCGCACCATGCGCGCCCCTGACGACTTCCCGCCCCAGGCTCAAGGTCTGTATCACCCACAAGATGAACGCGATGCCTGCGGCGTGGGCTTCGTCGTCGACATCAAGGGACGCCGGTCGAACGCGATCGTGCGCAAGGCGCTGGAAGTCCTCATCAACCTCGAGCATCGCGGCGCGTGCGGCTGCGAGGCGAACACGGGTGACGGCGCCGGCATCCTGATTCAGACGCCGGACAGGTTCTTCCGCGGGGTCGTCCCCTTCACGCTGCCCGAGGCGGGCTCATACGGTGCAGGACTGGTGTTCCTGCCGCGGGACGCGCGCGATCGCGAGACCATCGTCAACTTGATCGCCGCGGTCGTGGACGATGAGGGCGGCACGCTCCTCGGCTGGCGCGACGTGCCCAACGACAACAGCCTGGTCGGCGACAGCGCGAAGGCGACGCAGCCGGTGTTCCAGCAGATGTTCATCGCCTCGCCCTTCGCGGTGAAGACGGCCGAGGACCGGCAGCGGTTCGAGCGGAAGCTCTACGTGATCCGCAAGCGGATCGAGTTCGCGGCCGACAGCGTCGCGATCAACGCCTTGTCGCGGCGCTTCTTCTACATCGTCAGCCTGTCGTGCAACACGCTCATCTACAAGGGAATGCTCTCGGCGCGGCAGCTCGCGCCGATGTTCCCCGACCTGTCGGACAGCAGCCTCGAGTCGTGCCTTGCGCTCGTGCACCAGCGCTTCAGCACCAACACGTTCCCGTCGTGGCCCCTCGCGCACCCCTACCGCTTCGTCGCGCACAACGGCGAGATCAACACGCTGCGCGGCAACATCAACTGGATGCGCGCGCGCCAGGGGCTGCTGGAGAGCGAGCTGCTCGGCGGCGACCTGAAGAAGATCCTGCCGGTCATCCGCGAAGGCGGCAGCGACACCGCCACCTTCGACAACGTGCTCGAGTTCCTGACGATGACGGGCCGGTCGCTGCCGCACGCGATCCTGATGATGATCCCCGAGCCGTGGAGCGGGAACGACCTGATGGACGAGGACCGCAAGGCGTTCTACGAGTACCACTCCTCGCTGATGGAGCCGTGGGACGGCCCGGCGTCGATCGCGTTCACCGACGGCACTGTCATCGGCGCGGTGCTCGATCGCAACGGCCTGCGTCCGTCGCGCTACTACGTGACGAAGGACGACCTCGTGATCATGGCGTCGGAAGTCGGCGTGCTCGACATTCCGGCGGAGGACATCCTCGTCAAGGAGCGGCTGCACCCCGGGCGCATCTTCCTCGTCGACACCGCCAAGGGGCGCATCGTCGACGACGACGAGATCAAGCGCGAGCTGGCGGCGCAGCACCCGTATCGCGAGTGGCTCGACAGGAACCTGGTCGACATCAACGACCTGCCGCCCGCGCGCGCGGAACAGCCCGATCACCAGACGGTGCTGAAGCGCCAGCAGGCGTTCGGCTACACGCAGGAAGACCTGCGCGTGCTGATTGCGCCGATGGCGATCGACGGGCAGGAACCGGTCGGCTCGATGGGCACCGACACGTCGCTGGCCGTGCTCTCGGACAGGCCGCGCCTGCTCTACGACTATTTCAAGCAGCTGTTCGCCCAGGTGACGAACCCGCCGCTCGACGCCATTCGCGAGGAGCTCGTCACGTCGATGGGCTCGACCATCGGCCCCGAGCGCAACCTGCTGAAGCCCGAGCCCGAGTCGTGCCGCCAGATCGGGATCACGTACCCGATCATCCACAACGAGCACGTCGCCAAGCTCCGGCATCTACCGCCCGACTCGCCGTTCCGTTCGACCACGCTGCCGATGATGTTCGACCCGCAGAAGGGCGGGGCCGGGCTCGAGGAGGCAATGACGGATCTCTGCCGCCGGGCGAGCGAAGCGGTGGCCGCGGGCTACGACATCCTGATCCTCTCGGACCGCGGCGTCAGCCCGAAGCTGGCGCCGATGCCGAGCCTGCTGGCAACGGCCGGCGTGCACCATCACCTGGTGCGCGAGGGGACGCGCACGCGCTGCGGCCTGGTCGTCGAGTCGGGCGACGCGCGCGAGGTGCACCACGTGTCGCTGCTGCTCGGCTACGGCGCCGGCGTGGTCAACCCGTATCTCGCCTTCGAGACGATCGACGACATGATCGCGCACGGCCTCATCGCCGGCGTCGCGCGCGAGGATGCGATCGACCATTACGTCAAGGCGCTCAACAAGGGCATCCTCAAGGTGATGTCCAAGATGGGCATCTCGACGCTGGCCAGCTACTGCGGCGCGCAGATTTTCGAGGCGATCGGGCTGAACCAGGAGTTCATCGACCGGTTCTTCACGCACACGACCTCGCGCGTCGGTGGCGTCGGCATCGACATCATCGCGAAGGAGGCGTGCCTGCGCCACGAGCGCGCGTTCGGACGCCAGCCGGCCGGGGTGGACGAGCTGAACCCGGGCGGCGAGTACCAGTGGCGGCGCGACGGCGAGTATCACCTGTTCAACCCGGACACGGTGTTCAAGCTGCAGCACGCGACGCGCAGCGGCCAGTACGCCATCTTCAAGGACTACACGCGCGCGGTGGACGCGCAGAACGAGCACCGCGCGACGCTGCGCGGCCTCTTCCGCCTGAAGCCCGCCGGCCCGGCCCTCTCGATCGACGAGGTGGAGCCCGCGGCGGACATCTTCAAGCGCTTCGCAACCGGCGCCATGTCCTACGGCTCGATCAGCGGCGAAGCCCACGAGACGCTCGCCATCGCGATGAATCGCCTCGGCGGCAAGTCGAACACGGGCGAGGGGGGCGAGGACCCGGCCCGCTACGTTCCCGAGCCGAACGGCGATTCGCGCCGCAGCGCGGTGAAGCAGGTGGCGTCCGCGCGCTTCGGCGTGACGAGCGAGTACCTCGTCAACGCCGACGACCTGCAGATCAAGATGGCGCAGGGCGCCAAGCCCGGTGAAGGCGGGCAGCTGCCGGGCCACAAGGTCTATCCGTGGATTGCGAAGGTGCGTTTCTCGACGCCCGGCGTCGGCCTGATTTCGCCGCCGCCGCACCACGACATCTACTCGATCGAGGACCTGGCGCAGCTCATTTACGACCTCAAGAACTCGAACCCGCGCGCCCGCATCCACGTCAAGCTCGTGGCCGAGGGGGGCGTCGGGACCATTGCCGCGGGCGTCGCCAAGGCGCACTCCGACGTCGTGCTCATCTCGGGCCACGACGGCGGCACCGGCGCGTCGCCGCTGACGAGCATCAAGCACGCGGGGCTGCCGTGGGAGCTCGGCCTCGCCGAGACGCAGCAGGTCCTCGTCCTGAACAAGCTGCGCGACCGCATCGTCGTGCAGGTGGACGGCCAGATGAAGACGGGCCGCGACGTCGTCATCGGCGCGCTGCTCGGCGCCGAGGAGTTCGGCTTCGCCACCGCGCCGCTGGTCGTCATGGGCTGCGTGATGATGCGCGTCTGCCACCTCAACACCTGCCCGGTCGGCATCGCGACCCAGGATCCGGAGCTGCGCCGGAAGTTCGCGGGCAAGCCCGAGTTCGTGGAGAACTTCTTCCGCTTCATCGCGCAGGAAGTGCGCGAGCTGATGGCGGAGCTCGGCTTCCGCACGATGGACGAGATGATCGGGCGCGCCGACTGCCTCGACATCGAGGGGGCGGTGCACCACTGGAAGGCGCACGGGCTCGACCTGCGGCCGCTGCTCTACATGCCCGACCTGCCGGCGAGCGTCGCCAGGCGCCGCGTGCGCGCGCAGGACCACGGGCTCGACGTCGCGCTCGACAACGACCTGATCGCCAAGAGCCGGCCGGCGCTCGAGCACCGGATGCCCGTCGAGATCGACGCCTTCATCCGCAACGCCGATCGCACCGTGGGGACGATGCTCGGGTCGGAGGTGACGAGGAAGTACGGCGCCGCGGGGCTGCCGGACGACACGATCAAGATCACGTTCACCGGCTCGGCCGGCCAGAGCTTCGGCGCGTTCATCCCGCGCGGCATCACGATGACGCTCGTCGGCGACGCCAACGACGGCTTCGGCAAGGGGCTGTCGGGCGGCAAGGTGATCGCGTATCCGCCGAAGCGGTCGACGTTCAAGTCGGAGGAGAACATCATCGTCGGCAACGTGGCGCTCTACGGCGCGACGGGCGGCGAGGCCTACATCCGCGGCATGGCGGGCGAGCGGTTCTGCGTCCGCAACAGCGGCGCGCATGTCGTCGTCGAGGGCGTGGGCGATCACGGCTGCGAATACATGACCGGCGGCCGTGTCGTGGTCCTCGGACGGACGGGGCGCAATTTCGCGGCGGGGATGAGCGGCGGCATCGCCTACGTGCTCGACCGCGAGGACCGGTTCACGGTGCGCTGCAACCGCGAGATGGTCGATCTCGAGCCGCTCATCGACCTGGACGACATCGACTTCGTGCGCGTCGCCATCATGAAGCACGCGACGCTCACCGGATCGCGCTACGCGGAATCGGTGCTCGCCAACTGGGCGGCGCTGCAGAAGCGGTTCGTCAAGGTCATGCCGCGCGACTACAAGCGCGCGCTCGCCGTCGAGGCGCTCCAGCGCGAGGAAGAGGCGCTGGAGGCGGTGCTGGTGGCGGTGCCGGTGGCGGCGCCGAAGGTCCGGAAGTCCAAGCGCGGCGTGTCCGCGAAGGCGTTGCAGCAGCTCCATGGGTAAACCCACCGGCTTCATCGAGATCAAGCGGAAGAAGCACCCGACGCGCCCCGTCGACGAACGCATTCACGACTGGCGCGAGGTGTACCTGCCGTCGGCGACCAGCGACCTGATGGAGCAGGGCGCGCGCTGCATGGACTGCGGCATCCCGTTCTGCCACCAGGGATGCCCGCTCGGCAACCTGATCCCGGACTGGAACGACCTCGTCTATCGCGACAAGTGGCGGACCGCGATCGACCGCCTGCACGCGACGAACAACTTCCCCGAGTTCACCGGTCGGCTCTGCCCCGCGCCGTGCGAAGGGTCGTGCGTGCTCGGCATCAACAACGACCCGGTCACGATCAAGGACATCGAGGTGTCGATCATCGATCGGGCCTACGCGGAGGGGTGGGTGACGCCGCAGCTGCCCGCGACGCGTACGTGGAAGAAGGTGGCGGTGGTCGGCTCGGGGCCCTCGGGACTGGCGGCGGCCGATCAGCTGAACCGTGCCGGCCACCTCGTCACCGTGTTCGAGAAATCCGATCGCATCGGCGGGTTGCTGCGCTACGGGATCCCGGAGTTCAAGATGGAGAAGCGGATCCTCGACCGCCGCATCGCGCTGATGGAGTCGGAGGGGATCGTCTTCCGTCCCGGCGTGAACGTCGGCGTGGACGTGGCGATGAGCCGCCTGCGGTCGGACTTCGACGCCATCCTGCTGGCCGGCGGCGCCGGGCAGCCGCGCGATCTGCCGGTGCCCGGCCGCGAGCTGCAGGGTGTCCACTTCGCGATGGAATTCCTCACGCTGCAGAACAGGCGCTGCGAGGGCGACGCGATTGCGGACGACCAGTTCATCTCGGCCGAGGGGCGCGACGTCGTCATCATCGGCGGCGGCGACACCGGCGCCGACTGCCTCGGCACCGTGCACCGCCAGGGGGCGCGCTCGGTTCACCAGCTGGAGCTGATGCCGATGCCGCCCGAGACGCGCGCGGAGACCAACCCGTGGCCGACGTGGCCGCAGATCTTCCGCGTGTCGACCGCGCACGAGGAAGGCGGCGAGCGCCTCTTCTCGGTCTCGACGCAGCGCTTCGTGGCCGACAAGAAGGGCCGCGTGCGCGCGCTGCAGGGCAACAAGGTGGAGCTGGTCCGCACGAACGGGCGCCTCGAGTTCGTGCCCGTGCCGGAGTCGGACTTCGAGATCAAGACGGACCTGGTGCTGCTGGCGATGGGCTTCACGGGCGCCGAGCGCGGCCCGCTGCTCGACGACCTCGGCGTGACGATCACGCCGCGCGGCAACGTCGGGCGCGACGCGGCGTGGATGACGAACGTCCCCGGCGTCTTCACCGCCGGCGACATGCAGCGCGGCCAGTCGCTGATCGTCTGGGCGATTGCGGAGGGACGCTCCGCCGCCCGCGCCATCGATCACTACCTGATGGGCGAATCACAGCTCCCCGCGCCCCTTCAGTAGGGAACAACTTCCATTTTTTCTCTGAGTATCCGTGCCTCCGTCGCGGGTGATCCGAACGCCAGGCGCTCGCTCGTGGCGTGTTCACCCGTGTGGCGATTCAGCAGGAAACGATTTCGACAAGCCCCGTCCGTCCGCGAACTTCGGTCCCTTCGAAGAAGAACGGTCCGCTTACGCACGGACCATCGAGACAGAGAGGCAAAAGAAAATTACTCTCTGTGCCTCTGTGTCTCTGTGGCTCGTCGTCAGTGAAGGTCGTTCGACGAAGTTCCTCAGAACGTCGCCCTGAAGCCGAGCTGCACCATCCGCGGCTGGTACGACACGTTGGTGTTCGACGTCGGCGTGCCGTAGCGGGTGTTGCTCTCCGCCGTGATGTACGACCCGTAGTTCGCGTGGTTGAACACGTTGAACACCTCGATTATCCCGTCCACGCTGGCGCGCCTCGCGAGCGGGAACTTGCGAAGGATGCGCATGTCCACGCGGTGGATGGGATTGCCGACCAGGCTGTTGCGCGGCACGATCGTCCCGTCCGGACGCAGCCGCCCGCCCGTCGCGCCGGTCGCGCGCAGGTCGCCGCCGTAGCTGGTCGAGAAGCGCTCGCCCGAGCCGAAGAAATACAGCCCGCTCAGCTGCAGCGCGTGCGGCAGCTGCCAGATGCCGTTGAACACCATCCGATGGCGCTGATCGGAGGCAGCGAGCGAGTACTCGCCGCCGAGATCGGGCGCCACCGCGAACGGCGCCGGCGACGACTGCGCGTCCTTGAGCATCGCCAGCAGGTAGGTGGCCGAGGCCTGCCATCCGTTGTTCATGCGCCGCGTGACCGCCGTCTGCAGCGCGTGATAGTCCGACCAGCCGTCGGAGCGGAACTGGTTGATCAGCCCGAAGTCCGGGTACGGACGCCTGCTGAAATCGGTGAACGGATAGTTCACGCCCGTCGCCTGGTTGTAGGTGAGGTTGATGTTCGACCGCTGGTACAGCTCCGCCCGGGCGCGCGTCGTCACGTAATCGGCCTCGACCGATGCCGAGCTCGCAATCTGGCGCTGCACGCCGAGCGACCCCTGGTAGCTGTACGCAATCTGCAGGTCCGACGCCGCCAGCTGCGACGGGATCTCACGCCGCACGCACGTGGCCGTGCGGGACACCGCACACGTCGTCGCCAGCGCCTGCTCGTACGTGGGGTAGGGGCCGTTGAACGGGTTTACCGCGAAATCCGGCCGGCCGTCATAGAGGATCTCGGGATGGATCTGCTCGGTGTAGCGCTTGGTCCAGAACGACGGCTGACCGGAGATCTCGCCGAAGTACTTGCCCGCGCCGCCGCGGATGACGGTGCGGTCGTTGAGGCTGTAGGCGAAGCCGACCCGCGGCCCGAAGTTGTTGGTGTCGGACGGACGATTGGCCTGCAGGAACGGCAGGAACTCGATCTTCTCGGCGAAGACGCCGGTCTCGAGGTCGTAGCGGACGCCGAGGTTGAGCGTGAGCCGCTTGCGGATGCTCCAGTCGTCCTGCACCCATCCGCCGTAGACCTTCCGCGGCGGGTTCTGCCTCCAGCTGCCGACGCCGACGACGTACTTCCGCGAGATGGAGGAGAGCGACGCGATGTTCCACGTCGAGACATCCATCAGGTTCGGAAAGAGGCTCTCGATGTTGGCCGGAATCGGGCCGCCCTGTGCGTCGAGGAGGCCGTTGCAGCGGTTGCAGACGAACATCCAGGTGCCGTCGTTGAGGAATTCGCCGCCGACCTTCAGGTCGTGGCGGCCGCCCCTGTTGTACGACACCGTGTAGTCGTCGCGAATTGAATAGAGCTCCTGTCCGATCTTCTGGGGCGTCTGGTTGTGGGTCTCGCCGATGGTCAGGCCGCGCATCTGGATGGATGGCGCGCCGACGCCGAAGCCGGCCGGATGGTTCGGCCACTTCACGTACGACTGCTCATTCCAGTTGAAGCCGGCGTAGCCGAGCTTCACCTCGTTGACCGCGCGGGTGCCGATGACGTTGGTCAGCGTCGTGAAGAGCTGATCCATCCCGCGGTCGAGGCTCACGGCGGAGGAGGGCGTCTTGTCGCCGCCGCCCGTGTAGCGCGGGTCGTACGGCAGGTTGTGCACCCAGTGGTTGCCGCGCAGCGCGAGGCGCATCTTCGGTGAGAACTGGAAGTCGAACCGTCCGCCCGCCTTGTGCTCGATGCGCGTGCCCGTCTGGTCGAAGTTGAACCGTGGGTAGGGCGTCGTGTAGATGAAGGTCTGCGGCTCGCGTTCGTACTCGTAGTTGAGGAAGAAGTGGATCCGATCCTTCCGGATCGGACCGCCGAACGTCGTGCTCATCTGCTGATCGGAGTAGGGGAGCACGCGGTGGGCGACCGAATCCTCCGCGTTGAAGCGATCGCTGCGGAAGTACCCGGAGAAGCTGCCCGAGGGCGTGTTGGTGCCCGACTTGCTGATGGCGTTCAGCTGCACGCCGCTCGACCGTCCCTGCGTCGCGTCGAAGCGGTTGGCGACGAACTCGAACTCCGCGATGGCGTCGCGGCTGTAGCGCGGGTTGCCGAAGGCGCTCCCCGCGACGTTGTTGGTGATCTGCTGGCCGTCCATGTTGATCTGGTAGGCGCCCGTGTCGCGCGGCACCGGCGATTCGCCGGCCGAGTTGGCGCGGCTTCCCGGCGCCAGCAGCGACAGGTCCTGCCAGTTGCGCCCGTTCACCGGCAGCTCCTGCATCTGGCGTGGATCGATGTTGCCGCTCACCGTCGAACTGGTGATGTCGACGAGCGGTGCTTCTCCCGTCACGGTCACCGACTCCTGCACCGTCGACGGCGCCAGCTGGAGGTTGAGGACGACGGTCTGGCCAAGGAGCAGTTCGACGGTGCGGGAGCCCGTCGCGAACCCGGAGAGCTCCATGGTGACGCGGAAGGTCCCGGTGCGCACCGGCAGGCGGAAGGCGCCGCGCTCGTCGGATACCGCGACGAACGTGTTACCGGTGGCGTCGTGCAGCGCAGTCACCGTCACGCCGGGCAGTACGCCGCCCGTCGAGTCCGAGATGGTGCCGCTGAGCGTGGCTTCCTGCGCGAAGAGGATGCGGGCAACAGGACTGCAAGAAACGCGATGGCCAGGGGTGCGAGGACGCGCGAACGGAATAGTTTCGTCATGGGACCTTCTCCCCTCAGGAGTTGACGGACGGGATCATTCCAGGTCGGCGATGAATGACGACGACGATGGGCTCGGCGCGGCCATACTACACCCGGCCATGGGACGCGCAAGCCCTGTTTCCGGCGGCGCGCCCGTTATGATTGCAGGATGTCCGTTCGCGACGTTCTGATCGTCGGCGCCGGTCCCTCGGGCCTCGCGACCGCGATTGCCGCCAAGCAGCACGGCCTCGACTACGTCATCGTCGAGAAGGGCGTGCTGGTCAATTCGATCTTCAACTTCCCGATGCACATGGTGTTCTTCACCACGCCGGAGCTGCTCGAAATCGGCGGGCTCCCGCTGGTGACGCCCTACGACAAGCCGACGCGGCTCGAGGCGCTGCGGTATTACCGGCGCGTCGTCGACACCTACGATCTGCCGATCTCGTTTCACGAGAAGGTGACGTCGATCGAGCGGGAGCCCGACGGACGGTTCATCGTCGAGACGGAAACCAATCGCGGCGTGACGCGGGTGCGCGAAGCGCGCGCGGTCGTCCTGGCGATTGGCTACTACGACCTGCCGAACTACCTGCGCGTGCCCGGCGAGGAGCTGCCGCACGTGTCGCACTACTACACGGACGCGCATCCCTACTACCGCGGCCGCGTCGTCATCGTCGGCGGGAAGAACTCGGCGGCGGAAGCCGCGCTGGAGCTGTTCCGCGCCGGCACGCACGTGACGATCGTGCACCGCCACGCCGCGCTCGGCGACTCGATCAAGTACTGGGTGAAGCCCGACATCGAGAACCGGATCAAGGAGGGCTCGGTGCACGCGCGCTTCAACGCCTGTGTGACGTCGATCACCCCGACGCACGTCGTCATCCAGCAGGACGGGAAGCGCGAAGACATTCCGGCCGACGGAGTGTTCCTGCTGACCGGCTATCACCCGGACGCGGATCTCATGCGCGCTGCCGGCATCAACGTGGACGACGAGACGCTGGCGCCGGAGCTGAACATGGAGACGTTCGAGACCAATGTGCCGAACCTGTTCATCGCCGGCGGCGCGATCGCGGGGAAGAAGACGGGAAATATCTTCATCGAGAACGGCCGCTTCCACGGCGTCAAGATCATCGACGTGCTCGTCGATCGCCTTCGCCGCGATTGAACGTGGCGCGATTACGTCTGGCGTCGGGAAACCCGGCGTAGAGGCGGACCCTCAGGTCCGCCTGCCGCCGCGTACAGCTTGACGCCCGGGATGTCCTGAAAGTCGCGCGGATTGGTCGTCCAGATCGCCGCCTCGTGCTCGATGGCGCACGCCGCAATCGCGATGTCGGCTTCGCGGCCTCGTGCCCGCTTCACCGTGCGATACAGATCGGCCGCCAGTTCTGCTTCGGCGGGACCGAATCTGACGATGCGATCTTTCGGACAGATTGCGCCCAGCAGCCGGATTTCCAGCTCGCTTCTGGGGCCCCGCAGCCACTCGTACAGCGCGATGGTGGACATCTCCATGCGGTGGCCGGACGTGACGCCGTGCTCGTACGGAGCCAGAAGCGGGCGGTCCCTCGTCAGAATATCGATGAGCACCGATGTGTCGAAATGAACGGTCACCGCGCGCCGGGGCGCCAGCCGACGCGCCGTGACCGTCGGATTTCGCGCTTCTCGCGCTCAGCGTCGGCGCGCGTGCCGGACGGCGGCAGCGTCTTGATGTAGTCGATGACCTTGAGAATGCGGTCGCGTTCCTCGTCGCTCAGCTTGTCTTCTTCGGCCGCGTAGCGCGCGATCGCCTCGCGCACGACCATGCTCTGTGGCTTCCGCAGACGCGTCGCCGTCTTGCGCAGCTTCTCGACCGTCGCCTCGTCGAGCGAGAAGGTGAGCTTGGCCATATGGCAATACTACCATACCGCAATACCTGGTGACGGGCCGGCCCGCGGCGGATTGGGTCAGTGCGCCGGCGCGTTGTTCCAGCCGCGCGGGGTATGGAGCTTCATCTCGAGCAGGTCGACGAGCGCGCGGCAGCGCGCGAGGACGCCGTGACATTCGAGCAGCGCCTGGCGCTCGACGATTTCCAGCTCCAGGTACTGCGCGAGCGCGTTGACGAGGTCCTCGTCCGGTACTGACGGCGGGAACCGCGGTTCCGCGCGCACCCGTTCGATGGCGGCGGCGAGCACGGCCTCGAGCCGCTGGCGCTGGTGCCGCAGCGGCTGCGCCTCGTGCGCCGGAATCGCCTCGTCGATCGCCTCGACCTGGCCGATGCGATACGCGCGGCTGCGATCCTCGGAGCCGATCCTGAACTTCTCGATGCCGCGCAGGACGATGTCGTAGCGGCCGTCGGCCAGCGGTTGTGAGTGGGTGATTACGCCGGCGCAGCCGACGTCATAGGTCGGCGGCTGCCCCTGGTAGTCGGCCTCGTAGCCCGGCCGCAGCAGCACCATCCCGATGATGCGGTCGCCGTCGAGTGCGTCGGCGACCATCTGCCGGTAGCGCGGCTCGAAGATGTGCAGCGGCAGGAAGACGTTGGGGAACAGCACGACATTGGGCAGCGGAAAGAGGGGGATCGCTGGCGGAAGCATTCGCGCATCAATGGATGGTCTTCGTTTTCCGGTCCATGTAGTCCATCAGCACGTACTGGCCGAGCGTGTACGGCGTCGTGAAGTACGCCTTGCCGCGGCAGATGGCGGCGACGCGGCGGACGAACGCGACGAGATCCGGGTCGCGCGCCAGCATGAACGTGTTGATCATGATGCCCGCCTTCTGGCAGGCGCTCACCTCGGCGAACGTCTCGGAGACGATGAACGGGTCGAGGCCGAAGGCGTTCTTGTAGATCTGGCCGTCGGGGCGCGTCAGCGCCGACGGCTTGCCGTCGGTGATCATCACGATCTGCCGCATGTCCTTCTTCTGGCGCTCGAGGATGCGGCGCGCGAGGCGCAGCCCCTCGCGCGTGTTCGTGTAGTACGGCCCGACGCGCACGCGGCCGAGCTGCTTGAGCGGGATCTCCTCGGCCGAATCGTGGAACAGCACCGCGTGCAGCGAGTCGCCGGGATACTGCGTGCGAATGAGGTGCGCGAGCGCGAGCGCCACGCGCTTGGCGGGCGTGAAGCGATCCTCGCCGTAGAGGATCATGCTGTGGCTGCAGTCGAGCATGATGACGCTGGCGCAGGAGCTCTGGTAGTCGCTCTGCGCCACCATCAGGTCGGGGTAGTCGACGTCGATGATCGGCGCCTGGCCCGGATCGGGGATCGGTGAGCCGGGATCCGACGTGCGCAGGCCGCCGACGTCGCGCCCTTCCGCGTGCAGCCGCTGCACCGCGTTGAGAATCGTGCTGCTCGGATCCAGGTTCAGCGTGTCGCCGAACTCGTACGGCTTCGGCGCGGCGATCGCCTCGACGCCGGTCGAGAGATGCCGCGTGTCGTGCCGGCCGGCGCTGCTGCGGCCGATCGAGCCGAGCAGGTCGCGCAGCGCGCGGTAGCCGAGGAAGTCGAGCGCCTTGTCGGTGACCTCGAACTTCACCGGCCCGGCGTCTTCGCCGACGCCGCCGCCGGTGCCGCGGCGATGCTCGCGCTCCTGCTCGAGATCCGGCGCGCCGGTGACGAACCCCTGCTCCATCATCTTGTCGATGATCTGCTGGATGAGATCCTCGAGCTGCTGGCGCGCCTTCTCCTGGTCGCCGTCCGCCGGCTCACCGAGCAGCTGCTGCAGCGCTTCCTCCGACAGCACGCCGCCGCTGAAGAGCGCTTCGAGAATCGCGTCGTGCAGCGCCTGCATCGTCCGGTCCTCGTCGCCGGAGGAAGGATCGCCCCATGGATTGCTGAACCCGCTCGACAGCAGCAGGTCGGAGAGCTTCGAGACCAGATCCTCGAGGTCGATCTGATCGAGCAGGTCGCCGGTGTACTTCGTGTAGCGATATTTCATAGTCCTGGGCCGCCTGAAGGCGGCCCCTACGTACGACGTGTACGTAGGGCCGGCTCTAGCCGGCCCTCAGTTGTAATACTTCTTCTTCCCCTGCGGGATCGAGGGGACGTTCCGCTCTTCGTCCCTGAACTTGTCCTCGCGCGACGGGCGCCGCACCGGCGACTCGGTCGCGTGATAGCCGCGCTCGTCGCTGCGGCCGATCTTCTTCAGCGCGTAGAGACCCTCGAGGACGAAATCGACACCCGACGCGAGCAGCGTCGCCGTCGCCTCCGTCGGAATGCCCGCCGCGTGCGCGAGCTCGATCAATCCCTGCACCTCGCGCGCGTGCGTGAGCACCTCCTTGGTGCCCATCGTGTCGCCGAGCTGCAGGCTGCCGCCGAGGTCGAACCACTCGATCACCTGGCGGGTTTCCAGGTGCGACAGGTAGCCGTCGGCCACGTTGGCGACCGCCGCCTTGATCAATTCGCGGCCGACCGTCTCCGCCCCCTTGAGCTCGCCTTCGTACTCCATCTCGAACTTGCCGGTGATCGACGGCAGCGCCGCGTAGACGTCGTTGACGCGCGCGACCGCGCAGTCCTCGCGGTTCATCAGCGAGCGCCGCTCCGCGTTCGAGACGACGTTCTCCATCGCGGAGATGGGCAGCCGCTGGCTGACGCCGGAGCGCTTGTCGATGCGCCGGTCCTGGCGCGCCTGGAACGCGATCTCCTCGACGACTTCGGCCACGAAGGTCGGCACCTCGGTGCGCGGCCCGACGCCGTCGCGCGTCATCCACGCTTCCTGCGCCGTGATGGCCATCGCGTCGCCGCGGCCGGCGGGATAGTGCGTGCGGATTTCCGAGCCGATGCGGTCCTTGAGCGGCGTGATGATCTTGCCGCGCGCCGTGTAGTCCTCGGGGTTGGCCGTGAACGCCATCATCACGTCGAGCGGCAGGCGGACCGGATACCCCTTAATCTGGACGTCGCCCTCCTGCAGGATGTTGAAGAGGCCGACCTGGATCTTGCCGGCGAGGTCGGGCAGCTCGTTGATGGCGAAGATGCCGCGGTTGGCGCGCGGCAGCAGCCCGTAGTGCATCGTCAGCTCGCTCGACAGCTGCAGCCCAGACCTGGCGGCCTTGATCGGATCGATGTCGCCCACCATGTCGGCGATCGTCACGTCGGGCGTGGCGAGCTTCTCGACGTAGCGCAGGTCGCGCCCGAGCCAGGCGATGGGCGTCGTGTCGCCGTCCGCCGCGAGCCGCGCGCGGCACGCGCCGCAGATGGGATCGAGCGGGTCGTCGTTGATCTCGCACCCCGGCATCACCGGGATCTCCTCGTCGAGCAGCGTCACGAGCGCGCGCAGGAGCCGCGTCTTCGCCTGGCCGCGCAGGCCGAGCAGGATGAAGTTGTGCTGCGACAGCAGCGCGTTTACGAGCTGCGGCACCACGGTGTCGTCGTAGCCGACGATGCCGGGAAAGAGCGGCTCGCCGGCGCGCAGCTTGCGGATCAGGTTCTCGCGCACTTCCTGGTGCACGTCGCGGCGCGGCACGCTGCCGTCGGCGACGGCGCGCCGCAGATCGCCGACGGTCGAAATCCCTGTGGGCCTGGGCATACCACGATTCTATCCGGCTTACGGCTCAGGGCTTAAGGCTTCGGGTCCGTGGTTCAATGTGCTTCCTGAGCCCTCAGCCCCTGAGCCCTGAGCCTTGAGCCCCTTCTTCTCGTTCCGTCCCCAGGTCTTCGCGCACCGCGGGGGATGCGCCCTCGGTCCCGAGAACACGATTGCGGCATTCGATATCGGCATGTCCACTGGCGCGGACGGTCTCGAGCTCGATGTCCACCTGTCTGCGGACAATGTCGTCGTCGTCCACCATGACCGCACGCTCGATCGGACGACGAACGCCACGGGGCCGCTTGCGGCACGGACGGCCGACGAGCTTGCGCGCGTGGACGCGGGCTACCGGTTCGCGCGGGGTGGGGAGTATCCGTTCCGCGGCCGCGGCATCGGCGTGCCCACGCTGCGCGAGGTGCTGGGGCGCTATCCCGGCGTGCCGACGATCATCGAGATCAAGGTGTACACGGCAGCGATGGGGCGCGCGGTCGCCGACGAGATCCGGCGGGCGGGGGCGATCGAGTCCGTGTGCGTCGCGGGCTACGGCCTGGCGAGCGCGACGGCGGCGCGGGCAGAGCTGCCGGGGGTTGCGGCGAGCGCCTCGCAATCGGAGGTCCGGCTCGCCGTCTACCGGTCGGTCCTGCGGTGGCCGGTTCGCCGCGCGGCGTATCAGACCTACCAGGTCCCCGAGCGCGCCGAGGCGACGCGCATCGTCTCGCCGCGCTTCATTCGCCACGCGCACGCGGCGGGGTTCAAGGTGCAGGTGTGGACGGTGGACGAAGAACCGGATATGAGGAGGCTGCTGCAATGGGGAGTCGATGGATTGATTAGCAACCGTCCGGACCTCGCGGTGAAGGTCAGGAACGAGTTCGTCAGCGCGAGAGGCACCGACGCATGAGGATCCCGACGCTGCAGGATGTGCTCGACGCCCGTCCCCGCATCTATTCATCCATGCAGCGGTCGCCGATGCTGCGCCATCCGCTGCTCGAGCAGTGGCTTGGCTGCACGGCATGGGTCAAGCACGAGAACCACAATCCCACCGGCGCGTTCAAGATTCGCGGTGGCCTCAACCTGCTCGCGCAGCTTTCGCCCGACGAGCGGCGGCGCGGGGTCGTCAGCGCGAGCACGGGCAACCACGGCCAGTCGATCGCGTTCGCCAGCCGGATGCATGGCGTGAAGTGCCATATCTTCGTCCCCGTCGGCAACAACCCGGACAAGAACGCGGCGATGCGTGCCTACGGTGCGGAGGTGATCGAGTACGGCCGCGACTACGACGAGGCACGGTTGCGCGTGGAGGAGCTGGTGCGCCGCGAAGGGTGGCGCTACATCCACTCGGCCAACGAGCCGCATCTCATCGCCGGCGTCGCGACCTACGCGCTGGAGATGCTCGAGGATGCCGACGCCGATCTCGACTATCTCTTCGTGCCCATCGGCGGCGGCAGCGGCGCCGCCGGCTGCTGCATCGTTCGCAGCGGGATGGCGGCGAGGACGAAGGTCATCGGCGTGCAGGCGTGCGGCGCGGATGCGTTCACGCGGTCATGGCGCGGCCCGGAGCGCGTGACCGCGGAGCGCGTCCACACCTTCGCCGAAGGGATGGCGACGCGCGTCACCTTCGATCTGACGTTCGGCATCCTCAAGGAGCAGCTCGACGACATCGTCACGCTCGACGAGGCGGAACTGGAGGAAGGCGTGCGCGCGGCGCTTCGCTTCACGCACAA
>Ga0070695_100000445_pt1 | contig 21514 bp, 19 predicted proteins | sample KBSK1252metaG_FD_65471 | JGI IMG/M metagenome (GOLD analysis project Ga0070695, IMG submission 65471) | Corn, switchgrass and miscanthus rhizosphere microbial communities from Kellogg Biological Station, Michigan, USA - KBS K1-25-2 metaG | ecosystem: Host-associated > Plants > Roots >...
GTGCCCCGGACGGGCGGCGTGATCCTCGCGGTCGCGCCTAGCCGCGAGGCCCTGCAAGAGCTCATGGAGCACGATCCCTTCGTGCGCGAGGGCCTGGCCCGCTTCGACATCGTCGAGTTCCGGACCAGCCTGCACCATCCTTCCCTGGCACCCTTCGCCGATCCGGGGACGCGGGTAGCGCCGGACGTGCCTTGGGGAGGAAACCAGGGCTAGGGTGCGGCAGGGGACCTTTTCCGACCGAAACGGCCCTGGCGTGAGACCTCCGGGGGGCGATAGCGTTCCCCTCCTGGCGCAAGACGGGAGGGACCGACGATGGCGATGACGATCACCAGCGAGTGCATCAACTGCGGAGCCTGCGAGCCGGCCTGTCCCCGCAGTGCGGTGGCGGAAGGCGAGGGCGTCTACGTCATCGACGCCGCGAAGTGCACGGAATGCGCGGACGAGGGCGCGCACCAGTGCGCGGAGATGTGTCCGGTCGACTGCATCGTCCAGGCTTCCTAGCGCACGTCAGCGGCCGAGCTCGAGGATCTCCTGCGACGGATCGAGCCGCTCCCAGAGGCGCCCCCCGACCTGCACGAGCAACCAGCCTCCGGCCAACAGAGGGGCCGCGGCGAGGATCCCCCAGAGCGGAAACGTCCAGGCGCTCCAGGGGATCCCGATCCACCACTGGAGGCCGACCGCCGCCCCCACGAGCAGTGCGCTGGGAACCGACGCCAGCAGGAGCGCCAGCCCGAGGGCGGCGGAAAAGAGCATGCGCTGGCCGAGCGCCGCCACGCCCCGACGGCGATCCGCGCTGTGCGCCATCCAGGCCGGGATGAACAGGGTCGCGATGTTCTGAAGAGCCGAGGAGAAGAAGGACACGGCAGCCGCCATCGGCAGGAAGCTCGCGAAGACAAGAACGGTGGCGAGCCCGGTGCGGACCCCCAGGAACTCTCCGGCTCTCGGCAGCAAGACCAGCGTCGAGCGTTGGCCGGTCAGCGCCTCGCGCAGGCGGCTGCCGAACAGACTGGTCAGGACGACGCCCGCACCGAACGACGAGGCGACGAAGCTCAATATCGCCGGCGAGAGCACTTGGGCAAGCACGAATCGTCGCGCCGACACCGGCCAGGTGCGGACCAGCTCGATGTGCGCCAACTCGGCGCGCAGGTCGTTGTTCCACGTCATCCCGGCAAGCAGCGGCAGAATGATCATGGGGACGCCTCCCAGCAGCGCCAGCACGCCGAAGGTAACGTCGTGGAGTCGCAGGATCGCGGGCAGCAGGGCGATTGCCAGCAACAGTGCCAATCCACCGGAGGCGATGCCGGCCCACCGAGCACGCGACACCCGCATCGTGTTCTTCCACACGAGCGCGGCCTCCGGTGGGCCTCGCTGGTCGAGCTCGAACGGGCGCTTCAACCGGGCCCGCGAGGAGACCTTCGCGAATCGTTGCGTCGGCGACTTGCTGGCCTCCACCTCCGTCGCCCGCTCCAGCGCGCTCTCCTCGAATCGCGCTTTCGAGCGCAAGACGATCTCCCGCTGCACTGCGATCGCCAGCAGCACGGGGACGGCCGCCACGACGAACGCAGTTCCGCCTCCGGCGAACATGGGGGCGATCAGCCACCAGCAGGGAGTGAGCAGCGCTTTGAGGAACGGCGGCCACGTCACCGCGGTCAGGCTGGCGGCGACCCGCCGGTAGTCCGGCCCTCTGAGCGCGGCGCCGACCTCGGTCAGGAACGGTTTCAGTGCCCAGAGCAGAACGGCGTAGAAGCCGACCAATCCGATGGTCAGCATCAGACGCCGCGTGCGGGCGAGGGCAGCCGGAATCTCCGTCTGGCGCAAATTGAACAAGGCCCGCCACTTCCCGTTGAGGTGCCAGAACTCGAACAGCATCCAGGTACCGCAACCCATCAAGAGCCGCGCGCCGGGACCGCCCAGGCCGACGAACAGCGGGAGGATGAGAGCGCTGAGAAGGACCCCTACTTCGGACTTCAGCAGGCCATACTGGATGACCTGCCGCCGAGTCAGCGGTGCCTGCAAGAGCATCGTCAGCTCGGACTCGCGAAACGGGAGCCCCAGCCGTCCCCATGGCAGCAGCCAAGGGAACGGCAACGCAAGCGTGACGAAGAGGGCGGCACAGCGGTGAATCGCCGCAATGGACTCCATGCCGAGAGGGCTTCCCGATACCGAATGGAGATTGAGCTTCCACTTGAGCAGGGGCCGGCCCACCCATAGCCCCATCCACCCGACACCGACGATGAAGCCGACCAGGTACTTCGGCTGCCGAAGCAATCGGATGGAGCGGACCACGCGGCCCTTGAGCATCATCCATTGCAGGCGGACCAGCACTCCGATCACCCGGCGTCCCCTTCCACCACCTTCATGAAGATCGCCTCCAGATCGGCGTCGCCCGAAAGCCCCGGCGAGGCTTGTCGGATCGCTTCCAAGGTTCCGTCGAGCACCTTCTTCCCCCGCACGACCAGGATGACCCGATCGCACACTTCCTCGACCAGATGGAGCATGTGCGAGGAGAGAATCACCGCCACGCCGGAAGCCGCGGAGGACTGGATCCGAGTCTTCATGCGTCGCATGGCGGCTGGGTCGAGCCCGGTGAGGGGCTCGTCCAGCAGGAGCGCCTCCGGACGGTGCAGGAGCGCCATCGCCACCATCAGCTTCTGCTTCATCCCACGGGACAGCTCCGAGGGGTACGCGTCGCGACGATCGCCGAGCTCGAGCTCATCGAGGAGGAGCTTGGCCCGGGCGGCGCCGTCCTCCACGCCGTAGAGCCGCGCGGTGATGATCAGATGGTCCCAAGATGTCAGGTAGTCGAACAGGCGCGGCTCGTCGGGCACGAATGCCAGCCGGCGCTTGGCCTCCAGCGGTTGCGCCATCAGATCGAAGCCGCCGATGCGCACGTGGCCGGACGTGGGGGGGATGATCCCGGTCAGGCAGCGGAGCGTGGTCGTCTTGCCCGCGCCGTTCGGCCCCACCAGCCCCACGATCTCGCCTTTTCCAACGGTCATGCTCAGGCCTTGGACCGCGCGCACGCTGCCGTAGGTCTTGACCAGGCCCTCTACGTCGATCACTTCCCCCCCGCTTCCCTTCCCTTCGGCCCGCGCGCCCATTATCCACGTGCGGCGCTCGACTCTTCCAGTACACTTCCCTTCCCACGCACTCACGAATGTGATGGAAGTGATGCTGTCGCCCCTGGCCGGCAAGCCGGCGCCGAAGTCCATGCTCGTCGACCTCGCCCGCCTGGAGCGTGCCTATTACGAGGGCAAGCCCGATCTGGACGATCCCGCCCAATGCATCGCCTTCGGCACCAGCGGACATCGGGGATCGCCGCTCCGCGGGTCGTTCAACGAGGCGCACATCGCGGCGATCGCCCAGGCAATCTGCGACTACCGCCGTGGCCAGGGTATCGACGGGCCGCTCTACATGGGGAAGGACACGCATGCCCTCTCCGAGCCGGCCCAGCGCACCGCGCTGGAGGTGTTGGCGGCGAACGGCGTCGAGGCCATTCTCCAGCGCCAATCCGGGGTCACGCCGACGCCGGTGATCTCCTGGTGCATCCTCACCTACAACCGAGGCCGCCAGGCGCATCTCGCCGACGGGATCGTCGTCACCCCGTCGCACAACCCGCCGGAGGACGGCGGCTTCAAGTACAACCCGCCGAACGGCGGACCTGCCGACACCGACGTCACCCGCTGGGTCCAGGATCGGGGCAACGCGCTCCTGCGCGCCGGCAACGCGGGCGTGCGCCGACTGCCGTACGCCACGGCCCTGAAGAGCGCCACCACGCACCAGCAGGATTTCGTGCTGCCCTACGTCGAGGACCTCAAGAACGTCGTCGACGTTCAGGTCATCCGCGACTCCGGCGTGACGCTGGCCGTCGACCCCCTGGGCGGCGCGGCCGGGCCTTACTGGGGACCGATCAACTCCATCTACGGTCTCGACGTCGAGGTCGTGAACCCCGCCATGGACCCCACGTTCTCCTTCATGACCGTCGATCACGACGGCAAGATCCGGATGGACCCCTCCAGCCCCTGGGCCATGGCGCGGCTGGTCGGTCTCAAGGACGGCTACCGGGTCGCCTTCGCCAACGATCCCGACTCCGACCGGCACGGCATCGTCACGCGATCGTCGGGCCTGATGAACCCGAACCACTTCCTGGCGGTGGCGATCAGCTACCTGCTCACCCATCGCCCGCGCTGGCCGGCGGCGGCCGCGGTGGGCAAGACGCTCGTGAGCAGCAGCCTCATCGATCGTGTCGTGGGGCGGCTCGGCCGCCGTCTCCATGAGGTGCCCGTCGGCTTCAAGTGGTTCGTGCCCGGCCTGTTCGATGGCTCCGTCTGCTTCGGGGGCGAGGAGAGCGCCGGCGCCAGCTTCCTCCGCCACGACGGCACGGTTTGGACGACGGACAAGGACGGCCCGATCATGGACCTGCTGGCCGCAGAGATCACTGCTCGCACCGGCAAGGACCCGGGAGAGCACCACCAGGAACTGGTGGCGGAGCTCGGCACGTCCCAGTACACGCGCATCGACGCGCCCGCCACGCCGGAGCAGAAGGCACGGCTGAAGAAGCTGTCCCCCGAAGACGTCCGGGAAGACACGCTCGCCGGAGAGCCGATCACCGCCAAGCTGACGAGTGCGCCCGGGAACGGAGCCCCCATCGACGGCCTCAAGATCGTCACGGCCAGCGGATGGTTCGCGGCCCGCCCATCGGGCACGGAGGACATCTACAAGATCTACGCGGAGAGCTTCCGCGGACAAGACCACCTGGACGTCCTGGTGCGCGAAGCCCAGCAACTGGTCGACGCCGCCATCGGCGGGGGAGGTTGACCGACCTTCCCCTGCCGCCTATGCTCCGCCTTTCCAGCCCAGGCGGCGGAGATGAAGGCCGGTCACGAGCTCCCCCTCTTCCGGTTCCGGGAAGCGCTGTCCACCCAGCTCAAGCAGTCCCGGGACGTGACCCGCGCCCTGCGGCACTCGCTGCGGGCGACACGGGAGTTCTTCCAGGCCTCGCACGCCGCCATCGCCGTGGCCCGGCCCGGCGAGTCGGAGGCCGAGCTGCTGCTCGCCCTTCCCCCGGATCCGCATTGGGACCTGGCCCTGCTGGCCGCGTTCATCGGGAACCGCTACCCCGCGATCCCTCCGGAGCTCCTGCTCGCTCCCCTGCGGCGGGGCGGCCGCACCTGGGCCGCCATCGCCCTGCGGGGGCGGGCTCCCTTCGATCGCGGGACCATCCGTCCCCTGCTCGAGATCGCCGCCGCGGTGTCGGAGTCCATCGAGCGCATCGACCTCGAGCGCATGCTGGAGGTGCGGGACCGCATCGACCGCAAGATGATGGAGCGCTTGCGCCCCAGCGACCTCTTCTACCAGATCCTGGACGGTCTCCGGTCCCTCACCCGCTACGACCACTCCTCCGCCCTCCTCATCCAGGACAGCGGAGGCGTCCTCCAGCTCGCGGCCGAGCAGATCGCCTGGGTGAAGGGGAAGAGCCGCCGCATCGGGCTCTGCCTTCCGCTCGAGCCCGAGGTGCGCGACCTGATCGGCGGGGGCGAAGTGTTCGGCTTCGAGCGCGAGGGGGACGTCTGGCGCGAGTGGCGAGGACGGCCGATGGCCGCGCTGGCCGACCTCCTCGACTACAACCGCGAGGACGAGGGCGCTCACCCGGATGCGCGGGAGCGCTCCATGCTCTGCGCGCCGCTGGCCACGGGGGACGGTCTGCTGGGCATGCTCAAGGTGGCCTCCCGGCGCACCGGCACCTTCGGCCCTTACGAGGCGGGCCTGGTGGAGCGCTTCCGCTCCCACGTGGCCCTGGCCATCCGCAACTCCCAGCGGGCGGAGACGCTGCACGCGCGCGTGATCGAGGCCGAGCGCAAGCACGCCATGGCCGACCTCGCCCGTTCCGTGGCGCACGACGTGAACAATGCCCTGGGGTCCGTGCTGCCGCTGGTCCAGCAGATGCATGAGGAAGCACGCGGCGGGAAGGTGGACTGCGCGGAGCTGGGGGCCGACCTGGCGCAGATCCAGCGCTCGCTCGAGGTGTGCCGCCGCATCTTCGGGGGGATGCTGGCCTTCGCCCGCGACGGCGCCCGCGACGGCGGCCGGGCGCAGGTGGCGCAGGCCGTGGAGAGCACGCTCGCCGTCCTGCGCGACAGCCTGGACCGGATGGGGATCGCCGTCGAGGTCGCCATGGAGGAGCCCCTGCCGCCGGTGGCGGGAAGCCTCAGCGAGCTGGAGCAGGTCCTGCTGAACCTGCTCACGAACGCCCGGGAGGCCATGCCCGGGGGCGGAAAGATCGACCTCCGCGCCCGCCCCGTCCCCGGCGGCCTCGAGATCACGATCGCCGACACCGGCATCGGCATCCCCCCCGAGCTGCTCGCCCGCGTGCAGGAGCCGTTCTTCACCACCAAGGAGCGCGGGAGCGGCCTGGGCCTGGCCATCTGTCGGTCCGTGGTATGGGGCATGGGCGGGAAGCTGTACCTGGAGAGCGAGCCGGGACGGGGTACCTGCGTGCGCGTCTTCCTGCCGGGGTCCCCGTGAAGCCGGCCCACATCCTGGTGGTGGACGACGAGCCGGGGATGCTGCGCGCCGTGCGCCGCATCCTCTCTCCTCACTACCAGGTGACCGAGGCCACGACCCCCACGGAGGCGCTGGCGCTGCTCCCCGGTCTGCGGCCGGACCTGGCCATCCTCGACGTGCGCATGCCGGAGATGGACGGCTTCGAGCTGACCTCCCGCCTGAAGCGGGCCATCCCCGATCTCGACGTCATCCTCATGACGGGGAGCCTCAGCGAGCTCGACGCCAAGATGGTGCGCGCCATCCGAGAGAACGCGTTCTACTTCATCCAGAAGCCCTTCGACCGGGAGCTGCTGACCACGCTCGTGGAGCGGTGCTTCGAGCTGCGGCGGCTCTCCGAGGAGAACCGGCGCCACACCTTGCGCCTGGAGTCCGAGCTGGCGGAGGCCCGCGCCTTCCAGGAGAACCTGCTGCCCCCGCAGGAGGCGCAGGTGGAGGGGTTGCAGGTGGCCGTCCGCTACCGGCCCTGCTCGGAGCTGGGCGGCGACCTCGTGGACTACGTGGCCGCCGGCCCGGGAAAGGTCGCCCTGCTGGTCGCCGACGTGTCCGGCCACGGGGTGTCGGCGGCGATGCTCACGGGGATCGTCAAGACGGCGTTCCGCTCGTCCCGCGACGACCGCTTCGACCCCCTGCGGGTGGTGGAGCGCCTCTGGGGGGCGCTCGGCTCCTTCGACGACGCACGCTTCGTGACCCTGGTGGCGGGGGTGGTGGACGTGGCACAGGGGACGCTCGACTACGTGAACGCCGGACATCCCGCGCCCTTCCTCTGGAAGGACGGCGCGCCGCCGGCGACCCTTCCTTCCACCGGTCCGCTCATCAGCGCCGCCCTTCCCGGCCTGTTCTGGTCTAGGGAAAAGGTGCCCTTCCTTCCCGGCACCCGGATCCTGCTCTTCACGGACGGCGTCACCGAGGCCTGCGGCGAGGACGGCGACTTCGGATTCGAGCGGATCGCCCGGGAGATCGGAGGGACGCCGGGCGGCGGTGTCGGCCTCCTGGACGCGGTGCTGGAGGCGCTACGCCGTCACGGGAAGGGACGTCCGCAGGAAGACGACTGGACCCTGCTCACCGCCTCCCTCTGATCCGGACGCCCGAGCATGCCCGGCGGACGCCCGGTCATGCGCCCTCTTTCGCCCGGATTCCGGGTCAAGCGATCCGTACGCAGCGTCATAGGAACCCGCCGCGCTGATCCGTACTTTGAGCGCGTCCTGATTTCGAGGGAGGTTCGCCATGAAGACCCTGTTTCGATCGCTCTTGACCCTGCTCACCCTGCTGGCCCCCGCCGCGGCGGTGCGCGCCGAAGACGAGGTCCTGCACTGGAACCGCGTGGCCACCGCCGAGGCGGCCGCCGCTCAGACCGATCCCATCACGGAGTCGCGCGCCTTCGCCATGCTCCACGTCGCCATGTTCGACGCCGTGAACGCGGCCGAGCCGCGGGACACGCCCTACCTCGATCGCAGGCCCGCGGCCCCCGGGGCCTCGGCATCGGCCGCCGCCGCCGTGGCGGCGCACGACGTGCTGGTGCAGACCCTGCCCAAGCTTCGCGCGGCATTCGACCGCGAGCTGGAGACGTCGCTGCACGCCCTTCCCCAGGGGAAGGCGACCGACGACGGCGTGGCGCTGGGGCGCGCCGTGGCGCGAGACGTGCTGGCCACCCGGAGAAGCGATGGGTCCGAGCGCAAGGTGAGCTCGGTCGTGGGCAGCCGGCCCGGCGCCTACCGGCCCACACCCCCCGACCTCACCCCGGCCTTCATGGTGCAGTGGGGAAGCGTGAAGCCCTTCGCCCTCCGCTCCCCCGCTCAGTTCCGGCCCGGCCCGCCCCCTGCCGTGGACGGCGAGGTGGCGCGGCGCGACGTCGAGGTGGTGCGCGCGGTGGGTGCCCAGGAGGGTGCCGTACGGAACGACGAGCAGAGCGAGATCGCCCGCTACTGGTACGAGAACTCCACCCAGGGCTGGAACCGCATCACCCGCGAGGTGGCGGCGGCTCACGCTCTGGACCTGCACGACGACGCGCGCCTCTTCGCGCTCGTGAACATGGCCATGGCGGACGGGTACATCTCGGTCTTCGAGGCCAAGTACCACTACCTCTACTGGAGGCCGGTGACGGCCATCCGCGAAGGCGGAAGCTCCGACTGGCTCAGCTACCTGGGCACCCCGCCCATCCCGGACTACCCGTCCGGGCACACCGTGGAGGGTGCGGCGGTGGCCACCGTGCTGGCCCGCTTCTTCGGCACCGACTTCGTCCCCTTCCAGATGGAGAGCGGTGCGCCCTATGCGGGGATCACGCGGCGCTTCTGGAGCTTCTCCGAGGCGGCGCGTGAGAACGGAGCCTCCCGCGTCTTCGCAGGGATCCACTTCCCCACGGCCGTGGACCAGGGGTACGTCCTGGGCCAGTCGGTGGGGACGTGGGTCTTCGAGCACGGCCTGAAGCCGTCCGCCGCCGTGGCCATCTCGGCGCGTTGAACCTCCCTCATCGGGAGCGGAGGTGCCTGGTGCCCGCTTTCCCCCCACGGGCGCCGGGCACCTCCAACTTCACAGGGGAAGAGGGGCCTCTGCGGGCAGCTTGCGGTCGCGCCAGATCGCGGGCGAGACACCGACCAGGCGCTTGAAGGCACGGCTGAACGCGGCTTCCGACTCGTAGCCGACCTCGGAGGCGGCTTCCCCCACCTTCGCGCCCTTGGAGAGCATCCCCGCCGCCAGCTGCATCCGCCACTGGGACAGGTACTGCATGGGCGGCTGCCCCACGAGCTGCGTGAAGCGCTCGGCGAGCGTGGAGCGCGACAGACCCACGCCGTGCGCCAGCTCGTCCAGGGTCCAGGGATGCTTCGGCTTCTCGTGCAGGAGCGAGAGGGCCCGTCCCGTGTGAGGGTCGCGCAGTCCCGCCAGCCATCCCGTCTGCTCGGACCCGATCCCCTCCAGATAGCGGCGCAGGACCTCGACGAACATGAGCTCGGAAACCTTGGACAGCACCGACTGACCGCCGGCCCTCCTCTGCCGTGACTCGTGGAGCGCCAGGTCCACGAAGCGGGTCAACCAGCCCTCGCGGTCGTGGATCACCAGGCAGCTGGGGAGCGATTGCAGGAGAGGGTTGAAGGGGCGCGCGTCGCACCCCAGATAGCCACATACCAGGCGTGTCTCCTCGTCCCCTTCCCCCAGCCTGAGGGGCACGGGAAGCTGGCCGTCCGGAGGCCGGACGTAGATCGAGAGATCGATCGGTGTCCGCATCCCGGGAGCGCTGGAGAGCGCGTGCGGGTGACCGTGGGGGAGGACGATGATGTCTCCCGCCTCCAGCCGGATCGGCTCCTCGCCGGCCACGCCTCCCCAGCAGCCGCCCCCCGTCACGGCGTGGTAGGGGATCAGATGCTCGGCTCCGGGGAGGACCGAGGAGGCGATCGTCCGCCCGTCGGGGACGGAGGTCACCCAGGGTGCGAAGCAGGCCACGTCGAAGAACACGGCGCTCTTCAGGCGCACCGCGCTCAGCACGTCGGAGAGCACGTCGATGGCCATGGCCGAAAGGTAACACGTCATTTCGCGGCGGGGGTGACGGAGAGCTCGAGGCACGCCCTCCCCCGGATCACGCGGACGCGCACCGCCGTTCCCGCCCGCTCGCCCGTCAGCAACCGGTGCAGGTCGTCGATCCCCTCCACCGGCTGCGTGTCCAGGGCCACGATCAGGTCGCCCTCCTGGAGTCCTCCGCGCGCGGCCGGGCTCCCCGCCTGGACGGAGGCGACCCGGACCGCGGCTTCTCCGGGGACGGCGTGGAAGCGGGCCAGGCGCCGGGGCAAGGGCACGTTCTGGGCGGAGATGCCGAGCACGCTCCGCCGCACGCGCCCCTCGCGGATGAGGGCGGAGACCACCTGGATCGCGGTATCGATGCCGATGGCGAAGGCGAGGTTCTGGGCGCCCAGGATGGCGGCGGTGTTCACCCCCACCACTTCCCCCCGGGAGTTGACGAGCGGGCCGCCGGAGTTCCCGGGGTTCAGGGCGGCATCGGTCTGGATCACGTCGTCCACCAGGTGGCCCGACCCGGTGCGCAGGGAGCGCCCCAGGGCGCTGACCACGCCCGCCGTCACCGTGCAGTGGAAGCCGTACGGGTTCCCGATGGCGACGACGATCTGCCCCACACGCAGAGCAGCGGAGCTGCCGACCTCCGCGGCCACGAGGCCGGGAGCGGCGACCCGCACCACCGCCAGGTCCGTGTCGGGGTCCTCCCCCACCAGCGTGACGCCGCAGCGCTCGCCCTCGAACAGCGTCGCTTCCAGACGCGTCGCCCCCTGCACGACGTGGCTGTTGGTGACCACGAAGCCGTCGGGCGTGACCGCGAAGCCGGAACCGGAGCCACCCCTCCGGCGCTTTTCCACCGCGTCGATGCGCAGCACCGAGGGACCGACCCGGTCGGCGACCGAGGACACCGTGCGGGAGTAGGCGTCGAGGAGCTCGGTGTCCGCCATGGTGTTCATGCTCACTCCAGGATGGGGAGACACGAGGGGCGGAGCTCCGCCAGGGAGACGAAGATCCGCCCCTCGAAGACGTGGCCTACAGGGCCACGACGCCGGTGCGGATCAGGTAGGCGAAGCGCTCACGCTGGTCGGGCCGGAGCAGGGCGTGGATCACCTCCAATGCCGTCACCACCGCCTTCGCCACGCGGTCGTTGCTCTCGGTCCGGAGCGACGCACCGGCCGCAGCGCGGCCGGAATCGAACGCCTCGGCGGAGAAAGCCTCCGCGAAGGCGGTCAGCGTCCTCCGGTCGTCCACGGAGGCCTGGGCGCGCTCGGTCTTGAGCGCGTCCAGGATCTCGGCCAGCCTGCGCACCTGGACGTCGTCCAGCTCGAGCTTGGCGGCCAGGAAGCGGAGCGGCCGGCGGACGCCGAACGGGCTCCCCATCCAGGGACCGCCCTCCGGGGCCATGGCGTGGCGGCCCATCTCGTCTCCGTGGTGCGGGGGGCAACAGCCGGCGGAGGCGTAGGCGAGCCTCCATCTGGGATGGAACATCGGGACCTCCTCTCGCCGGGGCGCATCGCTCCCGGCGGGGTTTCGACGCGTGGGCACGACACCTCACGCGGTGCTCTGCAGGCTAAGATCGCCGCTCCCCTCCGTCAAGCTGCTATCCTCCTGCGACTGCCATGACGGACACCCTCCGCTTCCTCGAGGACGAGCTCGAGAACTTCAAGCAGATCGCGCGGGTGGTGAAGCCCTCGGCGGGCGAGGTTCCGCGCCTGGAAGGGATGGAGATCGCTACTCTGTCCTTGCCCCTCAACGGAGAGTTCGGGGGCGACCACGTCATCTACGTGGACTTCAACCGCCGCTACGACCTGGATGCTCGGATCCGGAAGGCGGAGTCCGAGGGTCGGCGCGAGGTGGCGGCGCTGCTGGAGCAGAACCGGAAGCGCGCCGGGATCCTCATCGCCGACGTGGCGGGGCACCGGCTCACCGATGCCATGGTGGCGGCCATGCTCCACCAGGCTTTCCTGCTCGGCACCTATTACGAGCTGGAGACCTACGGCGAGATCACCACCACCCTGATCCGCCACATCAAGAGGCGCTTCTACGAATCCACGAACATCCAGAAGCTCGTGGCCATGCTCTACGGCGAGATCCACGAGGGCGGACGCTTCCGCTACACCTCGGCCGGACACCCGCCGCCGCTCGTCTACTCCAGGGAGTTCGGGCGCCTGGTGCAGCTGGACGCCGAGCGCCGGGTCTCCCAGGGCCTGATCGGCCTCTCCCCCGCCTCCGATGTCCCCGTCAACGAGATCGAGCTCCTGGCGACGGGGGACATCCTGATCCTGGCCACCGACGGGCTAACCGAGCACGGGGATGGGGCCTACGTGGGGGAGGAGCTGCCGCGGTACCTCGCCCGTGTGCAGGACCTCTCCGCGGCCGACATCGCCGGCCAGCTCAAGGAGTCCATCCGGGCCTTCGCGGCTCCTGCGGACGACGTCACCGCCGTGGTGGTGAAGCGGACCTGACCGGCGATGAGCCCCCGCATCCGCCTCGGGGTCCCGCTCGCCATCGTCGGCGTCGCGCTGGCCGCGCGCCTCCTGATGGTCCTAACCTCCGTCTACCAGTGGGACGAGGACCGGGAGTGGATCCGCCTCGCGAACACGATCTCCTTCGACCCGGCGGCGCCGCACCTGCCGCTGCGGGGCGTCACCCACCCGGTGCTCCCGGCGTACTTCATCCACCTGGGCTCGCTGCTCCTGGGCGCCGGGCCGGTGGGCTTCCGCATCTTCAGCGTGCTGGCCGGCGCCCTCACGGTGCTGGCCGCCTACAGGATCGTGGAGCGGCGCGCCGGGCCCCTGGGAGGAGCGATCGCGGCGGCCGCCATCGCGCTGAACGAGTACCACGTGATGGTCTCGTCGGTGGCGGTGGACATGGTCTTCTACCTCCTCTTCTCGCTTCTGGCCCTCGGCGCCTTCCTGCGCTTCCTCGAGGAGCCGCGCGCGAGGTGGCTGGTCCTTACCGGCCTCTTCACCGGCCTGGGCTACTGCTGCAACGAGCGGGCGGGACTCCTGGTGCCGCTGTGGTGCGCGGCCCTGGTGTTCACCGGGAACGCGCGCTGGCTGCTGCGCTGGCCCACCTGGGCGGCTCTTGGCGTGTTCGCCGCCTTCTTCGCGCTGGCCAGGACGCAGGCCGGCTCGGGAGGCCAGCTCGACCGCTTCGCGGGCTTCGGCGTGACCGCGCAGCCCCTGGCCTTCTACGGCAAGAGCGCCGTGCGCAAGCTCCTCTCTCTCGTCCACACCGGCTTCAAGGACTGGGCGCCCGAGTACCCGTCCATGAACGTCCTTCTCGGCGCCGCGCTCCTCGCGGGCACCGGCCTGGCGCTGGTGTCGGGGAAGCTGCGCAAGGACCCGGCGGTGCGGACGTGCCTGGCCCTCTTCGCCACCGTGCTGGCGCTGCTCGTCTTCGTGGACACCCGGTTCAACGAGGAGGCGAACCTGGCGCCCCAGGCCTGGTACTGGGCCGACCTCTCGCTGCTCCCCGCGGCCCTCCTGGCCGGGATCGCCGCCGGACGGGGAGGGATCGCGGGCCGCGCCGTCGCCACCGGCGTGCTGGCAGGCGCGCTGGTGGGCGCGGTGCACGTCGGCGCCACGCGCCTGGGGACCTCGCCCGTCCAGGGAGGGGCGGTTCCGGGCCTCGTCTCCCCTGCCGACGGCCGCATGGCGGAGCTGCACACGGGCTTCCTCACCTGCGCCCTCTGCCCACCCGACCCGCCCATTACCCTGAAGAGGATCCAGGTGCGGCAGGAGGGGGACGACTGGCGCCCCACCCGCCCGGACGAGGCAGTGGCGCACGATCCGGGCGGCCGCGCCCTGGCGCTGCGCGCCTCTCCCGGCGCGGTGTACGCGCTCTGGTACGACGTGGGGGGGCGCGAGCTGGCCTTCGACGTGGTGGTGCGGGACGCGCCCTCGCGCTATCCGCCCCCCTTCTGGCTGCCGGCCGCTACAGCCCGAGGCGCTCCATCTCCACCCAGAGCGGACGGTTCTTGACCTCCTCGTAGATCCGCCCGATGTACTCGCCGATCACCCCCAGGCAGATGAGCTGCACCCCGCCCAGGAAGAAGATGGCGATGATCGTGGTGGCGAACCCGGGGGGGAGCGCGTTCCCGATGGACCGGAAGTAGTCCACGAAGATCCGCTGGAAGAGCGTGAACACGGCAGCCGCGAGGGCGAAGGCGGAGGCGGCCAGTCCCAGCCACGTGGCCAGACGCAAAGGCGCGATGGAGAAGGAGAAGACGCCGTCCACGGCCAGGCGCAGGAGCTTCCCCACCGTGTAGCTGGTCTCCCCGCCCGCGCGCGCCGCCCGCTCGTACTCCAGGCCGATCTGGCGGTGGCCCGCCCAGGCCCGGAGGCCCCGCACGAAGCGGTTGTGCTCGGGCATGGCGTTGATCACGTCCACCACCTTGCGGTCGATCAGGCAGAAATCACCGGAGTCGTGGGGGATGGGGATGTCGGCCAGGCGCCCCAGCCCCCGGTAAAACAGGGCGTAGCAGGCGCGCAGCAGCAGCCCCTCCTTGCGCTTCCGGCGGACGGCGTAGACGACCTCGTACCCTTCGCGCCACTTGGCGAGGAAGCGGGAAAGCTCCTCGGGCGGATCCTGCAGGTCGGCGTCCAGGATCATCACGGCGTCCCCCCGGGCGTGGCGGAGCGCGGCCGTGACCGCGGCCTGGTGCCCGAAGTTCCGGGCCAGGCGGATGGCCTTCCACCGCGCGTCTCGCGCGTGCAGGGCGCGCATGCGCTCCCAGCTGTCGTCGGTGGAGCCGTCGTCCACCAGCAGGACCTCGTACGGCTCCCCGGCGGCCTGGGCGGCCCGCGACACCCGGGCGTGGAGGGTCTCCAGGACCGGGCTCTCGTTGTGGCAGGGGATGAGCAGGGAGATCACGTCAGAACTCCGCGCTGGCGATCCGCACCGCGTTCGCCATGAGGGTGAACGTGAGGTTCTTGGCGGGGAGGAAGGGGAAGGTGATGCCATCCGCGAGCCACAGGTTCGCGAAGTCGCGGCTGCGTCCTTCGGGGGTGGCGGTGCCGGCGCCCCCCTCCCGGGCCATGGGGACGAGCCCGGCGTAATGCGCGCTCGCCCCCATGGGACGCACGTAGGCGAACCCGGGGGGCACCAGGCATCCCAGGGCACGGAGCGCCCCGCGCACGCGCCGCAGGGCAGGCTGCAGCCACGTCCTCTCCTCCGGGGCGGGAGCGTACCGGATGGCGAGGCGCGGCCGCGCGCTCCCCGGCACCAGGCCGACGGTATTCCCGGGGCGGCGGGTGTCGCGGAAGTTCACGTTCAGGATCCCCAGCCCGGCGTGGGCCGCCCGCGTGACGTCCAACGCCGCGCGCAGGTGCAGGGGCACGCTCTGTGCGATGGGGTGGGTGAGGCAGGTCTTCAGGGTGGTGACGAGGCCGAAGACGCGGTCCGCGGGATCCTCGGCGTCGAGGGCGAGGGCGAGCTGGTGGTACTGGTAGCTCTCGTCCTCGAACACGCGCCCCACCATCCGCCAGTGGAGGAAGGGGAGCAGCACCTGCCGGTTGTCCATGAGGCCGGAGAGGACGGGCGCCTGCTGTCCCGCCCGGCGGAGCGACTCCAGGAGGATGCGCGCGGAGCCGAGCGTGCCGGCGGCGAGCACCAGGCGGTCGAGCGGCACCTCCTCCAGCACGCCGTCCGCCGCACGCCGGGCGTGGAGGGAGTGGATCCGCCCGCCCGAGCTGGCGGTGAAATGGAGCACCTCCCGCCCTTCCAGGTAGCGAAAGCCGGGACGCCCGAGGCACTCCCGCAGCGTCACGGCCGGAGTGTAGAGCGCATCGTGGGGGCAGCCCCACAGGCAGCGTCCCAGGTAGGTGCAGGCCTTGCGTCCCGGGCGATCCTCCGACAGCACGGCGATGCGCGCCCGCCCCACTCGGCAGCCCAGCGCCGCCAAGCGTCCGCCGTGCGTGTCTGCGCGCGCGAGCAGACGTGCCGCGTGCGCGTCCAGGCGCAGCGGCGCCTGCAGCCCCTCGTGGAGGGGCAGGTAAGCGGACAGTGCGTCCTCGGTTCCGGTGACCCCGATCCGCCGGGCCACCTCCGCGTAGTGCGGGGCCATCTCGCGCCAGCCCAAGGGCCAGGCGCGTAGATCCTCGTCGTCGAACGGATAGCAGCCGCCGGTCCAGACCTCGGCCAGGCCGCCCTGGGCCAGCGAGAAGAGCGGCGCGAAGCCGTCGGCGTCGAAGCCGTAGCCGTCCGGGCCCTCGAGCGCGTGCCCCTTGGAGGGCGGGATGCCGTAGTACTCCCCCTTCTTCCCCGGGAGGAGCACCCCCTGGAAGCGATCGCCGAGGAAGTAGCCCACGGGATCGGGGAGCGTCTCCTTCAAGCCGTTCAGGCTCGCTTCCGGCAGCACCTGCGGGAGCCCCGGCCGCCCCACGTCCACGAGCGTCACCTCGCGGCCGCGGGCGAGCAGCGTCTGCGCGAAATGGACGCCCGAGGCCCCCGAGCCGACGACGACGACGCGATCCACGTCACCGGCTCCGGAGCACGAGTTGCACGGGGAGCAACAGCAGGCTCCCCAGCACCGCGGCCGCTCCCGCCGCGGCTCCGATCCCTGCCAGGCGCAGCCACGCGCGCAGCGCGCCCGGCGGCCCGGGGTCGTCCACGCGGCGGAAGGACGGGCTCGCAGTCTCGAGGATGGCGAGGAGCAGGACGAGCTTGCGCCGCAGGGCGGAGGCCGGGGCGAACAAGCGGGCGTGGGCATCGGCCAGGCGCACCCCCGGGCCGCTGGCCGCCAGACGCAGCGCCACACGGTCGAACGCGCCGTCGGGCTCGAAGGCGGGGGTGGTCCGGTGCGCCCGCACGTAGCAGGCGATCACGTAGGGCGTGGGCGGCGCGTCCAGGAGGTAGGCGGTGAGGCGCCGGCACTCGGCCTCGAGCGCGGCGTCGGCGCTCACGCGGCGGCCCTCAGCATCTCCCGCAGCGGCGTGCGCAGGACGCGCTGCGCGGGAACCCAGGCCGGGCCCTCGGCCAGGCCGTCCTCGACGAAGGTCGCGATCTGGCCCGCGGTGACGGGGAGCGGGATCCCGGCGCGCTCGAGAGCCCAGAGGAGCGCGGCCAGGGGTCTCGCGGGGAGGGAGACCCGGCGCGGCGGCCTCCCCTCCAGGCGGCGGAGGACGCTCAACAGCTCGGCGACGGTCACGACGTCCGGCCCTCCGGCCTCCAGCACCTGGCCGGAGAAGGAGGCATCCTCGATCACGGCGGCCAGGACCTCCGCCAGATCCGTCACGTCCACGGGCTGTACCCGTGCGCATCCCCCCCCGAACAGCGGCACCACGGGAAGTCGCGCCAGACGCCGCAGGCCGTCGAGCACCGGCGCTCCGGGGCCGAAGATCATCGTGGGGCGGACGACGACCCAGGGAATCCCTGCGTCGCGCACGGCGGCCTCGCCGTGCTCCTTGGCCCGGGCGTAGGGGTAGCGGCGCTTGTCCTTGAACTTCACGGCGATCGTGCTGACGAAGAGGAAGCGGCCGACCCCCGCCGCCACCGCACGGCGGACCAGGGCCGCGGTCCCCTCGGCGTTCACGCGGGCGTGCTCGTCCGCGGGCGCCGCGCCCGTCGCCGCCGCCGCGTGAAGCACGGCGTCCACCCCTGAAAGCGCCTCCTCCCAGGGGCCAGGGCGCGTGAGGTCCCCCACCACCCAGCGCGCGCCCGCGAACTCCGGTCCCGGATCTCGGCGCACGAGGCAGGTGACCTCGATCCCGCGCTGGCACAGGCGGGGCAGGAGGTGCCGGCCCACGAAGCCCTGCGCCCCGGTGAGGAACAGGGACCGGCTCACTCCCCGCGGTCCTCGGCCGGTCCCAGCGTCTCCTGCACCACGTACATGGGCCGCGGCTTCAGCTCGTGGAAGATGCGGCCGATGTACTCGCCCATGATGCCGAGGCAGATGAGCTGGACGCCCCCCAGGAAGAGCAGGGCGACCATGATCGTGGCCCAGCCCTGCACCGTGTAGCCCAGCGCCTTCTGCACGAACACGCTCAGGAGGTAGAGGAAGGCCAGCAGCGAGGCTCCGTAGCCCAGCCAGGTGGCGATCTTCAGGGGGGCGGTGGAGAAGGAGACGATCCCGTCCCAGGCGAAGCGGACCATCTTCCGGTAGGGGTACTTGGTCTCGCCGGCGCGGCGGGCGTCCCGGTCGTACAGGATCCCGGTCTGGCGGAAGCCCACCCAGCTCACCAGGCCCCGCACGAAGCGGTCTTTCTCCCGCATCCCCCGGAGCTGGTCCACCACCCGGCGGCTCATCAGCCGGAAGTCCCCCACGTTCCGCGGGATCTCCACGTGGGAGACGGACCCCAGCAGGCGGTAGAAAAGAGAGGCGGTGAGGAGCTTGCCGGCGCTCTCCCCGGCGCGGGTGTTGCGCACGGCATAGACGACGTCGTACCCGCCCCGCCATCCCTCGACCAGCCGGGGGATGGCCTCGGGGGGATCCTGCAGGTCGGCGTCGATGACGACGACGGCGTCCCCGCGGGCGTGGTCCATCCCGGCGGTGATCGCGATCTGGTGCCCGAAGTTCCGGGAGAAGCGGAGGACCCGGACGGTCGGGTCCCCGCCCCCGGCCGCCAGGCCGCTCAGGATCTCGAAGGAGCGGTCGGCGCTTCCGTCGTCCACGTAGACGATCTCGGCGGACCCCAGGGCCCGGACCACCGCGACCAGGCGGCCGTGGAACTCGGGCAGCACCTCCTGCTCGTTGAACACGGGGACGACGACGGAGAAGGTGGGGTGAGTCGCCACTGGGGTCGGGATTATAGTGCGCACCCGTGCGCGCCCGATGGATCCTGGGGTCGAATCTCCTCCTCGCGGCGTGCGTGGCCTCGGCGGCTGCCTCCGCGGTCCCCGGGCCCTTGCGCATGCTCGCGGCCGGCCTGCTGGTCCTGGTGCTCCCCGGCCTGGGGTGGCTGGGCCTCTTCCGGCGCGCTCCCCTCTCCCCGGCGGCCCTGGCGCTCGCCGTCACCGGGATGTCCACGCTGTGCACGCTGGGCGCGCTCCTGGTCACGGCGGCCCCGTCCGGCCCGCCGGCGCGCGGCGCGGCCGTGGCCTGGACGGTGCTGTTCCTGAACCTCGGCCTGGTCTGGAAGGGTCCTCCGCGCAGGCTCCAGGAGGGGGCCCCCTGGCGCCTGCTCGGCGCCATCGCCGCGGTGGGGTTCCTCGTGGCCTCGCTGTTCGGCCTCCATGTGGTCCCCGCCCTCGAGGACCACGACATGGAGCTCCGGGGCACAGCCTGGGGTCTGGCCGCCGACTGGAAGCCGTACATGCTGACGAACCGCCAGCTCTACATCCAGGCGGCGCACCCCGTCCTCTTCCACTTCCACGTGGCGGAGAGCCTGCTCCTCACCGGCGAGATCGCGGCCACCAAGCCGGACTACGACGCGGCAAAGCGGGCGGAGGCGGCGGAAGCCCGGCACGCTCCGATCGCCTGGGACGCCTGGTGGCGCGCCGACTACGACGCCATGATGGCCCACCCGGCGCTCGTGGGAACCCGCGCGGCGTCGTGCACCTTCTCCGCCCTGGGCCTCGCGCTGCTGGCCCATCTCGCCATGGTCTTCACCGGACGGGCCTGGGCCGGGGTGGCGGCGGCGGCACTGTTCCTGAGCTTCCCGGAGTCGCTGGTGCGCACCTGCTACGCCGGCTACTTTCCACCGACCTTCTTCATCTCCGCGGCCGCCGTCCTCCTCCTGGCGGAGCGGGCGCCCTGGCCCTGGATCGCGGCGGCGGGGGCGCTCGCCGCCACCCTCAACCACAAGACCGTGGTGCTGATCCTCGCGGTGGCGGCTCTGGCCGGCCTGGACCTCCTGCGCACCCGGTTCCGGCTGTGGGACCGGAGCGCCCTGGCCCTGGGGCTCGGCTTCGCCGCCGGCACCCTGGTGTGGTGGACCTACGGCCTGAGCGTGAACGCCCACGCCTTCATCCAGGACCACCTGCGCAAGCACCTCGTGCACCGGGCCCTCTTCTACGACTTCCGCCTGGAGGCGAGTCCGGAGCGATACGCGCCCGGGATGGCGGAGGTGTGGCAGGAGTTCAACGCCCACACCGGCTACCTGTTCCTGCCCCTGGCCATGCTGGCGCTCGCGTACTGGTTCTTCCGTCGGACGGACGGGAGGGGGATCGCGGCCTCCCTGCCGGCCCTGCTGGCGGCCTGGTTCCTCACCGGCGCCGTGCTCTACACCCTCACGGACTGGCGCCAGACCAAGCACCTCATGAACCAGCTCACGCCCATGGTGGTGGCAGCGATCGCCCTGCTGGAGCCTCGGGTCCCCCGCTGGCTGCGAGGCCTGGCCGCCGTGTGCCTGGTCGTGGCTCTCGGGTTCAACGTCGCCACCGATGTCCGCCTCGTCCGCGACTTCAAGAGCTTCCGCATCTCGGGCGCCAGCGACATCGACGGCTGGTGAGCTAGCTCTCCACCTCGCGGACGTCGACCTCCTCGGCCTCCACGAGCTGGAGATAGCGCTCCGCCAGCTCTCCCGCGTCTTCCAGCGTATCGGCCCGCACGATCACATACCCAGCGATCAGCTCCTTCGACTCGGCGAAGGGGCCGTCCGTCACGGTGATGCCGTCCCTGGAGTTCTTGTAACGCCTCCCCCGGGCACTGGGCTTGAGGTTCTCGCCTCCCAGGTACGTCCCCGTGCGGCGCGTCTCCTCGACCAGACGATCCAGGGCCGCGCGCTGCTCCGGGGACGGCGCCGCCCCGGTTTCCTTCCGGAGCACCATGTAGCGCCGCGTCGTCAGCGTCTCCGGTTTCGCGATCACCCCGATATCCCAGGCCTCGGTGACGGGACGGACGTCGATCTCTCCTTCGCCCAGGATGGACGCCAGGCGGGTCGCCCACCGGACCGCATCCTCCCGGGAGGCGACGCGCAGGATCGTGAATCCCGCGGGCACCTCGTTCCCTCCGCGAAAGGGGCCGGGGGTGGCGGTGACCTCGCCGCCCTGAAACCGGAGGCGCACCCCTTCCGCGCTGGGTCGCAGCCCCTCCCCTGCCTCCAGGCGCCCAGACCTCGCCAGCTCGCCGATCAAGGCACCCACCCGCGCGATCAGCTCCGGGCTCGGGATCGCACCCGACTCCCAATGGGCGTTCGTCTTGTGCAGGATCATGAAGCGCATGACCGTCCGCTCCCCAGGAACTCCGCCGCGACGGGCGTCAGGGCGTGCGGGTCGACATTGTGCGTCTGCCCCGCGAGGACTTGGACCCGTGCACCGGGCACGGCATCGGCGACCGCGCGCGCGGCGCGCGCCAGCCTGGCATCGGTCCTCCCTCCGTACACCACCAGCACGGGGACGAGGATGGAGGCCATACGCGCCGCCGGGACCTGGAATCCGCGCATCACCGTGGCATCGTAGGGCAGCGTGTGCGCCACGGCCTTCATCCTGGGCCAGACCCAAGGCATCATTCGCATGAGCAGCACGAACGGCGCCGGCACCCCGACCATGTCGCGCATGAAGTACCGCA
>Ga0070695_100000447_pt1 | contig 21465 bp, 19 predicted proteins | sample KBSK1252metaG_FD_65471 | JGI IMG/M metagenome (GOLD analysis project Ga0070695, IMG submission 65471) | Corn, switchgrass and miscanthus rhizosphere microbial communities from Kellogg Biological Station, Michigan, USA - KBS K1-25-2 metaG | ecosystem: Host-associated > Plants > Roots >...
AAATCCCAGCCCGGACGCCAGCCGTCCTCGGCGACCGTTAGTGCGCGCTTGATCTCGCCGCGGTTGAGGGAGATCGCGGTGACCCGGACAGTGACATTGGAGGAGCTTTTCGCCTGAATCGGCACCGGCGAGATGCGGAGTCTACCGGGTGTCAGGTCTTTCCTGCATTGTTGGTTGCGGGACCCCGCGCACGGATTCATAGAACACGTCGCGAGCGCTATTGCTGTTGCGCAAAGATGATAGAACCAGCCCCGATCGGCCATGATCGGCCGCAAGTCCATCCCCGCCAGCCTCCGAGGTGAACGGTAACGCCGGCACGGCAGGGCGTCCATGATCGATTGCGGATCTCGATCCGGCTCGCGCGCGATCTGTTGCCGTTGGTTCTGCTCGAGCCTATACAAGCGGACTTTCACGGATCATGCTGCATGGCGTGTTTTCAGGCCAGCGATGATGTCCGCTCTTCGCGAAATAGTCCCATTGGACTCTGAGATTGGTCACTTCCGACTTCGGAAGGATGTCCGGCCGGATCTCAGATCCAGCGTGCTCACTCGGCAGCTATCGTGGATTGCTTCAGATCCTTGGCGTAGGCGATGCTGACGGGCGCCTCGGCTTCGAACGGACTATTGAGACCCAGCTCTTTTGCCCATTCGCGCACTTGGGGGAATACCTCCTGGCCGAGCAGGCGGATGCAGGTCATTGAATCCCGATGCGAAACATTTCCGTCATTGCCCCACACGGCCATGATGCCGGGGCGCGTCTCTTCCAACAGATGGCGAATCGGCCGCAGCACTTGCTGGGGCGTTCCGCAAATGATCATGCCGTCCGCCCGCTGCTCTTCGAACGTTGGGTTTCCGCGCGGGTTCTTGGCTCGGCCCACCGCAAACTCGACAAAACTTCGCCGCCCGCTCGGGGAAAAATATCCTGACGGATTGGCCCACACCGGGTGCGCGAGCCCGGTGAACTCGCCTTGCATCCACATGAACTGCTTGGCGTTCTCAATGGCCTTGTCCTCAGTCTCGGCCACGTGGATGCGCGCGAGATAGCCGCGGTTTTCCGGGCCGGACTTGTAGCCAACTGCTGCCGCGGTCTCGTCGTAGAGTTTCCAGATCTGCTTCGTCTGCGGGATCGATGTGTTGAGTGCAATATACGGATACCGTTGCTTCGCCGCCCAGATGATCGTTTCCTTGCTGATCACACCGGGTATCCACACGCGCGGATAAGGCTTCTGTAGCGGAAGCGCCCACGGATTGACGACTCGGTGCTGATAGTGCGTGCCCTCCCAGCGGAATGGTCCGGGTACGGTCCAGGTCTTGACGATCAGGTCGTGAGCCTCCTCGAAGCGCTCGCGGTTGTAAGCGGGGTTCACGCCGGTCGCGAGCTGCTCTTGTCCGCCGCCGCGTACGAACCCGGATACGAGCCGGCCCTTGGAGATCATGTCGATCATGGCGAGTTCTTCGGCGAGGCGGATCGGATTCTCGGCGAGCGGCAGCGGATTGCCGAGCATAACGATCTTGACGCGCTTGGTGGCGCCGGCCAGCACGGAGGCAAAGATATTGGCTTTGGCCTGCATGCAGAACGGTGCGTTGTGGTGCTCGTTCAGCATGATGCCGTCGATGCCGACATCCTCGGCATAGACATATTGCTCGAGGTATTCGTTGTACAGGCGGCTGCCCGCGACCGGATCGAAATGCTTGTTGGAGAAAGTGAGCGCGGTGGCGCCGTACCTCAGGCCCTCGTTCGCGTCGTAGGCCGACATCGGCTGCTCGGTGAAATACATCAGGTGCATCGAGACTCTCCTGTGGGGCGCGAGATGGCGCGCTCAGCCAGCCATGAAAGGCGTGATGAGTTCGGCGAGCCTCCTTGGCTGCTCGAGGTCCACACAATGTCCGCAGTCCTTGATGACTTCGAGCTTGGCCTTCGGCAGCGCCGCCAAATAGCGGTCCCCCGCCGACAGCGGGACAATCCTGTCTTTGTCGCCCCAGACGAGAAGGGTCGGAACTTTGACGGTCCGCAGCAGATGCGGGAGGGTCTGGCTATACATGTAGGGCTTCCACGCAATGCGAAAGCACATCTCGCGCGCGATGTCCCAGGCCTCGAGTTGGTCCGTGGATGGTTCGGCGTCGTAGATTTTCTCGAACGCTTTTGGATCATGGAAGCCGGCGCGCGCATAGTCGATGTAGCTGACGATGGCTTGGTCGAAAATATCGCCCTGGGACGGCTTGACTCCCATCGGGCCAACGAGAACGAGCTTGGCGACGTCGGCGGGCGCCATCGTCGCCATTTCGGCCGCGATCCAGCCGCCGAAGCCGAGCCCGACCAGAACCGCCTCCTGAATTTTGAGCTCTGCAAGCAGACCGCGGTGCATCACGGCCAGGTCTCGAACGCTGCGCATCCACTCCGCACGCTGAGAATCTCCCCATCCCGGGTGATGGGGAACGATCACGTCTGCGGACTTGGCAAGCTCATCGTGGAACAGAGATGAGGCGGGCATTCCGATATCGCGATGCAGCACGAGGACCGGAGGACCCTTGCCGCCGCGGGTCATGTGGACCTTTGTGCCGGCGATTTCGATGGCGAGTTCAACCCAGGCCGTCATATCTGATCCCCCGATTCCGCATAAAGCTTGCAGGGGCGCAGCCGCGTGTCAACATTGGGAGACGTTTGATGGGGTGTAGCCTAGTATCTAGGGATGGCCGAGCACGTCGCGAACTATCCAGACGCTCGCGCACAAGCCGGCGCAATGCCTTGGTCGCAGTCGGCTCTGGATCGAGCCGTGGCAAGAAGCGTGCTCGACACATCGTGTCCTAGAACGAGATGGTTTGTCGAGGGCCGCACAGTCCAGAATTCAGGTCTCACCTGCAGATGTCGGCGGGCATTGTTGCTTGAATCGCACCCAAACAGAAGTGCAAATTCTCGAGCAAACACTATGCCGGCGGCCAAACGGGTTGCGCCCGCTGCTGAGTGAACTGCAGCCCCGCGCAACGCTGAAAGGGAAAGATAGACCCGAGCAGATCGCGACCAACGCGGCCATCGCGGCCTGATCAGCGAGGTGAACATTGGCGGCCTAAGAATGCAGGTGCGCGCCTGAGACGCTTGCAACCTATAATCGCCGTCAAGGAGGAGGTGGCCTTCGGCAAACTGATAGCGAACGCCCCAAACGCCGGATGGCCCCAAGCCACCGGCGATTGTGCGCTCCCGTGCCGGCAAGCATTCGCGGAATGCGGATGCCGAACGTCCGCGGTTCCAATATGACGATCGTTCGACCTACCGCGGCGGAACTCCCCGCCCGAACTCCCGAAGAGCAGCGATGAGCCACCAGCAGGCAGTGCAGGACGCCGAACGGCCGCGGCTAAGGCTGCGTGACTGCTACTGGTTCTTCGGCCCGCTCGTGCTGATGGTCGAGCTGAACATGATGTCGAAGTCGGTCATTCACGCCTTCCTGGCGCGGACCGATAATCCGAGCATCGCGCTTGCCGCCTTCAATTCCGCCTTCACGTTCTACTTTGCGATCACCGCTGCGTCCGAGGTCACGACGCTCCTATGCCTTTCGTTCCTGAAGTCGCGCGCCGACTCTCTGCAATTGAGCATCTTCGCCACCATCGTACTTTCGCTGCCGATCACCAGTGCCCTTGCAGTGGCTTTTACGCCGCTCGGCTACATGCTGTTTGGAAATTTGTTCGGACTTGGTTTGCAGGCACAGATGGAGGCATGCGGGGCTGTCGGCCTGCTCATCCTTAGCGCTCCGTTCCTGATTGGCCGCGCCAATGCGTTCGCGCTGCTGATGCTGGCCCGCCGCACGATCATCATCACGTCAAGCACGCTGGTCCGACTGTTGTCTCTGACCGTGTCGCTCGTCGTTCTGCCCATGTGGCTGCACGGGGCTGCCATCGGCGCTGCAGCACTGGTGATCTGTATGGCGTCTGAGGCGATCTTCGCCTGGACCTTCGCCTGGCGGCATCTGATGACGTTGCCGGCCGCGCGGCAGTCCAAGGAGCCGTTTGCCCGCTACTGGAGCTTCGCGTGGCCGTTGATCATCAATGCCTCGGCCGAGCTCGGATCGATCTTTGTCATCAATCTTTTTCTCGGACGACTGCGAACGGCAGAGCTAGCCATTGCGGCATTCGGCGTTGTGCACGGCCTGGTCTCGTTGCTGATGGCGCCGGTGCGCAATCTCGCCCAGTCGGCTCAGACGCTGGTGGCGCGGGGCGAAGACGTGCGCACCATGCTCGTGTTCTCCGCCCATCTTGTCGCCTTCTTCACCCTGCTGGCGCTGGTACTGTTCCACACGTCGCTGCGCGACACCGTCCTCAAAGGCCTGATGGGTCTAACGCCCGAGTTGGCATCCTACTCGGAGCCGGCCTTGACGATCTCGATTTTGATGGCGTCATTCTGGGGGTGCACCGCGCTCTTCAGAGGCCTGCTCGCCAAGGCGCGCACGACGGGATCGCTTGCGGCCAGCGGCGTGTTGCGCATCGTAACCGCCGCGGCCGCTGGCTCGATCGCCCTTGCCAATCCTGACTTCAACGGCGCCGCACTCGGTGTGGTCGCATGGATCCTGTCCTATGCCGTCGAGACGGCCGTGAGCACGTGGCGTCTGCGCAAGCTGGGTTGGTTCGCGCAGGGATGAATGCGAAGCAACGCGTTCAAAAGGACGCTGGTTGAGAACGGCACAACTGTCCTCAAGTTCTTATTTCACATATCCAAGGAGGAACAGCGAGAGCGTTTGCAAGCGGCTCGACGAGCCTGAGCGGTAGCCTGCGCGACGAGGCAGCCACACGCTGCAGGTGCCACGGCCGGTGCTTTCCTTCCCCAAATAGGCGGCCGTCAGCGTGAGACAAACCTGAGCCCGCCCGCGGGCCAACGTGCTGGCGGGCGTAGGTTCGTGGGGTTGCAAGCAACCGCGACCACGACGACGGTGATCGCGGTGGGGAACGCCATGTACAGGACGAGGTGCTGCGCCGCCCCAACCCCAAAAACGCTGCTTCCGGTCCGTAGCAGGTTGAAGACAACCCATCGGCGCCGAGGCCGACAAGCGAACAACGCGATCAGGGCTGCGCTGCCGCATCTGCCCATTGAGGAGTAGCGGTGCTTGCCAAACAGGTCTCTGAGATGCGCGCAGGCCTTCCTCACGCGCCAGAACCTGTCTCTCCGTCTCAACAGCAGCGTATGCCGCGGCCTCCTGCCGGCGCATAGCGTCGTTCCTGGCAGTTCCGGAAAAATTGCTCGCGGTTCATGATAGGTTCGCCAGGATGATACCGTCGACGATGCGCGACGTAGGTCGAATAGTCCGGCAGGCCGACCATCAGGTGCGCTGTTTGCGCGGCATAGCGATACAACTGCGCGAGGCGCTCACGCACGAGCGGCACGAAGATCTTGCGCGTCATGGTCGACCTCATGGGTTGAAACCGTTGAACTTGCCAATGCCTTCCTGATGCTGATCACACCGGCCACGATCATGGCGACGACAATCGCCATGAACATCGCACACAGAGCGGCATCGAGATAGTTGTTGAAGGCAATGCGATGCATGTCTTCGATAGTCTTGGCCGGAGCCAGTATCTTACCCTGCGCCAGCGCGTCGCTGAAGCGGTTGGCCTGGGCGATGAAGCCGATGGCCGGCGCTTCGTGGAACAATTTTTGCCAACCCGCGGTCAGCGTACACACCACCAGCCAGAACGCCGGCACAATGGTCACCCAGGCATAATGCTCGCGTTTCATCTTGAAGAGAATGACCGTGGCCAAGATCAGCGCGATGGCCGCCAGCATCTGGTTGGAGATGCCGAACAGCGGCCAGAGCGTGTTGATGCCGCCGAGCGGATCAACCACCCCCTGATAGAGGAAGTATCCCCACGCGCTGACGGCCAGCGTGGTGGCCACGAGATTCGCGGTCCACGACTGCGTCTCGCGCATTGACGGCACGAACGTGCCGAGCAGATCCTGGATCATGAAGCGCGCGACCCGTGTCCCCGCATCCACTGTCGTAAGGATGAACAAGGCCTCGAACAAGATGGCAAAGTGATACCAGAACGCCATCAAGGCTTTGCCGCCGAACAGGCTGGACAGGATCTGGGCCATGCCCACCGCAAGGGTCGGCGCGCCGCCGGTGCGCGATAACACTGTCTTTTCGCCAACATCGCTCGCCAGTTGGGTCAGCGCTTCAGGCGCAATCACGAAACCCCAGCTCGAGATTTTCTGGGCCGCCTCGGCCGCAGTCGTGCCGATCAGAGCGGGTGGACTGTTCATGGCGAAATAGGAGCCGGGTTCGATCACGCAGGCTGCTATCAAAGCCATGATGGCAACGAAGGACTCCATGAGCATCGCGCCATACCCGATGAAGCGGATCTGGCTCTCGTTCTCGATCATCTTCGGAGTGGTGCCGGAGGCAATGAGTGAATGGAAACCCGAGACCGCCCCGCAGGCGATGGTGATAAAGAGGAACGGGAACAGGCCACCGCTGAAGACCGGCCCAGTGCCATCCACGAACTTGCTGACGGCCGGCATCTTCAGGTCCGGCATCACGATCACGATGCCGATGGCCAACGCCACGATGGTACCAATCTTGAGGAAAGTAGAGAGGTAATCGCGCGGCGCAAGCAGCAGCCACACCGGGAGCACTGAGGCGATGAAGCCGTACGCGATCAGCAATAGCGCCAACGATTCACCCGAGAACGTGAACATCGGTGCGAGAGTCGCGCTCGTGCTCACCGGCTGGCCGAAGAAGATCGCCGCCATCAGCAGGACAAAGCCGATCGCCGACATCTCGCCGATGCGGTGCGGGCGCAGGAAGCGACCGTAGATGCCCATCAGCATGGCAATGGGAACGGTCGCGAACACCGTGAAGGTGCCCCACGGGCTGTCGGCTAATGCCTTGACGACGATGAGGGCCAGCACGGCGAGAAGGATAACCATGATGGCCAGAACGCCGAAGAGCGCGATGAGGCCCGGTATCGTGCCCATCTCGGATTTAATCATTTCGCCAAGCGAGCGCCCGTCGCGCCGCGTCGACACGAACAGTATAATGAAGTCCTGCACCGCGCCCGCGAACACGACGCCGGCGAGGATCCATAGCGTTCCAGGCAAATAACCCATTTGCGCCGCGAGCACTGGGCCAACGAGGGGGCCGGCGCCGGCGATGGCCGCGAAATGATGGCCAAATAGCACGTATTGATTGGTCGGTACGTAATCGAGGCCATCGTTGTGCCGGGCAGCGGGCGTCGCACGATTGCGCTCAACCTGCAGAACCTTGGTAGCGATGAAGAGACTGTAAAATCGGTAGGCGATCAGGTAGGTGCACACTGCCGCAATGACGAGCCAGACCGCGTTGATTGTTTCGCCTCGGTTCAGGGCAATGGTGCCGAGCGCGAGGGCACCCGCCGTCCCCACGACAACCCACACCGACCAGTGCAAAGGCGCGCGTTCCGGCGTTCCGATCGACGTTGCCATGGCTAAGGTCTCCTCGTGCGTGTACTCCCCCAAAAGCGTTGTCGTTGGATAGAAATCTTCCACCCGCGCCAAGAACGGTGTCAACTAAGTTTAGGGACTGATCCCTGGCCGCGCGCCATTCACGAGCCGCGCGGTGCCATTTGGGTTGGCCCGGGACCACCGGCAGAGCCCACGCTCTCGGTCGGGAGATCGATGGCCGCCGCTCATCGAACTCGCCTACGCGTTCGAACAAGTGACTAGGGCGCACCCCACCTGCTGCCACCCCGTAGGCGCGCCGCAACAACTCGGGCCCACTACGCTTTCTGCGCTGACCCTGCTCATGGAAAAACAGCGGTCACACACCAAGCGACGCGCTGGCATGGAGTGCGGTTGGCAGTCTTCGTCAGCACCAAGAACGGTCACCACCGTGGTTGCGAAACGCGCGCCTGCGGCAATCGCGCTAGGTCCGCGCCGCGCGCGCGAAACAAAAGTTGATGCGCAAAGCCTAGCGGCCCATCAGGGGCGATGCCTTATAGCTGCTCCGGCTGCAGCTTGCTCAGCTGCACATCGGTATTGAAGATCTCGGGGTCCCGTGAGAGGTGGACTTCGTGCGCGCCGATGTTGTCTGTCGGCCCTGCATGTTGCATCACCGAAGCGGCGCTGACGGCGCAATCCACCCTGCGTCGCCTGGGCGGTCCTGCGCAAAGAATGCGTCAAGGATGGCGAAGGTCGCAGGGTCCTTTGTTACGCTCCGCGCCTCTGGGCCTTCGCTCAATTTTAGTTGCGTTGCGGGTGTTGGGTCAGACGCCTGAACGGAGGGATCGAAGTAAAATCGCCGAGTCAACGCCGAGTGTTCCCACGGCACCTGCTGGCGATCCGTCTGTCGCATGACATCATTGCGCACAGCAATCAGGATGGCATTGAGATCCTCGCTCGACGTTCCGAGCTGCCGTACGAGCGCACCGGTAAAAGGTGAGTTGCGGCCAGTCCCATCCAGCGCCACGTTTCCCGGCTGGGTCGAGAAGCTGATTAGGGTACCCGCGCCACTTTCGACGGCTGCGAGGCCACGCCCAATTTGAAGTGATCGCTCGCCCATGACTCGGGCAAGAGTATAAGCGAGAGGATTATTTCGGCAGGCATCGAAGAAGAGAAGATTGGTCTTTGCCTCCCGTTCCATCGTTTGGAGCACGAGCTCTAGTCGCACCATCTCGATGTCCAGCGCCGAGACTGTCGTCAGCCTCGCGTCGACGGGAACGAGATAGTTATGGCCTGAGACCTGCATTCCATGACCGGCATAAAAGAAAAGGCCCACCTCCGTGGCTTTAAGAGCTGTGCCGAAATCGCGGACCATTGCGTCAAACGCCGCCTTGTCGAGATCGAACCCTTCGATCACTTGAAAGCCGAGCTTTTTCAGCGCGGCGCTCATGTCTGCGGCATCGTTCTTGGGGTTATCGAGCCTTGGTGTGTGCTGATAGGCAGAATTGCCGATGACGAGCGCGACGCCGTTGGGCGCGGCGGTTAGCGATCCGCGTTGCGCATCGAGGATAGTCGATGTCGAGGTGGCGTTTAGAAACGTAAAGGTAAGAACGGCGAATGCGGCGAGCCTGGCGCATCTTAGGAAAAGGCACCGCCAGGTGACGGCTCCCTGCGTTGCATCGTCCTGAGCGCCGAGCACTTCATCGAAAAACCAGTCTCTACAACCGGCGACGTCTTTCACGGCCCTGGTGAGAGATATGCCAGCGGTCAGCTTAACGGCGTCAGTTAAAGAGATGTCCTCACTCATGCGCAAACTCGTTTGCCTAGCAACACTGACGCCGAGCATAGCCTGCAAGGCCCCTTCTAGGTCGGCCACGGCTCTCCGAATTTCTCAAACAGGAATTTGAACGCCATTTCGCCAAGCTCTTGATTGGTCGTATCGCAATCCGATGCCAGACGTCGAATCGCGGCAGCCACGCGCTGATCGAAGTAAATAACGATGCCTTTCCGGCCCGTCCGCGTGGCCGGCGGGTTACGCTTGTGGCTCGCGACTTTCTTCACGGACTGGCTAAGAGAGGCCTCGGGGTGCGGCCCCGAGGGTCTCCTTGTGGCACGCGGGAGGCGACCAGCGGAGGCCTTGACAGCATCGGTCAAGGATAGCGCAACGTGGTCCACGTTATTCACCCCCGTTTTCGTCACTGTCGCGTGCCCAGAGCGCTTCGTAGAGCGTGGAGATTTCTTTTGCCGCCGAGCCATTCTTCTCGACCTCCGTAACACCGCGACCAGCCTTCAGACCGTGACTGAACGCCAGCAACTCGCTCAGTCTCTGGGGCATGACCTCCAATTTGAGACGGCTCGCTGTGCGCAAGCTTTCCTTGATCGCAGTTTCCCTGCTTTGGGCCGTCGGCACGGCGTTCAGGATGACGGCAGACTTACCGCGGACCTTCGCAAGATTGATGAGGTCAGAGGTGTCCTCCAGCGCCTGCAGATCCAGCACGCTGCTCTTCAACGGCACCAGTACCATGGTGGCGGCTTTGAGTGATGGGATGATTGCCTTATCGAGCTTCGGCGGCGTGTCGATCAGCACGAGCTCGGCGCCGAGTTTGTGTGCAGTCCTCAGCATGTCGGGAAGCTTCTGATAGGGCCCCGCGGCGATGCTCGGATCGTCCTTGGCGCCAGTGGTCCTTTGCCTGATGGCGTGCCACCGCTCGGCCGATTGCTGGGGATCAAGGTCGATCACCAGAACTTTCCGATCCCTAGCCGCCGCGATCGCCAGATGCAGCGCGAGCGTTGTTTTCCCGCTGCCACCCTTCTGACTGACGATACTCCATACCTTCATACCGACTATCCTTCGCACCTTTATTTTAAGTGCTAGCACATAATTGCTAGCACAACTCTAGTGATTAAGAAAGCGTTAATGCCCTGGTGTTTGGCGCCGCTGCGGAAAGCAACGACGGTGGCCAAGGGACGGCAATCGCGCTGCCTCTCTGTCTGCTTCCCGAGGACACCTGCCGTCAGACGATTGCCGCACGACGCGACTAATCCGAACCGGTCCCGAGTTAAGCCGCCCTATCCAAAGTCGCAATTTCAGCGATGTGCGGTAGAAGCAGACAAGAATGGCCACCTCGCCATGAGGCTCACATTGACGATTGCCTGCCGATCACCTACCTTTGTCGCGATGGGGATGGAGTTCCCCGAAACCGCCCGCAAGGGCTGATGACTCCTACCGCGAGACAAGCGGTGGGAGTTCGTCTCGGAGCCGCCGCAGGGCGGCTTTTTTGTTGCCCATTCTCGCACGATCGTGAGCGGGGGCCGCTGTCCCCGAGAGGAGAGCGTGCGCATGGACAATGTCTGGCTCGCGTCAGCGCTGTGGGTCGGTCTTGCGCTTGTAGCCTCGATTCGATCCGTATCGCCATGTCGGTCGCGCTTGTCGAGATCATGGTCGGTGCGGTGGCGGGCAATGCCATCGGGCTCGACATCACGCCGTGGGTGAACTTTCTTGCCGGCGTCGGTGCCATCATGCTGACATTTCTGGCCGGCACCGAGATCGACAGCGATATCATCCGGAAAAAGCTTGGGCCCAGTGTCGGCATCGGGGTCGTGAGTTTCGCCGCGCCCTACGTCGGCGTCCTGTTGTGGGCCCGATACGTCGAGAGCTGGGGCTGGCCCGCCGCCCAGATCGCCGGCATCTCGCTGTCCACGACTTCGGTCGCGGTCGTCTACGCTGTGATGGTCGAGACCGGCTTCAATAAGACCGAGCTCGGCAAGATCATCCTGGCAGCCTGCTTCATCACCGATCTCGGCACCGTGCTGGCGCTCGGCATCGTGTTCGCGCACTTTGACGCCTGGCTTGCCCTGTTCGGCGGGGCGACCGCCGTTGCGCTGTGGCTGCTGCCCCGCTTCGCCCCGTGGTTTTTTAATAAGGTTGGGCACCGCGTGAGCGAACCGGAGACCAAGTTCGTGTCGCTGGTACTGCTTGGACTCGGAGGTCTTTCGCAGATCGCTGGCAGTGAAGCCGTGTTGCCCGCCTATCTTGTGGGCATGGCATTGGCACCGGCCTTCATAAGGGACCCGGAGCTGCCGCACCCCATGCGTATCATCGCCTTCACCATTCTCACGCCTTTCTACTTTCTCAAAGCCGGCTCGCTCGTGAGCTTTGCCGCGCTCACCTCCGCGGCCGGACTGATCCTCGTGTTTCTGGTGCTCAAGATGATCACCAAGTTTGTCGGCATCCTCCCCCTCACGCGCTTCTATCAATTCGAGGGTCGCGAAGGGATGTTCACGACGCTGCTGATGTCGACGGGACTGACCTTCGGCACCATCTCCGCGCTGACCAACAAGATCATCGACCAGCAGCAGTACACAATCCTGGTGGCGGCCGTGATCGGCAGTGCGGTCGTACCCACGCTGATCGCTCAGAGATGGTTCATGCCCGCGTTCAAGCCGATGGGGCGGGATGCCGGCAAGCCTAAGGAGGCGTCCAATGTTTAACAGGATCGTCATTGCCAATGCAGTGTCCGGCCAGCACCTCCCGACCCGTCTGTCGGCAGCCATCAAACGCGCCAAGCAGCATGGCGCGGAGCTCCTCATGGTTTCCGTCGAGGACTCCCGCAGTTCCCAGCCTCTGTCGACGAGGTGGTGGAGGAGAAGACCGAGGCCAACTATTTCTTCGAAGGCGTCATTTCCCGCGCCAAGGCACAGGCCCAGGCCCAGGCAGTCAAACTCAGGACCCATATTCTCGCCGGCCAGGCGGTGCGGACAATTGTTGCATTCGTAGAGCGCGAGCGCCCTGATTTGCTGGTGATCGGCTAGATGGGACACTCGGCGCTTTACAATCGTGTCATTGGCAGCACGACCGACCGATTGGTGGAACTCGCGCCGTGCGCGGTACTGGTGGTGAAATGAGCGAGCCTGGAGCCAAACCCGACCTCTCGGTGGTAGAGCTGCGCATTCTGCGCGAGCATTGGGAGTGGGGTGGTCGCCACACCATCTTTTGGATCATTCTCACCATCCTCATCTTCGGGGGAGCCCCATTTGCTCTACGACTTTCTCGGGGCGGACGAGAGGGCACGAGTTCTGGCCTTCATTTTTCTCGGTACCCTCGTTCTCGTGAATGCATTTGGTGTGCAGCCCGGGCATTGGCGGCGCGGCCGGAACTCGGGCGTCATAAGCGTCGAGACTAGAAAATGGCTTAAGGGTATTTCCGCGGAAAGGAGAGACATGCAGAACTACATCTGGGTCGCGGTTGGCAGCGCACTCGGCGGCGTGGCGCGCTATTGGTGCTCAGGCGTGGCCGCAAGGATGATCGGCGAGACGTTCCCGTGGGGTACACTTATCGTCAATATCGTCGGTTCTTTCATCATCGGCTTCTTCGCGACGCTGACCGGACCAGATGGCCGATGGTTTGTAGGATCAACGGGACGGCTGTTCGTTATGGTCGGGATTTGCGGCGGCTACACCACATTCTCTTCGTTCAGCCTGCAAACTCTCACGCTCCTGCATGATGGGGAATGTCTCTACGCGGACTCAACATTGTTGCTTCGGTCGTGCTTTGCCTGATTGGGGTCTGGATCGGCCACGTCTTCGCGAGCGGGTTCAACTCGCTGAAATGGGTGTGATCATGCAAGTTCCACAAGAATGCCGTTCTCCTGCGTATCTTTTTCGGCGAAGACGAGAAGGCCGGCCACCTTCCGCTTTATGAGGCCATCGTGCTCAAGGCGCGGGAGATGCGCCTGGCGGGGGCGACGGTCCTGCGCGGGCCGATGGGCTTTGGCCATTCGAGCCGCATCCACACGACCAAGATCCTCAGGCTTTCTCAAGACCTGCCCATCGTCGTCGAAATTGTCGACTCGGAAGAAAAGATCAACGGCTTTCTCGCCGTCCTCAATGGCATGATCGGCAGCGGACTGGTGACACTTGAGAAGGTCAAGGTGTTGCAATACGGCAAAGAGGCGAAAGCCTAGTAGTGAGACCGGCGATGCCCTCCGCAAGTTGACGGAGATCTTTGCCATGTCGGAGTTCGCACCGGTTTCGTGGATTGTCTGGGCTCTGCTCGCGGCGCTGTTCGCGTCGCTCACGGCCATCTTTGCGAAGATCGGCGTCGGAAACGTCAACTCCGATCTGCCGACATGCACCCGAACCGCGGTGGGTCGCGTCGTTCGTGGGGGGCATTCTTGCTGCTTGCGGGGTGTTCCAGCCGCTTTCCGGAATTTCCACACCCACATACATGTGTCTTGGCCGGTCAGGTTTTGGCGACTGGAGCCTCGTGCCTTTGCTACTTTCGAGCCCTTCTGCTGGGCGACGCAGGCCCGCCGTGCAGATGGTTCACGGCCCGCGTCTGTTGCTGGCACCTCATGTCGGTGGACTGGTCCGCCATATTGGCACATCGCGCCGACGGGTGATTGTGGGTCCCCAGGTGTGAACCCGAAGTGGGAGTCGGCCGATCGCCGCCGTTGCGAGCAAGCGAGATGATGTCCGCAATCTCTGCTCCGCATTGTTGGCGTGAGGGCACGCGACGCGCTTGGTGCCGGCCAAAATTGTTCTGTCAGACCTTTAAAGCTTCATGCGTTGGATTCGGCGGTAGTTCGACCGCGTTCACCGTCATCGCCAGCATCGCATAATAACCGATGCAGGTCGTCAACTGCACATACTGATCGGCTCCCAGCCGTTTCATGACCGTCTGCGCCAGCGATTCATCGATGCGGTTCTTGCGCAGCAGTTGCCGAGTGAAGTCGATGATCTGCAGGTCATCGACCGGAATGCCTTCGGAATGATCGTCACGGATCGCGTCAATCGTTGATCTGGGAATGTTTCGCTCAGCGCCGATTACTCCCTGGATGCCCCACACATATTGGGCCTGGAAGTGACGGCCGACGACCAGTGCTGCAAGCGTGCGAAGTCGCAGTTCCAGCGTACCCTCCCAGCGTACCAACGTACCCAGATGGGCAACACGCTCGGCCCACTCCGGCGCATGCATCCAGACTGAGAACGGACCTTCCAGAGATTTGCGTGTATCGACGATACTTTCCGCGATGCGGCGGGGCTCGCCGGTCAGTTCGTCGGGGGATTTCAAGATAGAGAGGCGCGCCATGCGATATCCTCAGTTTGTGTTGCGTTTGGCCAGCGGCTGTCTGGACCGGGGTGGCCAGCTCTTGGCCGATCCTAACGTGAACCGCTGTCAACGGCATGCAAAAGACCCGACGGGTCAAGCGATCGTGCCAATCTGCAGTCCAGGCTGCAAGCGGTCAGTGCAGCGACGTGGCCAATGGTTTGTCCCCCGTGCCTCAGCGACCGCCGGCAACGGCGAGTGTGTGGCCCGAGACGTAAGAGGCCTCGTCTGAGGCGAGGAACAGCGCGGCAGCGGCCACCTCGTCTGCGGTGCCGAGTCGGCCGAGCGGTGTCATCTTGCTCGGGCTCCTCTCCACCGTCGCATCGAGCCGGCGGAGTCCTGGCCCTGTCCGCTCGGTGTCGATGGGGCCCGGTGCCACGGCGTTGACGGTAATGTTGTACTCGGCGAGCTCCAGCGCCACGTCGCGGATGAAGCCGTGCACACCGGCCTTCGCCATCGAGTAGGCGGCCCCGCCCTGGTAGTAGGCGGTCCACGGCGTGCCCTCTCTGGCCCCCGACGACAAGCAGATGATGCGCCCCTGCCGGCGTTTCATCATGTGCGGCGCGGCGGCACGGGTGACGAGGAATGTGCTCCTCAGGTTCAGGCGCAGCACGAAGTCGAAGTCGGCGACCGCCATCTCCCAGATCTTGGCATTGCGTGAGCCGCCAAGGTTGTTGACCAGGATGTCGATGCGCCCGTGCTTGGCGTTGGCCCCATCGATCAGGCGCGTGGCTCCCGCCTCCTCGGTGAGGTCGCCCGTCACCGCCTCGGCCTTGCCGCCCTTGCCGGCAATTCCTGCGGTCACGTGGGCGAGTGCGTCGCCTTCGATGTCGCCGAGCACGACGGCGGCGCCTTCGGCCGCAAAACGCTCAGCAATTGCCCGGCCGATACCGTTTGCCGCTCCGGTCACGACCGCGACCTTACCCTCGAGCCGTGCCATGGGACCTCCTCAGGTTTGTCGGATGTGCCTCGAGCATAGCCGCGATGCCCTCGCACGGGCAGGGCCGTGCGCCGCGAAAATTTGCTGGCCCGGAAGAACGCGTGGCGAAAACAAGGTTCGAACAGCATCACCTGGGGAGTGGTGGTGGGTGAAGATAACTGCGGCGGTTATTGGCTGATGGCCGCGGCAATGGTGCGCACGGCACCGGCACCCGTCTGATCTTGCCAGGGCTTTGAAAATCATCGGTGCGGGCTGCCGGCCCGGCAGGCCATCAGTTTGATCTCGCACTTAAGCGGCAGGCTATGGAGACACGGCGCCTTCAGTCCCGGTTGGGCCAGAGGTATCTTCCGGCGACTGGTCCGTTGCAACAAAATCGGTGAGCCCGTGCCGCCGAGAATGCGGCCCCTCGAGCCATCTCTGGCGTCAATAAGCTCGATCACATCGGCGAGGGCCGCCAGCTCGGCCTCTTAGCTCGTGCTCGCGTGGGCTCTACTCGGTCTTGGGTGTTCGAACAACTCATGTCGGTGCTGTTTCCCACAATTCACGAAGCGACTCGCCGAGGTAAGGCGAAATGAGGCGCTCCTACCATGGCGCGCTAGGACGGATTGCCTCGCCTAGTGCCAGTAGTGAAACAGCCCAAGGCCAAGAACCCTACCAACGAGGGCAGGCAAGAGCCAATGCTGATGGCCATGCCAATGGTGATGATGACCAGGGCGGTAGTAGGAGGAATGCTTGGCGTAATGCGGTGCCTTCGCAACTTTATAGGGACGCTTGTGGTGGACTGCCTTCGTCTTCTTTCCCTTGGCTACCTTGGCAGGGCCAGGCGATGCCTTCGCAACCTTATGGGAATGCTTGTGGTGGAGGGCCTTCGCCTTCTTTATCTTGACTACTTTGTACTTACCAGGTCCCGGCTTAGAACCCGTCACGTAGGATTGTTGGTAGGTGATAACCCCTTGCGCAAAAGCCGAGGCAGGTGCAAGCGCAATTGCTGCTGCCAGAGTGGCAGTCAGAATATTCTTCATGGATTGTTCCCCCGTCTAGAATAGGCTGAGCACGGCTGGTCATAAGCCGGCTAGACGCCCCAAGGCTGCGCGGAACCGCTTTCCCTTGTATCCAAGAGGTTGGACAATACCCGCAGACTGAGGTTAGTCATGCGCGAAATGCTCGAACAGTCTGCTAAGTGACATTCACGCATTCGCTAACCACGATGTGCTGTTTGCGCAACGAGGACCTCCTCCGAAAATGGCCTCCAGCGAAAGAGATGCGGGATCGGCTCCGGCCCTCGCCGCAGACACGAGCAAGATTTATCTGGCGCTAGGATAGCGACAGGCTCCTGAGATCGACATTGCCTTAGAAGCTATTGGCGATAACCGATACTTAGCTCAAATCAGAAAGCTCTCGCGCAGCCAATCAGGCAATGCCTTGGGAAGTGGCGAGGCAGAAGTGGCGAGCGATACTCTGAGCGTTCGCATCCGCGTCGTTCCTTTCACTGTCCAGCACGAGACAGCTCGGACGTGGCACCGCGCCCACCCGATGCCGCGTCATAAAATCGCGAATGCCCTGGTTCGAAGCCATCTTGTTGCGCGCAACCCTGTCGGGATTGCCGATCCGCCGGACGAGCTCCGCGGTTGAGCAGTGCAAGAATACGGGTAACAGTTGTCCGCCGTGCTGGTGCACAATCGCCTCAAATCTTTCGAATGTCGGCAAGTCGTGCGGGTCGACGTACACAAACGTCATTACCAACAGGGGCACGCATTTTTCTGCGGCTGCGTCGAGGACCGACATACGCACGGCCTGGACTAGCTCCCAAAAGCCCGGTGCCCCGAAGTCGAAGACCGCGCGGGCGACATCGATGGCAGCGTGGTTGTCAAACAATCGCCCATTTACCCGAGTGAGCAACGCTCTGGCGGTGGTTAGTTTGCCGGCTCCGGGAGCTCCATGAATGAAGATTAGCTTCATGTAAAAAGCATAGCGACGGCCGTGCCGTAAGTCATGCCTCATGCTGGCAAGCTATCTTCCGCCAGCAGCGGATCTCTTGTCGGTGGTCTCGCAGACGGGTGGCTGAAAGCCGCTAGCCGCGCACCACTTCGCGCCAAGGCGGACCGAATGAGCTCGGGTTGCGTTGACCATAGTCACTACCGCGCAGGCGATGGGCTCACTAGAGGGTAATGATCCTTCCTACTCAGTATTGCTCTCTCGGCCCATCCTGGCGCGCTCAAGCGCGGCCTCGGCGTTGTTTATCTTCAGGCGCGCGCGTTCGTGAACAGTCTGATGGGGGCCTCTGCGCCACCAACGCGCAACGCCCCACCAGACGCTAGACCAGATCAGAAAGGTGACAAAGTCTCCTAACGCAGCGGCGACGCCATCTAGGAACGGGCCCAATACCTCCGGGGCGACATGCTCAGGCAGTCCGAGGACGTAGCGCTTCGACGCAACGAAGCAAATGGTGACCGCCAAGGTTTGCACGACCAAGCTGCGATACGATCGCGCGGTGGCGCCGATCAGTAACATCACCACGCTGATTAGAACAAGCAGATGGAACTCAGTCATTTCACTTTCCCTCGGATCGACGTACCCAACAGCGCCGAGCCAAAGCGGCGGGATGTGCAAATGAGAGGTAGGAGTTTGCAGTGGTCACAGGGGATGAACCTCCTGGACCGGGGGCACGCCTATTGCGAAGCATGACGCTGCGGCGGGGCCCTGGCAAAGGGAAACGTCATGAGCGCCGCAGTGCGCCGACCACGAGGGTGCGCAAGACGTAACCGGTGAGCGTAGCCGGAGCCATGAGCTGCAGGCGCTCCAACGCGGCGCGATCGGCCGTCGCGAGCCGCAAGTCGGCGAGACCGGCGCAAAATGTGCGTGCAAGTTCGGCGGGAGCCGCAGCTTTCAGGTCGGACAGCGCGTGCGCAAGCCTTTGCTCCACCTCCGTCATTTCTGTGCCAAGCGGAAAAGCCGGGAGAAGGCCCGCGCGCTGTGCCGGACCGAGCGCGGCCTCGATCCGCTCGGGCCGGTTGCTCGAGGTGTGGGAAGGCAGGGCAAAGGACTGCTCGAGCTTGCCGGCGGCTTGCGCCTGCCGCTTCAAGTTGGCCTGGTTGGCGCTGTCTGCCACCGCCAACATGGCCACGATGCTATCGCGATCGGATTTGCCCCTGAGATCGGCGATGCCGTACTCTGTCACAACGATGTCGCGCAGGTGGCGCGGCACGGTGGCGTTGCCATAGGACCAAACAATGTTCGAGCCTGTGCGCCGCTTTTGCGAGCGCGTGCTGCGGACGGCAATGATGGAGCGGGCACCTTCGAGCTCGTGTGCCATGGCCACGAGATCGTGCTGGCCACCGGGGCCGCTGACGACGCGGCCGTCATCGAGCGCGTCGGAGGAAACTGCGCCCAGCAGGGTTACCGTCATAGCTGTGTTGATGAACCGGGTGTGCAGGCGCTGCGCCCGTTTGAGCGTCTCGTCCTCGTGCAGGGTGTTGGTGAACGAAATCGCCGTCATACAAATTTCTGCCAGCTCTTCGGGCGGCATCTGCTTGAGCTCCCGATAGAAGGCCTGGCTGCCGACAAAGAAGCCAGCGTGCAGCACGGCTTGGCCGCCGTTAGGCTTGGCGACTCGGCGGCACAGGATGCCGGCCCGCCTCAAGGCGAGGAAACCGTCGACCAGCATCTCCGTGCAACCGTAGAGACCGGCCTGAAAGGGACCGAGATCGTCGCCGTCGCAGCGCGAGTGGCCGAGCTTATCGAGCAGGTCGCAGAAGGCAGCGTTGTTGGCATGGCGCAGGATCAGCGCGTGCGCCAAAGCGTCCGAGAACGAGCCGATCCCGATCTGCAGTGTACCGCCGTCCTTGACGCGGGCGGCGGCGCGCAGCGCCATGGCATAGTCGGCAAGAGATACGGGCGCCTTGGGCGGCGCAAAGAGGTCGAAAGCCGCTCCCTCGGGCTCCAGCATCACGTCGAACTCGCCGCGCTCGACCTCGGCTTCGCCGGGCATGTAGGGCATGTTGGCATTGACCTCGGCTGCCACGGCCACGGGCTTACCCGACGCGCGACGGGCGGAGACATAACCCCTAAGGTCGAGCGTAACATCCGTGTTGGATCCGAGGCTGACGCACGCGCCGCGATCGCCGGTGCCGGGCGCAACCAGCTGGGCGAGGATGTTTATTTCGATGCGCTGCAGATGGCGCGCAACGTGGGAATAGTTAAGGCTCGTGTAGCTGCGCTGAACGGGACCATTGGTCAGCCACGCGCCGGCCTGCAGGAAGAACTCGTTGACCTCAATGTTGGGTGGCAGGCGGTTCCCGCGCAGGGCAGCGACGTAAAGTGGCTCGGGATAGGTCGCAAACAGCCGGTCCAGCAGTGGCGCCATGAACCGCCGCTCCAGGTCCGTGCGGTAGTGGGGCCGCGTTAGTGTGAGCCCTGTGAAGATGGTAAGATGCAAATGCGGATTGGCCTCGACGAGGCTGTAAAGCGCGTTGAGGAGCAGCACGGGCTTGCCTATGCCGATCGGTGTCGCGACCTTGAGATTTGGCCCGACGCGATCGATGATCGCTTGCGCGCACTTGATCGCATCGGACGAATGGAGGGTGCTTATGGGCGCCATGCCAATCGTCTAGCATATGCAACGGTTCCGAGCCCGGCCGAGTCGGCATAACGGGCGGGCCCTGGATGCAGAAAGAGGGCCGCATTTGTGTCCAATCCCGAGGTTAACCCAGCGCGACCGGAGGGAGTCGAATCATGCGGCGGGGCCAGGCTATCTGCGGCGCGGTGGTGGCGCTCGGTCTCTTGGTGAGCTTAGACAGCCTCCTGACACCATCTGCAGTCGAGCGGAAGCGCACGAGAAAGCTACTCAACCCAGAACGCGACTTGGCGCACTTGTCGTCTCGCGTCGACCTGCGGCGCAACGGAGAGCTGTTGATCGCCGGTCGGGCACTCCGGTGTGGACGCATGCGCAACGTTCTCGATCCGGAGCTGCCTAGTCTGGGCTCGGCCGGGCCAGGTGTCGTCGTTTTGAATCCCTATCTGCTCAGCAACGAGACGGACGTCGTGCGCCTCTTCGTGTTCCACCATGAGTGCGGGCACCACAATGTCGGCAGGAACGAGATTGGCGCCGACTGCTGGGCGGTCAAACAGGGTGTTTCGCAAGGCTGGTTCAACAACCAAGCTCTCGAGCAGGTGTGCGGCTCTTTCGGCAATTCCCCAGCTTCGGCCACGCATCCCTCCGGTGCCAGGCGTTGTGCCAGCCTCCGACAGTGTTTTTCGAGTGTTACAGCTACCGCAGCCAGGCAGAAGTTGGCGGCGAAGCGTCTTGCTAACTGGTGAGAGCTGGCGGTCCGCATGCTTCCGGCCGGCGCGCCATACCGCGGGGGGTATAAGGTTCCGCCTGAGGGTCTAACACCCCACTGGATGCTGCCCGTTGAATCTCTTTTCTTTTGCGTTGCGAGATCCCTGACCAACCTCAAGCCAGGACCAAGTTCGATGCCTTCCTGTTCGAGATGGTAGGCGCTTCCAATTGCGGCGGCGTGAGATTGCAACCAGCACCGGAACAGACATCACTTGGCGCGATGCCGCGCAATGCATTTTCTCACCTGGTGAGTGCTGCGGGGCCATAGTCAAGACCATTAAACTGTCGGGGAGCTTCCGGTGTGCATCGAGGCTTGCTCTCCGGTCGGCAAAATCACTGGCGAGCCGGTGCCGGGCGCACGACGCGTCGGTGACATCTGAGAGGTTATCCACAAGAACCTAACCATGCCTTGGAAATAGCCGTGGGCCTTGGCCGTTGTGCATGCGACCCGGGCTCCGCACCCCACACCGAAAGTGCTTCCGGGTCGCCCGCTTGCAGGCATCTCGAGGGTCGTAAATGCGTACGGGACGCCTCGCGGGCGTTCATGACCCGACGAGGGAGCCCCACCCGTGAGGCGTGGGGCTTCTTTTCTACACCGGAAGACGAAGCGAGAGGCCTCCACCAGCACTACGCCGCGCCTCGGGGCGGCTTTTCTTCTTTGATGCGCTGGTTCGCCCGAGC
>Ga0070695_100000449_pt1 | contig 21411 bp, 18 predicted proteins | sample KBSK1252metaG_FD_65471 | JGI IMG/M metagenome (GOLD analysis project Ga0070695, IMG submission 65471) | Corn, switchgrass and miscanthus rhizosphere microbial communities from Kellogg Biological Station, Michigan, USA - KBS K1-25-2 metaG | ecosystem: Host-associated > Plants > Roots >...
GAGGAACTCGATCACCGGCTTGTTGACGATGGGGATCATCGGCTTGGGGATGGTCTCGGTGATCGGGCGCACGCGCGTCCCCTGGCCGCCGGCGAGGATGACGGCCTTCATCGCGTCGCGCGCTCGGCGGCGTGGCTGTGCGGGCCGCGCTGCGCGTGCACCAGCACCGGCTCGCCGAAGCGCTGCACCAGCGCCGCGGTGAGGATCACCGCCGAGGTGTTGATGTTCTGCGTCGCCGTTGACGCGCCGTCGGCTTCGTAGACGCCCGACGACCATCCGCCGGCATCCTGCGCGGCGCGCAGCTCCGCGAGCGCGGTCCTGCTGTACTGCGTCGGCATGAGCGCATGCAGCGCGAACGCCGACTTCGCGCTCACCCATCGCGGCCCATCCACCGCCGCCCGCCGATCCTGCACGTCGATGCCGAACTGCTTCCCGTTCGAGTAGACGCAGTAGTAGTAGAAGTAGTGGGGCGGCGCCGCGACCGAGTCCTCGCCGGCGATGGTCACCCGCCCGGTCTCGCGGTAGCGCGTCTCCTGCGCGAGGAGCATCCGCCGCGCGAGGCTTTCGACCTCGCGATTCCAACCGAGCTCGAGCCCCATCAGCAGGAACGGCTCGTTCGTCAGGCGATCCCAGCGGCGCAGGTCGGCGACCAGCGTCTGGCCCGCGACCGCGATCGGCGTCGCGTTGGCCATCACGTCGAGCGCCTTCTCCGCGCGATGCCCCCAGAGCGCGAACCCTTCGGCGGCGTACTGCTCATAGCCGATGCGGCCTTCCGGGTACTCGACGGCGCGCCCGTGGACGTCGAGGTTGTCGCCCCAGATGTATCCGTCTTTCACGAGGCGCGCGAAGTTGAGCCTCCGGGCAACGGCCGACGCCTCGCGTGCGAGCGCGGGCTCCGTGGAGACGATGCGAAGCCAGACCAGCAGCCGGCCGAGGTCCGTCGCCGACCAGCCGACGAGACGGTCGTCGCCGCGCTGCCATCGCACCATCGCGGCGGTCCGCGTGTCGTAGCTGCGTCCGAAGACCTCGTTGTCGTACAGCTTCATGGTCGCCAGGGTCCGCAGCATCGGCCGCATGCGGGCCAGGTATGCCTGGTCGTCGATGAGCCCGAGCGCGTGCGCGCAGTACGTCGCGGCCAGCATGCTGCCGATGTCCCACATCGTCGCGTAGGCATACTCGCGGACGGGGACGATGAACCCGGTCGACTGGAGGAAATGGTCCTCGGCGTACTGCCACGCGCCGCGGGCGCTGCGGTCGAACAGCGCGTCGTCCTCGGTCCGGCGGAGCCGCTGGTGCTCGAGCGTCCAGAGTTGCCGCTGCGCGGCGTCACGCTCGGCCTCGATGCGCGCCAGCGGCGAGGTGGCGGGCGCGGTGCGCGCGCGCGGCTCGTGCGCCGAGCACGCCGCGGCGAGGCAGGCGAGCGCCACGGCCAGTCCCCGGACGATGGTCATGGCGCGCCCTGGCTGCCGGATGTCGGCGCGACGCTCGCGCCGTTGAGCAGCGTGACGACATCGGTGTGGCCGTTGACCGAGGCGTAGGTGGCCGCGGTGCCGCCGCTGCGGTTGCGCGCGTTGACGTCCGCGCCGCCGTCCTTCAGCGCGCGCACGGCGGCGGTCTGACCGTTGTTGGCGGCAAACATCAACGCCGTCTGGCCCCACGCGTCGTGCGCGTTGACGTCGGCGTGCCTGGCCAGCAGCGCGCGGACGACGCCGTCGTGGCCGGCGCTGGCCGCGTGCATCAGCGGCGTCATGCCGCGATCGTCGGCGGCGTTGATGTTCGCGCCGCGCCCGAGCAGCAGGTTGACGGTGGCGACGTCGCCGAGAAACGACGCGAGCTGCAGCGCGGTCCATGCGACGTTGGCGGTATTCGGTTTCGCGCCGGCGTCGAGCAGCAGCTTGACGACGGCCGGACGCTTGGCGCGGACCGCCAGCATCAGCGCCGAATCGTCGGTGTCGTCGGTCGGCTCTACCGACGCGCCCTTGGCCAGCAGCGTCTTCACCACGTCGACGTTGCCCGTCCACGACGCGGCCATCAACGGCGTCATGTAATGAGGTCCGGCCTGGTTCGGGTCTGCCCCGTGGTCGAGCAGCAGCCGGACAACGTCGGCGTAGCCGCCCGCCGCCGCGTTGAGCAGCGCCGTCGATCCTGTCCGGTCGGTGGAGCCGGGGTGCATCCCGCTGTCGAGCAGCAGCCCCACGGCGCGCGTGTCGCCGGCGCCCGACTGGGCGACCAGCGCGTCGGTCGAGTAGGGGACGCCAATCTTCGCGAGCTCCTCGCGCGGGTCGTGGCGCGGGAACCCGCAGCCGACGACCAGGCTGGCAAGGTACGCGCAGCAGGCCGCTCGTTTCATCGCCCTAGCGCCCGAAAACCGGCCCTGCGGCCCGGCGTGCCGGCACACGCGTGGTCGCGCGCGTGGCGGGCGCGGCCGGGGGCGCGCGCCGTACCGTCCTGCCGTCAACCGGCGCCGGTCTCACCGTGCCCGCGGTGGCGGCGGGCGCCGTCGTCGCGGTGGTGAGCAGCGCGACGACTTCCGGGTAGCCGCCGATGCGCGCGAGATCGCTGGCGGTCTGCTTGCGGTAGTCGGCATGCGCCGGGTCCGCTCCGTGGGCCAGCAGCGTGCGGACCACCTCGAGATGCCCGCGCCGCGCGGCGCCCATCAGCGAATTCCATCCCGACGGGGTGACTGCGTCCACATCCGCGCCTCTATCCAAAAGGATCTGCACCACGTCGTTCTGCCCGAGCTGGGCGGCCGCCATCAGCGCGGTCCAGCCGTCGGTGGTCGTCGCGTTCGGATCGACGCCGCGGCTCATGAGCTCTTCGACCGACTTCCTGTCGCCGACCTCGGCCGCGGCAATCAGCGGCGTATACCCGTTGGCGGCGGTGAGCGTCACGTCGGCCTTCGGCAGCAGCGCGGAGACGACGTCGCTCTTGCCGGTGGACGCGGCGGCCATCAGCGCCGTCCACCCGTTCTTGTTGAGCGCGTTCACGTCGGCGCCGGCGTCGATGAGCGCGCGCACCGCATCGACGCTGCCGGACTTGGCGGCTGCCATCAGCGCGGTGTAGCCGTCCCGGGTCGCCACGGCCGGCTGAGCACCATGCGCGAGCAGCGACTTGACGGCTTCAGCGTGGCCGCCCTCGGCCGCCGCGTGGAGGGGGGTCCACCCACTCTCGTTGCTGTACTGCACGTCGGCGCCGTGCGCGATCAGCGCGTCGACGACCGCCGCGTGCCCTCCGGCCGAGGCGTCCATCAGCGCGGTGGCCTTCTTGTCGTTGACGGCATTGACATTCACGCCCGCCTCGATGAACGCGTTCACCGCGTCGAGGTCGCCCTTGCCGGCGGCCTGGACGAAGCCGGCTTCCTTGGTCTGGCCGTTCTTCGTGTATTTCGCCATCGGGTCGCTGCAGCCGACGAGCGCCAGTCCACAGGCGAGCATCAGCGCACGTGCCGTCATCGTTGCCATCAGGAATGTGCCTCCACCGCCGGGCGCCCGATGCAATTGCAGGGCCCGGCTCGCGGCTCGACGGCTGGCTCGCGCGTTGCACCGCGACGCGTCCGATGGCGCGTCCCCCCGCCCGTACGACGGGTCTGCTGTATGCCGGCATCGGCATCTGCCTCGTCGTGATGAGCATCTACCTCGCCGCCCGCCTCCTGTCGCTCGACATCGGCGCGTTCACGATTCCCGGTCTGATCATGGCCTCGTGGCTGCTGACGGCCGAACTGTTCGTCGCCTTCCACGGCATGGGCTACCTCGCGAGTATCGTCAAGGCGACACGCGCGCGCGAGCGGGCGCACACGCCGATGCTGGCCCCGTACACCTCGGCGCCGGTCGCCGTGCTCGTCGCGTCGTTCAACGAATCTGAAGAGGTGCTCGAGGAGACGCTGGCGTCGGCGAGCGCGATGGATTACCCGAATTTCCAGATTTATCTCCTCGACGACTCTACGCGTGAAGAGAACCGGGCGATCGCCGCGCGCGTGGCCGCGCGGTATCGAGCTCAACTGGTCACGCGCACCAACCGTGCCGGCTACAAGGCGGGCGCCATCAACGACCTCCTGCCGTCGCTCACCCAGCCGTTCATCGCGGTGCTCGACGCGGACCAGCGGCCGATTCATTCCTGGCTGCGCGAGATCGTGCCGCAGCTCGAAGCCGATCCCACGCTCGCCTTCGTGCAGGCGCCGCAGGTCTACGTCAACCACGACGGCAAGCCGGTGGCGCTCGCCGCCTTCTTCCAGCAGGCGGTCTTTTACGAATACATCTGCGAGGGGAAGAACGCGAGCAACGCGATGTTCTGCTGCGGCAGCAACGTCGTGCTGCGCCGCGAGGCGCTGCTGTCGATCGGGACCGACGTCGACGGCCGGCGCCATTACTTCGACGAGACCTCCATCACCGAGGACTTTGCTACCTCGCTCCGCCTGCACGCGAAAGGGTGGAGGTCCCGCTACGTGAACCGCACCTACGTCGTCGGCATGGGGCCGGAGACGCTCGCCGCCTACTTCACGCAGCAGACGCGGTGGGCCATGGGGACCGTAGGCGTGTTCCGCAAGATGGTCCGGGCGTTCGTCCGCAATCCGCGCAGCCTCTCCCCGGGCCAGTGGTGGGAGTACTTCCTGTCCGGCAACTACTACTTCATCGGCTTCATGAATTTCCTGTTCATGGTGGCGTCGGTCGGGTTCCTCGTCTTCGGCATCCGGCCCGTTCACCTCAGCACGACCGTGTATCTCTCGCTGTTCATTCCGTACTTCGTTTTCTCCTTCGGCGTGTTCCTGTTCGGCATGCGCGTCCGCAACTATCCATTCAAGGGCACGTGGATCGGCACGGCGCTCGCCTTCGGCGGCTGGTGGACGTTCATGAAAGCGTCGATTACCGCCGCGCTGACGGCGAAGCAGACCTTCAGCGTCACGCCGAAGGGCACCGGCGGGAGTGTGCCGCTCAAGGGGCTGATCCCGCAGGTGACGATGTTCGCCCTCTGCTGCATGGCGGTGGTGTCGGGGCTGCTGCATCTCGGGTTCGACGACCAGTTCGATCTCACCTACGTCGTCACCGCGAGCTGGGCCGCGTACCACGCGACGCTGACGGGGACCCTGCTGTTCTATTTCAACCGGCCGGTCGAGATTCGCCCGCGCCAACCGGTGTTCGAACCGGTTGCGGTCGCGCCGCTCGTGCCCCGAACAGGGCAGCCGTTCAACGGTCCGATGACGGAGGCCGCATGACAGCACTGCCGGCCACCATCGACGCGCTCGTCCGCCCGTTCCTGCCGAGCCCGACGCTCGTCCTGATCCTCACGCCGCTCGTCATCGCCTATACGGCGGCCGCGGCGGCGTTCGCCGGCTGGCTGCGCAGGGTGAAAGGGGTCGCCGCGCCGTACACGCGGAAGATCTTCCATTTCTCCATCTTCACGATGGCGGGCGCGATTCAGCTCACGGTGGGCCTGCCCGGCGTCGTGATCTTCGGCAGCGTCGTCAGCGCGACCGTGCTCTGGGCGATCTATCGCGGCGATGCGTCCGCGTTGTACGAGGCGCTCGCCCGTCCCTCCGATCGGCCGCGGCGCACGCTCTTCATCGTCGTGCCGCTGCTGACGACGGCGTTCGGGGGCGTGTTGGCCAATCTCCTCTTCGCGCGCATGGCGTTTGTCGGCTACCTCGTCTGCGGATGGGGCGACGCGCTCGGCGAGCCCGTCGGTACCCGTTGGGGAAAACACCGTTATCGCGTGCCCTCTCTCGCCGGCGTACCTGCCACACGCAGCCTCGAAGGGAGCTCGGCGGTGTTTCTCGCGGGTGCGATGGCGGCGTTTCTCGGCCTCGCGCTCGCCGGCGTCGCGCCGATCACCGCGGCGCTCGTCGCGCTCGCGGCCGGATTGACCGGCGCGGTTGTCGAAGCCTTCAGCACGCACGGCCTCGACAACCTCACGGTGCAGGTCGCCGCGGCAGCAGCGGCATTTTTCCTGCTCTAAATCGCCGGCGAGATGGTCTTTCGCTTGCACTGTCGCTGCGCAGCGTTTGTGTTGAGGTCCGGAACGAATGGTGAAGCTCTCCCGCCCATCCGTCCAGGGCACGGCCGCGTTCTGTTACGTGTGGCTGATGCTCGGATTCCTGACCGGAACCCTGGTCCTCCTGGGGCCGGTCCGGTGGCTCACGAACGTCCTGCGCTCCCGCGGCTACGCGGCCTCTACTGAAAACATCGCGGTTGTTTGCGTCATCGTGCTCTACGTCGCGACGTCGGCACTGCTGGCGCGATGGCTCGTCCGCAGGACCTCCACCTGCAGCACGCGCATCCGCATCGCCGTCCCGTCGGCGCTGACGATTGCCGCCGCGCTCTGCATGTGGGGCTGGCTCAACCCCGCGCACCTGCTCGGAGCGGCGGCGGTCGACGAGCACGACAGCATGTCCGCCAACGGCGCGCAGTTCGTGTTCGGTCCCTACCCGGAACGCGAGCGGCTCGAACAGCTCAAGCACGAGGGCTTTGTCGGCGTCGTTTCGCTGCAGCACCCGGCGGTGCTCCCGTTCGAACCGATCGGCATCAAGGACGAAAAGCAGGCGGCGCAGGAGATCGGGCTGGAATTCATCCACGCGCCGATGCTGCCGTGGATCAGCACGAACGAGGAATCGCTCGAGATCGTCCGCAACCTCGCCGCCACCGGGCACGGCAAGTACTACGTCCATTGCGGTCTCGGCCGCGATCGCACCAACGTCGTCAAGCGGATGCTCGAGCGCGAGGGCGCGAAGGTGGCCACCGGCAGCGGCTATATGGTCGCGCGGTCGCTCGAGGTCACGCAGGACATGGCGTTCGAGCGCGGCAATTTACGCGAGCTCGAGAAGGACGTCTGGCTGCTGCCGTACCCGAACGAGAGCGAGTTCTTCACCAAGCTGCTCGGCGGCCAGGTGGGCCACGTCACGCTGGCGCTCGACCCCGACGACCCGAACCAGGCCATCTGGATCGAAGACGCCACCGCCCTGCTGAGGAAGTACGCGGTTCCGTTCGACGTCGTGCCGCTGCGCGGAGGCGACGCGGCGGCCGCGCGCGCCGTCGCCGACATGGCCCGCCGCGTGGCGAAGCCGTCGGCGATCATCGTCGGCTACACCGATCCGTTTCCGAGCTTCACGGCTCCCGCACACACCCTGGCGACGCTGTTCGACAACCGCACGCCTTCAAGGACGAGCGCATCCGCTAACTAAGGAGCAACGGCATGAAATCCAGAACCAGTGACTATCTCTCGCGCGGGCTGCTCGCCGCCGGGCTTTGTCTTTTCATATCGACGGCCGCCCACGCGCAGGCGCAGGACGAGACGCTGAACAGTTCGGCGACGCCAGCCGTGGACGCGGCGGCGCCGGCGCCGGCCGATGCCGCGGCGGAGCAGACGCCGACGCCGCCGATTCCGACCGCGTCGAACCCGCAGATCAAGCCGGCGTACTGGGCGACCAACGTCGGGTTCACCGGCGATCAGAGCACCGGCTACGGCTATGCCGGACCGTCGTACGTCCATCCGTTCCGGCCGAACGTGGCGTGGGTCGCGGGGGCGAACGTCAATTACCTCTATTACGGCTTCAACAACGGCTTTGGCGGCCAGACGACGGTGCATTCGCCCGGGCTGAACACCGACGTCGGCGTGCGCTTCGGCGACAGCAACTGGGTGCAGTTCGCCCTCGGCCCCGGCTTCAAGAACCGCAACGTCCAGATCGAAGACCGCACGGGCGCGACGGTGTCGACCTCGCACGACATGCGCGTCGAGATGAACTACAACGCCATGGCCTACGTGAACCCCTCGAAGGTCAACAACATCATGGGCCTGTATCACTTCGGCAGCGCCGACAACTACACGTGGAGCATGGCGCAGTTCAAGCAGCAGGTCGCCAACTTCCGCTGGCGCGGTCCGATTACGCCGTCGATCGGCATCCAGGGTGTCGCCGAAGGCAACAAGGACGTGCACGCGACTTCCGTCGGCGCGCTGATCGAGCTCGTGCACGTTCCCTCGTCGATGTCGATCACGGGCGTCGTCGGCATGAAGCATTCGTGGTCGATTTTCGGACCCGCCGAGAACGGGCCGTTCTTCGGCATCGGTGTCTGGCGCAGGATGTGAGGCCGTTCGCCAGTGAACATGCCTCAGCCCAGAACGAGCACGGGGGTATACGGGCTCGACCGGTTGCTTGACGGAGGGTTTCCCGCGCAGCGCGCCATCCTGCTGCGGGGCCAGCCCGGGACCGGCAAGACGATGTTCGGCTTGCAGTTCCTCAAGGACGGCCTCGACAACGGGGATCGCGGCGCGCTGGTCAGCGTGGACGAGAAGCCCGAGCACGTCATCGCCGACGCCAGCTCGTTTGGCTGGGACGTGACCGCGGCCATCAACGCGCGTACGCTGGCGGTGCTCGACGCGTCACCGTTTTTCACGGCGACGCGGCGGCGCGGGTGGGGACCGGCGGGCGTGGACGCGCGCCAGGTGTCCACCGATCTCATTCAGCAGATTCGCGCCATCGGCGCGCGGCGGCTGGTAATCGATTCGCTGACGTCGCTCATCCCGATGGACATGCCGCCCGCCGACGCGCAGAACCACCTGCGCGCGATCATCGAGGCGCTCGAGGGGAACTTCGGCTGCACGACGCTCCTGACGTGGCGCTCGCAGCCGGCGGACGATCCGGTGTGGAGCGGACACATCGCCGAGTACCTCGCGTCGGGCGTCATCGACCTGCGGCTGTCGCCCTCCGGCCGCGCCCTGACGCGCTCCATCGTGCTGCGGAAGATGCGCGCGACGCACTTCGAGCCGGGTGAATACCCGCTCGTCCTCGATCGCTGGACCGGCCTGTCGGTCGGGCAGCCATCGGCAGGCGGCGCCGTGCGGGAGCTTGCCGCGGTATGACGGCAATGGCAGCGCCACGGCTGTGAACGTGCTGGCCATCTGCGCCCACCCCGACGACGAGACGCTCGGCTGCGGGGGGACGCTCCTCAAGCATGGCGAGCGCGGCGACGCGATCTTCTGGCTGATCACGACCGTCTGCCACGAGCCGCAATGGTCCGCGAGCCTCATCGCCCGCAAGGCCGAGGAGGTGGAACGCGTCGCGGCGGCGTACGGCGCGCGGCACGTCAAGCTCGGGCTGCCGAACGCCCGCCTCGACACCGTGCCGGTCGGCGACCTGATGAAGCCGATCGAGCGCTGTATCGACGACATCCGCCCGGAGGTCGTCTACGTCGTCAGCGGCGGCGACATCCACACGGACCACCTGGCGGTATTCAACGCGTCGATGTCGGTGCTGAAGCCGTTCTACATGCAGCGGCGCGGCGTGCGGCGCGTGCTCGGCTACGAGACGCTGTCGTCGACCGACGCGGCGCCGCCGCGCAGCGACCGCGCGTTCGTGCCCAACGTGTTTTCCGACATCACGCCCTACATCGATCGCAAGCTCGAGGTGATGGCGCTCTACGCGACCGAGGTCCAGCCCGAGCCGATGCCGCGCAGCGCGTCGGCGATCCGCGCGCTCGCGCGGTTCCGCGGCTCGACCATCAGCGCGGAGTATGCCGAGGCGTTCACGCTCATTCGCGAGGTGTTCTGAGCATGAAGGCGGTGATTCTGGCGGCAGGCAGGGGGATGCGCATCCGTCCGCTCAGCGAGAGCGTACCGAAGCCGATGATCCCGGTCATCAACAAGCCCGTCATGGAGTTCATGATCGACCTGCTGCGCCAGCACGGCTTCGATCAGATCATCGTCTCCACGTCGTACCTGGCGAAGGAGATCGAGCACTACTTCCGCGACGGCTCGCGGTTCGGCGTGGAGATCGCCTACTCGTTCGAGGGCTATCACGCCGACGGCCGGCCGGTCCCCGACGGCCTCGGCGCCGCCGGCGGCCTGCGGAAGATCCAGGATCAGTCGCGCTTCTTCGACGACACCTTCGCCGTCGTCTGCGGCGACGTCATCGTGGACGTCGACTTGACCCGCGCGCTCGAATTTCACCGTCACAAGCGCGCCATCGCGACCATGCTCCTGAAAGAAGTGCCGCGCGGCGAGGTGAGCCGCTACGGGATGGTCGAGACCGCCGCGGACGACCGCATCATCGCCTTCCAGGAGAAGCCGGCGCCGGAAGAGGCGCGCAGCACCACCGTCAACGCCGGCATCTACCTCTTCGAGCCGCAGGCGCTCGACTTCATCCCGTCGGGCCAGCGCTTCGACATCGCCTACGAGTTCTTCCCGCGCCTCGTCGAGTTCGAGGCGCCGCTCTACGGCCTGCCGCTGCCGTTCACCTGGATCGACATCGGCCGCATCGCCGACTACTGGCGCGCGACGCGGATGATCCTCAACGGCGAGATGAACTTCATCCGCATGAACGGCCGCGAGATCGCCCCGGGCGTCTGGGGCGGGATCAACATGGCGGTCGATCTCGGCCGCATCGACGTGCGCGGCCCCGTGAGCATCGGCTCGAGCGCGCGCATCGAGCCCGGCGCGACGATCATCGGGCCCGCGGTGATCGGCCGCAACAGCGTCATCGAATCCGGCGCGCGCATCGAGTCGTGCGTCATCGGCGACTACACGAAGATTTCCGGTTTCGCCAACCTGTTCGGAAAGATCGTCAACGGGCGTTTCTGTGTCGACTGTGGAGGCGCGGCAATCGACCTCGCGTCCGCCGGCTACACGTTCGTGATCGACGACGTGCGCGAGCGCCGTCGATGGACGGAAGACCAGCGGACGCTCATCGATTTCCTGCGGTTACAGGCATGCTGAACGAGGGAGAGCGGGTGGACGTGTCAGACGAGCGCGGCGTGCAGCCCGCGTCGAGCCACTTCCGGATCGTCACGGCCGGACGCGCGATGGTCATCAAGCCGGAGATGGCGCGCGTGGACATCGAGGTCGCGGCTCAGTTCCGGGCGGCGATGCTCAAGCTCGTCGAGCAGGGCCATCGAAACCTCGTCGTGGACATGAGCCACGTGACCTTCATCGACAGCTCCGGGCTCGGCGCGCTGGTATCGGCGCTGAAGGCGCTGAAGACGCAGGACCGCAACGGCGACATCCGCCTCGCCAACGTCCAGCAGCCGGTCGTGGCGCTGCTCGAGATCATCCGCCTGCAGCGGGTCTTCACCAGTTACCCGTCGGTCGAGCAGGCGGTCAAGAGCCTCACCTAGGTCCTCGACGGTCCTCTGCGACACAATGATGCCCTTTCGATGGATCACCTCTTGGTCCGCCTCGGGCGCCGTACGATCCTGCTCGCCGACGTGCATCGGAGCACCGACGGCCACGGCATCGGCTACGGCACGCTGCTCATTCGAACGCGCCGCGCCTTCCAGTTCGGGCAGCTGGCTCGCGTGCCGGTGCTGTGCGTGCCGTGGAAGCGCGCACTGAACACCGCCGTCACGCAGCTGCACAGCGACGAGCTGACCGTCATCAGACCGGAGAGTTGGGTCGGCCGATCGTTGACCGTTCTCTGGTATCTGGCCGCCCCTTTCCGCATCGGCGATCCAATACTGTGGATGAAGCGCTCTATTGCGCGCCTCGTCGTCGGGCCGTTCTACGAGGCCGTCGAGCGCTCCACTCGGCTCCCCCGGCGCGTGCGCCGCTTCATCATGCGGCAGGACGCGTTGTACGGAAAGCTCAAGGCTGTCAACGCCGCGTACGCCGTCAAGTCGGAAGCTCTATGGCAGCACGCGTACTCGGACCAGGCGCTCGCGCGTCTTCGCGCGATCGAAGAGGCAGGACAGTCGGTCCGCCCGTTGTGCCTGCGAATCCCTGCTGAGCGCGAGCGGCAGGTGGCGCGCGAGGCGGCCGGACTCGGTCTCGATCCTTCGGCGCGCCTGGTAACGGTCCATGTCCGCGAATCGGGCTACCGACAGCGGGCTGGCCTCCGGCAGCGAGGCTGGGACGACATACGCAACGCGCGAATCGAGAGTTTCTTCCCGGCGTTCGCAACGCTCGTCGGGCGGGGTTACACCGTCGTGCGCCTTGGTGACCCGACCATGACGCCCGTCGACCTTCCCGGCGTCGTGGATCTCGCGACCTCGCCCGCGCGAAACCAATGGCTCGATATCTGGTGCACCATGCGCAGCGAGTTCCTCATCGGCTGCGATTCCGGCCCGTCCTGGCTGGCCATGCTGCTGGATGTGCCGATCCTCACCGTGAACGCCGTCCACTTTCGCGACCTGTCGCGGCCCGCCGACCGCATCACGTGCAAGCTCGCGCGCGATACAACGACCGGTGAGACGCTCTCGGTCAGTGAGATGCTGACCGATGAGTTCCTGCGCGTGGGCTTCAAGGGGGATCGCTACGATTGCGTCGACAACAGTCCGGCGGACCTCCGCCGGGCCGTCCTCGACATGATCGAAGTGGTCCATGGGCGCGAAAGGCGCTCCTCATGGCAGAACCGGTTCAACCGCCTGTTGCACGCCGCAGAGCGTCAAGGACTCGGTGGCCGCTCGGCACTCGACGGTGTGGTCATCAATGGCCGCGCGCGCGGCACGCTGTCGCACGGGTTCGCGAAAAAGCATTTCGTCCGTGAGCGCACTCCGCGAGTCGAACAGACTCCCCGCACTCTCGGTGGATGATGCCTGCAGCCGCTGGGCGTGCCTCGAGAGGTCGCGGTGGCCGAGCCTGTTCGGGTTGCTTTTCTCGATATGGCAGCCGGCGGGGGGCAAGTCTCAACTCCCAAGCGACGCCTGAACCGAGCGCTTGGGTGCCGGTTGGGGATTTTCCGGGATTCGCGGGTGAGATGTGGGTTGCGGGGTTTACAACCGCGGCGCGGACAGGTGGAGCAGCGCCGTGTCGGGCGCATGCCGCTCGTACATCTCGCCACGCCTATCGACACGGTAATCGCCTACCGCATCGTCTATCTCGTTGCCGTTGAGGTCGGTGCGCGGCTCAGCCCAGTCCTCGTCTCGAGTCGGTAAAACGCGGGGTGCGATGTCGGTAACGGCTGTGGTGTGCATCGCCGGAATCGTGATCGGCGGCAGCGGCCGCGTCGCGGATTGCGTCGTCCACGCGTTGGAAACCGCGAACACCATCGTCAATCCCAGCGCGGCGGCCCAGACTCGTTCAACCGTCATGGCGTCTTGTCCCCACAGGCACAGCAGCAATCGAAATGCCACCAGTGGCACACCCGTTGCGACATTCCGTGACGGCTCTCATGCTGGACTTCCTTCATCACCACGTTTCCTCCGCGCGCGCGCGCGCCGCATATCTCCGGCGAGCTCATCCCGACGCCTACTTCGTCGCGGTTACGAGCGTGGCCCTCGTCACGTCGATCGTCCTCGGCGTATCGATCTGGCTCGCTTACGTGGTGCTGCACGATCTGCCCGGCGCCGCGCAGCTGCGCGACATCAGCGCGATGGCGCAGGCGACCACGCTCTATGACAGGGAGAACCAGCCGGCGTTCACGATCTTCCAGGAGCGGCGCGTCGAGACGCCGCTGTCGGACGTCTCGCCCCACCTGGTGCGGGCGATCATCTCGATCGAGGATCAGCGCTTCTACGATCACAGCGGCGTCGACCTGATTCGCGTCTTCGCGGCGGCGGCGACGAACCTGCGCGTGCACCGTGCGGCGCAGGGCGGCAGCACGCTGACGCAGCAGCTCGCGCGACAGAGCTTCCTCTCGTCCGACAAGACGCTGCGGCGCAAGCTGAAAGAGGCGGTGCTCGCGTGGCGCATCGAGCGCGAGTTCACCAAGGATCAAATCCTCGAGCTCTATTTGAACAAGGTGTATTTCGGTGACGGCCTCTACGGCGTCGAGGCGGCGTCGCTCGGCTTCTTCGGCAAGCACGCGCGCGACCTCGACGTGGAGGAGTCCGCGCTGCTCGCCGGGCTGGTGAAGTCGCCCTCCACCTACGCGCCGACGATCAACCTCGATCGGGCGCTGGCGCGCCGCAACGTCGTGCTGCAGGCGATGCGCGACAACAACGTGCTCGACGCGGCGACGTATCAGCAGGCGGTGCGCAGCCGTCCGGTCCTCGCCGACGCTCTTCGCTCCGAGGAAGCCTACGGCCAGTACTTCAAGGAAGAAGTCCGCAAGCAGCTGGTGCAGCGCTTCGGCTGGGACCGCGTCTACCAGGGCGGCCTCAAGGTCTACACGACGATCGACCTGGAGATGCAGAAGGCCGCGGAAGCGGAGATCGCCCGATCGCTGGCGGAGATCGAACAGCGCCAGCTGAAGCGGAACCCGAAGGCGGAACGCGGCCCCGACCCGCTGCAGGCGGCGCTCGTCGCCATGGATCCGATGACCGGCGAGGTGCGCGCGATGGTGGGCGGCCGCAGCTTCGATCAGAGCCGCTTCAATCGCGCGACGCAGGCGCGCCGGCAGGCGGGCTCGGCGTTCAAGCCGTTCGTCTACGCCGCGGCGCTCGAACAGGGGTTCACGCCCGCGACGCTCATCACCGGCCTCGGCACACCCGTCGCGACGCTCCAGGGCGCCTGGGTGCCCGACGACCACGGCGGCAACGACGCGATGACGATGCGCGCGGCGCTCAAGGTGTCGAGCAACCGCGCGGCGGTGCAGATGCTGCAGCAGGTCGGCATCCCGACGGCGGTCCGCTACGCCGAACGCCTCGGCATCAGCAACCTGCCGGCGGTGCCCTCGCTGGCGCTCGGCTCCGGCGAAGTGTCGCTGCTGGCGATGACGTCGGCCTATTCTGCGTTTGCCAACCAGGGCATGGTGGCGCCGCCCTCGCTCGTCCGGCGCGTCGAGGACGCGTCCGGACAGGTGCTCTACATGTCGTCCACGCGCGAGGAGCGCGCGCTGAGCGAGTCGACGGCGTACATCATGACGTCGATGATGAGCGACGTGATCAACGGCGGAACGGGATGGCAGGCGCGCCGCGTCGGCTTCACGCTGCCTGCGGCCGGGAAGACCGGCACCACCAACGACTACCGCGACGCGTGGTTCGTCGGCTTCACGCCGCGCCTCGTCGCCGGCGTCTGGCTTGGTTACGACATGCCGCGCACGATCATCGCCAACGGCTATGCCGGCGAGCTCGCGGTGCCGATGTGGGGACGGTTCATGGCCGCGGCGACGCGCGGCGACAAGCCGCAGCGCTTCGTGATGCCGGCGACCGTCGTGCCCGTCACGGTCTGCCGCCTGAGTGGCAAGCTGGCGACCGACGGCTGCCGGGGCACCGTCGTGTTCGATCGCGAAGGGCTGCCGACGGATCGCTCGATGGTCTATACCGAGTACTTCGTGCGCGGCACCGAGCCGGACGACTACTGTCCGCTGCACACGGGCCTCTACAACGCCGTGGCGACCTCGGGCGACGGAACCACGCGGCCGGTGGTGGCGGCGACGTCCGGCTCCGGCGGTGCGCAGTTGCCGGCGCTCGCGCCCGTCGATCACATGCGCGAGGCGACGCCCTCGCGCGTCGACACGCTTGGCGACGGCACGCCCGTGACGGCGTCGCCCGCCGCGGCGGCGCCAGTACCGGTCCCGGGGCCCCCCGGGTCCGAGCCGCGGAAGCGTGGCTTCTGGGGAAAGATTTTCAGGCGCTGAGCGGGGGCGCAGAACGCCCGCGTTAGATAATGCCCTCGTGCCGTTCCGCACGATTGCCGGTCATTCCCGCCTGCTGTCGCTCCTGTCGCGCGTGATCGCGCGCGACTCGATGCCGCCCGCGGTGCTGATGGCTGGTCCCGCTGGCGTCGGCAAGCGGCTCACCGCGGTCGCGGTCGCGCAGGCGATCAACTGCCTGCAGCCGAGAGCGTCGGAAGCGTTCGAGCGCGACGCCTGCGGCGAGTGCGCGTCGTGCCGCCGCATCGCGCGCGGCACGCACCCCGACGTCATGACCGTGGAACCCGGCGACTCGGGCTCGATCAAGATCGAACAGCTGCGCGAGGTGATCGACCGGTCGCAGTTCCGGCCCTTCGAAGGCCGGCGGCGGGTCGTCATCATCGACGAGGCGGATGCCGCGGGCGCCGACGCGCAGAGCGCGCTGCTGAAGACGCTCGAGGAGCCGCCGTCCGCGTCGGTGTTCATCCTCGTGTCGTCGATTCCCGATGCGCTGCTGCCGACCGTGCTCTCGCGCTGCCCGCGCCTGCGCTTCGGCCCGCTGCCGCCCGGCGACGTCGCGCGCGTGCTGATGCGCGACCACGGCTACTCCGAACACGACGCGCGCGCGGCGGCCGCCGACGCGGACGGCAGCGTCGGCCGGGCGCTGCAATCGCAGTCCGACGATCTCACGGAGGCGCGCGAGGACGCCGAACGCATCCTGCAGGCGACGGCGCGCGACACCGATCCGGTCAAGCGCATCACCCTCGCCCGCGACCTCACGGAGGGCAAGGGGACGTCGGCCGAGGAGCGGAACCGCCTCGCCGTGCGCCTGCGATCGCTCGGGTCGCTGCTGCGCGACGTCGGCATCATCGCCAGCCGCGCGGATCGCGCGATGCTCGCCAACGCCGACCTCGAGCAGCGGCTCGAGACACTTTCCTCGTCGTTCGACGCGGCGCGCAGCCAGCGCGCGTACGCGGCGGTCGACCGCGCGCTTGCGGCGCTCGACCGCAACGCCAGCCCGAAGGTCGTGGCCGACTGGCTCCTGCTGGAACTGTGAAACCTGTCGTCGCGATTACGGCGGGAGATCCAGCGGGCATCGGCCCGGAGATCGCCCGCAAGGCCGCCGACCATCCGCGCGTGCTCGCGGCATGCGAGCCGGTGATTTACGGAGCGCCCGATGGGTCGCGCTTCGAGCCCGGCGTGCTGTCGGCGGACGCAGGGCTTGCCGCCTACGAGTCCATCTGCGAGGCGGTCCGCGACGCGATGGACGGCCGTGTCGCCGCGATCGCGACCGCGCCCGTCAACAAGCTGGGCTTCTCACGCGCCGGGCTGGACTGGAAGGGGCACACCGACCTGCTGGCGCATCTCACGCGCGCGCCGCGCGTCGCCATGATGTTCTGGTCGGAGCCGCTGAAGGTCGTCCTGGCGACGGTGCACGTCCCGCTCGCCGAGGTGCCGCGGCTTCTCACCGGGGCGCTGCTCGGCGACGTCATCGACCTGACCGCGCGCGAGCTCCCGCGCTTCGGCATCGCGCGTCCGCGCATCGCGCTCGCCGGCCTGAACCCGCACGCCGGCGAGGAAGGGTTGCTCGGCGCGGAAGAGAACGGCGTCCTGCGGCCGGCCGTCGAGGCGGCGCGCGCGCGCGGCGTCGAGATCGACGGCCCGTTTCCCGGCGACACGATCTTCGGCCGCGCCATGCGCGGCGAATTCGACGCCGTGATTGCCTGCTATCACGACCAGGGGCTGATCCCCGTCAAGCTGGTCGCCTTCGGCCGCGCGGTCAACGTGACGCTCGGCCTCCCCATCGTGCGCACGTCGGTCGATCACGGCACGGCGTTCGACATCGCCGGCAAGGGGACCGCGGACCCGTCGAGCATGATCGAGGCGGTCCTGCTCGCGGCGCGGCTCTCGAAGCCGCACGGCCAGCGCTCGCTGCCGTAGGTCCCCTCCGGCTTCAGGTCGCGGCGAACGGCAATCGTCACGTCCGAACCTTCACGAATCTGAAAGTGGCCCGACGCCACGTATTCCTGCCGCAGGTAACCCTGCACCGCTCCATAGGCGTCGGCGAACTCCTGTGCGCGAGTCTCGTTGACCAGAATGACCGGTATGCGTTCGCGCATCATGCGCGCAAGCATCAGCTCCTGATCCTCGCGATTGGTGAACGCGTCCGGCGGAAGGAACAACGCTTGGCCGGCGCCGAATGGCCGCCGGGCGAAGTAGTAGTACTGGGGCGCGGGCCACGTCAGGAGGACCTTGTCGGTCGGTGCCGTGCAGGCGTTCAGATACCTGATCGCCTCCGGCAGTTCTCCGGCCGGCCAGAAACGCTCCCACGGCCACACCGTTCCCGATTCCTTCACGCCCTCGATCGTCCGGTCAACGAGGTCGAGGCCGTCCATCACGCGTGTTTCGGCGACGCGATCGCTGACGTCGTTCAGCGTCCACGTGGCGGCGACGCTTCCCGCGGCAGCCAGGGCAATCGCGGCGAATGCAAGACGTGCAGCACGGGCAGCCGCGGGCGCGCCGCCGAGAGCGCGGCGGCCGCTGGCGACAACGGTCCACGTTCCGGCAATCGCGAGCAGCGACGCGAGGTCCTGAATGCGCGTGGCGATCGGGTGACGCAGCACGACGACGAGGTACAGGACCAGCATCGTGATCGCGGCCGCCATGGCTGGCGTGCGCTCCCGGCGCTCCGTGCGCGCGGTCGCCAGCAGCGCGGTCGCCACGACCGGCAGCAGGTTCGCCACATAGAACAGAAATACAGCGCAGTCGGCGGCGTTCCAGGCAGCGAGACCGCGGGAATCGCTCCAGAACGGAAACGCGGGCGGCGCGAGGAAGCGCTGGTGCGCTTCGCCTTTGGCGAACTCGATCGCGTTGTGGAAGTGCGCCGGCAGCCCTTCGGACCACTGTACGTAGACGACGTACGGAACCATCATGACGACGAGCGCGACGGCGTATTCGACCAGCGGTCGCACCACACGCCGCGGCTTGGCCAGCGGCAGGGCGAGGGCCGTCGTGATTCCGGCGGCGGCGTAGACCCCGAGATCGTGACGCAGCAGCGTTGCGACGGCCGTCCACAAGGCAAGCAGCGCCAGCGTGCCCCTGGTCGGTTTGCGCACGTGCCGCGCGATGAGCAGCAGCGCAATCACCGGCACGAGAATCTTCGGATACGAGTAGAGACGCGGAGTCATCGCAATCTCGAAGAGCGCGGCGAGTGTCCCCGCCGCGACAGACCCGGTGAGCTCCGCGGTCACGATCACCGTGACGGATGCCGCAATCGCCAGCAGCGCACAGGTGATCAGGGCTTCGCTGAACGGGCCCGGCGCGAACCACTGCACGACCGCCGAGAGCGAATACATCAACGGCATGCCCGGATCGACGAAGTCGCGGCCGGGCCACTGGCCGAGCAGCAGCTGCTGCGCCCATGCGAGGTGCATGTAGTGATCGTCGGTGAGCGAGCGAACGGTAATGAGCCGGAAGGCGAAGGCGATGGCGCCGGCGGTCAGGGCTGCCGCACCAAGGCGGCCACGTGTCGCTTGCGACTCGATGGTTGACATGGGGAGGGGTAGAGTATCGTGCGGGGCAGGCCCGTGCCATCATCCATAGGTGCTATTGCCGCTGTGCGCGGCAACGACAGATGAACGCCGAACAGGACGCACGCGCCAACGCGCGCCGCCTCATCGCCGAAAACCGCAAGGCGCGCCACGACTATCACATTCTCGAAACGTGGGAAACGGGTGTCGCGCTGCTCGGCACCGAGGTGAAGGCGATTCGTGAGGGGCGCGTAAACCTCCGCGACAGCTATGCCCGCGCCGACGAGGGCGAGATTTGGATGATGAACGTCCATATCAGCTCGTACAGTCACCGCGGCTACGCCGACCACGCCGAGATGCGCCAGCGCAAGCTGCTGCTGCACGCGCACGAGATCCGCAAGCTGATTGGCCGTACCGCCGAAAAGGGACTGACCCTCGTCCCACTGGAGCTGTACTTCAAGAACGGACGCGTGAAGGTGCTGCTCGCGCTCGCCCGCGGCAAGCAGGCGCACGACAAGCGCGAAACCATCCGCCGCCGCGAGGTCGAGCGTGAGACGCGTGCCGCAGTGAAGGCGCGCCGGCGATGAAGCCGCCCGAACGGATCATCGTCGCCCCTCAGGAGAAGCGATACACCACGTAATCGCCGTTCTCGAACAGCCGCTCCAGCGGAATCCGAGCCGGATGCGCGTAATCCTTCCGAATCAGCAGATGCGTCCAGTGGTGCGCGCGCGCGGCGTCCGTGATGGCCGCGCTCCATTCCGGCTGCTGCAGCAGCTTCTGCAGCCCGCGACGCTCCGCGGCGGACGGCACCACCTCGTACGCGTAGTTGACCGCAAACGCCTGATGCCCGAACAGCGCCGAGATCTGCATCTGCCGTTCGTCGCGCCCGAAGTGATCCGCCGGATAACGCAAATCGTTCGTGACGATGAGAGACCCGCGGGTGGGGATGACGGCAAGCGCCTGTGCCAGCGATCGATTGTCGACGAATTCGTGTCCGCTTTGCGGCTCGCGAAGGAGCAGCTGCGAATACCGTGCGGCGGCCACCGCCGGGGGCGTCACCGCGAGGGCCATCGTGAACAGGACGGCGGCACGCCGGACGCGCCCGATGTGCAGCCAGCGTCGGCTCACCAGACTGAGTGCACAGGCATGAAACAGAAAGGGCGTCGCGTGAAGAATCTGCAGCCAGTCGTCACCCGCGCCGCCTCCGGTGTCGGCGACGTGCTCCATGTTCGTCATGTTGACGACCACAATCGGGGCGATGCCCATCAGCAGAAACAAGCTGGTTCGATCGTCGTCATGACCGCTTGCGGCCGGCACGACGAGCAGGGCCGGCAACAGCAACCATCCGATGTCCAGCACCCAGGGCAGGAGCGCGCCGGCGCCCGCGATCTCGCGCAGGTGGTACAGCGGGAACAGTTGCAGGCGGAAAGCCGACTCGAACGACATGAGGAAGAACGCCGCTGCCGTCGCCACGAAGACGGTCCCGGCAAGCACCGCGATCGCGGAAGGCCGAAAACGCCCGGTCCTGATCACCTGCCACGCCTCGGCCAGCATCAGCCCGGCGACGAGCGCCACGCCCGCGGGTATCTTGACGAGGATGGCGGTCCCAGCCAGAAAAGCCGGCAGCCGCCAACCGAGGACGGGCGCGGCGGCAATACCCGCAATCGTGCCCAGCACGACGAGATCGCCGCCGACGTTCTTCGACTCGTTCGACAGGATGCCCCAGAGTCCGACATCACCGATCCAGGCGTCGACGGAAAATCCGCGCGCCGTCGCCGCATTCCACAGCTGCGGCGCGAGCTTGTCCCACAGTGAGGTCGAGAGCGCCGGCGTCGCGATGAGCAGCAGCGGAACGGTGATGCTGCGCGGAAGGTTCGGGGCGATGTAACGGGCGGCCATGACGGCCGCCGCCAGTACGCCAATCGTCAGCAGCGGCAGCACGATCAGGAACAACGACTGATGCGGCAGCAGCCGCGAGCTCCGCGAGAGGAGCGCCGCCATCGCGTGCGTGCCGTAGTGGTAGGTACGAAGCGCGCCGAGGTTGCTCAACGATTCCGGCGGGTAAGAGTCCTTTGCGACCAGCACGTGCACCTTCTCCAGCACCGAGGGGGTGTCGACGTTGTAGAAGACTGGAGGAAAGGCGCCCGGCGCCATGAAGAAGTAGCTGAGCGTGATCGGTAACAGCAGAACAGCGGCGACGATGCCTGCCGCAAGGGCGTGCCAGCTGACGTGAACGCGCAGATGCGGCCACGCGAATGCACGGCGCCCGTTGACGTACAGCGTCAGGGCGAGCAGGACGCCCGGACCCGCCCACCAGGGGATTCGCAGGACGAGCGACAGCAGAAACGCCACACTCGACAACAGCAGCCCCGCCGCCGTGCGGATCACCGCCACCGACGGACCGAACTCCCGATCGACGCGATCGACGAGCAGACATCCGACGAGATAGCC
>Ga0070695_100000451_pt1 | contig 21392 bp, 14 predicted proteins | sample KBSK1252metaG_FD_65471 | JGI IMG/M metagenome (GOLD analysis project Ga0070695, IMG submission 65471) | Corn, switchgrass and miscanthus rhizosphere microbial communities from Kellogg Biological Station, Michigan, USA - KBS K1-25-2 metaG | ecosystem: Host-associated > Plants > Roots >...
CGAGAGCAGCAGGTTCTCCGCGTGACCCGTCGTCTCGACCCAGTTGATTTCTCCCCACGCCGGATCCGGCCGCCCGAACTGAATCGGATCGAGATTGAACCCGTTCGCCGGATTGTAGAAGAGGTTGATGTCCTTGCCGCGCAGCGCATGGTACTCCTTCAGGTGCGTCAGATCCGCCTCGACGCCCATCGCGGCGCCCAGTTGTTTCTGGAAGCCAATCGCGCTCTGGATCGCATACGGCGTGCTCAACTCGTGCGCGAGCACGACCGGCTTCTGCGGTGTGTTGCCGGCCGCGATCTCCTGCGGCGTGTAGTTGCGCGTCGGGTTGGCCAGGAAGCCGGGGCGGTTGTCGTTGAGATACGTATTGGTCTTCAGCTGATGGAAGAACTGCGACTGCGTGTTCGTCTGGCTCGTCGTGAAGTTGTAGTAGAGACCGGTCCCGCCGCGGATGATGAAGTCGCGGCTCCCGGTGAGATCGTAGGTGAACCCGACTCGCGGCGCGACGCTCCCGTAGTCGGTGATGCCGGGCCCCCACAGCGGACCGTTGAACGGCGCGAACGTCCGGCTGTCCTCGAACGGCGGATCGGTGACGCCCGCATCGACGTCCCATCGCACGCCGTAGTTGAGCGTCAATCGATCCAGCGGACGCCAGCTGTCGGCGAACCAGGCGGCCCAGATCGGCCGGTCGTAGTCGATGACGTTGCTGCCGACGTTCTGATCGAACTGCCGCACGAGCGAATCGAGGCCCGACAGGTCCCACGCCGCCGGATTGTCGAAGGCGTCGGCGGGGAAGCGGCGCTCGAGCTCGGCGGTCGGCAGCGCGCGCGTGAACGCGAAGCTGCCGCGCAGCGAATACGAGTAGCCCTTGTGCCCGCGCGTGTAGAGAAATTCGCCGCCCAGCTTCATGTCGTGCGTGTCTTTGTGCCACGTGAGGTCGTAGCGCGCGCTCGGCGTCGACTCGGGCGCCCATTGCGGGTAGACCGTCGATCCGCCGAGCGAGATGCCGGGAAACGAATACGTCGGAATGTCGTTCATCGCCGGATATTTGAGATCGAACCTCACATAAAACCCGTTGAACCCGACCTTCAGCTCCTGCACTTTGGTGCTGCTCAACACGCGCGACCACGTCACCACGGCGTTCTCGGACTTGAGGTTCTGCAGGTTCGCCGCCGACGGATGCGTCGTGGTGCCGCCTCGCAGGAAGAACGGATTGTGGAAGGTCCAGTACGACACGCGGTACATGAGGTGATCGCGCGCCGAGAGGTTCTGATCGACGCGCACCGTGGCGCTTTGCTGCGTCAGCCTGTTCGGAAAGATGAAGTTCTGATTCGGCAGGCTGGGCGGCTTCAGAATCAGCGTCTGCGGCTCGCGCTCGTACTCGACGGTGCCGAAGTAGAGCAACTTGTCTTGCCTGATCGGTCCGCCAAACGCGCCGCCGATCTGCTGGTTCTCGTACGGCAGCACCGTCCTGGCGATCGGATCCGCGGCGTTGAGCGAGTCGTCCCGGAAGTAGCCGTAGAGCGCGCCGCTCGTCCGGTTCGTTCCCGCGCGCGTCACCGCCTGGACCTGCACGCCGGTCGAGCGCCCCTGCGTGACGTCGAAGAGATTCGTGACGAGCTGGAATTCGGCAATCGCTTCGCGGCTGAACTTCGGCTGCCCGATGGACGTCTGAACGCGATTCTGAATAATCTGCTCGCCGTCCAGGCTCAGATTGAAGTCGCGCTCGCGGACGCCAGGCGTGTTGTCGGCGCTGTTGCCGGTGACGCCCTTGGCGAGCAGCGACAGCTCGATCCAGTTGCGCCCCTGCAGCGGCAGCTCCTCCATCTGGCGCCGGTCCACGTTGGCCGACACCTGCGATGACCGCGTGTCGACGAGCGGCGTCTCGCCGGTGACGGTGACGTTCTCCTGGACCGTCGCCAGCTTCAACGTGATCGTCACGTTGGCGTTCTGACCCACGAGCAGCTCGAGCCGCGGCAGGATGGTCGGCGCGAAGCCCGACAGCTCCGCCTGCAGCTTGTACGCGCCGGCCGCGACGTTGACGAGCCGATACTCGCCGCGCACGTCGGTCACCGCCACGTACTGCCGGCCGGTCGTCAATTCGGTGAGGGTGAGCGTGGTGCCGGGCAGCACGGCTTTGGATTCATCCACGACGCTGCCGTGGACGGTTCCATCGGCTTGAGCGAAGACGTTCGATGCTGCCGCGACCACCAGGATCGCGAGCGCGAGGTCCAGCAGATTCCGCACATGACCTCCTACGGTCGACGTTGCCAGCGGGTGTGATCGTCGGGACCCGACGGGCCGATCTTTCCTTCCGCCGATCGCAGCAGCGCCTTCGGGTCGTAGATCTGTCCGGCCTTCATCACGAGCCGCACGTCGCGCGCATCTTCGATGCGCGCGAGCGGGTTGCCGGCGGCCACGTACAGGTCCGCGATTTTTCCAGGCTCGATCGATCCCAACCGGTCGCTGACCCCGAGCGCGCGGGCGCCGTTGATCGTGGCCGCCTTCAGCGCGGCAGACGGCGGCAGCCCGGCGTACACGATCGCCTGCAGCTCGCGGTGGTACGCGAAGCCAGCCAGATCCGGTCCGCCCGTCGGGTTGTCGGTGCCGACGGTGAGAAGACGGCCGCCGCCGGCGTCGTAGAACGCTTTCAGCTCCGGAACCTTGTGCGTGAAGAGCTGGGGAAAATCGCGCAGCGATCCGGCCGGCCTCGCCTGGGGCGCGCGCCGGTCCTGGGCGCGCCGCTTCATCAGATCCTGCATGTGCGGCGTGAAGAACCGGGCCTCGTCGACCCAATGCGTCTTCAGCGCCGGCACCTTCGCCAACGTCGAGGCGCCGTACACGCGCATCGTCGTGTCGAAGTACACGTTGCGCGCGAGCATCAACTCGATCAGGTCCTCGAGATCGGGACCGCCGACGGGGTACTTGCCGTAGATGACCTGCTCCACCGGTCCGATGCTGTGCTCGACGCGATCGAGCCCCATCAGAATCGCTTCCCTGGTGTCGACCTCCTGATGAAAGTCTTCCCGCTGCAAGTGACTCGTCGTCGTCATCCCGTGCTTGTGCGCCTGCTCGATGACGACGCGCATCTGCTCGGGGCTCGCCAGCTTGATCTTGATGGAGCGGACGCCGCGCTCGGCCCAGTAGTCGACCTCGTCGCGCATCTGCTGCGGCGTGATGTTCTTCGGCCACGCGTGGCAATCGTCGGCGTAGCTGTTCGCCTCCTGGCAGCGCGCCGCGCCGAAGTACGGCCCCGAGTTGAAGATGCGCGCGCCGATCTGCTTGCCGCTGTCGATGCGCTTGTGCGCCTCCAGCATCCCCTCGGGATCGAACTCGCCGGCCGGCCACGTGGAGGTGACGCCGTTGGCGAGGAACAGAATCGGGTTGTAGGTGTATTCATCCACGCGCCCGCCGCCCACCAGATTCATGTTGTGGTGCGCGTGCAGATCGAACATGCCGGGCAGGATGGTGGCGTTGCCGTCGAGATCGATGACGCGTGCGCGCGACAGATCCCGCCCGGCCAGGTTCGCGCCGACCTCCACGAACTTGCCGTTCGCCACGACGATGCCGGTGTTCGGCACGCGCGCGTCGCCCGTGCCGGTGAACAACCAGCCGCCTCGCACGACGATGTCTTGTCCCGGCTGGGCGGGAGTGACCTGAGGCTGCGCCTGCGGCGGCACGGCCGACAGCAGGAGCGCTGCGAAGAGCAGCGACGTCGCAGTTTTCGTCATGGCTACCATTCCAGTCGCGCGCCGAGCCGCACGATGCGCGGACCCGTGATTGCCGTGGGCCGGAGGTACGCGCTGCCCGAGCTGGTCGTCAGCGTCTGCTCGGCGTTTGTATTGAAGATGTTGTAGACGTCGAAGAAACCGACGATTCGCGCGTGGCTGACGCGCAGCGTCTTTTCGGTTCGCACGTCGACGATTGTGACGTTAGGGGTGCGGTTCGACGAGGTCGGTTCCGCTTTGATCGTCGCGTTCCCGTAGTTCAGCGTTCGCACGAACGTTCGCGCGAACGGCGTGCCTGACTGATGCCGCACGACGGGAACGACTCGAAGATCCTTGACCAAGGTCATCGTGCCGCTGACTTTCGCCTGCCACGTCTTGAAGCGATCCTGGCCGTCTTCGGAGTTGATGAGCGCGTTCGGCGTGAAGCTGTTGCCTGTCCCGAGCGCGGCGTCGCGGCTCCAGGTCTCCGCGAAGCTCGCAAGCAGAGACCAGCGCGCGTCCTGACGGCGCGTCGCGGTGATTTCCCATGTGTAGAAATCGCTGCCGCTGTCCGGCAGGTTGGTGGTGAGGTTCACCGGCAGCACGTTCAGCGCCTCGGAGGCCAGGTTGTACGCCGTCACGGTCGATCCATCGTCGGCCGTGCCGAGTCGGCCGTCGGGTCCCGGATCGACGACGGGCAGCGGCGCCGAGTACGCGCTCAACGGCCGGTTGACGTTGATGGTGCCGTACGGATCGCGGCGCTTGTTCACGACCACGCCAGTTCGCACGCCGAAGTTCGACGCGAGCTCGCGCTCGATGTACGCCGTGGCCTGATGCACGTACGTGTTCCGGATGTCGGGATCGAGCCGGGTCGAGGTGCTTCCGCCCGACACGGAGCTCAGTCGTCCCTCTTCGCCAGGATCCCATCGTCCGTTTCTGTTTGCGTCGTTGGTCCAGATGTAGGTCTGCGACCAGCCCGACGGATTCGGATTGAACGCCGATGTGAAGTTGACGCCCGGGTACAGCCAGAACTTCCCGTAGTGAAGCTTCAGCACCGTTTTGCCGTCGCCGGTGAGATCGGTGCTGACGCCGACTCGCGGACCCCAGTTGCTGAACGTGAGCACCGGGTTGACGGCCGCGAACATCTGACCGGTTGGTCCCTCCTGATCCGGCAGAATCGGCTGGTAGCGGTCCAGCCGAATCCCGACTGAAAGCGTGACGCGGCGATTGATCCGCCACGTGTCGTCGACGTACCCGGCGGAAGTGGCGAGGTCGTTCTTCGACACGTTCGTCCCGAGGAGAATCTGCACCTGCGTCGGCATGCCGTTGTTGAGCGTCGAGACGCAGTTGCATGGATTGCCGTAGCCGTTGTGCGGCGCGATGAGGTGGTCGACCATGTACTCGCCGCCGACCTTGATGGTGTGGCTGCCGCCCGCGCCGACCTTGAAATAGCTGAGCGAGCCGTTGGCCTGGGGGCGATTACGCGTGAGTCCGGTCGACGTGCTCCCGCCGCTGACGGTGTTCAAGCCCGTATCCGAAATGCGCGGTCCGGTGCTCTTGAAGTTCGTCGCGAATCCCGAGAGATAGGCGCCGACGCGCGCCTCGAGGTAGAGCGCGTTGGTCACGGCGGCGTTGTACTCGCCTTTCCACACCGTCACGGGAAAGAGCGCGCTGGGAAGTGCATCGCTCGTCTCGACCGGCTGACTCGATCCGGCGTTGAAGTAATTCGCCTGCGTCACGTTCTCGTGCTGCACGTAGCCGATCAGCTTCTGGCGTGGCGTGAGGTTGTAGGTGAACTTGCCGGTCTCGACCGGAGCGGTGATCCTCGCCACCGTGTCGGTCAGCCAGGCGTAGCGTTGTCCGACCTGCGTGTAGCGATACGCGCCGTACCACCACGCCTTGTCCTTCTTCAGATATCCACCGACATCGACGTTGAAGTCGCGGAAGCTTTCGAGGCGGTTCACGTCCCGGACGTCGAGACCGGGGCCGCCCGACACGCCGCGCGCGATCTGCCCATCGTCGATGTTCGTCGCTTCGAGCGAGTCGTTCTGATAGTCGGTGTACAGGCTGCCGTGATACGCGTTGCCGCCCGACTTGCTGACGTACTGGCCGAGCGTGCCCGGCACCGACATGGCGGCGCTGTTTCCCACGGCCTTTACGGCGATCTCCGCAAACGATCCGTAGTCGGAATAGTAGTTGTCGTTCGCGCCGTTCGCGGCGCCCACCCGGATGCCTTCGACTTCGTTGCGGTTCATTCCGGTGGTCGCCCGAAGTCCGTACGCCGTGTATTCCTGCTGATTGAGCGCGCCGCTGCCGCCGACGTCCATCTTCGCCATCGCCACGCCGGGCGTGTTCGCGACGACCGCCCAGAAATCGCGCGCGCCGGGCATGCTGGCGAGCTTCTCGCTGTCGAAGTGCGTCGTGACCTCGGTCGCGGTGAGATCGACCACCGGTGACGCGCCGCTCACGGTCACGTTTTCGCTCACCGTGCCCGGGCTCATCTCCGCGTTCACCGTCGCCGTGAACCCGAGACTGACGTTGATGCCTTCGCGCGCGACCGTGCCGAAACCGGACAGCTCGAACGTCAGCTTGTAGTCGCCGCGCGGCACGGCGGAAAAGCGGTACGCGCCTTCGTGATCGGTGACCGCGGTTTGAACGCCCATCAGCGACGGACCCGACAGCGTTACCGTCACGCCCGGCAGCACCGCTTTGGTGCTGTCGGTGACGATGCCGTTGATGGCGCCGGTGGTGGCGGTGACGGTCTGCGCCGAGGCGCGCGAGGCGACAACGAGCATCAGCAAAGCGACGATGAGGACGCGATGCATAACGTTCCTTTCGGTTCGTCCCGGGCTAGGGAATGCGGTCGTAGATCTCGACGCTGCCGCGGCCTGTTGCCGCGGAAGCGTTGACGCTCCTGGTGGTCACCGTCAGGACTTTGCCGTCGCTCGAAACGGACGTCGTGCCGGTGGACGTGATTTTTCCGTCCTCGCGCAGCGTGTACGCGACGGTGTTCGCATCGACTCTGGTGAAGGCAATCGTGTTGACCGCGTTCGAGCCCCTGACGAGGCGCGGATATTCTTTGCCGTCGACTTTTGCGGCGTACGACGAGTAGTACTCCTGGCCGCGCGAGTTCACGCCTTTGCGCGTCGAGACGGTGACGCCGCTGCCGCGATCTTCGTACTCGCGCGTACCGTGCGCTGGCGGATCGACGCGTAGCTTCCACTTGCCGATCTTCTTGTCGTCCTCCGCCTGGCCGACACGCGGACCCGCGACGACGAACGCGAGCAGCAGCGCGAGTGTCTTGAGGGTTCTCGTCATCGTTGGTGCACCACGGTCCCGCCGAGGATCGTTGCGTCGACCTTCATCGCGAACAGATCCCTGGGTCGCACCGATGTGGGATCGCCGGACAGCATCACGAAGTCGCCGAGCTTACCGGCGACGATCGACCCCTTGTCGCGATCCTCGTATCCGATCTGCGCGTTCCAGAGCGTGAACATCCGCAACGCGTCCTCGAAGCCGAGCGCTTCGCCGACCGGCGCGCCGCCGCCTTCGTCCGCGGTGGCGGCGATGCACGCGATCTTGAACCACGCATCCGACGATCCCGGCGTCGTGCCGGTCGTGTCGGTGATCCCGATCGGGTACATGCCTTCGCGGACGAGCGTCTTGTAGCGCGGCCGCGTCGCGTTCGGACGCCCGCGGCCGGGCGTGATCGAGATGCGGATGCCGAGATCGCGCAGATGACGCACGGCGTCGAGGCCGCCGCGGTCGCCGCCGTGCTCGATGCGATGCACGAGATACGGCTTCGTGGGATTGCGCCGGCGCGTCTCTTCGATCGCGGCGGTGGCCATGCGCAGCCCGCCGTCGGTCACGACGTGCATGATCACTTGAACGCCGACGGCATCGGCGGACGACAGCATGTGATTGAGCTCGTCCTGCGTCCACTTCAGATCGTCGTAGCGGTGGCCTTCCGCGTCGCCGCCCGTGCCGTCGACGAAGAGCTTCATGCCGCCGAAGCGGAACATGTCGTCGCCGACGCCCGACGGGTATCCCATGTTGAGCAGCCCTTCGAGCGACGTCATGTGCGGCACGTGATAGAACATGCGGATGCGGAGCGGCAGCTCACCCGCGCGCTGCAGATCGAGATCCGCGCGGATGTCGTTCGCTGAAAACGGAATCGCGTAGATCGTCGTCGTACCCTTGTCGGTGAAGAGCCCCTTGGCGCGCCCCCGCATCGCCGCCTTCATCTGATCGACCGAGAATTCCGGGAGGAAGTAGAAGACTTCGCTCGCGAGGCCGGTCGGCACACCCGATCCGTCGCGATGGATCGTCGTGCCCATCGGCGGCTTCGCCGCCGCGGCGTCCCACATCCCAATCTCTTTCAGCGCGCGCGAATTGAGCATCGAGATGTGGCGCCCGGAAAAAATGATGATCGGGTGATCCTGGCTGATCTCGTCCAGGTCCTGCCGGTTCGGCAGGCGCTTCTCCGGCAGGCTGTTCTCGAGATTGAACCCGGCGCGGCCGATCACCCACTGACCTTTCGGCGTGTGTGCCGCCTTCGCCGAGAGCGCGGCCTGAATCTCGCGAATGTTCTTCAGTGGCGGCACGTGCACGTCGACGGCGTACATCTCGTGACTGAGCGCGACTTCCATGTGCGTGTGCGCGTCGATGAAGCCAGGCACGACGGCGCGGCCGCCGGCATCGAAGATGCGTGCAGCGCCGGCTTTTGCTCTGACGTCGCTTGTCGCGCCGACATGGACGATCCGTCCGCCGCGCACGAGCACGGCCTGCGCGGACGGCTGCTGCGGATCGAGCGTGATGACCTTGGCGTTGACAATCGCGAGATCGTCCCGGCCGGGCCGCGCTCCCGCCGGCGCCGTGGGCGGCGATGGCTGGACCGGGGGATCGGCAAGGACGGCGGGCGCGTTCAGTGCCGTGCCGAAGGCCATTCCGTATCTGAAGAAGTCGCGTCGGTTCACAGCTCCTCCGAACCCATTGAGTTCGTTGCGGTCTTTGCGGCCTGTGCGTTCTTCCGGGTCGGTCGTCGTGCGGGTGTAGAATGCGCTTCGTCCAGGCGCGAAGTCCCGAATTCATCGCTCAAGAACAACCAAGAAGCGCCGAAAAACTCCGAAAGTGTCCGAAGATGACGGGGTCGGTCGATACCGGGCGCGGTTATGAATTCGGTCCCTTCCGCCTCGACGTCGTCCGGCGCCGGCTCTGGCGCGACGGTCAGCTCGTGCCGCTGCCGCCGCGCAGTTTCGACACACTGCTTGCCCTCGTCGAGCATCCCGGGCGGTTGATCGAAAAAGACGAGTTGATGCGCCTTGTATGGCGCGACACCTTCGTCGTCGAAGACAACCTGATCCAGCACATCTCGACGCTGCGCAAGGTCCTCGGCGAACACTCCGACGATCCGGCCTACATCCTCACCGTGCCGCGGCGCGGCTATCGCTTCCTGGCGAGCGTGCGCGAGATTGCGGACGCCCATGTGGAGGCTGCGCCGGTCGCCCTCGTCGAACCGCCGCATGACACGGCCGCCGAACCCACGCCAGTCGGAGAAGATTCGATCCAGGCGGACGCCACGGCCTCCCGCCGTCATACGCGCGCGCGGCCGTGGGGCGCGGTCGCGGGCCTCGTCGTCGTGGCCGCCGCGGTTGGTTTGACGATCGCCGTTTCGCGACGACCGGCATCGGTCCGGCGGCCGATGCGCTTCGTCGTGAATCCGCCGCTGGATGTGACGCTGCTGTCGGGTGGCGTGCTCTCTCCCGACGGGCGGCGCATCGTGTACGTCGCAGGCGACTCGTCCGGCCAGAGCATGCTGATGCTGCGCGCGCTCGACGAGACGGAGGCGACGCCTGTGCCGGGCAGCAGTGGCGCGAGCACGCCGTTCTGGTCGCCCGACAGTCAGTCGATCGGGTTTTTCTCCGATCACGCGCTGATGAAGGTGGGCATCTCCGGCGAGCCGGCTCAGATCGTCGTCGAATCGTTCCCGACACGCGGCGGCGGACGCGGCGGCGGAACCTGGAGCCGCGAGGGTGTGATCGTGTACGCGCCGACGGTCGTGACCGAGCTGTACAGCGTCTCCGCCAACGGCGGCACGCCGCATGCGGTCACGTCGCTCGCCGCGTCGGGCGGGCGCGAGACGGCGCATCAGTGGCCGCAGTTCCTCCCCGATGGCCGGCACTTTCTGTACGCGGCGCTGGGCCGTCGTCCGGAAGACACGGGCGTGTATGTGGGGTCGCTCGATTCATCGGAGCGCACGTTCCTGTTCCGGCCGGCGGTCCGGACCGTGTTCGCGGCGCCCGGATACCTGCTCTTCGCTCGCGACGGCGCGCTCGTCGCGCAGCGGTTCGATCCGGAGCGGCTGCGCCTCGACGGCACGCCGCGCCCGCTGGCGTCGGTGTCGAATCAGAGCGACGTCACGATTTCCGCGGCCGGCGCAGAGACGCTGATCTACTCGGGTGTGAGCAATCGGACACGAGAACTGGCGTGGTACGACCGGACCGGACGGCTGCTCGAGAAGGTCGGCCTGTCGGAAGCCGTCGCGAGCCCGGAGCTCTCACCCGATCGCGCACGCGTCGCGGTGGAGCACCACGGCGAAATCTGGCTGGTCGAGCTGTCGCGCCGGACGGTCTCGCGATTCATGCTCGGCCCCGACGTCATCACGAGCCCCGTGTGGTCGCCCGATGGGACGCGCATCGCGGTCGGAAGCCGCCGCGCGATTTACGCACGCGCCGTCGCCGACGCGGGCCGCGAGCAACTGCTGGCGGGCGAACTGCCAGCGCAGCCGGTTCTCTATGACTGGTCGTCGGATGGACGGTTCATCCTCTACACGACACGGATACCCGCCACGCAGTGGGACCTGTGGATCCTGCCGGTCGGTGAGGGCCGCCCACCCATCCCATTTCTTCAAACGCCGTTCACGGAATACCAGGCGCAGATTTCACCGGACGGCCACTGGATCGCGTACGTGTCGGACGAGTCCGGCGCGCTGGACGTGTACGTCGACGCGTTTCCGGAGCGTGGGCGAAAAACCCGCGTCTCGATGTACGGCGGGATGTTCCCGCGATGGCGCGGCGACGGCCGGGAGCTGTTCTATCTGACGACCGGAAAAAAACTGATGGCGGTCGATGTGAGGCTCGGACCCACTGTAGACGTGGCCGAGCCGCACATGCTGTTTCAGACGCGCATTACCGGTGTTTCGCGGAATCATTACAACGTCACACGCGACGGCCAGCGCTTCCTTATCAACAGCCCGAGCACCGACATCGCGATGTCTCCCATCACCGTGGTGGTGAACTGGACCGCGCTGCTCACGCAGTAGAGACATCTTGCGATCAGTTTTCTGTCTGACCGGCGTCGTCGAGCCGCGTGCCATCGTCGTCGTCGACGGCCGCCGCAAGCGGACCACGCTCTTCCTCCAACCGTTGAACGAGCGGCGCGAGGGGCGGATGTTCGCTCCCGGCCTGCGTCGGGGCGACGAGGCGGTCACCCGCGTGCTTGCTCTCTCCGTGGAGACTCTTGATACCCCGCTTGGCCCGCGCGAGTTTCCTCGCGCGTGTGCGGTCTGCTGCTCGGCGCTCCGGCGCTTACCGAGACGGGACTTGCACCCGTTGGAGACGAACGACGCGATGGGAGCGCTCGCGCGTCCTCATCATCACCACGCACCATGCGCCGAACGATGGTTCAGCGCCACACCTGCGTGCGTGCAGACTTGGCCCAAGACGTTCACGGTGTCGGCGGAGCGGACGCGTTCCAGCGCAAGTAGTTCAGGTTGCCGCCCCAACCGGTCAGGCCGTTCGTATCGATGACCAGCCGGAGCACGTGCGATCCGGCGGTCAGCGAAATCCCTCCGCGGCTGATCGTTTGCCAGGTTTGCCACCCGCCCGTACTCGGCACCGTCAACGGGCCGGTCACGTCGACGCCGTCGATCTCGACATGGAACGTCCCACCGGATCCCGCGGAGGCCACGCGGGCTTCGAGCGTGTAGTTGCCGGCCGCCGCCACCGACACCGAGTATTTCAGCCACTCGCCACCTGCGACATAGCCCAGCGAGTAACCGCCCCCGGCGTCCGACGTCGTCTCGATGTCGACATCGGTTTGCCGATACTGTCCACCCGAATTGCCCGCCGACGAATCGTGATACGCGATTCCCTCGCCGCCGTCGTCGAAGTTCTCGGCTTCGATGAGACCGGGGATGGCCGCCGCGATGCCGCCGAACGGCGCCGACTTCGGCGGCGCGGTGGTGACGGTCCATCGCAGGTAATTGAGGTTGCCCCACCATCCGGTGGCGCCGTTCGTATCGAGCGCGACGCGGACCACATGCGGTCCGGCCGTCAGCGGAATCCCGGTGCGCGTGATCGTCTGCCAGTTTTGCCAGCCACCGGTATTCGGCACGGCGAGCGGACCGGTCGCGTCGACGCCGTCGACCTCGATGTGGAACGTTCCGCCAGCACCGGCCGACGCGACGCGTGCTTCGACCGTATAGCTCTCGGTCGCCGCCACCGAGACGGAGTACTTCAGCCACTCGCCGCCTGCCGCGTAGCCCAGGGCGTAGCCGCCGCCGAAGTCCGATGCCGTCACGATGTCGACGCCGGTCTGCCGATACTGTCCGCCCGAATTGACCGCCGTCAGATCGTGGTAGCCGATTCCTTCACCGCCGTCGTCGAAGTTCTCCGCTTCGATCAACCCGGGAATTGCCGCCGCAGTCCCGTGGAACGGCGTCGACGGCGGCGGCGCCACGACGTGAATGGTCACAACCTCAGATGTCGCAGTTCCACCGGCATCATCGGTCGCGACGGCGGTCAGGTTGTAGTCGCCGGCCGGCACGTTGTTCCATGTGAACGCGAACGGCGACGTCGTGTCGGCGCCAAGAAGCGTCGACCCGGCGTAGAACGCCACTTGCGTGATGCTGCCGTCGACGTCGCTGGCGGTGGCGGCGAGAGCCACCGATGCCGGCGACACGTAGTTCGCGCCGCCGGCCGGCGACGTCAACCCCACCGAGGGCGGAGTATTGATGCCCGGCGTCGTGAAGCGCAGGTAATTCACGTTGGCGAGATATCCGGTCGGCCCGTTGCCCTCGATCACCACCCGCAGCACATGCGGTCCAGCCGTCAACGGAATGCCGGCGTGACTGACCATCTGCCAGGTTTGCCAGCCGCCGGTGCTTGGCACCTGGATCGGCCCGGTCGCATCGACACCATCGACTTCCACATGGAACGCACCGCCGGGCCCTGCGGAAGCCACTCGCGCATCGAGCGTGTAGTCGGCGGTTCTGTCCGCGAGTACCTGGTACGCGAGCCACTCCCCTCGCGTCACCCAGCCGAGCGAATAGCCGCCTCCGACGTCCGACGTTGTCTCGATGTCCACGTCCGTCTGCCGATACTGTGTGCCGATATTGCCGGCAGTCAGATCATAGTAGCCGACGCCCTGGCCGCCTTCGTTGAAGTTTTCGGCTTCGACGATGCCGGGAATCGCGACGGCGACGCCGCCGAACGGCGTCGTGCCGGGCAGGATGCGTACGTTGACGGCGGCCGACGTGCTGGTGGCGCCGGCGCTGTCGGTGGCGACGGCAGTCAGCGCATAATCGCCGACCGCCGCATTGGTCCACGTGATCTCGAATGGCGCTTGCGTCGCCGTTCCGATGAACGCCGCGCCTGCATAGAACGCGACGCTGACGGCGCCCTGCGCGTCGAACGCGTCGGCGCGCAGCACGACGGCCGCGGGTGCGGAAAAGGTGGCGGGCCCGGACGGGGTCGTCAGCGCGACGGTCGGCGACGTATTGCCCGCAGGTCCGCATGCGTCCATCGCGCGGCCCACGTTCAGGCGACCACCGGTGATCGTGAATCCCGACAGAGCGGGAATCGGATCGACATGGTTCAACAACAACGATTTAAGTGCGGCCGTGCTCGCGTTGCAGCGCGAGAGGAGCAGCGCAGCCGCGCCGGACACGTGCGGCGTCGCCATCGAGGTCCCGCTCAGGTATCTGTATGCGGCCGCCGGAACGGTTGACAACACTTGGACGCCTGGCGCGCCGAGGTGGACCGAGTTGGCGCCATAGTTCGAGAAACTGGCGAGCGCGTCCTGGTTGTTGATCGCCGAGACGGCGACGACGTTCGGCGCCGTGTAGCTCGCCGGGTACGTCGGAGTGGAATCGTTGTCGCTCGCGCTGTTTCCGGCGGCCGCCACGAACAGCATCTCGTTCTGATTCGCTCGGTTGATCTCGTCGAACAGCGCCTGCGAAAACGATCCGCCCGCCCAGCTGTTCGAGAGCACGCGGACATTCGCGCCGCCCGACGGGAACGCGGCCTTCACCTGCACGGCAAACTCGATGGCATTGATCGCGTCGGCGAGCGAGCCCGAGCCGGTCGACGACAGGAACTTGAGGCCCATCATGCTGGCGAACCAGTTGATGCCGGCGACGCCGGCGCCGTTGTTGCCAACCGCGCCAATCGTGCCGGCGACGTGCGTGCCGTGGAAGTGATCGTCGAATGGATCGCATGAACGGCTGATGGCGTTGAATCCGTGCGTGCCGGCGGCGCAGGTGATCGTCGCGCCGCCAACCGTCACGGTGAAGGCTTTCGGGGCCGACCAGACGTTCGCGGCGAGATCGGGGTGCGTGTAGTCGATCCCGGTGTCGACGATTCCGACAACGGTGTTGCGCGATCCGACGGCGCGATCCCACGCGGGCACGGCCCGGATGTCGGCGCCGGGAGCGCCAGGCGTTCCATTGATCACCTGTCCGATGTTCCGCAGTCCCCACAGTTCGGGGAATCGTGGATCGTTCGGTTCGTTCACCGCGTACACGATGTAGTTGGGCTCGGCGTACAGCACGTCGCTGCGGGTCGCGAGATGGGCGACGAGCGATTCGACATTCCTGCTGCGCGAGCGGACGCGCCAGAGACGTCCCGCGCCAACGGGCGCGTCGGTGTCCGCATCGATTTCGGCGCGGAGGCTTGCGAGATTCGGGGCGCGGCGGAACGCAACGATGACTTCTCCGGCGACGGCCGCGCGGCCGCGGAAGAATTCCGTCGCCGGTCGATCGCGTTCGGCTGTACGCTGCGCTCGAACGACCGCGAGACCCAGCGCGATCGCCATCGCGACGGTGATTGCAGCAGTCGCTGAGATCGAAGAACCGGTGCGGGATGTCATGAAGCGACTGTGCGACAGCCGAACGCAGAAGACAAGACCCGGGAGTGTGATCGTGCAAACGTACAGGTTTCGTACTTACATGTTTGTGTTTTGCGTTGGCCTGCTCGCGCTCGCGATGCGATCCTCCGCGCAACCTGTCTTCAGCGGCGCCGATATTTTTCCGCCGGAGGAATTTGCGTCGCGCCGCGCTCGCGTGATCGAGCGCATCGGCGACGCCGTCGCGATCGTGCAGGGCACCACCGAGCGCCCCGGCGAGCAGCCGCTCCGTCAGAGCAATCAGTTTTTCTATCTGACCGGCGTCGTGGAGCCGCGTGCCATCGTCGTCGTCGACGGCCGCCGCAAGCGGACCACGCTCTTCCTCCAGCCGTTGAACGAGCGGCGCGAGGGGCGGGTGTTCGGTCCCGGCCTGCATCCGGGCGACGAGGCGGTCAAGTCAACCGGCGTGGATGCGGTGGTGGCGCGCGACGAGTTCGCTCGCATGCTCGACGGATTTGCGCGCGAGGGCCGTGCGATCTACACGACGTTTCGTCCCGAAGTGCTCGGCGAAGCCTCGTCGAGCGATCCGGCGGCCCTCGCGCGGGCGACGCGCGAGGACCCGTGGGACGGCCGGATCTCGCGCGAAGAGGCGTTCGTCGCGAAGCTGAAGGCCGCCGCGCCGCGCTCCGACGTCAGGAATCTCGATCCGATCCTCGACGCGATGCGCGCGATCAAGAGCGCCCGCGAAATCGCCGTCATCCGCGAGGCGACGCGAATCGCCGGCCTCGGCATCATGGAAGCGATGCGCGACGCGAAGCCGGGCATGTTCGAGTACGAGCTGCAGGCCGACGCCGAGTTCGTGTTCAAGAAGCACGGTGCGTACGGACCGTCGTACTTCGCGCTCATCGCGACCGGCACGAACACGTGGTACTCGCACTATCATCGCAACACGACGAAGCTGCAGGACGGCGATCTCGTCCAGTTCGATTACGCGCCCGACTACAAGTACTACCAGTCCGACGTCACGCGCGTGTTCCCCGCCAACGGCCGCTTCACGCCGCGCCAGCGCGAGCTCTATACGATCTACCTGCAGCTGTATCAGGCGCTGATGACGTCGATCGAGGTGCACGCCGCGCCGCGCGACGTCATCAGAGATGCCGCCAACAGGATGGAGGCGATCCTGCGGTCGTACTCGTTCACCGACGCGCGGATCAAGACGGCGGCCGCCGCGTTCGTCGAGCGCTACCGCAACAGCACCGCGCGCAGCCTCGGCCACGCGGTCGGCATGGAGGTCCACGACGTCGGCGGCCCTCCAGCGACACTCGAGCCCGGCATGGTGTTCACGATCGAGCCGGCGCTGCAGATTCCCGACGAACACCTCGGCATCAGGCTCGAGGACATGATTCTCATCACCGAACGCGGCTACGAGAATCTCTCCGCCTTCGTCCCGATCGAGATCGACGCGATCGAGCGCCTCATGAGCGAGCCCGGCCTGCAGAACCGATGAGAATGGCCTCGGAGATGGCATAATAATGCCATGCGAACGACCATCGACAAGGCAGGGCGCGTGGTCATCCCGGCGCCAATCAGGGAGCGGGCCGGCCTGACGCCGGGGGCCCAGTTGGAGATTACCGAGGACGAACTCGGGATCCGGCTCGAGCGCGTCGCCGCGGGTCCAAAACTGGTCAAGGTCGGACGGCGGCTCGTCGCCCGCCCGACCGTGCCGCCCGACGATCGCCCGACCGTCGATTTTGCCGCGCTGATCGAGGAAGAACGCAATCGCTGGCCGTGAGCGTTTTCCTCGATACGAGCGTTCTGCTGGCCGGCCTGGTCGACTTCGGTCCTCAGAGCGCCCCCGCGCAGTCGCTCCTGCACGCAGTCGCCGAAAAGAGCGTGCAGGCGCCGTCGACGGCGTGGCACTGCTGCCTCGAATTCTTTTCGGTCGCGACGCGCTTGCCGCCCGAATTCAGGGTCACACCGTCAGACGCCGCCGCGCTGCTCGAGGAGGAGGTCTTTTCGAGAATGGCCGTGCACGATTTGCCCGCCAGCGATCGCGCGCCGATGATGCGGGCGGTCGCTCGAGACGCCATCGCCGGCGGTCGCATCTACGACGCGCACATTGCGGAAGTCGCTCGAGCCGTCGGCGCGGAGGTCGTCGTCACCGACAATCGCCGGCATTTTCTCTCGGCGCTCCGGTACGGCATCCGCGTCGAAACGCCCGGCGAATTCCTAGCCGGACTCAAAAAACGGAAGTGACGCCGTCAATGGGATGCGCCCTCTTCGATCCGTCCGCGATCGGAGTGTCGGAAGGCCCTCGCTGACGATTCCACGAACGTCTGTCGCTCCCACGTCCGGCGTGTCACGGTGATCGTGGGTCGCTGCACACGAAGCACGTTGAACGCGTTCGCCGCTAGAAACCGATGCGCGTGAATCCGAGCCCTTCGGGGAGCATTCTGATCGCGACTGTGCGATCCAGCCGCGTGTCCCGCGCTTTGTAGACCTCGCCCATCCCTCCGCTGCCCAGCAACGACAGGATTTCATACGGGCCGAGATGCGCACCGGCGGACAGCGCCATGCGATGTTTGAGATGAACTGACGGCGCTGATGATAGCGACGGATTCAGGGGCGCCGAAGCTGAGTTTCGAGAGGTGGTAGCATGCGCGTGAGGTTTTGCGCATGTCGCCACTCCCGCATCTGGTCGGCACCCTGGTGCTGTGCGCGTTGGGTCATCTTGCACTGTCCGCGGCACCCGCGCCCGTCTCTCTGATTCCCGTCGACGGCGAAGGCGCAGGCTACTGGACGCGCTGGCGCGGACCGTCAGGACAGGGCACGGTCGCCGGCACGAACTACGTCGATACCTGGTCCGACACGACCAACGTCAAATGGAAAGCGGCGGTGCCGGGCCGCGGCCACTCGTCGCCGATCGTCTGGAAGGATCACATCTTCCTGACGACGGCACGCGAGTACGGCTCGAAGGTCTCGATGCTGGCATTCCGGCGCAGCGACGGCAAACTGCTGTGGGAGACGGGCGTGCCCGCCTCCGGCGTCGAGCAGGTGTATCACAAGAACAGTCACGCGTCCGCGACGCCTGCGACTGACGGACAGCGCGTCTTCGCGTCGTTCGGCACGCACGGCGTGGCCGCGTTCGACTTCGACGGACGGCTCGTCTGGCACCAGAAGCTCGGCGACGTGAGGAACTACCACGGCAGCGCGGGATCGCCAGTGCTCCACAAGGACCGCGTGTTCATCTATCAGGATCACGACGGATCCTCCGCGCTGGGATCGTTCGTCGCCGCGTTCAACGCGCGCACGGGCGCCGTCATCTGGAAAAAAGATCGCGTGGAGTCGGTCGGCTGGGGCACGGCGATCGTCATCGATGCGGGCGGGCGCGAGGAGCTGATCGTCAGCAGTCAGCGGAAGGTGTATGCCTACGATCCGAACACCGGCGCGGAGCTGTGGACGGTGCGCGGCAACACGTTCGAGGTGATTCCGACGCCGGTGGTCGGACACGGTCTGGTGTTCTGCTCGTCGGGACGCGCTGGTCCGACGTTCGCGATCCGTCCCGGCGGGAAGGGAGACGTCACCGACACGCACGTCGCGTGGTCGTCGCCTCGCGGATCGCCGTTCGTGCCGTCCGCCATCATCCACGGCGACCTGCTCTACATGATCAACGACATGCAGAGCATCCTGACCGCGCTCGATGCGAAGAGCGGCGCGCCCGTGTATCAGGAACGGCTCGGTGAAGCCGCGCGCGAGGGCTTCTCTTCGTCGCCGGTGGCCGTGGGCGACAAGATCTTCTTCACGAACGATCTCGGCCAGACGTTCGTCGTGCAGGCGGGCCGCGCGTTCAAGCTGCTGCGGGTGAACGACCTGCACGCGCAGGTGCTCGCGTCGCCGGCGCTCGTCGACGGCACGTGGTACTGGCGCACCGACCGCGAGCTCCTCGCTATCGCTCGGTGAGATTGCAGATTGCAAATTGCAGATTGCAGATTGATTGCTGATTGGTTGGATTGGCGCGTGGCCAATCTGCAATCCAATCTGCAATTTGCAATTTGCAATCTGCAATCTGCAATCTGCAATTCATTTTACGGTGATGACGAAGTCGCGGCCCGAATCGGTATCGCCGTTGTTGATGCGCGTCTGGTCCGGCCGCCTGGCCAGCGTTTCCGAACCGCGCAATTCGATCTCGAGGCGGTACGTTCCCTCAGGTACTTTGATCGTGTAGCCGCCATTCGCGGCGGTGGTGCTCTCGTAGTGCGACCCTTTGTCGATCTCGGTCGCCGTGACCTTGCGTCCAGGCACCGCGACCGACGGATCCGTCGTCGTCACGATCCCCGCGATGGTCCCTCCCGCCGACTGCCCCGGACTGCGATCGACGATCGGCCGGTTCAGATGACACGCCGTCGACATGAGCACCACACACCAGAGCAATAAATGGTAGAGCCGCATGCGTGACACCTCGCTCGTCCGAGCTCAGTGCAATCGCTGCGCCTGATTTTTCGTGGTGACGATGGCGGCGCCATAAAGAAAGGTGACGACGACGAAACTGATGAAGGGCGGCGGAATCCGGTAGGCGAAGAAGAGCAGCGTGAGCGCGGCCGAGCTGATCGTCAGCACGATCGCGACGCGCCGCAGCGTTCGCGTTGCGACCTGACGGTCGGCAGCCAAGACCAGCCCGACCACGCCGAGCGCCAGGAGCGTCAGGGTCATCGTGAAGGTCAGCGACCGGAAGATGTCCCAGATCGACGGCGCCATGCCCATCCCGAGCGGGATGGTGTAGCCGCGCATCAAGTGCTGCACGGCGGCTTCCCCCGTATCGCCCGGCGTGGTGTTGAGATTGCCAAGCGTGTGAAGCGCCGCGACGAGGAGTGCGGCGAACGATGCGATCGTGAACATCCGGCGGCCGCGCGTGAACATAGGGCCGTTGGTGTATCACACGTGCGTTCACCTCGACAATCGGGTTACGCTACATTGCAGATTGCAAATTGCAGATTGCAGATTGATTGGCGATTTGTGGGGCCCCACGCGATTACAGGATGAAAGACCAAACTGACGGCGCCGTCAAAGAGCGGGTCAAGGTCGAGAAGAAAGAGCCGACCTTGTACAAAGTCGTGCTGCTCAACGACGATTACACGACGATGGAGTTCGTCGTGCACGTGCTGGAATCGGTGTTCCAGAAGTCGCCCGCTGAAGCCTTCCGGATCATGATGCACGTCCATCAGAGCGGCAGCGGCATCGCCGGCGTGTATCCGTGGGAGGTCGCGGAAACGAAAGTGGAGACGGTGACGTCCCTCGCCCGCCACGCGGAGTTCCCGCTGCGCGCGACCATTGAAGAAGCGTAATGTTCTCGGCCTCGGTTGAAATCGTCCTGACCATCGCGTACCGCGAAGCGGTGTCGCGGCGGCACACGTACGTGACGCTCGAGCATCTGCTGTATGCGCTCGCGCACGACGACGAGGGCGAACGGATTCTTACCGCGTGCGGCGCCGATCTGCCAAAGCTGCGGCGCGATCTCGATCAGTATCTCAACGAGTCGATCGAGACGTTCAAGCGCGGCGAGGCGCGCGATCCCGAGCAGACGGCGGCGTTCCGCCGCGCGCTGCAGACGGCGGTGCTGCACGTGCAGAGCTCGCAGCGCGCCGAGGTGCAGGCCGGCGACGTGTGCGCCGCCATCCTGCAGCAGCCGAAGACCCACGCGGCGCAGCTGCTCACAGGACAGGGCATCACGCGGCTCGACGTCCTCGAGTACATCGCGCACGGGATCTCGAAGGTGCCGATTGGCGGGACCCCCGAGCCCGCGGGTCCCGGAAGCGCGACCGCCGGCGGCGGCGACGAGGGCTCGGCCACGGCGCGCGATCCGTTGTCGGCCTACTGCTCGAACCTGACCGATCGCGCGCGACAGGGGCTGCTCGATCCGTTGATCGGCCGAACCGCCGAACTGCAGCGGACGATCGAAGTCCTCTGCCGCCGCCGCAAGAACAACCCGGTGTTCGTCGGCGAGGCGGGCGTCGGCAAGACGGCGATGGCCGAAGGCCTCGCGACGCGGCTGCTCGGATCCGGCGAGATGCCGGTCCCGGACGCGTTGAAGGACGCGGAGGTCTTCGCGCTCGACACCGCTGGTCTCCTGGCCGGCACGCGTTTCCGCGGGGACTTCGAGGAGCGGTTCAAGGCGGTGATCAAGGCGCTGAGCGCTCGGCCCAGAGCGATCCTCTTCATCGACGAAATGCACTCGACCGTCGGCGCCGGCGCGACCACGGGCGGCACGATGGATCTCGCGACGCTCATCAAGCCGATTCTCACGGCGGGCGATCTGCGGATCATCGGCTCGACGACGTTCGAGGAGTTCAAACACGTCGAGAAGGATCGCGCGCTGGCGCGGCGGCTGCAGAAGATCGCGATCGACGAGCCGTCGGCCGAAGAGGCCGTCAAGATCCTCGCCGGACTGCGGAGCCGGTACGAAGCGCATCATCGCGTCACGTACACCGACGCCGCGCTCGACGCGGCCGTGAAGCTCGCGGCGCGCCACCTCCGCGACTACCGGCTGCCCGACAGCGCGATCGATCT
>Ga0070695_100000454_pt1 | contig 21333 bp, 21 predicted proteins | sample KBSK1252metaG_FD_65471 | JGI IMG/M metagenome (GOLD analysis project Ga0070695, IMG submission 65471) | Corn, switchgrass and miscanthus rhizosphere microbial communities from Kellogg Biological Station, Michigan, USA - KBS K1-25-2 metaG | ecosystem: Host-associated > Plants > Roots >...
CAGGGCATCCGGGAGGCCACCCCGTTCTTCGAGGAGAACATCAAGATGTTCGCCCCGCTCGGCTTCGTGCCCGGGCTCACCCCCGAGCAGATCGACGCGGTGGCCGACCCCAAGCGGGCGCGTCAGGCCAACCTGCCCACCCTGCGCCACGCGGTCAAGGCGGGGAGCTGGCTGATCGGCCCGCCCGAGCTCATCACCGAGCAGCTCATGGAGATCCAGCACAAGTACCCGGGCCTCGAGGTCGTCAACGTGGGTCAGCCCGTCGGCACGCCGCAGGCGGTGATCCTCGACCAGCTCGAGCGCTTCGCGGCGCAGGTCATGCCCGCCTTCAAGAGCAAGTAGGCGAGCCGAGCCGGGCGACGTCGAAGCGGTACAGGCGGGCGGTGTTGCCGCCGGCGATCTTCGCCTGCTCGTCCTCCGGTACTCCGGCCAGGATCTCGGTCAGGATCTTCCGGGACTGGGGGAACGTGGACTCGCTGTGGGGGTAGTCCGAGCCCCACATCATGTTGTCGACCCCGATCGCGTCCCGCAGCCGGATCCCGATCGCGTCCTCCTGGAAGCTCAGGAACACGTTGCGGTGGAAGAAGTCGCTCGGGCGCATGCCGTCCTTGAAGCGGTACAGCGCCTCCTCGTGCCGCTCGCGATACGTGTAGTCCATGCTGGAGAGCACATGCGGCGCCCAGGCGAGCTCGAACTCCACGATGGCCACCCGGAGGCCGGGATGGCGCTCGAATACCCCGGAGAAGATCATGTCGCACATCGAAATCGCGGGGTAGAAGGCCTTCGTCGACCGGCTCGTCGCGTCGCGGATCGTCCGCTCGCCCGCTCCGCGGATCTTCCCCTGCCGTCGCGTGGCGGTGTGCAGGCTCAGCGGCATGTCGAGCGCCTCGGCCGCGGCCCAGAAGGGCTCGTACTCGGGTTGGTCGTAGCGCCTGGTCTCCAGCGGGTACTCCGTGATCATGGCGCCGGCGAAGCCGCTCCGGGCGGCGCGCTCCAGCTCCGCGATCGCGTCCTGGACATCGTCCACGTTGATCATCGCGATACCCCGGAGCCGCGCTGGGTCCACGCGGCAGAAGTCGGCGAGCCAGTCGTTGTAGGCCCGGAAGATGGCCGACATGAGCGCGGGATCGGCCACCTTGAAGTAGAAGAGGCCCTGCGAGGGGTACAGCACCTCGCCGGCCACCCCGTCGAGCCGCATGTCGGCCAGGTGCCGGTGGGGGTCGTACCCCCCCGGATGCACGTCCTCGAAGCGGGCATTCGCGGAGATGGTCTCGGGCGCCTCGAACCGCGCCCCCGCATTCGAGATGAGCCCGATCCCGGATACGATCTGGTGATCCTCGACCACCAGAAGATCGGCGCCGTCGATGCGCTGCATGCGGGGCGCGCGATCGCGGAATGCCCGGTCGATGCGCGCCGTCCACAGATCCGGCGGCTCGAAGACGTGAGAATCGGACGACAGGATGAGTGCGGGTGTCATGGCCCTCTCCCCTCGGCTGGCAGATCGTCCCCCCATCTCTTCGTTCTGCGGATGGTACTCGCGCCGGGGACCACGTCAAGCGGGCGCGCCCGGGGCGCCGGGACTATAATCGCCCCCGGGAGGATCCCCCATGGCCACCACCACCCCCGTGAAGTCCCCGCAGGCGCTCGCCGAGACCCGACGCTGGGCCGCGCCCGGCTCGAGGTCCGCCAAGCTCTTCGCCCGAGCCCAGGGTGTGATGCCGGGCGGCAACACGCGCACCACCGTCTACATGGCGCCCTACCCGCCCTACGCGGCCTCGGGCGACGGCTGCTGGATCACGGACGTCGAGGGCGACCGCCGGCTCGACTGCCTGAACAACTACACCGCGCTGATCCACGGGCACGCGCACCCGGCCATCGTCGAGGCGGCCACCCGCCGGCTCGCGCTGGGCTCGTCGTTCCCGCTGCCCACCCCGGAGGAGGTCGAGCTGGCCACCCTGCTCTGCGAGCGCCTGCCCTCGGCCGAGCGCGTGCGCTTCACCAACTCGGGGAGCGAGGCGGTGATGATGGCGATCAAGGGCGCGCGGGCCTGGACCGGGCGGCCGAAGATCGCCAAGTTCGAGGGCGCCTACCACGGCTCCTACGACTACGCGGAGGTGAGCCTCTCCTCGGCGCCCGAGCAGTGGGGCAGCCTGGCCGCGCCGACCAGCACCGCCTACTCCCGCGGCGTGCCCCCGGCGGTGCTCGACGACGTGGTCGTGCTGCCGTTCAACCACGCGGAGCTGGCGGTGGCGCGCATCGAGCGCGAGGCCCGGCACCTGGCGGCGGTGCTGGTGGACCCGATCCCGAACCGCGTGGGCCTGATCCCGGCGCAGCGCGACTTCCTGCGAGCGCTGCGCGAGGTGACGGCCGCGCACGGCATCGCGCTGATCTTCGACGAGGTCATCACGTTCCGGGTGGGCTACCACGGCGCCCAGGGCGCGTTCGGGGTCACGCCGGACCTGACCACGCTCGGCAAGATCATCGGGGGCGGCTTCCCGGTGGGCGCGGTGGCCGGGCGGGCTGAGGTGATGGCGGTGTTCGATCCCACCGGCGGCAGGCCGGCGGCGCCGCACGGCGGGACCTTCAACGCCAATCCGGTGACCATGGCCGCAGGCCTGGCCGCGATGCGGCTGCTCACGCCCGAGGCGTTCGCGAAGCTCGACGAGCTGGGGGCCAAGCTGCGCGGCAGCCTCGAGGCCTGCTTCAAGCGCGCGGGCGTGCCCGGCGCCGTCACCGGCCAGGGCTCGCTCTTCCGCGTGCACCCGACCGACCGCGAGCTGACCGACTACCGCAGCACGCGCATCACGCCCGAGGAGGAGGCGCGCCTGCAGCGGCTGATCCGCGGGCTCATGGAGCACGGCGTGCTGATGTCGATCACCGGGCTCGGGTGCCTCTCCACGCCGATGGGCGACGCGGAGCTGGAGAGCCTGACCGAGACGTTCGCCGCGGTGCTGGCCGCTCCCTAGCCCGCCGCCCCCCGGTGCTTGACCGTCAGCACCGGGCACGGCGCCAGGCGCACCACTTTCTCGGCCACGCTGCCCATGAGCACGTGCTGGAGCCCGGTGCGGCCGTGGGTGCTCATGACGATCAGATCCGCACCGCGCTCCTGGGCGATGCGGACGATGGTGTCCGCCGGGTGGCCCATGGCGACCTCCGCGTCCCACGAGCCCTGGAAGGCGTTGGACACGAGGTCGCGGAGCTGGGTCAGCGCCTCCTCGCTCCGGTCGCGGCGCACGACCTCGGGCGGCGTCTGGAACGGGGCGCCGGTCACGCGGCCGCCGGCCGACGGATCGAGGTCGCCCTGCGGCCCGAGCCCGGGCACCCCGCTGACGTAGTGGACGTCGGTCCGCGTGTCCGCCGGGAGCACGTGGAGCAGCGTCACCCGGGCGTGGTGGAGCACCGCCTCCTCGATGGCGTAGCGCAGGGCGCCGTTCGCGGGCTCCGAGAAATCCGTCGGGACGAGCACGTGCGTGAAGGCCATGGCGGTCTCGCTCCTCTTGCTGCGTCGGATGGGACACGGCGGGGCAGCCCCCTCTTACGCCTCCGGCCGGGCGGTTGTCAACGCCCGCCGGCCCCGTGCTACCCTACGCGCGCCATGCGCATCGTCGAGACCGACGCGCTCACCCTCGCCCGCCAGATCCGCACCAAGGCGCTCTCCCCCGTCGAGGTGGTCGACGCGGTGCTCCAGCGGATCGCGGCGCTGCAGCCGACCGTGAACGCCTTCATCACCGTGGCCGCGGACGAGGCGCGCGCCGCCGCCCGGCGGGCCGAGGCGGCGGTGATGGCGGGCGAGCGGCTCGGGCCCTTCCACGGCGTGCCGTTCTCGGTCAAGGACCTCCTGCTCACGAAGGGCGTCCGCACCACGATGGGCTCGCGGATCTTCGCCGACCAGGTGCCGGCCGAGGACGCGGTGCCCGTCCGCCGGCTGCGCGAGGCCGGCGCCATCCTGGTCGGCAAGACGACCACGCCCGAGTTCGGCCACAAGCCACTCACCGACAGCCCGCTCTTCGGCGCCACGCGCAACCCGTGGGACCTCTCGCGCACCGCGGGCGGCTCGTCCGGGGGCGCGGCCGCGGCGGTCGCCACCGGCCAGGGGCCGCTGGCCCTCGGCACCGACGGCGGCGGCTCCATTCGCCTGCCCGCCGCGTGCTGCGGCATCGTCGGGCTCAAGCCCACGCTCGGCCGTGTGCCGCACGTGCACCAGGCGGACCTCTTCTCCTCCACGTCCTACATCGGCCCCATGACCCGGAGCGTGGCGGAGGCCGCCGCCTGCTTCGACGTGATCGCGGGCTTCGACGCGGGCGATCCCTACTCGCGTGCCGAGCCGCCCGACGATCCGCGCGATGTCGAGGTGCGCGGGCTGCGGGTCGGCTGGCTCCCCCGGGTGGGCAATCGCCTCGTCGACCCCGACGTGCTCGCCTCCTGCGAGGCGGCGGCGCGCCACCTGGAGGGCCAGGGCGCCCACGTCGAGACGGTGGACGAGGACGTCGCGCCGTTCGAGCGCGCCTTCCTGGTCTTCCTGCAAGGCGGGCTGGCCGCGCGCGTCGGCCCGCACATGGCCGCGTTCGGCGACCAGGTGGCGAAGAGCCTGCGCGAGTCGATCGAGCGGGGCGCGCGGTGGTCGGCGGTGGACTGGGCGACCGCGGTCGCCCAGCGCACCACGGTGTACCACCGCGTGGGCGCGCTCTTCCGGCGCTTCGACTTCCTGCTCTCCCCCACCCTCGGCCGGCCGGCGCTCGCGGTCGACCACGACCCGTACGAGCCGATCACGATCGCGGGCGAGAGCGCCGGGTCGATCCGCGGCGCCTGGTATCCGTATCTCTGGCCGTTCAACCTCTCCGGCCACCCGGCGGTGTCGCTGCCGTGCGGCTGGTCGTCGGACGGGCTGCCCATCGGGCTGCAGATCGTCGGGCCCTGGCACGCCGACCGCCGCGTGCTCGCCCTGGCCGCGCACCTCGAGCGCGAGCGCCCGTGCGCGCGCCCGATGCCCCTCTAGGAGACCGTCATGTCGCTCTCGCCCAAAGGCTTCCCGGTCCTGCTCAGCTTCGACATCGACGCCGAGACCATGTGGACCGGGCGCGATCCCAAGAACGTCGAGCGCCCCATCGTGATGAGCCAGGGGGCCTACGGCTGGAAGGTCGGCATGCCGCGCATCCTCGACCTGCTCGCCCGCTACGGCCTGCGCGTGACCTTCTTCGTCCCGGGCCTCGTCATGGAGCAGCGCCCCGCCATGGTCGAGGCGATCCTGAAGGGCGGCCACGAGATCGCCCATCACTCGTGGTCGCACGCCTGGATCGTCAACCTCACGCTCGAGCAGGAGCGCGAGGAGATGGACAAGGGCATCGACATCATCAAGCGCATGACGGGGCGGAAGCCCGTCGGTTACCGCTCGCCGGCGGCGGAGTTCAGCCCCCACACCCTGCGCATGCTCGCCGAGTACGGGTTCGGCTACTCCTCGAACTACTTCGACGACGACTCGCCGTACCTGCACCGGATCGACGGCAAGCTCTCGGACATCGTCGAGTTCCCGTTCGCCTGGGTGCTCGACGACGCGCCGTTCTTCCAGTACTCGATCACGCTCCCCGGGCGCACCATGCAGGCCCCCTCGGCGGTGTTCGAGGCCTGGCGGCGCGAGTTCGACGTGCTCTACCGGGAGGACCGGTACTTCTGCCTCGCCATGCATCCCCAGATCATCGGCCGTCCGTCGCGCATCACCCTGCTCGAGGAGCTGATCAAGTACATCCTCGGCCACGCGCGGGTCTGGCCGGCCCGCTGCGACGAGGTGGCCGACGCGGTGCGCCCGGCCCTGCGCGCGGAGGCGCGCGCGTGAGGCTCCGCGGCCGCCGGGTGCTCGTGACCGGCGCGGCCTCGGGGATCGGCCTGGCCGTCGCGCGCCTGTTCCAGAGCGAAGGCGCCCGGGTGGCCATGCTCGATCGCGACGAGGCGGCCCTGGGGAAGGCCGGGGTCGCCGGAGCGACCACGCTCGTGTGCGACGTGGCCGACGAGCGCCAGGTGCGGGCCGCCGTCGCGCAGGCCGCGACCGCGCTGGGCGGGCTCGACGGGGTCGTCAACAGCGCCGGCATCGACCTGATGCGGCCCTTCGAGCAGATGACGGCGGCGGAGTGGGCGCGGGTCATGGCGGTCGATCTCACCGGCCCCATGCTCGTCTGCCACGCCGCGCTCCCCGCGCTCAAGCAGGCCGGGCGCGGCACCATCGTCAACATCGCCTCGGGCGCCGCCCTGCGCCCGCTGGAGCACCGGACGGCCTACTGCGCCGCGAAGGCGGGGCTCGTCATGTTCGGCAAGACCCTGGCGGTGGACCTGGCCGCGGACCACATCCGCGTCAACGCGATCTGCCCCGGGATCGTCGACACGCCGCTCTTCCGGTCGTCGTGGACGGGCGCGGCGGATCCGGAGGCGGAGCTGGCGCGGATCCTCGAGCGGTACGTGATCAAGCGGCCCGGGGAGCCGGAGGAGATCGCGCAGGCGGCGCTGTACTTGACCGGTGACGAGTCTTCGTTCGTCACCGGGGCCGCGCTGGCCGTGGACGGGGGGCGGACGTTTCACTGACGGGCCCTCACCCCGACCCCTCACCCTGCCCTCTCCCCGGTGGGGAGAGGGGAGCGAGGTCCCCCTCTCCCCCGTGGGGAGAGGGTAGGGTGAGGGGTTAGCCGACGAAGACGCCGCCGGAGGGATGGAGGATCTCGCCGGTGAAGAAGGCCGAGTCGTCGGAGGCGAGGAAGAGGGCGGTGGACGCCACCTCCTCCGGCGTGCCGTAGCGGCCCATCGGCGTGAGGCTCATGGCCCAGCGGCTCCGCTCGGCGTCGCCCCGTAGCGGCGCGGTCATCGGCGTCTCGATGAAGCCGGGGCCGATGGCGTTGACGCGGATGCCGTGGCGGGCCAGCTCCTGGGCCAGGCACTTCGTCGCCATCCAGACCCCGGCCTTGCTCACGCTGTAGGCGCCGCCCGTCGAGGGCATCTTCGACATGATCGAGCCCAGGTTGACGAGGCTCCCGCCCCGCTGGTTGGCCACCATCCAGCGCGCCACCGCGCGGTTCGAGAACAGCACGCCGTAGAGGTTCACGTCGACGACCGCGCGGAAGGAGGCGGTCGGGATGTCGAGCATGCTGTAGGGCTTCGCGGACGTCGCGTCCGGGCGCACGCTCGCCACGCCGGCCGCGGCCACCAGCACGTCCACCGCCCCGAACGCTTTCACGCACGCCGCGACCATCGCGTCGTTGGCCGCCTCGTCGGTGGTGTCGATCCGCACCGCCAGCGAGCCGCCCCCGCCCGCATCGACCCGCCTCGCGGTCTCCGTCGCCGCGGCCAGATCCAGGTCGGTCACGCACACCTTCGCCCCTTCCGCCGCGAACCGGAGCGCGCACGCGCGCCCGATGCCGCTGCCGCCGCCGGTGATCACCGCGATCTTGCCCGCGAGCCGTCCCGCCATCGTCGCTCCTCCTCGAGTTGACCTCAGATCATCCACCGGCCGCCGTCGATCAGGATCGACTGCCCGGTGATGTAGCGCGCGTCGTCGCTGGCCAGGAACGCCACCACGCCGGCCACGTCCTCGGGCTCGGCCACGTAGCCCATCGGCACGCTGTTCCGCACCTTGTCGATCACTTCCTTCGGCAGCCGGTCGTGGGCGCGGGTGCGGATGGCGCCCGGGCACACCGCGTTGACGTTGACGTGGAAGGGCGCCAGCTCGCGCGCGAGGGAGCGGGTGAAGCCGACCACCCCCATCTTCGCCGCCGCGTAGTCCACGAACCCCACGTCGCCGTAGAAGGCGGACTCGGTCGACATGTTGACGATGCGGCCGCTCCGGCGGGCCCGCATCTCCTCGACCGCCAGCCGCGTGGCCCGCATGGTCGCGAGCAGCGAGACCTCGATGACGAAGCGCCACGTCTCCTCGGCCGAGAGGTGGAACAGGCTCGCGCGCTCGCGGGCGCTCTGGCCCACGTTGTTGAAGAGGATGTCGATGCGCCCGAACCGCTGCCGGATGGTCCCGAAGGCCTCCGCGACGGCGGGCGCGTCCGTCCAGTCCGCCGTGATCGCCAGCACCTGCCGGCCGGCCGCCTCGATCTCGCGGGCCACCCCGTGGAGCGGGTCGCCCTCCCGGTCGACCAGCGCGAGGTTCGCGCCTTCCCGGGCCAGGCGCAGGGCGCTGGCGCGGCCGATGCCGTTGGCGGCCCCGGTCACGAGCGCGATCCGGCCGGCGAGCCGGCCTTCGACGAGAGCCGTCATGGTCGTCTCTCCTCTCACGATCAGACGAAGCGGTGGAAGCCGATCCAGCGCTCGGCCACCGCGAGCCCGACGCCGGTGAGCACGATCAGCATGGTGGAGATGGCGGCGATGGACGGGTCCACGCCGTACTCGATCGCGGTGAAGATCTTCACCGGCAGCGTCATCTGGCCCGCCCCCAGGAGGAAGATCGACACCGGCACGTTGTCGAACGACACGATGAAGGCGAAGAGGGCCCCGGCCGCCACCCCGGGGCGAATGAGGGGCAGCGTGACCGTGAAGAAGGCGACCGGCCCGCTCGCCCCCAGCACCCGCGCCGCGTGCTCCAGCTCCGGGTCGATGCCCTGCAGGCTCGCGGTCACCGCCCGCACCACGTAGGGCGCGGTGATCACCATGTGCGCCAGCGCCAGCCCGACGAACGTGCCGTTCAGGCGGACCGTCGCGAAGAACTGGAGCAGGGCCACGCCCACCACCACCGCGGGGAAGACCAGGGGCGCGTTCAGCACCGCGGAGACGAAGGCGCCGCCGGGCACCCGCCGCCGGATCAGCGCGAAGGACGCGGCCACTCCGGCCCCAACCGCGCCGGTGGTGGCGACCAGGGCGAGCAGCACGCTCCACCCGATGGCCTGGATGTACTCGGGGTCGCCGAGCACCTGGGTGAACCAGTGCAGGGTCAGCCCGCGCGGCGGCACGGTCAGGTACGACGTGCGGCTCAGCGACGCGAGCGCGATGACGACCACCGGCAGCATCAGGAAGGCGTAGACCAGGGCCACCCACGCCCGCAGGAGCCACCCGCGCGCCCGGGCCGCGGTCACGCGCGCGCGCCCGTGCGCCGGGCGAGGCGCCCCGAGAGGTAGACCAGCGCCAGGACCATCAGCGTGAGCAGCAGCGCCTGCGCGGAGCCCGCCGGCCAGTTCAGGCGCTGGAGGAACTCGTCGTAGATGAGCGTGGCCATCACCTGGTAGGTCGGCCCGCCGAGCAGGCGCGGGGTCACCAGGGCGCTGATCGTGAGCACGAAGACGAGGATCGAGCCCGAGAGGATCCCCGGCGCGGAGAGCGGCAGCGTGACCCGGCAGAACGTGCTGGCCCACGAGGCGCCCAGCACCCGCGCGGCGTCCTCGACGTCGCGCGGGATGTTCTGGATGGCCCCGATGAGCACCAGCACCATGAACGGCAGAAAGATGTGGGTCATCGCGATGAGGAGGCCCGCGAAGTTGAAGAGCAGCTTCACCGGCGAGTCCACCAGTCCGAGCGCGCGGAGGGCCTGGTTCACGAGCCCGTTCTGCGCGAGCAGCGCGATCCAGCCGAAGGTGCGCACCACCAGGTTCAGCATGAGCGGGAACACGACCAGGATGGTGAGCCAGCTCCGCCAGCGCGACGGGGTGCGCGCCAGGAAGAAGGCCACCGGGTAGCCGATGACCAGGGTGGCGAGCGTCACCGTGAAGCCGAGGGCGAGAGTCCGCCCGATGATCTCGAGGTAGTAGGAATCGGTCAGGAGCCGGGTGTAGTAGCGCGCGGTGAAACCGTCGGTGATGCCGACCAGCGGGACGTACGGTCGGAAGCTCATCGGGACCATCATCGCCACCGGCACCACGAAGACGACCAGGAGGAGCAGGAGCGCGGGCACCAGCAGCCACCAGCCGGAGCCGTGCCTCACCGCGGGCCTCCCGGCTCCGGCCCGCCGCCCGGAAGTAGGGTGACGTCCTCGGGCCGCCACGCGACGAGGGCCCGCGCTCCCCGCGCCAGCGGCACGGTCGCGCCCGGAGCGGACACCTCCAGCTCGCGCCCGCTCGCGAGCTGGACGACATAGTGGTGCGCCTGCCCCGCGAAGGCGTGAAAGACGACCGTCGCCGCGAACCGGTTGGCGCCGGCCGCGCCGGCGCCGTCCCCGGCGGGCTCGAACCGGATGCTCTCCTGGCGGATCACCGCGTGCACCGGCTGCCCCGCGACGAGGCCCGACCGCGGGCCGGCCACGATCGAGAGCGCCCCGCCCTCGAGCGCGACCACGGTGCGGCCCGCCGCGCTCTCCGCGACGGTGCCGGCCAGGAAGTTCGCGCGCCCGAGGAACCGGGCCACGAACGCGGTGGCCGGGCGACGGTAGACCTCCTCCGGCCGGCCGATCTGCTCCACCCGCCCGTGCTCCATCACCACCACGCGGTCGGACAGGATGAGCGCCTCGGCCTGGTCGTGGGTCACGAAGATCATCGTGGTGCCGAGGCGCTCCTGCAGGCGCTTGAGCTCCACCCGCATCTCGTCGCGCAGGAGCGCGTCGAGGTTCGAGAGCGGCTCGTCGAGGAGCAGCACCCGGGGCTCGGTGACGAGCGCCCGGGCGAGGGCCACGCGCTGCTGCTGCCCGCCGGAGAGCTCGCGCGGGTACCGGGCCCCGAGCGGGCCGAGCCGCACCAGCTCCAGCATGCGCTCGACGCGCGGCCTCAGCTCGGGCTCCCCCACCCCCCGGCGCCGCAGCCCGAAGGCCACGTTCTCCTGCACCGTCATGTGGGGGAACAGCGCGTACGACTGGAAGACGAGGCCCAGGTTGCGACGGTGGACCGCCACCCGCGTGATGTCCTCGCCCGCCAGGACCACCTGCCCGCCGTCGGGCTCGACGAGCCCGGCCACCATGCGCAGCAGCGTGCTCTTGCCGCAGCCCGAGGGCCCCAGCAGGGAGAGGAACTCGCCGGGGGCGGCGTCGAGCGACACCCCGTCGACCGCGACGACGGCGCCGAACGCCTTGCGGAGCCGGCGCACGCTGAGCGCGGGCGCGGCGCCGCTCACCGCCGGCGCCGCGCGCGCCGCCCGGGGGTCACCGCGCGATCTCGCGCCCCCAGCGCTCCGACCATTCCGGGAACTTCTTCGCCACGAGATCGGTGTCGGGGAAGAACATGCGCTGCACGAGCGGCCCGTAGGGCAGGAGCCGGGCCAGCTCGGCCGGGAGCTGGACCTTCTTGTTGGTGGGCCCGGCGAACTGCGACTGCGCGAAGCAGAGCTGGCCCTCCGGCGACAGGAGCACCGCGATGTACTTCTGCGCGAGCTCCCGCTTCTGGCTGGCCTTGGGCACCGAGACCGTGGGCACGATGCCGATCGCGCCCTCCGTGGGATAGGCCGCCGCCACCGGCACGCCCTTGAGTGCGGCCGCGCCGGTCCGGTCCGTGTACCACACCGCGAGCGCGATGTCGCCGCGCTCGAAGAGCGGGATGATCTGGTCCGGCTGGGTGTACATCATCTGGATGTTGGGCTTGAGCTTCTTGATCGCCTCGAAGCCCGGGTCGATGTTCTCCACCGAGCCGCCGTTGAGGCGCGCGGCCGCCATCAGGAACTGCTGCCCGGACGTGCCCGAGATGTCCGGGATGGCCAGCTTGCCTTTCCATTCCGGCTTCCAGAGGTCGGCCCACGACGTGGGCGGCGTCTTCACCAGGTTCGTGTTGTAGGTGATGATGGTGCCCGCGAACATCATCGAGACCCAGTAGGCGTCCTTGTCCCGGGAGGCCTCGTAGAGGTCGCCCCAGTGCGCGATCTTCGCGGGCTCGAGCGCCTGGAGCAGCCCCTCCGCCTTCGCCTGCTTGACGATCTGGCTGTCCATGTACGCGACGTCGAGCTCCGCGCGGGCGCCGGCCGCGCGCAGCTTGGCCATGGTCTGGACCGAGCTGCCGAGCACGTACTTCACGGTGGCCCCGGTCGCCTTCTCGAACGGGGCGGCGTGGCACTTCTTCGAGTTGTCGACGAAGGTGCCGCCGAACGTGGCCACCACCAGCTCCTCGGCGGAGACCGGCAGGGCGAGGCCGACGGAGAGCAGGCACATCAGCAGGGTCGCTCGGAGCGTGGTCATGGGCGCGGGTCCTCTCGGGGTACGGGGTGGCGCGATTATTGGTCAGCCGCGCCGGGCAGTCAACCCTTGACGCCTCCACGCCCGCGGGCGAGTATGGCGCTCGGCAGCTCACCGACACCCGAGAGACCGGAGGGCGGCATGACCGATCGCACCCAGGATCCGATCAATTCGATCCAGCTCCAGCCCGGCCACACCCGTCGCGCCTTCCTCGGAGCGGGAGCGCTCACGCTGCTGGGGCTCGCGGCGCCGACCGTCCACCCCGCCGCGGCCCAGACCCCGAAGCGCGGCGGCACGCTGGTGGTCGCGGCGGACGTGAGCCCGCCCGGCCTCGACCCCCAGAAGTCCGCCGCGGCCCACAGCTGGATGATCGCGGAGCACGTCTACTCGACGCTGCTGCGGCGCGACCCGAAGATGAACATCGTGGGGGACCTCGCCGAGTCCTGGCAGGTGGTCAGCGACACCACGTTCGTCTTCAAGCTCCGAAAGGGGGTCCGGTGGCACCACGGCCGCGACCTCGTGGCCGACGACGTGAAGCACTCGTTCGAGCGCATGCTCGACGAGAAGACCGCGTCGCCCTGGCGCTCGAACTGGTCGATCATCGACCGCATCGAGGCGCCGGACCCGTCCACCGTGCGCTTCGTCATCAAGCGGCCGTTCGCCCCCTTCTTCTCGTACCTGGCCACGCCGCACTACGGGGCCATCGTCCCGCGCGACATCGTGGAGAAGAACGGCGACCTCCAGAAGGTCGCCTCCGGGACCGGGCCCTTCATGCTCGAGCGGTTCGTCCCGGACAACACGGTGGTCCTCAAGCGCAACCCGAGCTACTACGAGCCGAACCTCCCCTACCTCGACGGGCTCGAGTACCGGATCATCCCCGACGAGGCGGCGCGCCTGGCCGCGCTGCGGGCGGGCACCGTCCACTACCTCTGGTCCGTGGATCCGCTCATCGACCGGCAGCTCCAGGGGGCCGCCGGCATCGTGCTCCGCGAGCCGGACGGCTACTGCGCCCAGCACGGCATGGCCTTCAACCAGACGAAGCCGCCCTTCACCGACGTGCGCGTCCGGCGGGCGGTCAGCGTGGGCATCAACCGGGGCGAGATCATCGCGAGCGTGCTGCGGGGCCACGGCGCGATCACCACGAAGATCCCGCCGTGCGATGCGCCCTTCGGCTACAGCGGCGACGACAAGGGCCTCCCGTACTACGCCCACGACGCGGCCCTGGCGAAGCGCCTGCTCGCCGAGGCCGGCTTCGCCAGCGGCCTCGACACGAGCCTCGAGGTGTCGCCCCGCTTCCCCCAGACCGTGCGCACCGGCGAGGTCATGAAGGAGCAGCTCGCGGGAGCCGGCGTCCGCGTGACCCTCAAGCAGGTCGAGTGGGGCGCGGCGCTCAAGAACTTCGTCCGCACCGAGTACGACGGCATGAGCATGATCCCGCTGGTGTGGCAGCCCGACCCCGACGCCCACGTCTACGACATCTTCCACAGCGGGTCGGCCATCAACCTCGGCAAGTTCAAGGACGCCAAGGTCGACCAGCTCCTCGACCAGGGCCGCACGACCCTCGACCGCGACAAGCGGATCGCCATCTACCGGGAGCTGCAGCGGCACATGGCGGACCAGGCGTACCTGGTCTTCCCGTACGCCTCCGGCGCGACGGAGGCGCTCCGCGACACGGTCAAGGGCTACGTCTCCCTTCCCGGCGCCCAGCCGGGCAGCCGCAGCCGGCAGTTCTTCAAGCAGACGTGGCTCGCCGGCTGACGCGCGGGCGCGCCGGGGCGCCGGGGGGCGGATGACCGCCTACGTCGCCAAGCGGCTGCTCCTGCTGGTCCCGACGCTGCTCGGGGTGTCGGTGCTCACCTTCCTGCTCATCCACCTGATCCCCGGAGACCTCGTCACGATCCTCCTCGGGATCACCGCGAGCCAGAACGAGCAGACCCGGCAGGCCCTGATCCACTCGCTCCACCTCGACCGCCCGCTCGCGGTGCAGTACGTGCTGTGGCTGGGCGACGTGCTGAGGGGCGACCTCGGCCACTCCCTCGTCACCGGCTTCTCCGTGCGCGACGAGCTGGCCCAGAGCTATCCGGTCACGCTCCAGCTCGCGCTGATGGCGATGTCCATCGCGCTCGCGGTCGGCATCCCGCTCGGGGTCCTCGCGGCCACCCGGGCCGGCCGCGTCCTCGACGCCTCCACGCGGGTGTTCTCCCTGCTCTTCATCTCCGCGCCCGCGTTCTTCATCGGCACCGTCGTGATCATCGCGGGCGCGCGCTACGCGCCGTGGCTGCCCACCCTGGGCCACGTGCCGTTCACCGAGAGCCCGGCCCGGAGCCTCGCCGGCATGCTGCCCGCCGCGGCCTCGCTGGGCCTGGCCATCTCGGCGATCGTGGCGCGCTTCACGCGCGGCAGCATGCTCGAGGTGCTGGGGCAGGACTTCGTCCGCACCGCCCGCGCCAAGGGCGTGGCCGACCGGGCGGTCGTCTACAAGCACGCGCTCCGCAACGCCCTGATCCCGGTGGTGGCGATGGCGGGCACCCAGTTCGTCTACCTGATCGGCGGGGCGGTCATCATCGAGGAGGTCTTCGCGCTGCCCGGCATGGGGCGCCTGGTCGTCAACGCCATCTACCAGCGCGACTACACCACGATCCAGGGCGCGGTCCTGCTGCTGACATCGGCGGCCGTCCTCGTCAACCTGGCCCTCGATCTGCTCTACCACCTGATCGACCGCCGGATCCTGTACGCGTGAGCGACGAGACCGGTGGCGCGACGGGACCCCGGGGCCGGCTCCGGGCGCTCCGGAGCGGGTCCTTCCTGGTGGGCGGCCTCATCGTCGCCGGCCTCCTGGTGGCGGCGGTGGCCGCGCCGTGGCTGGCCCCGTACGCGCCCACCACGATCTTCCCGGGCGCGGAGATCCGGCCGCCGGGCCCGCGCTTCCTGCTCGGCACCGACGAGGTGGGCCGCGACATCCTGAGCCGCGTCCTCTACGGCACGCGCGTCTCGCTCGGGGTCGCGATCCCGTCGGTGGCGCTGGCCGTCCTGAGCGGGACGACGCTGGGCGTGGGCCTCGGTTACTGGGGCGGCGCGCCCGACCTGCTCGCCATGCGGCTCTTCGACGTGCTCTTCGCGTTCCCCCCGGTCCTGCTGGCCATCGCCCTGGTGGCCGCGCTCGGCCCGAGCACGGTCAACCTCGTCCTCACCATCGCGGTGCTCACGCTCCCGCAGTTCGCGGTGCTCGCCCGGAGCGCGACCCTCGCGCTGAAGCCGCAGGACTTCGTCCAGGCCGCCCGCGCGCTCGGGGCCTCGCACGCGCGCATCCTCGGGGCGCACGTCCTGCCCAACCTGGCGCCCACCCTGGCGGTCCAGGCGAGCCTGAGCCTCTCGATCGTCATCCTGGTGGAGGCGGCGCTGAGCTTCCTCGGGCTCGGCACCCAGCCGCCCGCGCCGAGCTGGGGCGGCATGCTGAGCCGCGGGCGGCAGTACATGACCATCGCCCCGTGGCTCGTGCTGGCGCCGGGGCTCGCCATCATGCTCGCGGTGCTCGGCTTCAACCTGCTCGGGGACGCCCAGCGCGATCTCCTGGATCCGCGCCGGGCGACCGCTCGAGGGAGAAACGTATGACTCCATCGGTGCGCATCGCGGCCGTGCAGGCGCGGCCGGCGTCGGAGCTCTTCGAGGACATGTGGAACGCGGGCGACGTCCCCCACGCGGTCGAGCTGCTCGAGGCGGCGGCCCGCGGCGGCGCGGCCTGCGTGTGCTTCCCCGAGCTGTACCCGCGCGTGGGCGAGGACGAGATCCGCGCGGCGGCGCGGCGCCTGGGGGTCTTCGTCGTGGCGGGTCTCATCGAGGGCACGCGGGCCAGCTGGCACAACACCGCGACGGTGATCGGGCCCGACGGCCGCGTCCTCGGCCGCCAGCCGAAGTGCTTCCCCACGCAGAACGAGATCGACAACGGGGTGGTGGCCGGCAAGGGCTACCGCGTCATCGAGACCGAGATCGGCCGACTCGGCATCGTGATCTGCGCCGACTTCGCCTTCTTCTCCGAGGGCGTCGAGTCCCTCGTCGAGCAGGGCGTGGACATCGTCTTCAACCCCTCGTGGTGGTTCGCCCTCGGCGAGGCCTATCCCGGCACCGTCGTCGGCCGCCACATGCAGTACGGCAAGCCGGTGATCGGCGTCGACATCGCCGCGTGCGCGCTCCGCCTCCGCGACGCGGACGGCCGGCTGGTGGAGCGCTTCCCGCGCGCCGGCGGCTACAGCACGGTGTGCGTGCCGCCGCCCATCGCCTCGCTGCCGGAGCTGGCCGCGTGGTTCCGCACCAAGGCCGGCGGCACCAACTCGGCGCAGGGGTTCATCCAGACCCTGGGCGAGGACGAGGGCATCCTGTACGCCGACGTCGACATCGCGGCGGTGCGACGGTTCCCCGGGTACTTCTACCGGGCCACGAGCCCGTGAGCCGCGCGGCCCCATGCCTCATGCTAGACTGACGGTGCGATGAACCCCATGGCCGGACCAGTTTTTACCGCGATCATCGAGCGAGAAGGCACGCTGTACGTGGCTTTGCGCCCGGAACTGGACGTTGCGTGAGATGAAGGATCGGCGGCGGGAACACGTCTTCGTGACGCAGTTCCAAGCCGCGCATGGGTAGGCTTCGCGTCCTCTCGGGGGCGCGAGCGGCTTCCGGGCAGTGAGACGCACGGTCCCCGTGCCGGACCATCCCGAGCTGGCGGTCGGCACCCTTCTCGCCATCATTCGTCAGAGCCGCGTGCCACGGCTGCCTTCGAGACTTTGCAGTAGCTCTGGCGCAAGCGCTTCCGGCGGAGCCGCGTTGACCCTTCACGGCCCCGCGCCGGTCGAGTACCATCTCCCCGGATGGACCCCCAGCACCTCCTCGACGAGCTGGTCCAGGCCGCGCGGCGACTCGGCGTCGAGGTCCGGTCGGAGCCCTTCGAGACACCGGCGGCGATGGGCGGCGGGCTCTGCGTCGTGCGGGGGGCGCACCTCGTGCTGATCGACCAGCGCGCGCCCTTGCCCGATCGCCTCCGCGCCCTCGCGCGGGCGCTCGGCGATCTGGGGAGCGAGGCGGTCTACATGCCTCCGGAGGCCCGCGACCTGGTCGACCGGTCGCGCCCGCCGGGGACGCCCGGCCCCGTCAGGGTGACTGAGACTCTCCCCCCCTGAGCGCGCCGGGCGGGGCCGGGACGGCCGGGCGACACTCGTAGATCCGGTCGCCGACCGTGCGCTGGATGGCGTCGTCGGCTCCGATCCGGCGCAGGAGGTCGAGAGTCCGGTCCACCCAGCGCCGCCGCGACTCGATGGCCTGCTCGCACGCATCCTTCGAGGCATAGGCGCCGCTCGCCGGCTCCCAGGCGAAGCCGTTGACGGCCGAGCTCCGCCAGATGGCGTACGGCTCGGTCGCCGCCGCGACCACGATCAGCCCCACCAGGAGCGCCACCCGCCAGCCCGCGCACACGCTCGTACCCTCCGCTGGGACGGTGGTAGCACAATCGGCAGGAGCCGTCCACGGTCGGGCGCCTTGACATGGCGTCTCCCGCGTCAGATTCTCGGCCCATCGACGACCCGCTGGCGACGTGATCGAGCGGCCGCCGCCAGACGGCCGCACACGACGGGGAGCGGCATGGCGCAGGTCACTCTCGGCATCGGCAGCTCGCACAGCCCGATGCTGAGCACGCCCTACGAGGCGTTCGCGGGGCTCGGCGAGCTCGACCGGGGCCGCCTACCCGAGTTCGCCGCGAAGGCGCGCGCGAGCGCCGCGTGGATCGGCCGCGAGCTCCGGCCCGAGGTGACGCGCGCCCGCCACGAGGCGACCCAGGCGGCCATCCGGCACCTGGGCGGCGTCCTGGCCGACGAGGCCCCCGACGTGGTCGTCGTGATCGGCGACGATCAGAACGAGTGGTTCGGCCCGGACGACCGGCCCGCGCTGTGCATCTACTGGGGCGACTCCGTCGAGAACCTGCCGCCGCCGCTCGAGAGCGTGCCGCCGCTCCGCCGCCTCTCCTACTGGGGCCTCTACGGTGACGGCTCCAACCGGACGTTCCCGGTGGACGCGGCCCTCGGCCGGCACCTGATCGAGGCGCTCACGCGCGACTTCGACTTCGACGTGGCCCACCGGCGCGCGCAGCCGCGCCACGGCCCCTTCGGCCACGCCTGGAGCTTCGTGCACCAGCGGCTCATGGGCGACCGCGTCGTGCCCATCGTGCCGGTGCTACTCAACACGTACTACCCGCCGAACCAGCCGACCCCGAGGCGCTGCTACCAGCTCGGGCGGGCGATCCGGCAGGCGATCGAGGGCTGGCCGGCCCGCAAGCGCGTGGCGGTGGTGGCCTCGGGCGGCCTCAGCCATTTCTTCGTCGACGAGGAGCTGGACCGGCACGTGCTCGACCTGCTCGCCAAGAAGGACGGCGACGCGCTGAGCGCGCTGCCCGCGGCGAGCCTCGAATCCGGGAACTCCGAGATTCGCAACTGGATCGCGACGGCCGGCGCGACCGAGCACCTGTCGATGCGCCTCGTGGACTACCTCCCGTGCTACCGGTCCGAGGCCGGCTCCGGGGTCGGGATGGCCTTCGCGGTCTGGCAATAGGAGACGGACGATGCTCTCGAGCGAGGACAACGAGCTGCTGTGCCGGGTCGGGCGCGGGACGCCCATGGGCGAGCTGCTGCGCCACTACTGGATGCCGTGCCTGCCCTCGACCGAGCTGCCCGCGCCCGACGGCCCGCCGAAGAAGGTGCGGCTGCTCGGCGAGGACCTGATCGCGTTCCGCGACAGCCGGGGCGAGGTCGGGCTGCTGGCCGCGAACTGCCCGCACCGCGGGGCCTCGCTCTTCTTCGGCCGCAACGAGGAGTGCGGGCTCCGCTGCTCGTACCACGGCTGGAAGTACGACGTCACCGGGCGCTGCGTCGACATGCCGAACGAGCCGGAGGAGTCCACCTTCAAGGACAAGGTGCGGGCGCGCGCCTATCCGTGTCGGGACGTCAACGGGGTCATCTGGACCTACCTGGGGCCGCGCGAGACCGCGCCGCCGCTCCCCGCCTTCGAGATCAACACCCTGCCCGCGGCGCAGGTCTATCCGCCGCTGATGATGCTCGAGGAGTGCAACTGGGTGCAGGCGCTCGAGGGCGACATCGACTCGTCCCACATCGACTTCGTGCACGCCAAGCGGACGCCCGACACGAAGCAGCGGGGCACGTTCCATCGGGACAAGCGGCCGCGGCTCGAGGTGCTGCCCACCGACTACGGCGCGTGCTACTCGGCCCGGCGGCGCTCGGACGTGGAGGGGCTCTACTGGCACCGCATCACCCAGTTCATCCTGCCGTTCTACTCGATGATCGCCGCGAGCGATCCCCACATCGTCTCCGCGCGGGCCTGGGTGCCGCTCGACGACCACTACAATCTCCAGTTCGTCATGCGGGCGCGGCTCGATCGGCCCGTCACCGAGGAGGAGGCGCGGCAGGTCCGCGATCCCTTCGCCTCGTGGGGCGGCTACGTCGAGCCGGACGGCGACCCGCGCCGGCGGTTCTACACCGCGGCCAACATCCACAACGACTACCGGGTCGACTACGAGCTGCAGAAGGAGCTGACCCTCGGCATCCCGTTCCTCGGCAACCTTCAGGATAGGGCCATGACCGAGACGATGGGGCCGATCTACGACCGGACCCAGGAGCACCTGGGTACCACCGACGCGATGGTGATCCTCGTGCGGCGGCGGCTCATCGAGGCGGCCCGGGCGCTCCGGGACCAGGGCGAGCTGCCCGCCAACGTCGACGACCCGACGCTCTGCCGGGTGCGCCCGGCCTCGGCGGTGCTGCCGGACGGCGCGAGCTGGATCAGCGCGACCGAGAAGGCGCGCCAGTCCGACGCCGGCGTGCCGATCGCGTGGGTGCCGTTCGTCTGATGAGCCCGCCGGGGGACGAGGCCGGCCGGAGACCCCTCGCCTACTACGAGGCGGTGCCGTACCTGCTCGTGCTCGAGTCGGTCGAGCGCGGCGGCGAATGGCTCCGCCGGGCGGAGCACCCGGAGCTGCCCGGGTGCCTCGCCGAGGCGCCCTCGGCCGTCGAGGCCCTCGAGCGGCTGGAGCGAGAGCGGCTCCGGGTGCTACGGCACCTGTGGGACCGCGGCGCGTCGATCCCGGTCCCGCGGCCGCCCCTCCGGTAAACCGAACGGCGCCGGCCGAGCGCCCCTGGCAAGGAGGCTTCCATGCTGGCACGCGACGACAACGAGCGAGTGACCCGCGTCGGCCCCGGCACCCCGATGGGCATCACCATGCGCCGGTACTGGCTGCCCGCGCTGCTCGGGTGGGAGCTGCCCGAGCCCGACTGCGCGCCGGTGCGCGTGAAGCTCCTGGGCGAGGAGCTGGTGGCCTTCCGCGACTCGCGGGGGCGCATCGGGCTCCTCGACGAGCGCTGCCCGCACCGGCAGGCCTCGCTCTTCCTCGGGCGCAACGAGGAGTGCGGGCTCCGCTGCGTCTACCACGGCTGGAAGTTCGACGTCGACGGCCAGTGCGTGGAGATGATGAACGAGCCGTCCGAGCTGGCCTTCGCGGCCAAGATCCGCACCGGGGCCTATCCGACCGTGGAGGCGGGCGGCATCGTCTGGGCCTATCTCGGCCCCGCGGACCGGCGCCCGCCCCTGCCGCACTTCGCCTGGACCCAGGCGCCGCCCTCGCACCGCCACGTCTCGAAGGTGATCCAGGAGAGCAACTGGCTGCAGGGGCTCGAGGGGGGCATCGACACCTCGCACGCGCCGATCCTGCACCGGGTGCTTGCCACCGACTCCCCGCGCCCCGGCTTCGACCCGATGGACCCGTTCGTGCGCGGCGGGGCGCCCACGCTCGAGCTCGACGTCACGGACTACGGCTACCGGTACGCCGGCCTGCGGCCGCTCGCGAGCGGCGACCGGCACGTGCGCGCCTACCACTTCATCCTGCCCTTCCACCAGATCCGCCCGGCCCGCATCGGGGCCGGGAGCCGCGGGTTCTCCGGCGCGGCCGGCCACATCTGGGTCCCGATGGATGACGAGACCACGATGGTCTACAACTGGGAGCACAGCACGACCGAGCCGCTCACCGACGAGGACCGCCTCGAGCGCCGGCTCGGCAACGGCCCGCTCGACGTCGACCAGGCCGCGTTCCGCGCGAAGCGCAACCGCGAGAACGACTATCTCCTGGACCGGCGCGTGCAGAAGACCGAGACCTTCACCGGCATCGACGGCATCAACGCCCAGGACCGCGCGGTGCAGGAGAGCATGGGCCCGATCGTCGA